>Ga0100382_1001209_pt1 | contig 17675 bp, 19 predicted proteins | sample CryGeymeta201506_FD_81566 | JGI IMG/M metagenome (GOLD analysis project Ga0100382, IMG submission 81566) | Groundwater microbial communities from Crystal Geyser aquifers in Utah, USA - Crystal Geyser metaG 2015-06 | ecosystem: Environmental > Aquatic > Deep subsurface > Groundwater | place: USA...
AGCGCGCTGAGCATGGGCCCCGAGGTGCCCGGAAAGCGCGCGTCCACGAAGAGCACGCGAACAGCGCCGCTCAAGAGCGACGCAGTGACGTCGTCCCAGGAGCTGCACGCCGTCCACGCCAGCTCCGCGTCGTCGAGCGGCTGGGTGAGGCGGGCTGGCGGGCCGGGATCGGCGCTGAGAAACAGGACGGGCTGCATACAGATTTCCGTCCCCAGTGGGTACTTCGCCGCGCAGCGGAATACAATGCGCCCTCGCGCCATCGAGAGGTCACGTGCGCCCGTTATCCACCTTGGCTCTGTTCGCCCTGTTCGCCGCGCCCGCGCTCGCCTCGACCTGCTTCCAGCTTGCCCAGAGCGGCCCGCGCGTCATGCCCGCCGCGCTGACGCTGGCGCCCGACGAAGTGGGCGTGCGGTTTCTCGGCCACGCCGCGTTTCGCATCACCTCGCCGCAGGGCGTGAGCGCGGTGACCGATTTCGCCGGGTTCTGGGGGCCGGGCGACCCGCCCGACATCGTGACCATGAACAAGGCCCACGCGACGCACTGGACCCCCGCGCCCGACCCGCGCATCCCGCATGTGCTGCGCGGCTGGAACCCCGACGGCGGCGAGGCGATGCACGACCTGGCGCTGGGCGACATGATCGTGCGCAACGTGCCCACCGACATCCGCAGCTGGGATGGCGTGGTCGAGCCGCTGGCGAATTCGATCTTCGTGTTCGAGGTGGCGGACCTCTGCATCGGCCACCTTGGCCATCTTCACCACAAGCCGACCGAGATTCAGTATGGCATGATCGGGCGGCTGGACGTGGTGATGGCGCCGGTCGATGGCGGCTACACCATGAACCTGCCCGCGATGATCGAGGTGCTCAAGCGGCTGCGCGCGCGCGTCGTGATTCCGATGCACTGGTTCGGCCCGGCCAATCTCGACCGGTTTCTGGCGGGCATGGCCGATGAATTCGCCATAAGGCGCGTCGGCGCGGCGGAGATGGCGCTGTCGGCGGCGACGCTGCCAGACCGCCCGACGGTGATGGTGCTTGACGGGCGCTGAGGATGGGCGCTGAGGACGGGCGCTGAGCCGGGCTTGCGCCATTCGCGCAGTGCGGTATCTTAATGCGCGCAGGCGCCGTCTCTCCGGGGACGGCGTGCAGCGCTTTTTTCAGGCCCAAACAGCGCAAGCCGGGCCGCAACGACGGAGAACGACGATAGCACGACGCCCGCACAACGCGCCGCCGACCCGTGAAACCGGGCCGCGCGTCAACCGGATGATCCGCTGCCCGGAAATCCGCCTGATCGACCACAACGGCGACAATCACGGCGTGGTCCGTCCTGAGGACGCCGTGCGCATGGCCGAGGAGGTTGGTCTCGATCTGGTCGAGATTTCCCCCAACGCCGCGCCGCCGGTCTGCAAGATCATGGATTTCGGCCGCTACAAGTTCGAGCTTCAGAAGAAAGCCGCTGAGGCGCGCAAGAACCAGAAGGTCATCGAGATCAAGGAAGTCAAGTTCCGCCCCAACATCGACACGCATGACTATGACGTGAAGATGCGCAGCGTGACCAAGTTTCTTGAGGATGGCGACAAGGTGAAGGTGACGCTGCGGTTCCGCGGGCGCGAGATGGCGCATATCGACATCGGGCGGTCGCTGCTGGAGCGGATCTCGAAGGATGTCGAGGAGATGGGCAAGGTCGAGGCGATGCCAAAGATGGAAGGTCGCCAGATGATCATGCTCGTGTCGCCCAAGGCGTGACCACTCCCGGCGCGACTGGCGCCGCTCCGGGGCCGCCGCCGGGGCCGCTCATCGACGGCGCGCCGCGCCCGGTGGCGGGCGACCGGCTGGAAAGCCCCTCGTTTGCGCGTAATTTCGCCCCGATCCGCGACGCGCTGGCGCCGCTGATCGGGGCGGCGCAGGGCAGGGCGCTGGAGCTGGGCAGCGGGCCGGGGCGCCACGCCGTGGCGCTGGCGCAGGCCTATCCCGCGCTGGAGTTCATTCCGACCGATCCGTTCCCCGCGCATCGCGCCAGCGTCGCCGCGTGGTCGGCGGAGGCGGGCGCCGCCAATCTGCGCGCGCCGCTGGCGCTGGACGCGGGCGCCGACTGGGCGGGGCAGGTGGCCGGTCTGGCGCCGTTCACGCTGGTCTATGCGATCAACGTCGCGCATATCACGCCTTGGGACGTGACGAGAGGCATTGTGGCCGGCGCGGGCCGGACGCTGGCGGCTGGCGGCTGGCTGGCGCTCTACGGCCCGTTCATCGAAGCCGACCGCGCGACCGGCCCCGGCAACATCGCCTTCGACGCCCATCTGCGCGCGCAGAACCCGCGCCACGGCGTGCGCGCGCTGGAGGACGTGGACGCGCTGGCGCGCGCGGCGGGCCTTGGCGGCCTGCGCATCGCGCGCCTGCCGTCGGACAACCTGCTGGTCGCGTGGCGCGCTGGCGGCTGAGCGCGCGTCAGCCCTTCAACCCCAGCCCCTCCAGGCCCCGCCCGGCCAGCATGGCGCCCACCTCGGGCGCACGGCCCCGGAACGCGATGTAGGCCGCCTGCGGATCCTGCCGCCCGCCCGCCGACAGGATATGCGTCTCCAGCCGCCGCGCCGTGTCGGCGTCGAACGGGTCGCCCGCCTCGTCGAACGCGGCGAAGGCGTCGGCGTCCATCACCTCCGACCACAGATAGCTGTAGTAGCCCGAGGCGTAGCCTTCGCCTGCGAACACGTGCTGGAAGTGCGCGCTGCGGTGGCGCATGGAAATCTCCGGCGGCATGTCGAGCGCCGCCAGCGTCGCGGCCTCGAAGGCCGCGGGGTCGTCCACCGCGTCGGCCTCGTGCAACGCCAGATCGACCAGCGCCGAAGCGACGTATTCCACGGTGGCGAAACCCTGGTTGAAGGTGCGCGCGCCGCGCAACCGGGCGATCATCTCGGGCGGCATCGGCGCGCCGGTCTCAATATGGCGGGCGTGGCGGCTCAGCACCTCCGGCGTGTCGAGCCAGTGCTCGAAAAGCGGCGAGGGCAGTTCGACAAAATCGCGCGCGACGTTCGTGCCGCTGATCGACGGATAGGTCACATCCGACAACAGCGCGTGCAGCGCGTGGCCGAATTCGTGAAACAGCGTGCGCGCCTCGTCGATGGTCAACAGGCTAAGCCCGGCGCCGCCGTCGGCGAAGTTCATCACGTTCACCACCACCGGGCGCACCGGGGCGTCGAGGTTCTCCTGCGCGCGGAGACTGCCGCTCCAGGCGCCGGAGCGTTTCGACGGCCGCGCGAAATAGTCGCCGTAGAACACGCCGACATGCGCCGCGCCGCGCTTCACCTCCCACGCGCGCACGTCCGGGTGGTGGCGCGGCGCGTCAGGCAGCGGGTGAAACGACAGGCCGAACAGCCGCCCCGCCACGTCGAACGCCGCCTCGATCATGCGGTCGAGCGCCAGATAGGGTTTTGTCGCCGCTTCGCTGAGGTCATGCTCGGCAAGACGCAGCTTTTCTGCGTAGAAGCGCCAGTCCCAGGCGGCGAGGTCGTGGTTGGCGCCTTCTTCGCGGATCAGGGCGCGCAGGCGCTCGGCCTCCGCCGCCGCCAGCGCGCGGGCAGGCGCCCACACCTGCTCCAGCAGCGCGCGCGCGGCCTGCGGCGTTCCGGCCATTTCGGGCGCCAGCTTGTAGGCGGCGTAGCTGGGATAGCCCAGCAGCGCCGCCCGCTCACGCCGCAGCGCCAGCGTCTCGGCGATGATGGCGCGGTTGTCGGTGTCGCCGCCGGTCTCGCCGCGCGCGATCCAGGCGCGCCACGCCTGCTCACGCAGGTCGCGCCGTGTCGAGAACATCAGGAACGGCTCGACCAGCGAGCGCGACAGCGTGATGGTCCAGCCCTCGCGCCCGCGCGCCTTCGCGGCCTGCGCCGCAGAATCGCGCAGGAAATCGGGCAGCCCGCCCAGATCGCCGGGGCCGAGGTCCATCGACCACGCGCGCTCATCGGCCAGCACATTCTGCGCGAATCGCGCGCCCAGCGACGCCAGCCGCTCCATGATCGCGCCCATGCGCGCGCGCCCTGCCGCGTCGAGCGCCGCGCCCGCGCGCACGAAGCGGCGGTGGGTCAGCGTCAGCACGCGGTCCTGCTCCGCCGTCAGCGCCAGCGTCTCGCGCGCCGCCGCCAGCGCCGCGACGCGCGCGAACAGGCGCGGGTCGGTCAGCGTGCGCGCGGCGTGGCGGGCGAGGCGCGGCGCGATCTCGGTCTGGATCGCCTCGGTCTGCGGGCTGGAATGCGCGGAATTGATGCTGAAGAACACCGCCGCCACCCGGTCGAGCCGCCGCGACGACCGCTCCATCGCCGCGATGGTGTTGGCGAAATCCGGCGCCGCAGGGTTCGTCGCGATGGCGTCGAGCGCGCCTTGCGCCTGCGCCAGCCCTTCCTCGAAGGCGGGCAGGTAGTGCTCGGGCGCGATGTCGGCGAAGGGCGGCAGGGCGAAGGGAGCGGTCCAGTCGGCGAGCAGCGGGTTGGTCATCGGGGGCTTTCGGGGCGAGAGGGGCGGGCGCGCCGCCCTTGCAGGCGGCGCGCGCCGGGTCACTTGACTGTAATGGTGATCGGCGCCGAGACAACCGGCGGCTCGTGCGGCACATGGAAATGGTCGCCCAGCACCATCTGCAGCGTGTGCGTTCCCGGCGCCAGCTCCAGCGTCACCTCGGTCTGCCCGGCGCCGAAGTGGCGGTGGTTGTCGTCGGCGGGGATCGATTCGCGCAAGGCGGCGCCCTCCAGCACGGTGTCGATCAGCAGGTGATGGTGGCCGGTGTTCTCCTTCTCCGTGCCCGCAGGGGCGACGCCCATGCCGCGCAGGCCGAACACCACCGTCACCGGGCTTGTGACGGTGTCGCCGTCCTTGAGGTTGACGATATAGACGCTGGCGCCCTCCGGCGCGGGCGAGCCTTGCGCGAAGGCGGCGGGCGCGAACAGCAGCGCGGCGGCGAAGGCGAGACGCTTCATGGTTTTTTCCTCCCGATTGATCGTGCCGCAACCATAGCGCGCCGCGCGGCGCGGGCGATAGCGCCGTTCTCGACAGCGCCGCCGCCTCGCGTTAGCGTGAGCCGATGGATCAGGAGCGCGAACCCGGCCGGGGCTGGCACGACATGGGCGGCGCCGCCTTCGCGGGCGCCGTCGATCCCGCCAGCCACGACTATGCACTGTGGGAGAAGCGGGTGGACGCGCTGATGGTGCTGTGCACCGCGAAGGGCCTGTTCACCGTGGACGGCTTGCGCCGCGCCATCGAGGATCTCGGGCCCGGCGCCTTCGAGAGCATGAGCTATTACGAGCGCTGGATCGCCTCGGTCGCGCGCAACCTGATCGAGGCGGGCGTCTTCACGGTCGAGGAGCTGAACGCGCGCATGGAGGCGATCGGCGCGCGCGGCGCCACCTACGGCGCGGCGTCGCTGGCGCGCGGCGATGGCTGAGACGCCGCCGCCCGCTGTCGCGCCGCCCGCTGTCGCGCTCCCCGCCGCGCCGCCGCCTTACCCCGATCCCGCCGCGCCGCCGCCGCGCTTCGCGCCCGGCGCCGTGGTGCGGGTGCGGCGCGGCGCGGCGCCGGGGCATATCCGCACGCCGTGGTATCTGCGCGGGCGGCTGGGCCGCGTCGAGCGGGTCTGCGGCTGGTTCGCCAACCCCGAGGAGCTCGCCTATCGCCGCCCCGGCCTGCCGCGCCGCGCGCTTTATCGCGTGCGCTTCTCGATGGCGGAGCTTTGGGGCGAGGGGTCGCGCGACACCGTGGACGCGGAGATCTTCGAGCACTGGCTGGAGGCCGCCGATGCCCCACGACCATGACCATGACCATGACCATGACGAGCATCGTCACGAGGGGATGAGCGCCTCCGGCCACCCCTATCGCGCCGATCAGGACGCGCCGCTGACCCACTGGCAGCGCATGGAGATCGCGGTGCGCGAACTGCTGGCGGAAAAGGGCGTCGCCACGCCCGCCGAGATCGCCGCGCAGATCGAGCGGATGGACGCCCGCTCTCCGGCGCTGGGCGCGCGGGTGGTGGCGCGGGCCTGGACCGATCCCGCGTTCCGCGCGCTGCTGCTGGCGGACGGCTCCGCCGCCTGCCGCGCGGAGGGGATCGAGGTCGATGCGCTGAAGCTGGTGGCGGTGGAGAACGACGCGCAGGCGCATAACGTGATCGTCTGCACGCTCTGCTCGTGCTATCCGCGCACCCTGCTGGGCCTGCCGCCCGACTGGTACAAAAGCCGCGCCTACCGCACCCGCCTGGTGCGCGAGCCGCGCCGCGTGCTGGCCGAGTTCGGGCTGACCCTGCCCGACGCGGTGACGGTGCGGGTGCATGACAGCACCGCCGACATGCGCTATCTGGTCGTGCCGCGTCGCCCGGAGGGAACCGAAGGGTGGGGCGCGGCGCGGCTGGCGTCGATCGTGACGCGCGATTGCATGATCGGCGTCGCGGTTCCCCACATCTGAGGGCGCATGACAGGCATGACGGCGCGTTTCGCCGCAATCCCGGCGGAGGCGCGCGGCGCCGCGCTTCTGGTGCTGGCCACGGCGCTGTTCGCCTCGATGGACGCCATCGGCAAGGGGCTGATGCAGCGGCACGACCCGTTTCAGGTGGTCTGGGCGCGCTACGCCGCGCAGGCGGTGATCGTGGCGATCATCGTCAGCCCGCGTCTGGGCCGGGTGATCCGCACCGCGCGCCCGGGCCTTCAGGTGATCCGCTCGGCGCTGTTGTTCATGGCCACGCTGTGCGGGTTCTTCGCGTTCTCGGTGATGCCGCTGGCCGACGCCACCGCGATCTTCCAGACCGCGCCGCTGGCGATCACGGCGCTGGCGGCGCTGATTCTGCGGGAGCCGGTGGGGCCGCGCCGCTGGGCGGGGGTGATGGTCGGCTTTCTGGGCGCGCTGATCATCGTGCGCCCCGGCGCCGACGTGTTCCAGCCCGCCGCGCTGCTGCCGATGCTGGGCGCGCTGTTCTTCGCCGGATACTCGATCGCGACGCGGTTCCTGGGGCGCGACGAGAGTTATTGGACCACGTTTCTCTATACGGCGGCGCTGGGCGCGCTGATCGCGAGCGCCTTCGTGCCGCTGGTCTGGGTCACGCCGACATGGGGCGACGCGGCGCTGATGCTGGCGATGGGGGCCATCGGCTCGGCGGGCCAGTTCCTGCTGATCGTGGCGTTCAACACCGCGCCCGCCTCGGCCATCGCGCCGTTCACCTACGCGGGGCTGATCTTTGCGACGCTGTGGGGGTATCTGTTCTTCGGCGACGCGCCCGACGGCTGGACGGCGACCGGCGCGGCGGTGATCGTGGGCTCGGGCGTCTATGTGTGGCGGCGCGAACGGATGAGGAAGCGGGCGTGAGACGGAGGTTCTCCCTGGTGACGGCGTGGCTGACGACGGCGGTGTTTCTCGCCCTCATCGCGCCGCTGTTCGCGCTGCCCTATCCGCTGGCGGTGCGCGCCTCGGGGCTGGTGGGGCGGCTGCTGCTGCCGCTGTCGCCCGCTGCGGGGCGGGTGCGCGACAATCTTGCGCTGCTGGGGCGGAACGGCGGGCCGCGCGCCGCGCGGCGGCTGACGGCGCAGGTCGGCGACAGCTTTGGCCGCGTGCTGGCGGAATACATCCGCATGGGCGGCTTCGCCGCGCGGCCCGGTCTGCTGCATGTCCACGGCGGCGACGCGCTGCGCGCGGCGCTGGCGTCTGGGCGGGGCGCGATCATCGTCAGCGCGCATTTCGGCAATTGGGAGGCGATCCGTCTGGCCGGGCGCGGCCTTGGCGTCGAGGTCGGCATCATCTATCGCCCGTTCAACAACCCCGCCTTCAACGCCGTGGCGCTGGGCAAGATCGCGATGGCGGGCGAGCCGGTGCTCTACAAGGGCGCCGCCGGGCTGAAGCAGATGGTGCGGCATCTGCGCGGCGGCGGCGCGATCCTGATCCTGCTCGACCAGCGGCTGGGCGACGGCGCGGCGCTGCCGTTCATGGGCCGGACCGCGCATACCGCGACCTCGGTGGCGGCGCTGGCGCAGCGCATGGGGGCGCCGCTGATCCCCGCCGTCGGCCAGCGGCGCGCCGACGGGCTGTCGTTCGACGTGACCTTCGAGCCGCCGATCATCGCCGATGCGCCCGACGCCGCGATGCGCGCCGTCAACGCCCGCTTCGAGGCGTGGATCGACCGCGCGCCGGGGCAGTGGTTCTGGCTGCACCGGCGCTGGAAGTGGGCGGGCGATCCGGTCAGTGGTTCCTCGGTCACATGTTCTTCTGCCGATACGTGATCCGCCGCACCGAGCCGGTCTTGGAGCGCATCAGGATGGTCTCGGTCTCAAGATAGGCGCCGTCGCGCCGCGCGCCGCGCAGGATCGAGCCGTCGGTGACGCCGGTCGCCGCGAAGATCACGTCGTTGCGCACCAGATCGTGCAGGCCATAGATGCGGTCGAGATCGGTGATCCCGGCGCGCCGGGCGCGGCCCTTCTCATCCTCGTCGCGGAACCACAGCCGCCCATAAAGCTGCCCGCCCATGCACTTGAGCGCCGCCGCCGCCAGCACGCCCTCCGGCGCGCCGCCCGCGCCCATATACATGTCGATGCCGGTGGCGCCGGACTGCGCGCAGTGGATGATGCCCGCCACGTCGCCGTCGGTGATCAGCTGGATGGACGCGCCGGTGCTGCGCACCTTTTCGATCATCTCGGCATGGCGGGGGCGTTCGAGAATGCAGGTGGAGATGTCGGCGGGCGCGCAGCCCTTGGCCTTGGCCAGCGCGCGCACGTTGTCCGCCGGGTCGGCGTCGAGCGAGACCACGCCCTCGGGATAGCCGGGGCCGATGGCGAGCTTCCACATATAGACGTCGGGCGCGTGCAGCATCGAGCCGCGCGGCCCCATGGCGATCACCGCCAGCGCGTTGGGCATCGCCTTGGCGGTCAGCGTGGTGCCCTCCAGCGGGTCGAGCGCGATGTCCACCTCCGGGCCATTGCCGGCGCCGACCTCCTCGCCGATGTAGAGCATCGGCGCCTCGTCGCGCTCGCCCTCGCCGATCACCACGGTGCCCTTGATCTCGAGCAGGTTGAGCTGGGTGCGCATCGCATCGACCGCCGCCTGATCGGCCGCCTTCTCATCGCCGCGCCCCAGCAGCCTGGCGGCGGCGATGGCGGCGGCCTCCGACACGCGGGCGAGGCCCAGCGACAGCATCCGGTCCTTGAATTCAAGTTCTCGCGGGTCGGCCAATGATAATCACCTATTGAGCAATCACACGTCTTCGATCCGCAGCGCGACCGGCTCGGCCAGCGCCACGGGGCTTGCGGCGATGCGGGCGAGCGCGCGGTCGAGCGCGGCGCGCGCGCAGGCGTGGGTGACGATCAGAACCGTCGCGCCGCCGCATCCGGGGTGATCGTGCTGGCGCATGGCGCGGATCGACACGCCCTCCAGCCCCAGATCCTGCGCCACCTCGGCCAGCGCGCCGGGCCGGTCCTGCAACGACAGCCGCAGATAGTGCGCCGCCGTGGGCGCGGCGCCGGCGCCGGGGTGGGTCAGCGTCGCCGTCGGCACGCCGAACGCGGGGCCGCAGGCGCCGCGCGCGATGTCGATCAGATCGGCGACCACGGCGGAGGCGGTCGCGCCCGCGCCCGCGCCCGGCCCCTCGAACACCGCCGTTCCCAGCGGATCGGCCTCGACCACCACCGCGTTGGTCACGCCGTCAAGCTGGCCGATGGCGCTGTCGGCGCGCACCAGACAGGGGCGCACCGCGCGCTCCACGCCGTCGCCCGCACGCCGCGCCACGCCCAGCAGCTTGACGCGATAGCCCAGCTCGTCGGCGTGGGCGATGTCGGCCAGCGACACCCGCTCGATGCCCTCCAGCGACACGCCGTCGAAGTCGGGCGCGCAGCCGAACGCCAGCGTCGCCAGCAGCGCCAGCTTGTGGCCCGCGTCCACGCCGCCCACGTCGAAGCTGGGGTCGGCCTCGGCATAGCCCTTGGCCTGCGCCTCCGCCAGCACCGCCGCATAGTCGCGCCCAGAGCGCGCCATCTCGGTCAGGATATAGTTGCAGGTGCCGTTCAGCACGCCATAGACGCGGGCGACGCGGTTGGCCGCCAGCCCCTCCGACAACGCCTTGACGATGGGGATGCCGCCCGCCACCGCCGCCTCGAAGCGCAGCGCCAGCCCCGCCGCCTCGGCCATGGCCGCCAGCGCCGCGCCGTGATGGGCCAGCAGCGCCTTGTTCGCCGTCACCACCGCGCGGCCCTGCGCCAGCGCCGCCTCGACCACGGCGCGGCCCGGCCCCTCGGACCCGCCGATCACCTCGACCACCACATCCACGTCCGGCCGCGCCGCCAGCGCTGCGGGATCGGCCTCCCACGCCACGCCGCCCAGATCGACGCCGCGATCTCTGGCGCGGTCGCGCGCGCTGACGGCGGTCAGCACCACCTTGCGCCCCGCGCGCGCCGCGATCAGCGCGGCGTTCTGCGTCAGCAGCCGCGCCACGCCGCCGCCGACGGTGCCCAGACCGGCGAGTCCGACCCTGAGCGGCGCGCCGCCCTCGGCCCCGCTCGCAGCCCCGCTCGCAGCCCCGCTCACTGCGCGGCCTGCGGATAGCGCGCCAGAACCGCGTCGGCGTTGGCCAGCAGCTTCTTCACGCCGCGCGCCGCCTGCCGGATGCGCTGTTCGTTCTCGACCAGCCCGATGCGCACGAAGCCCTCGCCGTATTCGCCGAAACCCACGCCGGGCGCCACCGCCACCGCCGCCTCGGTCAGCATCAGCTTCGAGAACTCCATCGAGCCGAGTCGCGCGAAGGCGGGCGGCACCGGCGCCCAGGCGAACATGGTGGCGGGCGGCGCCGGGATCGCCCAGCCCGCCTTGCCCATGGCGTCCACCAGCGCGTCGCGGCGGCTTTTATAGATGGCGCGGATCTCGGCCACGCATTCCTGCGGCCCGTTCAGCGCCGCCGCCGCCGCCACCTGAACCGGCGTGAAGGCGCCGTAATCCAGATAGCTCTTGATCCGCGTCAGCGCCTCGATCAGCCGCTTGTTGCCGACCGCGAAGCCCATGCGCCAGCCCGGCATGGCGTAGGTCTTGCTGAGCGAGGTGAACTCCACCGCCACGTCGCGCGCGCCCTCGACCTGCAGGATCGAGGGCGGCGGATCGCCGTCGAAATAAATTTCCGCATAGGCCAGATCCGACAGCACCCATATGCCGTGTTTCTTCGCGAAGGCGATCACGGCGCGGTAGAAATCCAGATCGCAGACCTGCGCGGTGGGGTTGGAGGGAAAGCTGACGATCAGCGCCGAGGGTTTCGGCACCGAATGCGTCACCGCCCGCTCCAGCGCGCGCAGGTATTCCTCGGGGTCGAAGCGGCCCTCGTGCAGCGTGGGGATGTGGCGCAGCGTCGCGCCCGCGATCATGAAGCCGTAGGGGTGGATGGGATAGCTGGGGTTGGGCGACAGGATCACGTCGCCGGGGCCGGTGATCGCCATGGCGAGGTTGGCCAGCCCCTCCTTGCTGCCCAGCGTCGCGATCACCTCGGTCTCGGGGTCGAGCGTCACGCCGAAGCGGCGGGCGTAGTATCCCGCCTGCGCGCGCCGCAAGCCGGGGATGCCCTTGGACGCGGAATAGCGATGGGTGCGCGGCTTGCGCACGGTCTCGACCAGTTTCTCGACGATATGGCTGGGCGTGTCCATGTCGGGGTTGCCCATGCCGAAGTCGATGATGTCGGCGCCTTTCGCGCGCTCCTGCGCCTTGAGCCGGTTGACCTCGGCGAACACATAGGGCGGCAGGCGCTTGATGCGGTAGAACTCTTCGGCCATCGACATTTCCTGACTGCGCCCCGACCAGATTGCGCCCCGAAAGGCCCCGCGCGGCCCCCTCCGGCGCTGCTGGCCTTATAGAGGGCGGGGCGGCGCGCGCCAAGCGCGGCTCAGCGCCCCGCGCGCACGGCGGCGGCCTCGGCGCGCAGCGGCGCAACCGCGAACACCGGGCCCGAGACCCGCGCCGATTCGGCCGCCAGCAGCGCCGCCTCCACCTGCATCGCCGCGACCACCGCCGCGCCCGCCGCCGGATCGGGCGCGGGCGTGCGCAGACCGGGGTGCTGCGAAGCGCTGAGCAGGGTGGGGTAGGGCGCCTGCGCCACCCCGGGCGAGGCCGTATCGGGCAGCCGCGCGAAGATGTCGCCCTGTCCGCAGCCCGACAGCAGGGCCGCGAGCGCGATCAGGGTTTGAACAAGGCGGCGTTGCGCGGGCATACTGGCGTTGTAGCGGTCGGCGCGCGCGCGCGCCATCCAGAACCGCATGTGGGGAGAACGCCGCGATGTCTCAGGGCCGCACCATCGACTTGCCGCAGGTCAAGCCCTTCGCCGAACCGGAGGAACTGGCGGCGCTGGCGCGCGACAGCGCCGATTTCGCCGCCAACCTCGCCACCGTGGCCGAACGCGCGAGCGCGGTCTGGGCGAAATTCGCCGAGGCGAACGCGGGTGAGCGCAAGCCGGTCAACGCCGACCCGCTGCACGCCGCGCCCGCCTTCGCCGAACTGGCGCAAAAGCTGATGGCCAACCCGCAGGAGATGAGCGACGCCATGATGCGGCTGTGGCTGCAACAGACCGAGCTGTGGCGGCGCTCCACCCTCAAGCTGTGGGGGATGCAGGAGGAGCCGATGGTCGAGCCTGCGCCGGGCGACAAGCGGTTCAAGGGCGAGGACTGGTCGCAGAACGCGGTGTTCGACTATGTGAAGCAGTCCTACCTGCTCACCTCGAAATGGATCATGGACGCGGTGCACGAGGCCGACGACATGGACCCGCGCGACCGCAAGAAGATCGAGTTTCTCACCCGCAACTTCATCGAGGCGATGTCGCCCGCCAACTTCGCCGCGATCAACCCCGAAGTGCTGCGCGCCACCTTTGAGCAGAAGGGCGAAAATCTGGCGCGGGGCCTGGAGAACATGCTCAAGGATCTGGAGCGCGGCAAGGGCGACCTGCTGATCCGCCAGACCGATCTGGAGGCGTTCGAGGTGGGCCGCGACATGGCCTCGACGCCGGGCAAGGTGATCTTCCAGAACGAGCTTTTCCAGCTGATCCAGTATGCGCCGACCACCGAAACGGTGCACGCCGTCCCGCTGCTGTTCATCCCGCCGTGGATCAACAAGTTCTACATCCTCGATCTCAACGCGAAAAAGTCGATGGTGCGCTGGCTGGTGGCGCAAGGCTGGACGGTGTTCGTGGTCTCGTGGGTCAACCCCGACCATCGCCAGCGCGACGAGACGTGGGAGAGCTACATGACCAGGGGCGCGCTCACCGCCCTCGACAAGGTGCTGGAGGAGACCGGCGAGAAGAAGGCGCATCTTGTCGGCTATTGCATCGGCGGCACCATGCTGGGCACGACGCTCGCCGCGATGGCGGCGAAAAAGGACGCCCGCGCCGCCAGCGCCACCTTCTTCACCACCCAGCTCGATTTCACCGACGCCGGCGAATTGCAGGTCTATGTCGATGAACAGACGCTGAAATCGCTGCACGAGAAGATGGAGGACGGCTTTCTGCCCGCCGAAAGCATGGCGAGCGCCTTCAACAGCCTGCGCGCCTCCGATCTGATCTGGGGTTTCGTGATCCAGAACTACATGCTGGGCAAGGATCCGTTCCCGTTCGACCTGCTGTACTGGAACGCCGACAGCACCTGCATGCCGGGGCGGGTGCATCATTTCTACCTCGACAACTTCTACCACGCCAACCGGCTGGCGAAGGGCGAGATGACGCTCGGCGGCGAGACGCTCGACCTCGGCAAGATCGCGCTGCCCGCCTATCATGTGGCGACCAAGGAGGACCACATCGCGCCGCCGCAGTCGGTGTATCGCGGCGCGGCGATGCTGGGGTCGAAGGACAGCACCTTCGTTCTGGCCGGCTCGGGGCATATCGCGGGCGTGGTCAACCCGGCGGAGGGCGGCAAGTATCAGTTCTGGACGCGCAAGGGTCTGCACGGCGCGGCGCTGGAGGACTGGATCAAGGGCGCCGACGAGACGCCCGGCTCATGGTGGCCGCACTGGGACGCGTGGCTTGCAAAGCGCGGCGGCGCGATGGTGGCGGCGCGCGAACCGGGCGCTGCGCTGGGGGTGATCGAGGAGGCGCCGGGGGCCTATGTGAAGGTGCGCTTCGACAAGCGCTGAAGCGTCAGCGCGCCGACCACCACGGCGCGCGCCTGTCGAAGAAGGCGCCGACGCCCTCGCGCGCTTCGGGGTCTTCCCAGGCGTCGGCCAGCGCCTGCGCCGTGGCGGTGATGGTCGCGTCGTCGATGGCGGGCCCGAGCGCGCGCGCCAGCCGCTTCGCGCGCGCCACCGCGCCCGGCGCAGCACTCAGATAGGGCGCGACCTCGGCCGCGATCGCCGCGTCCAGCGCGTCGGGCGACGCGATGCGGGCGACAAGGCCCAGCGCCTGCGCCTCGGCCGCGTCGAAGCGGCGGCCCGACATGAACACCCGCCGCGCCGCGCCCTCGCCGAGCCGCGCCAGCACATAAGGCCCGATGGTGGCGGGGATCAGCCCCAGCCGCGTCTCGGTCAGCCCGAACTGCGCGCCCTCCACCGTGACGACCGCATCGCACACCGCCATCAGCCCGACGCCGCCGCCATAGGCCTGCCCCTGCACCCGACCGATCAGCGGTTTGGGCAACTCGTTGAGCGCGCGCAGCATGTGCGCCAGCTTCAGCGCCTCGCCGATGCGCCCGGTGCGGTCGGCGTCGAACTGCGCGCGCATCCAGTCCAGATCGCCGCCCGCGCAAAAGCTGTCGCCCGCGCCGGTCAGCACAACCACGCGCACGCCGGGGTCTGCGCCCAGCCGCGCCGCCGCCGCGTCGAGCGCCGCGATCAGCGCGGCGTCGAGCGCGTTGCGCTTCTCAGGGCGGTTCAGCGTCAGCGTCGCGACGCCGCGCGCGTCGATATGCTCGTCAAGGATCGCGTCCGGCATTGCTCTAGTCCGCCCAGGGGTCGTCGGGGGCGTCGGCCTCGCGCCAGCCGAAAGTCGCCCAGGTGCGCGCCATGTGCTCGGGCAGCGGCGCGGTCAGCGTCAGCAAACGGTCCTCGGTGGGGTGGGGGATGGTCAGGCGGCGCGCGTGCAGATGCAGCTTGCGGCTGATGCCGCCGCCCAGCTGCGCGCCCCAGCCGTCGCCCTCGTTGGTCTGGCGGTTCGTGCCGTATTTGCCGTCGCCGATCACCGGATGGCCGATTTCGGCCATATGCGCGCGCAACTGGTGGGTGCGCCCGGTGATCGGGCGCAAGGCGACCCAGGCGCAGCGGCTGGCGGCGCTCTCGATCACCGCGTAGTCGCTGGTCGCGCGTTTGGCGCCCTCGGTCGCGGCCACGGCGTCGGGGGGGATGCAGAGCATCTTCTCGCCGCGCGGCCCCGGCGCCTTGACCAGCCCGTAATGGATCGTGCCGCGCGGCGGCGAGGGGCGCCCGGCGACCGCCGCCCAGTAGAGCTTGCGCGCCGCGCGGCCATGGAACGCCCTGGACAGCGCGGCGGCGGCGGGCGCGGTGCGCGCCAGCACCAGCACGCCGGAGGTGTCGCGGTCGAGCCGGTGGACGAGGCGCGGCTTCTGGCTGCGCTCGAACATCAGCGCCTCCTCGAACTGGCCGAGGTGGCGGATGTCGCCGGAGCCGCCCTGCGCCGCCAGCCCCGGCGGCTTGTTCAGCGCCAGAACGTCGCGGTCGCGGTAGATCACGCAAGCCTGGATGAAGGCCGCGTCCATCTCCGACACCGCGCGCGGTTTTGGCGCGGGCGGCGGCGCGGCGTCGTCGGGGATCGGCGGCACGCGCACCACCTGGCCCGGCGCGATGCGGGTGGCGGCCTCGGCGCGTTTGCCGTCCACCCGCACCTCGCCCTTGCGCAGCATTTTTTCCAGCCGCCCATGGGTGAGCTGCGGAAAGTGGCGGCGGAACCAGCGGTCGAGCCGAACCTCGCCTTCCTCGGCGTCCACGGTGACGCTTTGCACCCCGGCCATCAGAGCGCGCGGCCCATGCTCAGGCCCGCCCACAGCCCGCCGATCGCCAGCGTCACCGAGCCGACCGCATAGAGCGCGGCGGCGCCGAACGCCTCCGCCTCCACCAGCCGCATGGTCTCCAGCGAGAAGGTCGAGAAGGTGGTGAAGCCGCCCAGCACGCCGGTCATCAGGAACAGCGTGACGCGGCTGGGGCCGGTCTGGTCGAGCAGCAGCGCCGCCGCCAGCCCCATCGCCAGCGAGCCGCCCGCGTTGATCGCCAGCGTGCCCCATGGAAACGCCGAGCCGAACAGCCGCGCCGCGCCCACGCTCACCAGATAGCGCGCGCTCGCGCCCAGCGCGCCGCCCGCCGCGACGATCAGCAGTGATCCAAATCCGTTCATCGCTCCATCAACCGACAAGCAGGCGCGGCGTCAAGCCCATGGGCGGGGCGTCTAGAGCGCGCGGGCGAAATCCGGCGCCACGCCGCGCGCGCGGTTGCGGGCGTAGAACTGGTCGAGAAACACGCTGAAATCGCCGCTGAAACGCGGGCGCACACGGGGCGCATCGGCGTCAAGGATGAAGAAGGCGTCGCCCTCAAGCTGCTCCAGCCCGATCTCGAAACAGCCCATCGACCAGTCGGCGAAGGCGCGGCGCAGCACCCTTTCCGTCGCCAGCCGCGTCACCCACTGGTTGCGCGGGTCGGCCTCGATCATCTCGTAAAGCTTCTCGACCGCCGCGCCCGGCCCCTCGATCACTTGCAGAAAATCGCCGCCGACATAAAGCAACAGCCCGGTCAACCCCATAGACTTGTTGCGCTTTTGCGCGCTGTTGGCGATGGCGCGCAGGTCGTCGCGCGTCAGCCAGTCCGCCGCGCGGCTGGCGTAGGTCAGTCGCAGCAGCCTTGGGTCGAGGGTCGAGAGGTCCACGAAACGCATCTCCACAGGATCGGTTGCGACCCTGCGACCGTCCGGTGAGAAATCCTAGGCGGCGCGCCGCCGCTGCGGCGTCGCGTCGCCGCTCAGGGCGCTTGCTCTTCCGCGCGACGCCGCGCGCGCAGCTTGGCGAAATAGTCGAGCCGCTTGCGCAGCTCACGCTCAAAGCCGCGATCCACCGGCAGATAATAGACGCCGCGCTTCATGCCGTCGGGAAAATAGTTCTGCCCCGAAAAGCCGTCCGGCGCGTCGTGGTCATAGGCGTAGCCGGCGCCAAAACCCTGTTCGCGCATCAGTTTCGTCGGCGCGTTGAGGATATGCGCGGGCGGCGGCGCGGCGCCGGTCGCCTTCGCCGCCGCCTGCGCCGCCTTGAACGCGGCATAGACGGCGTTCGATTTCGGCGCCAGCGCCAGATAGGCGGTCGCCTCGGCCAGCGCCAGCTCGCCTTCGGGAGAGCCGAGCGCTTCATACGTATCGCGCGCCGCCAGCGTGAGGCGCAGGGCGTCGGGGTCGGCGAGGCCGATGTCTTCCGCCGCCATGCGAATCAACCGCCGCGCGAGGTATCGCGGATCTTCGCCGCCCGCGAGCATCCGCGCCAGCCAATACAGCGCTGCGTCGGGGTCGGAGCCGCGCACCGATTTGTGCAGCGCCGAGATCAGGTTGTAATGCTGGTCGCCGGTCTTGTCGTAAAGCGCCGCGCGCCGCATCAGCCGGGCGCCAAGCTCCGCCGCGCCGAACGGCCCGCCCTCCAGCGCCAGCGCGGCCTCCGCAAGGTTGAGCGCCGCGCGGCCGTCGCCGTCGGCCATGGCCACGAGCGCGGCGCGCCCCTCCGGCGTCAGCGGCAG
>Ga0100382_1001312_pt1 | contig 16710 bp, 13 predicted proteins | sample CryGeymeta201506_FD_81566 | JGI IMG/M metagenome (GOLD analysis project Ga0100382, IMG submission 81566) | Groundwater microbial communities from Crystal Geyser aquifers in Utah, USA - Crystal Geyser metaG 2015-06 | ecosystem: Environmental > Aquatic > Deep subsurface > Groundwater | place: USA...
GTTATGCCTTCGGTCTTTATGGTACGTATGATTTCTTCTTTTACGTCTTTTGCTATGTAATTTGTCGACATGGTGGTTCACCTCCTTTCAGAGAGACTCACTGTCTAGTTTAATGGGTACCCGCCAAATCGTCAGTCCAGAATTGTGATAGTTTGCCCACCAGCACTTCTTTGCCGGGCAGGTTTTTATCGGCAATTGTCATAAAGTCTGACACGCCGTCACTACCAATGGCAAGTGACTCAACGCTTGAAGTTGGTACCTGAACAGGTACATCAAACGAAAGAAGCTTGGCGTCAATGGATGATCCCACCAGCCCGTACCCTAGGTAGGGCGGTTCGTTGCTTGGAAATGGTCCAACAATAGTTACTTCATTGTTTAGGGCATACACGCCATCACGAATAGTAAAGATATACGTTCCAAACGGTGCAATCATAAATCCTGTTATGGTAAACAAGAAATATTCGTTGACCGTTTGTGAAAGACTCTCTCCCATTGATGTGGCGAGCATTCGCAGTTGAGCGATTGTATCTTGCCGTATTGCCTCCCAGTATGGGAACGTAACCGCAGATTCGGTAAAATCAAATGAGGTGTAGTCAATCTGCTTTCCAACTCGTAATGCGTAATACTCTAGTCGCTGGGCCACGATGTTAGCGCCAAGGTGTGCTCCGACTTCGGAATGTTTTCCGGCACTACATCCGTCAGCAATTACGCCGATCGCAATCTGCGTGTTTCTTTGCATTGTGTACGCGTCTTGGTTATTTCGCATACTGTTGGTATGCGATGTTCCCGTAACAGTACCAGATGTGACTTTAAATGCGTTCATGCATGGTGCCTCCTTTTTGATAAATGAGTTGTTAACGTGCTTACAATTTACTGTAGTGTAGTAAGTGTTGTTTATACACTAAGTATGGTGTGTAATTTACACTAAGTGTTGAAATCTGTCAACGCGCAATTTGAGTTTGTGTGAAAGTATTCGTCAGGTTAATTTATTTTGATGTAAATTTTTGTGGCTTGCCCCATTGTCATCCCGTACTTGATACGGGATCTATTGTTTCTTCGTGTAAAATGTACACATGGCTACGTCACTTCCCTACTCAATCGTTGCAACGGATGTTGTGATTTTTTCTTTGATTGAAAACAGACTTCACGTATTGTTACTTGAACTTAAAGAAGATCCCTTTGTGGGAATGTGTGCTTTGCCGGGAGGTCTTGTTCAGTCTACTGAAACAATCGATGCATCCGCAAAACGCCACCTCAAAGAAAAAGCAGGAGTTTCGAATAACTACATGGAACAGCTATACACATTTGGTGAGGTTGATAGAGACCCAAGGGGACGGGTGATTTCTGTTGCCTACATGGCGCTTGTTCTTGAAACCCAAACAAATCCCCAGACTATTGATAGGTATGCGGGGATATCGTGGTACCCAGTTTCAAAACTCCCATCACTTGCCTATGATCACGCACAAATTATTGTGGTGGCAAGGGAACGATTGGTTTCAAAACTGGGCTATTCAAATATTATCTTTGCACTACTTCCTCAGGAGTTCACGTTAACCCAGCTTCAGGATACATATGAGTTGTTGCTAGAAGAACCATTAGATAAAAGGAATTTTAGAAAAAAGGTATTGTCATTGGATATTATTGAAAAAACAGGAAATGTTGAAGAAGGGGTGAAAAATCGACCAGCAGCTATGTATTCGTTTACATCTCGTGTACTTAAGCAAGTAAATATTTTATAAGGTCAGAAAGCACTTATCGCCATATACCAATGTGCCTATGTTTGTGGTGGTAAAATGCAAGTGAAGTTTACACAAAACTTCAAGATGAGAAAAACGAATGCGCACCGAAAACGCGGAAAGTATGAAGTTTGTTCAACAAACTTCAAGATCAGAGATGAATACACAGTGGAGTTTATGTAATAAACTCCTAAAAAATGAAAGCATAGCTTTCTTTTAATGCCCTTGTAGCTCAATTGGATAGAGCGTCTGACTTCGGATCAGGAGGTTGCAGGTTCGACTCCTGCCAGGGGCACCAAGTTTCGCAAAGCGAAACTCTGAGTTTACTGAGTAAACTCAACTTTCTTTTAATGCGGTGTTGTATCCAATACTTTTCTTGGTTACACCTATCCTGGCTCAAGATTCGGACAAGTTTCATGGGTACATGCATACATGTTTCGGAGTGTTGAGTAACAAATTTGATTTCACCAATAAACCCATTCTGTTTTTGTTACAATGTGTGTGCGTCTGTGCAGCACACATAGATACAATGTCTAATTTTATAACAAAATACAAAAAACAAATATTTTTTATTGTCATAGGTATTGTGTGTGTGATTTTCTTTCTAGTTTTTACGACAGCAGATGATTCGAAGCAGTCAAAGCTTGATCTTGAAGATCAAAGTGCATTAGTCACGCCAGGTATAATCTCTGATGAAAATACAATCATTGAGACAAAACCTAAAACATTTTCAATAATCAGTCCCGAAGGTGACGCTTTTGAAAAAGGTCAGGCACGAGGCTGGAAAGCAAAACTTGAGAATTATGAAAGCGAGTTAGATGCTATGGCCGACTGTAATTGGAAATTCTACCTCAATGAAAATAATGAAGAAATTCTTTATCAGGAGCAAACAGGTAGAGTCATTCTGAGTATTGATGGGAAAAATTATTGTGGATTCACTTCTACTTTTATTGAAAATCGAGGGGAGCTTCGTGTTGTTGTAACAATTAATTTTACGGATAAAATTACGCAACTTGAAGAGACATATACTGCTGAGCGGGAATACATTGTTGATTAGATATAGAGAGATCTGTCCGTTCCAAATCTACTACTTGGTCGTTAACGTTTTTAATTAAAATTCTGACCACTTTCCCATTAGTGATGAAGACAATTTGAACAGTATCTTTATTCTTGGAATTGCAAAACAAGTACGTGCTCAAACACTATTTCTTAAAAGACATTAACCCAGTAATTCGATTTTACATTCTTTCCGACACCGTATTTATTAGCGCAGATGATTTACCCGTGCCGATTGTTGTGCGATTTGCCGTTACGGGGTAGTCAAAAATGCAAGCTGGGATTTGTGGAGTAAAGTTCTAACAGCCTTTACTAAGCTGCACCACTGAATTGCGGTAGCACTTCTTGGTAGTTTTGTTCCAAAACTACACGTTCTTAAAGTGATGTTAGATAATTCGTAAACCCAACATCTGTTGAATTACACCACAATATTTATTTATCAGCAGTTTTTCTTGAGTTTGCTGAATGAACTTCAAGCTTTAAAACTACACTACAAGTACAAATGGGCATTAAGTACTCACCGCCTCCTTCTCCTATATCTCGATTAACATCAATCAACTACAATGAATGAGCTAGAAGTGGACTTTTACATGTAGTTTCTCATTCAGAGAAAGGAAAATACCATGTGTGGGATTGTTGTTGTGTACAGTGTTAACGGTGATACTTCTCGTACCATACCTATGGCAATTGGTGCATCAAAGTATGTAAAGCATCGTGGACAGCAAGGTGCAGGTGTATGTGTGATCACTCCTGAAGGTACTGTTATGCACCATTCGGGAGTAGGAGCATTTGATGCAGTTATAAAGCCAACTGACATCGAAAAAATGGGTAGGGATCATCGGCTTGCTATGGTTCAGTGTAGATGGGGAACCTATGGTGGGTATCATGAAAATAACGTGCAGCCGATTGTTGTGAACTCATCAAATGATATTCCTGTTTGTGTCGTTCACAACGGCCAGTTTATTCTTATGCCCGATCTGTTATCCCAACGGGATTTAACAGATGATATTGAAAGCGATACTTTGCTTTTTGCTCGCCTACTAGCTCGCTATAGTGGGAACGATTGGGATTCACATGTTGTATCTGTTCTATCTAAAACACTCGGAGCTTACAGTCTGGCAATTTCGATCCACGATGTTTTGTTTTTAACCCGGGATTCATATGGCGTGAGGCCTTTGTATCTTGGGAGTTTAGACGGAGCGTATATTGCTGCTTCCGAGACCCAAGCGATAACCGCCATTGGTGGTACGATTGTTCGTGAAATTGGTTGTGGTGAGATTCTCAAAATCGATACAAGTGGCTTGCATGTTTTGGTTAAGGGTAACGGGCATCAAAGACATGTGTGCGAATTTGAAAGCGCCTACCTGTGTCGACCGGACTCAATGATGCAGTCTTTCAATGGGAACCGATCTTTGTTTCATGCCAGGTTTAGGTTTGAGCTTGGAGAAGCTGTGGCTTTGGAATCCCCTGTTAAACACGCCAAAATGGTTGTAGGCGTTCCTGATTCTGGAATGTTTTTTGCTAAAGGGTTTTCAAAAGAATGTGGTGTCTCAGATGTCATGGCACTATTGCGCGAACGAGATTCATCAAGTCGGTTATTTATGGATGATGAATTTTTGGGCACAATATCTGGGAAGGTCCTTTCGAAGTTAAGTTTAATCCCAGATCCAGAGCTATGGGAAGATTCAGTAGTTGTTTTTTGTGATGATTCCCTGGTTCGGGCAAATGTATCCCGGGCATTAACAAAAGCAGCGTTTGATCTGGGCGCTTTGGAAGTACACTGGCGACTTTCGTTTCCGTGGATAAAGCATCCCTGTCCATTTGGGATTAATACTCGAACCTATGCAGAGCTCATTGCTGCGCAGTTTGCTGACGAGGACACAGAACGGTTAGTAGCAAAGCATATTGGCGCAACGAGTGTGCGCTACATCTCGCCAGAGGGATTTTTGCGTGTTCTTCTGGGTGGCACTATTGTTATTCCACAGGACCCCGAGATGATTTTTATTGCTAACGGCGGGTGTGGATACTGTGTTACAGGTAAATCACCAATGGGGTGATTAAAAAAACTAAACCCCTATCGGCATGGTGTCGGTAGGGGTTTTATCTTGATGACAATGTCTATAAGAGACCGTATTATTACAGTAATGCCAAAAAGAGGTGTGCATATTAAACATTACTTTCTTCAAGAGATTAATCCTGTTATTAGGTTCCTCATACTTTCGGACACTGTTTTAATTGGTGCAGCAGGTTTGCTTGGTCCAATTTTTGCACTCTTTATAGAAGAGTTTATTGAGGGTGGTAATGGTGCTGTAGCAGGTACAGCCGCAGGAATATACCTTTTTTCGAGAAGTATTCTTCAGATTCCGATAGCTCATTATCTTGACAAAATCCGAGGTGAAAAAGATGATTTTTGGTTAATGTTCATCTTTTCTTTGCTAACAGCAGTCGTTCCATTGTTGTATCTTTTTATACAGACTCCTACTGAACTATATGTTGTTCAGTTTATATTAGGATTATCTACAGCCTTTACGTATCCTGCATATATGGCGATTTTCACAAGACATATTGACAGGAATAAAGAAGGGACCGAATGGGGAATATATTTTACACTTACCGATGTGACAAGTGCCCTTCTTGCTATTGTTGGGGGATATCTTGCAATAACCTCAGGTTTTTTTGTTCTTATTGGTATTGTTGTCGTTTTGTCATTATTGGGTAGTTTGCTTTTGCTACCCATACGACCTTATTTACAAAAGCGTGGTTAATGCTATTTTTCCACTATATAACTTAACCAATCATTAGGGTGCCATAGGCATCTATCAATTGATTTAACATTTGAATTTTGGCGAACTGCAACATATACATTGGGATGAGCAAAAAATAATGCAGGAATATCTTCAGATAACAGTTCTTGCATCGTGTTGTATGCGATCTTTCTTTTATCAAGATCTGTTTCTAATCTGCCATCTTCTAGTGCCTTATCCATGCGCCTGTTTTTATAACCAGAGACATTTAACCCACCTTGAGAAAGATCGGTTTGTGTTGAATGCCAAAATGTATATTGATCTGGATCATGACCAAAGTCTTGATGTGCTAACAAAACGTCATATTCCCTTTCATAGAGCATCTGTTCAACATTTCCTGGTGAAATCATTGTAAAGGTAGCCTTAAAACCATACGATTCAAGAGTTTTTCTAATGGATGCAATTGAGACTAAATCTGATACATCAGGCATGACAGAAACTTTTAGTGGAGACTCAGCAGGAATAATGTCAAATGCCACTCTCATATCCTCTTCAGTTTTTTCTGTATTAATATTGTGTTTAGTATAAGCCCAGTGTCCACTAGAAAGTGCATACCGTAATGAAGGCAGGTTTTCTTGTTGAGTAAAAATACTGGCGATAGATTCATTTAAAGACATACTGTGTACTGGATGGTTGGCGTCACGTGAACTGTTAGAAAACCAGGTTATTCCTGTACCGCAAACCTGATGTGCGCTTGATTCAATATTGGGCCATTCTGCTAATTCACTGGAAATATCTTTATTTGTAAAAAACCCTATATCAATGCTTCCATTTTTTAGTTTGGCAGCTATCTCCTTTTCTGACTCTAAAAATACAACGTCATATTGTCTTGAGGTTTTTGTGTTTTCTATGTTGATTTTTGAAATGTGATTATTTTCAACAGAAATTTTTTTAACCGATAAATTGGTAGCACTTACTGGTTGAATTGCATATAAAGAGGATGGAATTTCATTAAGGGCGATGTTCTCCCATATGTGTCGAGGTAAAATACCAATATTTAGAGACTCTAGAAACGGAGAGAATGACTCTGTCAAAGACAATTTCAAAGTATTTTGATTTATTTGTGTTAAACCAACGTTTGAGAACCTAGCTTTTTCAGGCCCATTATATTCAGGCGATTGGATAAGATTATATGTAAAGATGACATCGGCTGCTGTAATTGGTGTGCCATCTTCCCAGAATGCGTCATTAACAAGCGTTATGATATATGTTTTTCCGCCATCAGATAGTTCCCATGATTCTGCCAAATCCCCTATCGGAAGTGAGTTTTCATTAAATGTAATAAGTGATCTGTAAAATAGTTTAACAAGTGACTCATCAACACTATTGGCTGAAGAATATAGAGGGTTTATGATCCCAGGTGTACCAACAATACCTATGGTGATTTTACCCGTTTGTGTTTTTATGAATTGTATAGCTCCTGAAACCAATAAATAACTTGTCGCAATTAGTAGGATACTAATTATAGCCGGTTGGATCCATGATCGGATGAAGAATCTAGAAAAAAATATTTTCATACAACAATTACGTTATTTGGTTAAGAGTACCCCCGCGAGTGAACTAAGAGTAAATACAATTGCTACAAAAATAGTGCCCCAGAAAATGAATTTTTCCGCGCCACGACGGGTATAGTATACTTCTCCGCCGCCACCAAAAGTGCTTCCTAAGCCGACACCTTTACTTTGTATTAGTATAAGAGCCATCAATAACACAGCGGAAATGACCTGGATAATTTGGAGTCCGAATCTCATGTGCATATTGTAGTAGGCATGATGTGTTTTGGCAAATGTAATATGAGCAACTATCACAAATTGTTTAGCATCCTATGGGTTAATTTAGAGTCTCACGTATAATGAAAACATGCACGCAGACCCTATGTTATTGGCTCAAATCGGTAAGCTTCCTCAAAATCCTGGAGTTTACTTATTTAAAGATTCCAAAGGGAAACCATTGTATATAGGGAAATCAAAATCTATTCGAGATAGGGTTAAACAATATTTTACCGTGCAGTCTCATTTGGGAAAACGTACTGCCGAACTTCTTTCAACAACAAAAAAACTTGATCATATTGAGACCGAGACAGAATTTGAAGCGTTGCTTTTAGAAGCTGATCTCATAAAGCGATATCGGCCGCAGTTTAATACCCAGTGGAAAGATGATAAAAGGTTTTTGTATATAAAAATTTGTAATGCTAAGTATAAACAAAATCAAGGAATAACAAAGACCGTTGAGAATAATATATGGCCTTGGGTAACGGTAGATAGAAAACCTGATGATCCACGGGCTCTCTATTTTGGTCCTTTCCCAAATGCACAAACAGTTCGTATCGTATTACGGTTATTAAGACGTGCGTTTCCATGGTGCAAGTATGCTACGCCAGAGCAGGCAAAACGCGCACATAAAGCATGTTTTTATTCACATATTGGGCTATGTTCAGGAATATGCAATAACAACCCTGACCTATATTTGTATTGGATAAATATTAACCAACTCGTTAAGTTTTTGAGTGGGAAAAAAGAAACTGTGGTTGCATATTATAAAAAGAAAATGGATAAAGCTTCGTTAACTTTGCGATATGAAGATGCGGGCTTATATAGAGACACGATTGAAAAACTTGATTATATTTCGCAATCATTTCATTCTTCATACGAATATCTTACCAACACAAACCTTAAAGAAGATATTCGTGCTCAGGAAATTATAGAGTTGTTTTTATCGATTGGACTTACCGAACCTCAAGATCCACATTCAATTATTATTGAAGGATATGACATTTCAAACATCGGTAAAGATTATACTGTTGGTGCACGAGTTGTTTTTGCCGGTGGGGATCCAGATACAAGCTCCTACCGGCGATATAAGATCAATCATGAGAAGCTCCCTGATGATTTTGCCGCCATGAATGAAGTGCTTACAAGACGGTTGCGTAAAAAGGATGATCTTCCTGATTTGTTACTGATTGATGGGGGTAAAGGACAACTATCCGTTGTATTGGACATAGCTCAAAAATTAGAAATCAAGACTCCAATTGTTGGATTAGCAAAACGCGAGGAAACGCTTGTGGTGTATCGGGAGGGTATATACAAAGAAATTAAGTTACCAAAACGTTCAGGAGCAGTAAAACTTGTTCAGCGCATCCGGGATGAAGCCCATCGGTTCGCTCAAAACTATCATAAGTTGTTAAGAAAAAAAGGGTTTACGCTGTAAATCAAAAAATGGGTTTGTTCAATGATGATGTAACATTAAGAAATGTTTTATATTACAAAAACGTACTGCCCAAGATCAATAACCGCCATTTACTAACGAACAATCATCCCGTACCATATAACCATGTTTAGAAAACTCATGTTGCGATATCTCATCATGGGGGTGGCGTTATGGGTAGTTATTCTTGGCGTACCGGGAATTACCTATACTGGAGATATCTTAAGTTTATTTAAGATGGTTTTAGTTTTGTGGCTCATTAGTTTAGCGATGAGACCAACGCTTCATGTTATTCGTATTCCTGTTGAAATTGCAACAATGACTATTGGCAATATTGTTTTACATAGCGTTGCTCTGTGGACTTTTTCACGCTATATCATTGGATTTGAGATTAATACATTTTGGTTTAGTGGGATAAAAGGAGGATCATTTTTAGTGGTTCCTTTTGAAATCCCTATCATTTTTGCGATCCTTATATCGGCATTACTGTTAACATTTGTAAGTACAATATTATATTGGTTGACTAAATGATAAAACGCACATTGGTAAGTAGACTATTTATAACCAGTGCATTTGTCGTGTATTTGTTCTCTATAGGTACGCAACACGTGAGTGCAGCTCCATATACCGATTCGATAGAATCCATATATCATGTGGGATTAGATGGGTCTACGCAGGTTGAACAAAGTATAAACTTTACGAGACAAACATCTGAATCATATCCAGAACGATTTAGTGTACTCGTTGGTGACGAAAAGATTTACAACGTGAGAGTAGTTTCTGGTGGGGTAAGTTTAGAATCTACTCTGCTCAATAATGAAATTTCGGTAGTCATTCCTCAAGAGCTTGGTGTCAAACAAGATTTTTTGATTGAACTGTATTATACCTACGATGACATTGTAACTGTAAACGGACAACTGCATGAGATTTCTTTACCAGTTTTTACATCGAGTGGTGATATTGAAGTTGTTAATCAAGACCTATCAATTGTTACCCCTTTAGAGTGGGGATCCGTATCATTCTCATCTCAGATAGCTGCAAGAACGGAGTATTTGGAAGATTCAATAATTACCAATTTTAGTATTGTACCAACTGCTCATAAATCACTTTTCAATATTGTATTTGGTAGTGAACAGTGGTTTAACATTGAAGCTACGTACAGACTAGTCAATAATCAGGATGTTCCTGTTCAACAGGAAATAGCGTTACTGCCAGTTGTGGAAAATTACCAGGACGTAAGTATTATTTCACTAGAGCCAAAACCTGAGTCTGTTCGGATCGATCAAGACTCAAATATTTTAGCCCTCTATGAACTTGAACCACAATCAAAACAATCAATAGTATTTACGGGGACTGTTCGTTTATATAGTACTCATTCAACACCAACTGGTTCGTCGCTTGAAGATAGATTGTCTTATACCATTCCCGATACGTATTGGGAATCCAACGATCCAGCGATTAAAGATATATTAGCTACCGAAAATATTGACTCTGCTCAACAAATATTTGATTATGTATCAAGTCATTTAACATATAGTAGTGACCGTGCCTTGACTGAAGATGTGTATAGATTTGGTGCACTTGAAGCACTCAAACATACTAACCAAGCGGTATGTATGGAGTTTACTGATTTAATGATTGCACTTTTACGGGCGGCTGGAATTCCTGCACGAGAAGTAAATGGCTATACACACTTTTCGGGAAATGAAGTGGTAAATCTTCCAACGATTAGCGATGAATTACATGCGTGGGTTGAATATTGGGATGACCAGAAAGGGTGGGTTTTTGCAGATCCTACGTGGACCAGTGCAACGGGAAGTGATTATTTTTCTCAGTTTGATTTACGCCATATTGTTTTTGTGAGACATGGAATCTCTTCACAATATCCACTTTCTGCAGGAGCATACCGAGATAAGGGTGATTCCACACGGCATATTGTGGTTAATGTATTGTCTCAATCGCCACATGAGGGTACCCCAATTAAAGACTGGGTTATAGACATGAACGCACGTGAATTATCTTTATGGGAGCGGTTTATTGTGTGGTTAAAAAAGCTTCTGAGATTTGAGTAGGATACGTTATTACAGTTTTTTGTATTTATCCAATAGTCTTTTTAAATGATCTCCTGTATATGAATTGCCATCAGCTATGATATCTTTTACAGTTCCTTGTGCAAGAATGCGTCCTCCTCTGTCTCCTCCTTCAGGACCAAGATCAATAATCCAGTCGGCAGTTTTTATAACATCAAGGTTATGCTCAATTACAATGACAGTGTTTCCTTGTTCAACCAAATGATGAAGAACTTCAAGTAATTTATCAATATCGGCAAAGTGTAGTCCGGTCGTTGGCTCATCAAGAATATATACTGTTTTACCAGTACTTCGCTTTGATAATTCACTTGATAGTTTAATTCGTTGTGCTTCCCCACCAGATAGTGTTGGTGCAGGTTGTCCGAGTTTTATGTAGCTTAATCCAACATCCATTAAAGTCTGCATTTTTGTTTGAATACTGGGTATAGATTTAAAAAACGCATTTGCTTCTTCGATTGTCATACCAAGAACCTCGGAGATATCTTTGTTCTTAAATTTAATATCAAGTGTTTCTCTATTGTATCTGGATCCATTACAAACCTCACAGGTTACATATACGTCGGGTAAAAATTGCATTTCGATTTTTAGTTGACCATCACCTTGGCAGTGTTCACAACGACCACCTTTAACATTAAAACTGAATCTACCGGATTTATATCCACGGGCTTGTGATTCTGGCATACTTGCAAATAATTCACGTATATCGGTAAAAACACCAGTGTATGTTGCGGGATTTGAGCGTGGAGTTCTTCCAATTGGTTGTTGGTTAATCTCAATTACTTTGTCGACCTGATCTAATCCATCAAGAGAAACGTGTTCACCAGGAACCATTTTGGCCTTATTCTTTTCTACCGCAAGCCGTTTATATAGAGTGTCTACGATGAGTGTAGATTTGCCTGAACCTGAAACACCGGTTACACAAATAAAATTTTTGAGTGGAAAAGACACACTTACATTTTTAAGATTATTTTCGTTTGCACCGGTAAGTGTGAGCATCTTTTCGGTATCAATTGTTCGTGCGTGTTTGTGAGGATGAACTATTTTTTCTCCACTCATGAATTTTCCGGTAAGAGATTTTGGGTTATCCATAATATCTTGTGGGGTACCCTCAGCTATAACTTCTCCACCGTGCTCCCCTGCCCCAGGACCAAAATCTATCATCCAATCGGCAGCCATCATGGTATCCAGGTCATGTTCAACAATTAATACTGAGTTACCAAGGTCACGTAGGTTTCGTAGTGTTCCTAGTAATCGGTCGTGATCACGTGGGTGAAGTCCAATGGAAGGTTCGTCAAGGACATATAACACACCAGAAAGTCCTGATCCGATTTGCGATGCGAGCCTAATTCGTTGTGATTCACCACCAGAAAGTGAAGCTGCTTTACGGTCAAGTGTAAGATATTCAAGTCCAACATCATCCAAGAATTTTATTCTAGATTCGAGTTCTTTTACAATTGCTTTTGCAATGTGTTTTTCATTCTCCGACAATACATTCGTGCCCGTAAGATCAGAGACCCACAAATTCAAGTCGCCAATACTTTTGTTGGAGACTTCTGCAATGTTAGTGTTATTTACCGTAACACCAAGTGTTTCAGGGCGTAAACGAGCTCCATTACAGACTGGGCAATCACGGGGAATCATATACTGTTCGATTTTTTTCCGGACTTCATCACTATCTGATTCTTCATAGCGGCGTTGAAGATATGGAACAATACCATCATTGAGGATTTTCTCGAGCGCTTCATGAGGAATGTCTTTTATTTTTGTATCAAACCCAAACTTATACTTGGTAGCAAGAGATGTTAAAAATCGACGTGGATACGAATCAAACATTACTGACCGTGACCATGGAAAGAGTCCGCCCTCTTCAATGGTAAGTTCACCGTTATAAACGCGCGATGCATCAACTTCAAATGTTGTTCCCAGTCCACTACAGTTTGGGCACGCCCCGTGAGGATTATTGAACGAAAAGCTTCGTGGTTCAATTTCGGGAAGGCTAATATTACAGATAGCGCAGGCAAAGCTTTCTGAAAACATATGATCCTCAAAATCGGTTGGTTTGTCAGGAAAATCAAACCCCTTATCATTAATCTTTGAGATAATCATTGTACCATTGGCTAACTTTAAGGCTTTTTCAACTGAATTACTTAACCGTTTGGGGTCTGACCCTTTTTCGAGTACAACCCTATCAACAACAACTTCAATTGTGTGCCGATTTGTTTTAATGAGTGTAATATCATCTTCATCAAGATCAAAAATTCTCCCATCTATACGGGCTTTAGGGTACCCACGCCTTACCAAATCATCTAGCAGAGCTGAGTATTCACCTTTTCTATCTTTTACCAAAGGTGCTAGTACCATAAGACGTGTTCCCTTTCCTTTTTTGGCGGGGGAAAACATATCAACGATATGGTCGGTAATTTGTTGTAGGGTTTGAGTTTTGATTTCTCGGCCACAGTTCGGACAATGGGGGTGACCAACACGAGCAAATAAGAGTCGTAAATAATCATAAATCTCAGTTGTTGTTCCAACCGTTGAGCGAGGGTTGTGTGATACCGTTTTTTGATCAATAGATATTGCAGGAGATAACCCGTCAATTTGATCAACGTCTGGTTTTTCCATCATACCTAAAAACTGCCGCGCATAGGCAGAAAGTGACTCTACATATCGGCGTTGCCCTTCGGCGTAAATGGTATCAAATGCAAGAGAGCTTTTTCCACTTCCCGACAAACCAGTAAGAACAACTAGTTTATATTTAGGAATCGTAAGATTTATGTTTTTGAGGTTATGCTCTCTGGCACCCGTAATTGTAATGTTATCCATGACAAGACAACGTACATTATACTTGATGGTGCACCTTTTAAAAAAGTAGACAGACGTCTTGTGGAAAGTATTCCTAATAAAGGGTAAAGGGGTGGAAATGAGAAAAGATCATCACGATAAACGTGCAGGGTTACATATTACCGCAGTAATCGAAGAAGATGGACACATTAGGGTCTCTGTTTGTGGTTCGTTGCTTGGAGTTGAACATGTTAGTATTTCAACTAATATGACTACCCACACTATTTTATGTGTAGATTTGAGTGTTGGGTGTGTGCGTATTCCTATTACAGATGAAACAACGGCTTTGCACGAAGTGTTTGCATCAAACCGTGTAAATAACCATTAGTTCAAGGAGTACAAGACAAAAGAAAGAGAGGTGGAGTTTTCCATCTCTCTTTCACCTGTACAAAAATAAATAACATTACGAATCATTCTTTTTAATATCATCAATTTTGTCTCTTAACATTGCGGCTCTTTCAAACTCCATGTTTTTTGCAGCCTCTTCCATTTGTGTAGTTAGATCTTTTATAGCTGTTTTTGCGTCAACGTTTAATGGTTTGTCAATTGACACTTTTTCTCGGGTATAGTTTTTTGCTTTTTGAGTTGTGTCTCGTTTAATCATTTGATCACGTATAGGTTTTTGTATTGAATACGGCGTTATACTGTTCTTTTCGTTATATTCTTCTTGAATTTTTCGTCGTCTATCCACCTCGTCAATCGCACGCTGCATGCTTTTTGTTATGGTATCGGCATACATAATTACTTTTCCATCCATGTGCCTGGCTGCTCGTCCCATCGTTTGAATAAGAGAGCTTTCTGACCGCAAAAATCCTTCTTTATCGGCATCAAGGATTGCAACAAGTGAGACTTCGGGTAAATCAAGTCCTTCTCGTAAAAGATTAATTCCCACAATTACATCATAGGTACCTTTGCGTAAATCATTTAATATATCCGATCGTTCAAGCGTATCAATATCAGAGTGCAAATACTGTACCTTTATGTCTTGATCGGCAAGATATTCAGCTAAGTCCTCAGACATGCGTTTGGTAAGAGTGGTGACAAGGGTGCGTTCTTTTTTTGCAACCCTATCTTTTATTTCTACCAGCAAGTTCTCGATCTGACCCTTTGAACCGCGGATTTGAATTTCGGGGTCTGTAATTCCGGTTGGACGAATAAATAGTTCAACAACGCCTCGTTGCGAATATTCAAAGGGTTCATGTGTTGTAGCTACTCTTTTTTTCGTTTCGTTAAAAGCACGGAGCGTATTTGTAATTTCCCATTCACCTGGTGTTGCACTGGTGTACACAACCTGAGGCGTACGCTCTATAAACTCATCAAACTGTAACGGGCGGTTATCAAGGGCACTGGGGAGTCTAAACCCATAATCAATAAGCGTTTCTTTGCGAGCTTTGTCACCGTTATACATACCACGGATTTGTGAAACGGTGATGTGGGACTCATCAATAACAGTCAAAAAATCATCAGGGAAAAACTCTAGAAGTGAGTATGGTGGGGCGCCTGGTTTTCGGCCATCAAAGTAGCGTGAGTAGTTTTCTATCCCTTTACAGTAGCCGATTTCACGCATCATCTCTAAATCATATTCAGTTTTTTGTTTGAGTCGATACGCCTCTAGTTGTTTGCCTTCGTTGTTTAAAACCTTCAACCGCTCAAGTAAGTCATGTTTAATTTGTTCGATTGCTTCCTCTCGATTATCCTCAGGAGTTACATAGTGTTTGGCCGGGAATAAGGTAAATTCACCATGCGCTCTCATGAGGGTAATGCTATCTATTTCATCTTGGGTGTAGTCTTTATAAAAACTGCCTTCCTTCTTTTTTAAGAGATTTTCTTGCGATAGTCCCCTACCGGTAATGGGATCAATGAACGTAATTTTTGAAAGAATATCCCCTACCAATTCAAGACGAACAGCAAAATCTAAATATGCAGGAAAAATATCAATATGCTCGCCACTTACCCTAAAGGTACCGCGTTTAAACTCATAGTCTGAACGATCGTAAAAAAGCTGAATTAACCTAGTAAATACATCGTTTTGACGAATGGGCATACCTTCTTTTAATCGAATTTTTGCGTTTTGGTACTCAATCGGTGACCCAAGGTTATAAATAGCACTGACACTTGCAACTACAATAACGTCTTTTCGAGACAACAAGGCGTTTGTAGTTGAAAGCCTTAGTTTATCAATATCTTCGTTTATTGCTGCATCCTTTTCAATGTAGGTATCGGTGGATGAAATATAGGCTTCCGGTTGGTAGTAATCATAGTAACTTACAAAATATTCTACGGCGTTATCAGGAAAGAATTCTTTGTATTCTTGATACAGCTGTGCAGCCAGGGTTTTGTTGTGAGAAATTACGAGTGTTGGTTTATTCGTTTTTGCAATTACGTTAGCCATGGCAAATGTTTTACCAGAACCTGTTACTCCAAGAAGAGTTTGGTGTGGCATTTTTGCGTTAACGCCGTTGACTAAGTAATCAATAGCTTGAGGTTGGTCTCCGGTAGGTTTAAAGTCTGCTTTTAGTTTGAATTTTTTCATGCAATGTTCATTATACCGGGTTATGGCTTCATTACCACGTAGACAGTTGTTTCCTATTGGGGATAGATAATAAAAGAGCCCTGTATGGTTAACAGGGCTCAGTCTTGTACGTATGTTCACGGGTTGTTGTAGGGTTAGTCTTTAAAAAGCAGTTGTATTACGTAAACTGCTTTAATAACGTCCGTTGCGGTATCAAACACCCCTTCTGACGTTGATGCAAAGACGGTAGCATCAAATTCGGACGGAGCTTCATTATCAACTGTTCGTTCCAGGGCAATCATCAGACGGTGCCACCATACAGCTGAGACTTGTTTTTGGTTCTCATCTTGGCCTGTGGCAAGCAATGTCGCCAGCCGAATTCCTGACATTCGTAGGTAAACGGTGAGACCAAATCGAAGCTTTTGGGCAATCTCTTTGATCTCAGCTGGCGTAGAGTGTTCCCTGCA
>Ga0100382_1001321_pt1 | contig 16647 bp, 10 predicted proteins | sample CryGeymeta201506_FD_81566 | JGI IMG/M metagenome (GOLD analysis project Ga0100382, IMG submission 81566) | Groundwater microbial communities from Crystal Geyser aquifers in Utah, USA - Crystal Geyser metaG 2015-06 | ecosystem: Environmental > Aquatic > Deep subsurface > Groundwater | place: USA...
ATTCATCTATCGTTTTGGGATCCTGACAATTCGCTAATTTTCGATATAAGTTCAATCGTTCAACGTTATCTATCACATAACCAACAGGTAATAAAGCTGGCAAATCAATTTCGACTGCTGTATCTGGTCTTTCTTCATCAAGAACAATATGTTCAAATAAGCCTTCAAATTCAGAATCTTTTAATTCACGAATAGCATCATTTAGAATTTTTAAATACAAGTCATAGCCCAGTTCATTAATGAATCCGCTTTGTTCTGCACCCAGTATATCACCCGCGCCACGAATGTCTAAATCACGCATGGCAATGTTAAAGCCAGAACCTAAATCCGAATATTCTTCTAATGCCATTAATCGTTTTCTTGCCTCGACACTTAAATCGTTGAGTGGTGGAGTAATCAAATAGCAGAATGCTTTTTTATTAGAACGACCAACTCTACCACGTAATTGATGCAATTCTGATAAACCAAAACGATCAGCTCTATTTATAATAATCGTATTGGCATTTGAAATATCAATTCCGTTTTCAACAATGTTTGTACTAACTAAAACATCAAACTTGTGTTCATAAAAATCAGATATAATTGCTTCAAGGTCGTTTCCCGACATTTGACCATGAGCAAACCGCACTCGAATATTAGGAAGCATTTGCATGAGCATTGAAGAGAACTCAGCAATATTTTGTACCCGGTTATGAATAAAAAATACTTGTCCACCGCGTGAAGTTTCAGCTAGAATGGCATCTCGGATTATTCGCTCGTCATAACTGTGAATTTCTGTTGTGACGGGTTGTCTGTTTGGTGGTGGCGTAGTTATTACACTTAAATCTCGAGCTCCCATGAGCGACATGTGAAGTGTTCTAGGAATAGGAGTTGCCGATAGGGTTAACACATCAACACTTGCTCTAAATTCTTTTAATTTCTCTTTTACTGAGACCCCAAAACGTTGTTCTTCATCAATAACTAATAAACCTAAATCCTTAAATTGAACATCTTTGGATGTAATTCTATGTGTTCCTATAACGATATCCACTTCACCGATTTTAACTTTTTTCAGAATTTCCTTTATTTCAGCTGTTGATTTGAATCGATTCAAGACCTCAATACGAATTGGAAAATTTTCCATTCGTTTTTTAAATGTATGCCCATGTTGATCAGCTAAAATGGTAGTTGGAACTAAGATAGCAACTTGTTTTCCGTCATTCACCGCTTTAAATGCAGCTCTAACGGCAACTTCTGTTTTTCCGAATCCAACATCACCACATACCAAACGATCCATCGGAATTGGTAATTCCATATCTTTTTTAACATCTATGATGGCTTTCATTTGATCAGGTGTCTCTTCATACATAAAAGATGCTTCTAATTCAGTTTGCCATTCAGAATCAGCATTGAATGAAAATGCTTTTTGAGCTTTCCGTTTTGCATATAATAAAATTAAATCACGAGCTATATCTTTTAAACGTGATTTTGTTTTGGCTTTTTTCTTTACCCATTCTGACGAGCCTAATTTTGTGATTTGTGGTACAACACCATCTTTTCCAGAATATTTCTGCAGTTTATGCAAACTCGAAACGTTCACATACATAATCGATTCTTCGGCATATTTCAAAACCACCGACTCTTGTTCAATTCCGTTTACTTTAATTCTTCTAAAGCCTGCAAACTTCCCGATACCATAATCAACGTGAACTACATAATCTCCTACGTTTAAATCTCTCATTTCTTTTAAGGAGAGACCGCCGGTTCGTCTTACTTTGGCTTTTGTTTTTGGTCGATGGTAACGGTTAAATATTTGATGATCTGTATAAATAGCTAGGCCAGAAATCGGCAGAATGAAGCCTTTATGTAGAGTACTTAGTATAGTATGATAATTCAATATAGAGCTAGTTTCGCCTAACAATTCTTCAAAGCGATTTTTTTGAGCCTCATTATCACATAGTATTGAAGTCTGAATGCCTTGCTTACTTAAATCCTCTACATTCTGTCTTAAAACCTTAATAGATCCATTAAAATCTGGTTGATGCTTTGCTTCTAAAACAAGTTCAAATTCAGGTTTTACCTCATGCCTAGTTTTACCTTCATAAATAACCGTTTTAGTCTTTAGCCAATCATACAAGGCAGATACTGTACAATAAAGATCTTCAGGGCGCTTAGGATTGTTTTCAGCTTTAAGCGCTTCTTGCCATGCCACAAAAGCCGTGTCGAAGAGTTGTACTAAATCAGCATGAATAAATTCTTCATTAATTAAAAAGGGTACAACTGTTTCAGGAAGAAATGAAAATAGGGGTGCGTGACTATCGTTATTAAGTTGTTCCACATTCGGAACTAATCTAACTTGATCCTGAAATGAGACTGATCGCTGCGAGTCTATATCAAATTCACGAAGCGAGTCAATTTCATCTCCAAAAAATTCTAAACGTACTGGAAACTCAGTTGATAAGGGAAATATATCTAATATTCCACCTCTTTGTGAAAACTCTCCAGCTGTTTCAACAAAGTTAACTCGTTCATAGCCTAGTTTTAATAATTTTTCAGATAGAATCTCTAAACTAATTAGGTCACCTCTTTTGATAACAAATGATGCGTCATTAAATGTTTTTGGAGAAGGAAATAAATCAAAAAGTGCATCTGAGGATACTAAAATGAGCTTAATTTCGCCTGTTTGAACTTTTTCTAAGGCTTCTGAGCGATTTATTAAGGCAGAAGTATCTGTTAATTGTGATCGATCGTAAGGTTTTTTGAACGTAGGATTGATTAATACGGTTTCTTTATTGCCAATTTCCCTTAAATCACCATCTAAAAATTGAGCCGTTTCATAATCAGGTGTTATAACTATCAAAGTCTGTTTTTTAGACAAACTATCTAATAAAAAAGACACAGATGATCCAACAAAACGGGTTAATTTAACCGATTTTTGTTGAGAGAGTGCCTCAAATAAAGATTCAGAATGAAGATGATATGAAAGGGTTTTACTAATGTATTCCAAAGCCATATTCTTATAATCAGTTCAGATTTTGCCGCAAAAGTACGAAATATTGAATTGAACAGAAACGAAACTCAAGTATCACTTAGGCAAACCTAGCTTTTGTTTTAATTCAAATCTGATTATTTAAATATTTAAACGAGTAAAATTGTATATTTGCTTTCTAATTTAATTATATAAGTGTGGATTTTTATTTAGCAGAACTCGAGAAAGAACTTATTGGCCATCGCATTCCAAACGAACCTGTTTCAATTTATGATCCAGTTCGTTACACGTTATCCTTAGGAGGAAAAAGAATTCGTCCAGTATTATGCTATCTTGCATGTGGTATGACTGGTGGTGCCATTAATTTAGCCAAAGATGCAGCTATTGCAGTAGAAATGCTCCATAATTTCACTTTAATTCATGATGATATCATGGATAATGCTGAAACAAGAAGAGGTAAACCTTCTGTATTTAAGAAATGGGATTCGAATACTGCAATTTTATCGGGTGATGTTCTCTTTACTCTTGCCCTTGAACAACTGGCATTTTATCAGACCAAACCATTTCCTAGTCCTATTTACCCAGCATTGATGAATGAATTTCTCAAAGCAACACGTATTGTTTGCGATGGTCAAGCTCTTGATATGGAATTTGAAAAAAGAACTGATGTTAGTTTAGATCAATATTTATTGATGATTAGTCAAAAAACAGCGCGTTTGTTAAGTTGCAGTTTAAAAATGGGTGGATTAATAGGTGAGGGTTCACCTGAACAAATTCAGGCTTTATATCAAATTGGTTTCCTTGCTGGCATTGCTTTTCAAATTCAAGATGATTTATTAGATGCTTTTGGTGATCCAAATAAATTTGGAAAAAAAGTTGGAGGCGATATTCGCGAAGGGAAAAAGACATTCTTAAGTATTTCTGCATTAAACAAAGCATCAGAATTTCAAAAAGATCGAATCCAAGCTGTTTTAGATAAAAAAAGTGCTTCAGATGAAGAAATTGAAGAAATATTAAGCATTTATACATCGTTAAACATTCACATTGATACCGTTCAAACTGTTAATGAGTATTATATTTCGGCAATGAAAGAATTAGCAATATTTCCTAATTCACCTTTTAAAAAGTCATTAATTACATTTTTAGATCAATTAAATACCAGATTATTCTAATGAAAAAACACATTTTTCTGTTTCTATTAAGCATTGTTACTATATCTACCTGTGCCGATAAAAGCTTAATACGTACTGGCGATTCTGTTGAAGTTGCTTTTAATAAAGCAAAAAAACAATTCGATAATAAAAAATATACCGATGCTTCTCGCTCCTTTGAAACCGTAGTTTCAATTGCAAGAGGAACAAATTATTCTGCTGATGCTCAATTTTATCTTGCCGAAAGTTATTTCAATAGCAAAGATTTTTTGATGGCTGCTTCTGAATTTGAACGTTATATGAATTATTATCCTAGAGATGAACGCAGAGAGTTAGTTCAATTCAGAGAAGCTTTATGTTATTATGAATTATCTCCAAGATACAAATTAGATCAATCTGAAACATTGAAAGCTCTTGAATTGTTTCAGTTATTTAATTTGCGTTATCCTACTAGTGATTTCACAACTGAATCTGGCGATAAAATAAATCAATTGCGTGATAAATTAGCTCACAAAATGTTTGATTCAGGTTTATTTTATTTGAGAATTCGTGAATACAATGCAGCTGCCGTATATTTCGGGCAAGTTGTAAATGAATATCCTGATACTATTTGGTCTGACCAAGCTTTAGCTAAACAATTGGTAGCCTTTGAGTTGTACGCCGACAACTCCGTGCCAGAGAAGAAAGAAGAACGTTATCGAAAAGCGACAAATAGTTATCAAAAATTTATACAGTTATTTCCTGAATCAAACCTTAGAAAAGATGTGGAATCAACTCACGATGCTATTCTAAAAAAATTAGCTGATTTAACAAAATCTTCGTCTTAAACGTTGTTCTTTATTTTTCAAACTTTGAAATCAATCCGCTTTATAACACAACTTTTGGACTTCGTTTCTTTAAAAAAAGGCAGTGGTTTTCGCAAAAAAAAACGGTCATCCAGTGCCCTGACACGATTCGAAGAACCACGAAGTTCTATCTCTGTACAATATCTTTTACGCAACAATCACTTTTTTTGAATACATTGATTCTTAAGCTGAAATGCTGGGTCGAAGCCCAGCACGACCAAATAATTGATATGAACTAAGCTCAATTGGTTGCGAACTAGTTCTTGTATTTATTAATTATGCTTCATAAAATCGTTAACAAAATCATTCACTTTACAAAATGTCAAAGTCCGAAAGTTGAGTTTATAAATGCAAAAAATTGGAATTGGAATTTTTGGAGGTACTTTTGACCCTTTTCACAATGGGCATCTTGCTTTAGTTCATTCCTTTTTGAGCGCTGGAAAAATTGAGGAATTATGGATTGTTCCAACATTTGATCCACCTCACAAAGATGGCAAAAACTATTCGCCCTATAGAAATCGATTAGAAATGGCTCGTATTGCAACCAAAGGAATGGATAAAGTTTCAGTTTCTGATATTGAACAAAAAATAACTTCTCCAAGTTATTCTTTTCAAACATTAGGGCAATTTAAAAAGATGTTCCCATTTTATGATTTTTATGTTTGTATTGGTGGGGATCAATTGCTCAACTTTCATAAATGGGTTTTATTCGATGCTATCTTGTGTATGGCGAATTTACTAGTTGCTGAGCGTCCTGGAATAAGTTATGCATCTATTCAAAAAGAGATTTGGGAGAAAACGACTTTTATTGAACACAAGCCTATTGATGTTTCATCAACACAAATTCGGGCTCAAGTAAAAAAAGGGGCTATACAACCAGTAAAAACCTCACTTGATATTCGAGATTATATTGTGAAAAACAAATTATACTTGAAATAAAAAAACCAATACCCTTTGATCAAAATCATCAGATATTGTCTTTTTTAATTAAAAGTAGATATCAACCAGTACTTTGCATAGCAGCTGCTAACCCATTTATACTCAATAAAATATTCCGGCCTAATACTTCATCAATATTACCTTCTTCAAGGTTTTCCCAGCGAGACATTAACTCCATTTGAATAAAATTAAGCACGTCTGTGTAAGGATTTCTTAATTGTATTGATTTTCTGATAATTACTTGATCGTCCATTAACTTCTCTTGCTTTGTAATTAATAGAATCGCCTGAACGGCATAATTGTAATCCGCGATGATATATTCATGAAAATTAGTTTTCAATCCTATCTGAATACGATTTGCATAGTTAGAGGCCGTTTTCAAATCAGCTCGTGCTAATTCTCTTTGAGCATTATTTACTATAGATTTAAAGAAAATCCAATTAGAAAATAAATCTTGCAAAACGGTGATATTGGAAGGATTCTCTCTAATAAAATCTGTCAAAGCTTTTCCAATTCCAAACCAACCTGGAACATTATAACGAGTTTGTGTCCAAGCAAAGTTCCAAGGTATCGCACGAATAGAACCCAGATCTACTCGTTTTCCTTTTGATCGAGAAACAGGGCGAGAAGCAATCTGTAATCTTGAAATGTGTCTAATCGGGGTCACATCAGAGTACCAATGCCAAAATTCTTCATGATCAATTAGACTCCGATAGTGATTCATTGATTCTTTTGAAATCTTTTCCATCAAGGTATAAACAGAAGCTTCATCAAAACCAAATTGAGATTTTTCTTGTTTCATTGCTTGATAGGTTGCTGTTATCATAGCACTTGTGATTTGCTCCAAATGTCGATGAGCAATCTCAGGTAAAGCGTATCTAAATGTGATTACTTCACCTTGTTCAGTCATACGAATGCGACCATTTTGACAATTTGCAGGAAGTGCCGAAATTGCTTTATTGGCTCGCCCGCCACCACGACCAACTGTTCCTCCACGTCCATGAAATAATCTGAAATCTAATTTAAATTCATGACAAACATTTGAAATACTGTTTTGAGCTTTGTGTAAAGCCCAATTCGCCATCCAATATCCACCATCTTTATTGCTATCAGAATAACCTAACATGATTTCTTGAAAAGAATTTCTGGATTTTAAATGAAGTTTATAAGCCTCATTATTAAAAAGAGACCTCAATAATGGATTTCCATTTTCTAAATCTTCAATAGTTTCTAATAATGGAACAACATCTAAATCAGATTCAATTTGTCCGTTTTTATAGCGAACTAATCCCACTTCTTTTGCAAGCAATAATACTTCTAACATATCACTCACATCGTGAGTCATACTAATAATGTAACAACCAATACTATCAGCATTAATTGATATATGCTTTTTTATTACTTTAAAAACATTTATAACCTCGGTTGTATCTTTGCTTAGTTTTTCAGTTAAATTAATTAAAGGTCTTGGGTTTTGTAGCTCAAGCGTTAAAACTGCAATTTTTTGATCATCAGTTAAATTTGAATATTCGTTAGTAATCTGTGCATGTTCAAGTATTTCAGCAATTGCAACTTCATGTATTCCACTGTGTTGACGAATATCTAATGCGGCTAGATGAAATCCAAAAGATTGAACACGCCAAATAAGTTCTTGTAAACGACCTTTTGCTGCAATTTCTGGCAAACCCGCAACAACAAGAGAATGTTGAAGCAATAGTAATTCATTTAGAAAATCTGCTGCTTTATAATCTGATGTTTCAGGATTGGTAACCAAAGCATCTTGAACACTTTTATGAATTTTAACTACAAAATTTCTGAATGGCTCATTTGGCAATCCTGAAAAATCAGGAATAGTTAGAATTTCGTCTGGAACTTTAATAAATCTAGATGAAATACTTAGTTCACGACGTAATTCCGTTAACTCTTTTTCATAGAGTTCAAAAAGTGCATTTCTGTGCTCTAAAATTGCAAAATCAGTTATATCAGATGTCACAAATGGATTTCCATCTCGATCACCACCAATCCAAGAACGATATTTTAAAAATCCTGGAATTTCAATAGGCTCTTTAAATGCTTGTCGTGTTGCTAAATCAATGTCTTTATAAATGCGTGGAATAATATCCCAAATAGAACCTGTTAAAAAATACAAACCATTGTGTACTTCATCTTTTACTGTTAATGAAGTTGAACGAACTTCATCTGTTATAAATAATAATTGAATAAAATGATACAGTTGCTCATAAATTTCATGTTGCTCCATTTTAGATAATGTCTGATACGTTAGTTTATCTAAACATTGAGCTATAATTTTTTGCTTATATAAAATGCTTCTTCGTCTAGCTTCAGTTGGGTGAGCTGTAAATGTTGGTTGAATATCAAGTTTTTTAATAATCTCTTGAAATTCGGTTTTAGTAATTCCTACTTTCAATAAACTGTTTAAAGAATCAACAATCGACTCTGGCCGACTTCCACGTTTTATGGTTCTGTCTTTATTGATGCGTGCTATTTCATGTTGTTCTGCTTTATTTACTAAATGAAAATAGGCAGTAAATGAACGTAGTATTTCATTTAAATCTTTTATATCAAGTGATTTAACGTATTCAACAGCTTCTTTTTGTTTAGTTGAATTATTCTTATTACGAGCATCTTTGCAAAGTAATCGTAAATTTTCGATGTGCGAATAGGTTTCTTCTCCACAAATATCTTTAGCAGCTTGTCCTAAAAGGCCTCCAAGAAGGTTAACTTGTTTGCTCATTTGCTCTGAAATTCCGCCACTTGCTTGAATGGAATCTACAAATTCCCAAATTTGGTTCTGAGTTTCTGACATAGGTAAAAATTGATGTTATTTAGTATTCGATTTTCAGGCTGAGAATTATTTTTGTGTTGGCTTCATGTATGCTTAATTAACGCACTTCTAAATGGATTTAACATAAAGATGGTTAATTGTACTTTCAACATAGGAATAAAGCTTTTCTGGCATCACAAATAATAAAATGTAACCTAAGAACAGGTTGCATAATTCTGGTTGATTTCTATCAATATACTGAAAAGAAAATTTCTATAATCACGTTTTTGGTTTTATTAAAACTTATCGGAACTATAAATAAAAGCAAATACTTGACTAATTAAAGTCTAAATGGATTATTATCTGCCATAATCGAGCTTTTGATTCAGTAATAGTTCTCAAAATAAAAACTATTCTACTTCATCGAAAAATAGGTCTCTGTAAAATCTACTACGAATTCACTGGGGTTTAAAGGGTGCTAACCGAAAATTTTATATTACTAGACTTGGCTCAATATTAAATTGCAAAATATTTGTCTTTTGAGCTTACTTAGAAAAACAACCCTGCTCTTTTATATTAATGGAATTCCATTGTTCTAAAATTTCCACCTTTACAATAAGGTGTTTTCATAAGTTAATTTATCGGGAGTAAAACTAAATGTTGACATTCTAAATAATGCTGATATTCAATAACCTGAGTTAGTTTAGAAAGTGTAAACCGAAATGTAGACATTTGGGAGTGAGCTTAATATTTTGTTAGGAATGAATTCTATCAAATCAATTTTAAAAAATGTGTAAAAAACTCTTGGAATTAAAATAAAATCACATTTTATCTCAATAATCCCAGAATATAAGTATATAGATTTTCTGAATTTAACTGTAATTTGAATGGAATAAAGCAGAAATAATCTTTTTTATACTTCCCAATTTTACCAATTAACTCGACGTTTATTAACTGTTGGTTTCTCCGTTTCTACAGGCTCTTCAGGCATAATAAAGCCATTCGGTTGTTCAAAAGCATCAAAACTCCATGGTGCATTCGGGTCTTTTTTAACTCTGTTAATAAATTCGCCAACTATTGGTAAAGCAGTTCTAGCTCCTTGACCAATTCCATTATAACCAGGATAAGAAGGGAATCGAATTCTTCTGTCTTCACCGCCTACCCAAGCACCCATAACAATATGTGGCATCATCGCAATAAACCAGTTATCAGCCGAATTTTGAGTTGTCCCTGTTTTTGCAGCAACATCTTGTGAAACTCCATAAAGATTTCTCAATCTGATACCTGTAGCTAAATTTGAACCACCTTCATATAATTGAACACCTTGAACCGTTCCTCTTAACATATCTATCATGGTATAAGCCGTTTCTGGTGAAATTACTTCTTTTTGATAATCAGGGAAATATTCTTTTAATAAATTCCCTTCTTTGTCTTCAATTCGAGTAATGGCTAATGGAGCAATATGAACACCATAATTTGCGAAAGTTGTATAAGCACTAACCATTTCTAATAAAGAGGTTTCAGCTGTACCAAGCGCAATGGATGGATTTGGTTGCATATTTGCACTAATACCTAATTTTTTCGCAAATTCGACAATTTTTCTTGCAGCAGGATAGAGGTCTTCCAATTTATTTGTTGTCGGGTTTCCTGCTAGAACGGGTAATAAACGAACCGTTACATTGTTCATACTACGAGCAAGAGCATTTCGAATTGTAACCATCTCAGGACCTTGTGGAATATTTTCATCTCTTGGCGACCAAACTTTCCCTGCACGGTTAAAAAACTTAGTAGGATATTTTGAAACTCGATAATAGGGTGGATAACCATTATCAATTGCCAATGCATAAACAAATGGTTTAAACGTAGATCCAACTTGTCTTTTAGCTTGATAAACATGGTCAAATTGAACATTACTGAAATTAGAACCGCCAACCCACGCTAAAATATGACCATTTCTAGGATCAATTGCTGTAAAACCAGCTTGAAGTTGAACGTACTGTTTCTTAACTCTTAGTACGAACTCTTTATCTTTTTTGAGTGAATCTAAAACTTCTTTTCGTGTTTTATAACCAAAGAAACCGTTTTTGTATTCATTCGTTTGCTCAATATACTCATCTAAAAAGGCTTGATATTTACCCCAAAAGATATCCATATACTCACCATCTCTGCTTGTCCATTCTTTAACAAATGTTTTTTGAAGTGTGTCTAAGGTTTCCCCTAATGCTGCTTCAGCATTTCTTTGAAAGCGAGAATCTATTGTAGTGTAAATAACTAAACCATCTCTATATAAATCATACCCGTTCTCTTCGCACCATTTCTCAAGTTTTTGACGAACATATTCTCCAAAATAACGACTTTTCCTACCTGTTTTGAAAGGAGGGTGATAATCTAAGGTTATTGGCAAATCACGATAGCTAATATATTCAGACTCCGTGATAAATCCTCGCATGTTCATAAAATACAAGACTGTATTTCTACGACTTTTACTGCGTTCTGGGTTTAATCTAGGATTGTAAGCCGTAACCGCATTTAAAGATCCAACCAAAGTTGCCGATTCAATTGCATTTAAATTGCTTGCTTTTTTCCCATAATGAGTTAGTGCGGCGGCTTCAATTCCGAAAGATGAATTACTAAACTCTACGGTGTTCAAATACATCTCTAAAATTTCACGTTTTGTATAACTTCGTTCAATTTGAACAGCGGTCATCATTTCACGAAATTTTCGAATAACGGAGAATTCTCTACCAATTTTTTTATATAAATTTCGCGCTAATTGCATCGTCAGCGTTGAACCGCCTTGTACATTTCCTTTTAACCAATAATAGGGAAGACCTATCATTCGCATCATATCTATTCCCCAATGTTCATAAAAACGATGATCTTCAACAGCTACAAGAGCATTGATTACATGTGGAGATATTTGTTCATAAGGAACATAGGTTCTATTTTCTGTGAAGTACTTGTCTAATGTTTCCCCGTCTCTACTTTTTACAAAAGATGCAATATCCGTTTTGGGGTTTTCGAGTTCCTGAATGGATGGAAGACCGAGTGTTAAATAGTAAATAAATAGTCCACTAGCTGCTAATCCAATTATCATAATTCCTGCAACCCAACTTATTAATGCAGTTAAACTCCTTAGAGATTTCCCCTCTGTTGGTTCTGATGCGGAATAGCTTACAGGTTCTTCGGACTCATTTATTTGCGAATCTGTCTTATCTTCTTCTAAACTTTCGAATGTAAGAGGTTTTGAATTGTCGTTTTTAGTTGGATAGGTATCTTTTTTAGAATATTTATACTCTGATTTTTTTTCTTTTTCTTTAGTATCACGAAATGTTGAATTATCGGTAGTGTCTGTTTTTTTTAATGAAAATTGTGACTTTTTTACTTTTCCCTTTTCAGATGATTCATCACCAGTTCTTTTTAAGTTGAATGATGACATTCCAGAAGCTCTATTTTTTTTGAGCTGTTCCAAATAATCTGGGTCATTAAGTATTTTGTCTAATTCTTCGTCAGATGGGTTTTCTTTACTCATAAATCGGTGGATTCAAACAAATTCGGTTGATTAGCTAGTTCATTCCAAATAACGAGTTTTAACTCGTTTTCGGTATATAGGGCAAACGTTTTGTGCATAAAAAACGCACCTAAATTTAGAAATTTTAAGTTATTATGCCTAATAAGTCTTGGGATATGATCATGTCCGCAAATAACGGTTTCTAATCCTAGTTTGGGGAATTCCTGTACAAACCATGTAGTCAATTTTTTTGAACTCTGAGGAGTTGTTGGTCTCGTTGTTCTATTTAAATAAGAAAATTTTTTCATGATAGTTATGCCTTTTCTGTCAGGAAAAAGTAATCTAAAAAACCAAATAAACAATTTATTTCTCAAAATAAGATGAAAAAATGGTCTCTTTATTATGCCATTAGATTGGTAAAGACCATCACCATGCATCAACAAAACGGATTCTTTATCATTTAACTTTAAAATTCGAAAGTTTTCTTCTATTTCAATATTGTTGTTGGGAAATAAACGATCAGTCCAATTATCATGATTTCCAGTAATCATAGTAACCGTGTTTTGATTTTCTTTTAACTTAAAAATTGGCTTTAGTATAGTATCAAACTCTTTTGGATAATATCCTGATTTAAACTCCATCCAATAATCAAAAATATCTCCCAAAAAAAATACCTTGTATTTATTTTCTTTGGCCCAATTCAATACGTGAATAAATTCATTTTCAAGCTGCTTATTTTTTATTTTGTCAAAACCACCAGCATGAACATCAGAGATAAAAAGATACTTTTCATTCATTTTAAAGTAAACCCTTATGATTTAATAAATAGAGTTCATCAAATAGTTGAGAATCAAATGGGATTTTTTTTTCTATATTTTTCTTTGTTTTAGGGAATTTTATTTCTGTGCTCTTTTTAACAGTAGTACCTAATTTGACTAATCTACTACCTAATTCCTTATCAGAAGTAATGGCTACTTGTGGATTCTTTGTTTTTTTTATAAGCTCGAAAAGTAAATCATCTGCCGTTTTACTGCCACTGTAATGAATTTTAATAAAACTATGCTCATTTCTAACAGGAGCTTTATAACCATCAAAAACAAGATGAATAGTTTCTGATTTAGGGAAATTAGTTGAAATATAAATAATCAGTTGCTCCATTTGTGCAACTTTATCACCCGAAAATCCTTTTGATTTTAAAAGATTAAACCCATCAATATAAATTGCCATAACTACTTATTTCTAGTAACAACGTACTTTATTAAATCAGCGAAGGCTTGTTTTGCATCCGATTCGGGAAACTGTTCTAATTTTTTTAAAGCTTGTTCAGCTAATTGAAACATTGTTTTTGCAGCTTCTTCTAGTCCGCCAGATTCTTTTACAAAAGCTTGTATTTCAGCTATTTCTTGAGAAGATTTACGACTTTTTTTAAACATTTTTCTAATGGCAAGGGATCTTTTAGCTGAGGCTAAACCAAAGGCTTCAATTAAGGGAAGTGTAATTTTACCTTCAATGATGTCATTACCGATTGGTTTTCCAACATCATCCATACCATATTCAAATAAATCATCACGAATTTGAAAGGCAAGACCAATTAATTCGCCAACTTCTTTCATAGTTTTCCGATCATTTTCATTGGCACCTGCCGTAATTGCACCACACTCACAACAGGCAGAAATTAAACTTGCCGTTTTTCCTGAAATAATATCAAAATATTTTTCACGTGTCATATTCTTCATTTTAGCAGCTTTTAGCTGTCGAAGTTCTCCTTCACTCATTCGCTGCACCGTGGAAGACAAGACTTTAAGCAATTCAAACTCATTATAATTGAGGGCAACCAGTAAACCTCTAGCTAGAAGAAAATCACCTAATAAAACGCCAGCTTTATTCTTCCATATTTTATTGATACTTAAAAAGCCTCTGCGTCTGTCTGCATCATCAACAACATCATCATGGACTAAGGTTGCCGTGTGCATCAACTCTACCATTGTTGCAGCAATTTTAGCTCTTTCTGTAACTTGATTTATAGTTTTTGCACTCAAAAAAACCAAAATAGGCCGTAATTCTTTGCCTTTTGTTTTTAAAAGATATTTTACTATATGTCTTAAAATACCAACATCAGTATTCAATTGATCTGAAAAAAAATGATGTAATTCTTGTAACTCATTTTCAATAGGTCTTTTAATGCCTTTTAAGGTAATCGAAGAACTACCAATTAATAAAGGTGACACGGATAGGTTTGAGTTGCTAAATGGTGAGTGCATGAATACAATATCAAATGTTCAGATAGTACTTAAAATAGGACTGGAAAATACTAAATCTTTATCTCGTATAAACCGATATATAAGCGATTTAAACACTCTATTTTATTTTAAACATTCAAATCGACCTAGAATTAACTTCAATCCAATACTTTTTTACTGTATTTTTACATAAATTACGAAAATACATATATCGTGGAGTAACAGATTTTAAATATTATTTAATCAACCATTGAAGCTTTTTAACTATGATATCATTAAACTTACAAGAAGCACTCTTATACTTAAACGCTGAGGAAGTCTCAGAATCTCAGTTAGTATCAGCAGAATCATTTAATAAACTGAAACAAAAAACAGGCAAAGGCTCAGAATGGTTAGGTTGGAGAACTATTCTTGAAAACCCTAATGACGCCTTATTAGAGAATATTGAACGCTTAGCACATCACATACGACAGGAGGCAGACATTTTTATTGTTTGTGGTATTGGAGGATCTTACTTAGGAGCAAAAGCTGTAATTGATGCACTAATTGATCATAGAACGGGCAAAAAAGTCGAGATACATTACGCAGGTCACAATATGAGTGGAACCTATTTAACACGTCTTATTAATTATATTTCACAACCAAAAGCAGACGGTTCAAAAAAATCTGTTTTTCTAAATGTAATTTCAAAATCTGGAACAACCATTGAACCGGCTTTATCTTTTCGCGTGCTAAGAAATTGGATGATTTCATGTTATGGAGAAGAAGAGACAACACAGAGAATTTCTTGTACAACTAGTGCAAAGGGTGGTGCTTTAAACAAAATTATTGATGCTAATAATTACAAAAAATTTGTTGTTCCAGATGATGTTGGAGGTCGCTTTTCTGTCTTAACTCCCGTTGGATTACTTCCTATATCCGTTGCTGGTGTTGACATAAAGTCACTTTATTATGGAGCAGTTTCTGCTTTTCAGGCTTTTGAAAAAAATCCTGCAAAAGTTCTAAATTATGCTTCAATTCGATATGCACTTTACAATAAGGGTTTTAAAATAGACATTATTGCCTCGTTTGAATCAGAATTGAGTGGAATTGGGGGTTGGTTGCAACAATTACTTGGAGAAAGTGAAGGAAAAAGTAAAAAAGGACTTTATCCGGCGGTTCATAGCTACTCAACAGATTTACATAGTTTAGGACAAATGGTTCAAGATGGTGAACGAACTATAATGGAAACATTCATTACAGTTAAGAATCCGGCTGTTAATTTAACGGTACCATCAGATTATGACGATTTTGAAGGCTTAAATTTTGTTGCAGGCAAAACCTTTCATGAAATTAATACCATGGCGTTTCTTGGAACAAAAGAAGCTCATGTTGAGGGGGGAGTTCCAATTTTAACAATTGAATTAAATAAAATTGATGCTGAAACCATTGGTGAATTACTTTACTTTTTTGAACTTGCCTGTGCAATTTATGTCTATAATTTAAATACAAACCCTTTTGATCAACCAGGTGTTGAAGGTTATAAAAAAGCAATGTATCGTCTTCTTGGAAAATAATTTAGTTTATTAGTATGATTGAAAATCAAAATAAGGGAATTCATTTTTTGGCTATCGCTGGAAATATTGGAGCTGGGAAATCTAGTTTAACGGCACTTATTGCAAAGCATTATAATTGGAATGCTGTTTACGAATCCGTTGACGATAATCCTTACCTTGCTGATTTTTATGAAGATATGAAACGTTGGAGCTTTAACCTTCAAATTTATTTTCTTTCTTCACGTTTTCGTCATCAAAAACAATTAATGCTAAGTACGGAAAGTTTCGTACAAGACAGAACCATTTATGAAGATGTTGAAATCTTTGCTAAAAATTTATTTGAAATGAATTTGATGGCAGAAAGAGATTACACGAATTACAAAGCACTTTTCAATGAGATGGTTAGTTACCTCAGACCTCCAGGTTTATTGATTTATTTAAGAGCAAAAGTTCCAACTTTGGTTCGTCAAATTCAAAAAAGAGGGCGAGATTATGAAAACACTATCCGAATTGATTATCTTGAACGTCTGAACAAACATTATGAAGATTGGATAGATCGATATCCTCATCCAAAACTCATAATAGAAACAGATGATCTTGATTTTGTAAATCAATCTGAAGATTTAGGAGTAATCTTAGATTTAATTGATAAAAGATTATTTAGTCTATTCCC
>Ga0100382_1001331_pt1 | contig 16567 bp, 16 predicted proteins | sample CryGeymeta201506_FD_81566 | JGI IMG/M metagenome (GOLD analysis project Ga0100382, IMG submission 81566) | Groundwater microbial communities from Crystal Geyser aquifers in Utah, USA - Crystal Geyser metaG 2015-06 | ecosystem: Environmental > Aquatic > Deep subsurface > Groundwater | place: USA...
CCGCGTTCATTCGGTAGCCTAGGGCAATTTGGTTGATCCCCGATAGTCCACAATGGGGATATGTGCGCGGCCCCAATGCCAGCCTTGCGCTCGCGCAATATGTGCATGCTCACGAGCAGCGCGCCGGCGCAGCGCCCTACAGAGCGGTCTGGTCCTCCGTGGTCGCCGACGTGAGCCACGTTGGACCCCGAACAGGACGACGGGCGCCCCATGAGTGGGACGCCCGTCTGGATCGAGATGCAGTCCACCGGCCGAAGCGGGAGGACATCGGGGGATCAGTTCTCGGGGAAGGCCGTCCAGCCGGTCGTCCAGTTCGTGCCGCCGGGCTCGACCGCGCCCACGTAGGTGGCGCCGGTGTCGAAGCCCGCGGGCGGTGTGGCACCCGCGAGATCCGTGGCGCTCGCGCCCGGCATGTAGTCGGGCGAGGTGATCGAGGAGGAGCCGAGCATGGGGTCGACGCTGAAGGAGTTCACGCGCGCTGCGTCCATGGCCATGGCCGATTCGTCGAAGCCACCGTCGTCGTCGTCCGCGCCGGTCTCGCTGACGAAGTCGCCGTTATTCCAGAAGTCGCTGTTCTCGATGGCGAGCGTGGCGGGCCAGTTGGCCACGCTGGCCGTGTCACGCACGTCGAAGGCTTCGGCGCCGAAGTCCTGGATGATGAAGTTGTGCATGTTGTCGCTGACGCCTTCACGCAGGACCATGCCGCGCGTGTCGGGGGTGCCGATCATGGTGAAGTTCCACAGCTCACCGTGCGTGCGCGGCTGGCTGTCCATGTCGGGCGTGGCGTTGTCGCACTCGATGCCGTTGTCGCCGATGCCGGCGAACTGGTGGATGACCATGAACTGCACGTTACCGCGCCAGCCGAGGTCGCAGTCCAGGTTGTCGTCGGTGGAGCCCGAGGTGACGATGTGGTCCATGGAGGCCGTGCCACCGAAGAACTCGATGGCGTCGTCCTTGCCGCGGTGGACCTGCAGGTAGCGGAGCGTCGTGCCCGATCCGCAGGCGGCGACCGTGAGGCCGTTGAGCTCGTTGTTGGGGCTGAGCTCCGCGCCGGCGAATTCGATGCGCACGTACTCGAGGTGACCACAGTCGCTGGCTTCGTCCCTGCCGCCAAACGAACCGCGGAGGTCCGTGACGTCGATGCCCTCGATGTGACCTTGGAGGTAGCCGGGCGCGTCGCACGCCTCGGTCGCAGGGTCGCCGTCGCCGACGCAGGAGCCCTTGTTGATGGTGGAGTTGCCGATCAAGGCCACGCCAGCCCAGTCGCCGGTGGCGCGCGCGCCGACGGGGTTGGCCGACGTGAAGACGATGGGCGCGTCGGCCGTTCCGACGGCGACCAGACGGCTGCCTTGCGCAGCCAAGAGCGCGGCGCCGGATTCGCCGAGGATGGTGGTGCCGGCCTCGATGGTCAGGGTGGAGGCGCCGGTCACGAAGATGTGATCCGTGAGCACATAGGTCTTGTCACACGTCCAGGTGGTGTCCGCGTCGATGTCCGCGGTGATCATCACCTCGCCGCCGGTTCCGCAGCCGCCGGTCGCTCCGTCCATGCCGGTGGAGGCGTCCGTGCCCATCGAGCTGTCCATGGCCACACCAGAGTCAGCCGGGGTGTTCGACGAGGAGCCGCAGCCGGCGCCGAGGGCCGTCATCAGAGAGAGCAAGAGCAGATTTCGTTTCATCACAATTCCTCTTGGGCGGGACTTCCGCCCGAATGTGGATCCGCCGACCAGGGCGCGAGTCCATTCGTTCGTATCTTTCGGAGCCTCTCTTAGGCCCCTCTTCGTTCTTCGTCGCTCGATGCGTCAGTAACTGAGCGTCAGACCGATGCTTCCGGACATTCCTGGAGAAGTTCGCGCGACGAGGAAATCTCCTTGTCGGTAGTCTCGAGTCGAGAATGCGATGTTCTTCAGCTTCAGTTTCAGCTTCAGTCGATCGTTGACCTCGTAGGACACGATCATGTCTAGGGAGTGAAAGGCCTCTTCGACCACGTTGGGGAGGATGATGGCCTCCGAGGCTCGAACACCGACGTCCGAGATTCGAGGACCGACGACGTTGTAGACGAGGGAGGCGGTCAATCCGGTGTCAACGGGGTCGAATCGAAGTGACACGTTCACGAGGTAGGGCGACTGACCCGCCAGAGGCCGATTGGCGCTCACGGCTCCCGCGTCGCTGGGTTGAAGCTCGATGCGCGAGCGCACGAGCGCGACGTTGCCGCCGATGGAGAAGCTGCGCAGCGCGTGGCTCAGCCTGCCGAGGCCCAAGCGACCTTCCACCTCGGCACCGAAGGTGCGGGCGGCGGCGGCGTTTCGGTAGGTGGCGTCGTAGGTGGTCGGATCCGAGATGACGAGCTCGATCGGATCGGTGAAGTGTTTGTAGAAACCACTGACGGCGAACAGGTCCGTTTCCTGTCCGAAGATCTCGAAGCGGAGATCGACGTTGTGAATGCGTGTCCGGTGCAGGTCGGGGTTTCCCGTGACATTTCTGTCACGTAGGAAGTCGAAATACTGATAGGGCGCGAGCTCGCGCACCTGAGGACGCGCCACCGTCATACCGTAGGCGAGGCGCACGTCGACGTGTTCGCTCAGCGGAAGCACGAGCGCAGCCGATGGCAGGATGTCCTGATCCGTACGTGACGTGCCTGGAAGATCCGTCGACGGGTTGTCGGACGCGATCGGATCCCGTGACTGCACCGTCTGCTGAAAGGTCTCGAGGCGCGCGCCCGCGGCCAGCCGGATTCCGGCGAAGAGTGGCGTCTCGAGCATGGCGTAGGCCGCGTAGAGTCGCTGGTTCGAGGTGTAGGAGTCGTCCGCGCGCGTAAATTCTCGAATGCGCGTGACGGGGCCAATGGCGTCGGGCCCGAAGAGAGTCTCGATGGGCTGCGCGTACACCGTCTGGTCGGTGGCGCCGGCGGCCTGCAGCATGCGCAAGCGGCGGTTCTCGAGCTTTGGCCCCGTGTCGCGCAGACGACCTCCGACGGTGGCCCAACCCTCGCTCCAGAGCGGGAAACGCAGGCTCGCCCCTCCGCCCAGGTCGCGTTGATGGAGTTGGCTGTAGAAGCGTTCGCCCGAGCCCGACTTCTCGAGCCAGCGGAAGACGCCGCCGTTCGGTCCGTAGGTGACGCTGCGACGGTCGGGCTCGTCGCGTCGACCGGTGGCGGCGAAGGCGTTCCAGCGCAGGCGCACGCGCGTACCCAGGAGGTTCTGATGATCGCCGCGCAGCTGATGGAAGGAGATGTCGCGCGCCAGGAAGTCGAGCTGCCACTTGTCGACGAAGCCGTCGATCTCGCCGGCCTGACCCGTCTGCCGCTGCGTCGTGTCCTCGGCGCTGCGGTTGTACATGGTCAGAAGCGTGATCTCGTGCTTCTCGCCCACGCGCAGGCCGAAGGATGCGAGCACGCCCCAGCGCAAAGCTTCGCTGCCGGTCTCGACCTGGAAATCGTCGAAGGGCGTGAAGCGGTAGCTGCCATCGTCGGCGACCTCGATGTTGGGGCGCGAGCGAGCGAGGCCGGTCTCGCGATGCTCGGAGTGGTCGTAGCCCGCGGAGGCGAGGAAGCCGAAGGTCGTATGGGCGCCCAGGGAGTAGGCGTTGCCCGCCGTGAGGTCGACGCCCATGTTCGGAAGCGCCGTGCGGCGGTGCCACTGCCAACGGTTGGGGAAGTCCTCGGCGACGCTCTCGAGCGAGTCGAAGGATTGGAAGCTGCCGTGGCGGCTGACGTCGAGGCGTTCGTTGGCCGGAACGCTGCTCGGGATGCTCCGTCCGCCATCGTCGAAGCCCAAGGCGTCGCGCCTGCCGCCCGTGTAGTCGAGGCGCTGCCGGAAGGTGGAGGCGCTGTTGCCGCCGAGGGAGAGGCCGAGCTCGAGCGTCGGCTGCGTCGGGAAGGAGGTGGTGTCGATCAGCAAGAGCCCGCCCGCGAAGTCGGCTGGAAGATCCGCGCGCGCGGTCTTCACCACCGAGAGGCTCCGGATCATGCGGGTGGGGAAGATGTCCAAGGCCACGCCTGGCACGTCGGGATCCGTGCTCGGGACGCCGACGCCGTTGAGCAGCGTGCGGGAGTAGCGTCCGCCGAGGCCGCGCACGACGAGCTGGTTATCATCGATGCTGACGCCGACGACACGGCGAGCCGCGCTCTCGGCGCTGCCGTCGCCGCTGCGGCTCATCTCTTGGGCGCCGACGGAGTCTTCCACGTTGGTGCGGGCGCGCCTCAGCTCGAGCTGAGCGGCTTCACTCGTGGTGTCGGCCGCGTAGGCGATCTCGATCTCCTCGATCGGCACGTCGGTGTCCTCGAGGGGCGCGAGCACGAGGTTCACGTCGAGCAGGTGACCCCGTCGCACGCGCAGGCCGTCGTGGCGAGCGCCGCGGTAGAGGTCGTAGTAGGAGCGGACGGTGTAGCGACCGGGCGGCAGGTAGGCGATGAACGCGCCCGTCGCGTCGGTGATGACGGCCCGGGTCCGACCCGCACCCGAGATCAACACGGGCGCCGAGTCCATGCCTTGCTGCGTGTCCTCGCCGCTGACGCGACCACGGATGCCCGTCTCGCGATCTGCGCCGTCTTCGAGCGGCGCTTCCGCGGGTTGGTCTGCCGCGGCGGCGGAAGCGTCGACGGTGGGAACTTCGTGCGCGCTGGTGTCGGTGACCACCTCGTCCGTGCTCGACTCCGGCGCGTCGGCTTCGTCGCTGGACGCTTCGTGGGCGGCGGCTTCTTGGTCCACTGCTTCGTCGGCAGCCGCACCCACGTCGACGGCCGGACTCGCGTCATCGGGAGCCAGCTGCTGCGCGCGCGCGCGCGCTGCGCCTAGCAGGGTGAGCAGCAGCGCGAGGCCAAGAGCCGCGCTTCGTCCGTGCTTCGTGGGCATCGTGGCTCCGATCTGCGGCTAGGGCAGCGCCTCGGTCGTGACGGCGATGTGAGCGGCGCCGCCTGCCCGAGCCAAATCCAGGGCGGCCACCGCGCGCTCGAAGGGCGCGTCGTCGTCCGCGTCGAAGTACACGCGACGCTCTCCGCGGGCGGCGAGCATGCGACGCAGACGCACCGGGAAGTCCGCGTCCGGATACACGTCGCGGTTGATCTGGATCTGACCCTGCGCGTTCACCGAGACCACGATCGGGCCTTCGTCGGCAGGATCCGGTGGCGCCGGTTCGGCCTCGTCCGTCGCGCGGCTCGGGACGTGAATCCAGAAGTGCTCGTTCATCATCGGCGTCACGACCATGAAGATGATCAACAGCACGAGCACCACGTCGACGAGCGGCGTGACGTTCATCTCGGGGTGCGAGCGCCCCTGCTTGCGACCCTTGGCGCTGCCGATGTCCATGCCCATCAGGAGGCCTCGCCGTGGCGGTGGTTGACGCGCAGGGAGACGCCCGGGAAGCCGATGTCCTGACAGACGTGCAGCAGCTCGCGAACTCGCGCGTAGTGCACACCGCGATCACCCCTGAGGACGATCTTGCGCTGAGGCTCGCGACGATTGGCCTCGCGCAGGAACGACTCGAGGTGCTCGGGATCCATGGGCGTATTCTCGAAGTAGAGCGTGCCGTCCCGCGTGACGCTGAGCAGGAAGGGATCGATCGCGCTCTCCTGCCTCTGGTCGGGGTGCACGATGGCCGGGACCTCGACGTCGAGGCCCTGCTCCATGGCCGGGATGACGACCATGAAGACGATCAACAGCACGAGCACCACGTCGACGAGCGGCGTGACGTTCATGGTCGGTTTGGGCCGACTCGAGCCTTTGCGTGAGAGGGAGGCCATGGTCTTCAGCAGGCGACGGGTTCGCTCGCCACGCGGGCCGAGCTCGGCTCCGAGATGGGCGCCTCTTCTTCTCCGGACGAGCTCGTCTGGCGCGACTCGAAGCCCCCGCCCGCCTCGAGCTGGTCCACGAGCTCGCTGCCCGCGTTGGCCAGACCGGCCTCGTACTTGGCGATGCGCGCGGAGAGGAAGTTGAAGGTCAACACGGCCGGGATGGCGACCATCAAGCCGTAGCCCGTGACGACCAAGGCCTCGCCGATGGAGGCGCCGATGGTGGCGATACCGCCCGATCCGCCCTGCGCCATGCTGTGGAAGGCGTTGAGGATGCCGAGCACGGTGCCGAGCAAGCCGATGAAAGGTGCCGTGGATCCCGTGGACGCGAGCACGTTCATGCCGCGGTTCAAGCTCTCCGAGAGGTTCTCACCCTTGCGCTCGAGGGCGCGGTTCGCGAACACGGCGGCGCGCTCGCGCCCGAGTCCGGCCTCGCGCTTGTCGAGGAAGACCGACACGCCCGTCTCGATGAAGGACGCGAGGTGACTGCCCTCGTGGTTCTTGGCGATACCGAGGGCTTGGCTGTACTCGCCGCTCGCCAGCACGCGACCGGCTTCTCGCGCGAAGTGACGAGACCTGCGCCGGGACACCCAGAGCATGATCATGCGGTCGATCACCACGGTGATGCAGGCCAGAGCCTCCACCGTGAGCACGAGCACGACGCTGCGCACCAGGTTGTTCATGTTCGACCAGATCTCGATCAGGTTCATGTCCATCGGGGTCTCCAACTCTTCCCACAGGGGGAATTCAGGCTCGGCACTAGAGGTTCGAGGGGCGAAACACGAAGCGGCGCGTGAAGGGGTAGGGGATGGCCGTTCCGTCGCTGAGGCGCGCGGGTTCGAAGCGCTGCGCGCGTGCGCAGTCGAGGACCAGGGTGTCGGGCACGAGCGGGCTGGGCGCGAGGATGTGCACGCTCATGGGGACGCCGTCGCTGCCGACGAGGATGCGCACGTCGATGCGCACGGTGGCGGCTTGGTGACGGAGGCTGTCGGGCACTTCGGGCGCGCGGCATCTGGAGAGGAAGCGTGGACGCGAGATGGACTCCGTCTGTTGACTCGCGGGCGGCGCGGGTGGGGGAGGCGGTGGTGGCGCGGGTGCGGGACGTGCCGGAGCGGGCGCGTCGCCCGTGCCCTGTCCATCGTCCGTACCATCCAGGAAACCATCCACGGGTCCCGTGTCACCGGCGTCCGCCAGAGCGTCGTCGCTCTCCTCCGGCTGTGCGTCCGGGATCTCCGTGGGGGGTCCCATGTCCGGGCGATGGGCCCGAGGACGCGGTCCTTGCCGACGTACGGGCGGCGGGGGCGGCGGCGGTGGTGGTGGTGGTGGTGGGGGCGGCGGCGCCTGCTCGACGTCGGGCGCCGTGGGCAGCTCGGCGAACTCGATGCTGACGTCGTTTCGGTGCTGCACGACCGCGCGCGCGGTGGCGACGGCGGTGGCCAAGAAGGCGGCGATGGCGGCGAAGACCACGAGCGACACGCCGAAGGAGACGCCGATGCGTCCACGTCCTTCCTGCTTCCCGTCCCGGTCGTCGAAGTCTTGAAACATATCTCAGCGCAGCGAGTTCGCCGCATGCCGAGACGTGTAGGTGGCCTTTGCGTCAGCCGTGTGACGTGCCCGTCGCGCGTTGGCGAGACCGATGCATCAGCGCGGTGACAGCCCGGAGAGGGAGGGCGTCAGCAGGGGTCGGGCCGGGCCGGAATCCGCGCGCTCAGCGTGATTGCTCTGGCGCAACCGGAAGGCACCCCGGGCCACCCATGATGGATCGCAGGATGATTCACCAGGCACGCGCTTGGGTGGGGGTCGTTGCGATCGCGGCCGCGCTCGCCGGCTGCACCCTCCAGAACCCCCGAGGCACGGAGCGGGATGGGGACGCGACCTATTTCGCGCAGCACGTGCAGCCCGTGATCCACCGTCACTGCGCCTTCGAGGGCTGTCACGGCCGCGAAGGCATGCCGCTGAGCTTGTACGCCGTCGACTTCCTGCGCCTGCGCGATCCGACCGGGGACATCGATCCCACCGCCCCTCCCCTGGACGAACGCAGGCTCACGGACGTCGAGCTCGAGCACAACCGACGCACCCTCGCCGCCCAGACGAGCGACGCGGATCCGAACGGCGAGGACGTGATCCTGCGCCTGGTGCCGATCTCCGAGGGCGGCATTCCGCACGGCGACGTCGTCGTCTTCGACAACGTCCACGATGCCGACCTCGAGGTCTTGCGCGTCTTCCTCGGCGGTACCCATGAGCTCCCCTGAGGCGAGGTGCTGGCTCAGAGCATGCGCCCTGGTGGCCGCGTGCGGCCTGACGCCAGCTTCGGGCAGCCTCGCGGACGACCTGCACCCTCGCGGCGCCGCGGGCGTCACCGTGTACTCGGAGTCGATGGACACCTCGATCGTCTCGACCCACGCGAACGTGGGCTTGCGCCTGCCGCACGAGCTCGAGCTGGACGCTGCCTGGAGCGCCGACATCATCAGCTCGGCGTCCGTCGACGTCGTCACCGCGGCGACGGACCGCATCGACGAGCGGCGCAATCAGGGCGGGATCACCCTCGGCCGCGAGTCGGTCTTGCCGGATCTGGATCTGGACGCGGGCTACACCTTCTCGATCGAGCGCGACTCGTACGCGCACGTCGGTCACGTCGGGGCGCGGCAGGGATTTCTCGAGGACAACCTCGCCCTCTCCCTCGACTACGGCATCTCCTACAACCGCCTGGGCCTGCGCGACGAGGCCATGAGCCGCTGGCGCCCGCTCTGGGTGCACACGCTCGACCTCGGGCTCACCTACATCCTGAATCCCCGCACACAGGTCGAGCTCATCTACTCCGGCGGCCTCTCACGCGGCTACCATTCGAGCCGCTATCGCCGCGTGCCCATCACGTTTCGGCAAGATCTGCGCGCCACGGATTGGGTCGACGAGGTGGAGCCCGACACGCGTCAGCGCAACGCCTTCACGCTGCGCGGAGAGCACGCGTTCGGCGACCGCTTCATCGCCTCGGCGGACTACCGCTTCTACTGGGACACCTGGGGCGTCACGGGACACACGCTTCGGCTCGGCACCTCGGTCGAGCTACCCGGCCACGTGACGCTCTCCCTGCAGGCGCGCGGATCCCAGCAGAGCGGCGCGAGCTTCTACCAGCGCATCTACAGCTATCCGACCGCGTATCGGACGCGTGACCGGCGACTCAGCCCGCATCTCTCCGGCATGGCGGGCGCCGCCATCGCGTGGAACCTCGGCTCCTACGTGCACCTGGACACGTTGGAGCTGCGCGCCTCCGTGGATGGCGTGATCTACACTTTCAACGACTACGCCGTGCCGCAGCTCGACAGCTTGGGCGGCGCACCATGGACCACCTTGGGAGACGTGACGGGCTTGATCATTCACGTCGAAGTCGGAGTGAGACGATGACTCGAAATCCAAGCTCAGTTGCAGCCACAGCCTCCGCCGGGCTCTCCCGTGCCGCCGGCCATGCCTCCGCGCACGCCCCAGAAGTGAGCGTCGTAGTGGCGCGTCATGGCACTCGAGTCATCGCTGCGCTGGACGCGCGCGAGGGGCTCGCGCTCCCAGGGGTTCACGTGCGCGCAGCCCGCACCCACGACGGACACGATCCACAGCATCGAGATCCATGCAGCGAGGCGCATATGAAAAGAGTACTCACGGGCACGCCTCCGGCAAGGGTCGCACGCGTCTCGAGCGCCACCGGCGTCGTGCTCGCGCTGCTCTCCCTCGCGGCCTGCACGCCGCCCTCGAGCCACGGACCCGATCCGGACCTCGGCCCCATCGACGCCACGCTGACCTACGCGGATCGCGTGAACTGGCCGGGGGTCGAGCTGGGCGATCACCGCGAGATCCCCTTCATCCACGGCTTCTCCACGGGCCGTCCCGCGGGCTACTGGTTCCTCGGCTTCGCGCCGCGACGCACGGCCGACTCCTTCTGGTTCTGCCGCGAGGGCGACACGGAGTGCCCGCTCGATTCGCACCATCGGCTGAACTGGGATCACATCGTCGGCCATCCGATCTTCATGCGCATCCCAGGACAGCCCGGCTTCTCGCCCTTCTGGGAGCTCTGGACCGTGCGCGTACCCGCGGACTTCGAGCCGGACTCGGTGAAGACGATGGAGACGCTGCACGCCATGGATCTCGCGGGCGAGGTCACCGTCGCGCCGGAGATTACGGACTTCGGAACCATCTTCGGCACGACCGTCGGTCCGACGGAGACGTTACTGCACTGCGCGCTCGTGCTGCAAGGCACGCTGCCGGAAGACATCGGCCAGATGCCCGACGACAGCGGCCCGGCGCTGATCCCCGAGGTACGGTCCGGCTGGCACGCGGGCTATCGCGTGGACTTCGTCGACTTCTCGCGCTCCGACGGCGTGTTCCCGACCGCCGCGGACAGCGAGAGCCGCCCGCTCATGCCCTTCGCGAACATCTACATCATGTGGCGCTCCTGCGAGAGCGATCCCCGTCCCTACATCTGCGACATCCCGGGCTACGCGGTCGCGACCAAGCGCCCCGTGTCCGAAGGCGGACTCGGCCAGGACATCACCGACAACCGCAGGACGACCGACTCGAACAACACCATGGGCGCGTTGATCTGCGAGCGCAGAAGCCCCGACGAGCTGGCCTACTCGCCGCTGTGGAAGGTGAGCGCGGTGCCCGTCCACCCGGGCGTCGACGTGGGCATGATCGACACCTACCACGACGCCACGCGGTCGGACGTGCAGTCCTCGGAGGACATCTTCGCGGGCGTGGCCGCCGGCGATTTCTCGACTCCCGTGCCCCAGACGGAGGACGAGGCGGGCAACCCCGTGCCCGGCAACGACGGGCAGATCTTCTTCAACTGCCCAGGTCCGATCGGGGCGGATAAGGTGCCCTACCCGTGCGAATGATCCTCCCCACGCTCCTCTGCGCGCTGCTCGTCAGCGGGTGTCCTGGCCCGACCGTGAGCGGCCCGGCGCTGCCCATGGAGATCGGCACGCGAGCCGCGGACCGCACGTTCACGCCGCTCCACGACGGCGACACGATGCCGGTGGTGCTCGGTGCCAACGGCCTCAACATGGTGGTGACGTCGCTTCGCGCCGCGGGCATCAACCCTCGCGCGCCCGATCCTTCGGTGGAGGTGGACGTGGCTGGCATCGCCATGGGCGCGGACATCGAGGGCGCACGCGTCGACATGATGGACGACGGCACGGGCTACGTGCTGTGGGAGCTGCGCGTCCCATTCCAGACCCAGCTCTGCTGCTACGTCTGCGGCGAGGGCACGATCACCGCGCGCATTCGTGACAACTCGGGCCAGGACTTCGAGGGTCAGGTGACCGTGCGCCTCGAGCGAGGCGGCTGCCCGGACCCGACGGCCTGCTGCAACAGCGCCGACATGTGCCCCGATCCGACGCTGACCTTGGTATGCCCCCCCTGAAGCGAACCAGGGCCTCTTTGCTGGCGCTCGCGCTCGGGCTGGTTCTGGCTTCCTGCTCGGGGCCCGAGGGTTTCTGGCGCGACCAATACGTGTTCGTGGGCGACGACGGCGCGGTGGTGCCCCTCGGCGTGCTGCGCTGGTCCGAGGGTCACGCCGAGGTGAAGGGTTGGCTCGGTCAGGACCAGCATTGGCAGACGTCGATGCATCGACGCTTCGCCATCGCGGGGCGCGACGCGTCGGATCTCGAGCGCACGCTGCGTGTCTTCTCGGCGCAGGCGGGCCCGACCGCGCGCCTGACGCTGAACGGCGGTCTCGAGGCCTCGGGCGCCATGAGTCTGCGCATTCGCACGTCGTCACACGACATGACGCTCTCGACGGATGGCCTGCACGCGCTCGGCGAGAGCACGGATCCCGAAGGAGCTTCGACCTACCGCGCAGGGCGAGGCCGGCTGCGCTCCGGGACGACGACGGAGGCGGGGTGGATCGTCGTGGAGTCGACACCGCGGGAGCGACCGAAGCACGCCTTCGTCGACTACGGCGACTACGCTCTCGTGCTCGCCGCCAGCCACGAACACGGCGCTCTGGTGCTCAAGCGATCGCTCGACGTACGAGGCTTCGACCACGCCTTCGTCAGCGATGGCGGCCACGGTCGCCACACCACGAGCGTGCAGGCGGACGTGAGCGCGGACGCCGTGCGCGTGCGCTTGCCGGCCTTCTCCATGGATCTCTCGATGACCGTCGCCGATCGCGCGACGAGCGACGGAGTGGACCCCGACGGCCACGCGGTGCGCTACGAGACCCTGCTCCTGGGCGGAGACTATGCGGGCGTAGCGTTGCTCATTCATCGACGAAGTGGAGGACGAACATGACGAAGCGAGCTTGGCGGATCGAATGGCTGGAGCTCTTGGTGTGCGCGAGCATGCTGAGCGCGTGTCCGAGCACGCCACCCGTGGAGCGCACCTGGAGCATCGAGCAGGAGCATCTGCCGGGCGCGATCTTGAGCATGTGGGGATCCTCGCCGAGCGACATCTTCGCGGCGGGCGGACCCTTGGCCGCGGATGGCGGCATGGCGGTCATGCTCCACTACGACGGCGCGAGCTGGCAGCCGATGACGCTCACGGGCACGACGCTGTGGTGGGTCTTCGGCTTCACCGCCGACGACGTGTGGTCCGTGGGAGAGCACGGCATCATCCTCCACTACGACGGCAGCACCTGGGCCACGGTGGAGCCGCCGAGCCAGAGCTACACGCTCTGGGGCATCTGGGGCGCGTCGCCGACCGACCTCTGGACGGTCGGCGGAGTCGCCGCGGGCGGCGCACCGAGCGTGATTCGACACTATGACGGCACGACGTGGACCGACGTCGCGGACGTGGGCCTGCCGAGCGAGCTCTTGTTCAAGGTCTGGGGCACGCGCGCGGACGACGTCTGGATCGTGGGCACGGGAGGCGCGACGGTGCATTGGGATGGCGCCGTCTGGACGCGCGTGGAGTCGGGCACGACGGCGCGTCTGCTCACCGTGCGCGGACGAGCGTCGGACGACATCTACGCGGTCGGAGGGCTCGGCACGCCGACCGTGATCCACTACGACGGCACGAGCTGGTCGCCCGTCGCCGTGGACGCCTTCGGCGGACTGATGGGCATCTGGACCGCGCCCGACCACGGCATCGGCATCTCGGGGGAGCGCGGCGTCTTGATGGCGAACGACGGCCACGGTTGGGCGGCGGCCGCGGATTATGGCCCGACGGAGCTCGACCTGCACTGCGTGTGGGGTGACGGAACCGGCAAGCTCTACGCGAGCGGCGGCAACCTCTTCTCGAGCGCCGTGCCCGACGGAATCATCGTCTCCTCCGAAACGCCGTAGCGCTCATGCTCAACCATGCGCGTGAAGCTGGGAGACGCGCGCGGCGTGCAGCAGCGCGATGATGGTCATGCCATCCGTGATGTCGCCGCTGGCGACCATGTCGAGCGCGCGATCGAGGGAGACGGTCTCGGTGCGCAGGAACTCGGTCTCGTCGGGCTGACCTTCGCTGGGGCTCAGCCCGCGGGCGAGGAAGAGGTGCGCCGTCTCGTCCATCACACTCTTGCTGGTGTGATAGGTGCAGAAATGCTCGAGCTCGGCGGCGGCCACGTGGGCCTCTTCCGCGAGCTCTCGGCGCGCGGCGTGCTCGGGCGTCTCGCCCTGCTCCTTGCCGCCCGTCGGCATCTCCCAGCTCACGCGGCCGGTGATGTAGCGATACTGACGCACGAGCAACACCTGCCCATCGTCGGTGAAGGGCAACACGCCCACGCACTCGCCCGTGTCGATCACGCTGTAGGTGGTGTGACCGCCGCTCGGTAGGCGCACGCGATCTTCACGCAAGCGCAGCCAGGGTGTCTCGTACACGGAGCGACTCGTCACGCGATGCCAGGGCGCACGCCAGCGCTCCTCCTCCGCGACCACCGCGCCGGGCTCGTGCGGCAGCCGCGCGAGCATGCGTCGTCGAACCCACTCCGCGGTCCGCGCGGGCCACCAGCTCGAGAAGAGCGTCTGCTCGAGTCGCGCGAGATCGTCGGGCGTATCCACGTCCCACCAGGTCGGCAGGACATGGGTCACGAGCCCCGCCGCGGCCGCACGTCCGAGGGTGAGCGGGACGACCTCGTCCGTGCTCCAAGGCATGGCCTGAAAGAGCGAGGGCGCGGAGCGCGCGAGTCCCAGCAGGCAATAGCCGCCGTCGTCGGATGGCCCCACGACGCAGTCGACCTCGCCGCCGCGCAGGAGTTCCACCGCCGCCTCCAGGTGCGTGAGAGGCAGAGTCGGCGAGTCGCTGTCGACCAGCACGACCGCCATGTCGCGCGCCAGGAAATGCTCCGCCGCCGCCGCCAACCCCGCGCCGATGTCGCCGTCTGGCTGCGGCACGGCCTCGAAGCCTTCGGGCAGGTTCTCGGGCAGACCTCCCGTGGCGCGGAAGTCCGCGAAGGCGATGGCCGGCACGATGTCGTGGGCCGCGCGCACCCAGGCACAGCGATCGCGCAGCATCGCCGCGTACACGTCCGCGGCCTCCTCGGCCGAGAGCTCGGGCATCAGGCGCGTCTTGCTCGTGCCGGGCCGCGGCTGCTTCGCCATCACCACGACGGCCACTGCTCTGGTGCTCATTTCATGTCCTTTCACAGACTCCAGCACACGCCGCAGCGCACACAGGCCTCGGGCGGCGTACCGTGACGCAAGCTCGTTCGCCATTGCCGGTAGCGCGGGCCCGACCAGATCTCGGCCATCGTCTCCCGGTGGAGGTTGCCCATCGTGATCGACTCGCGCGGCGCGACGAAGGTGGAGATGCAGCAGGGGACGACGTCGCCGTTGGCCATCACGACCGCGCTCTCGAGAGGCCGACGGCACACGCGAAAGGGCTCGTGCTCGTCCTCGAGAGCCTCGAGCATGGCGCCCGCGGCGTGTCCGCCACTGGCCGCCACTTCGAGTCCGGCCGCGCCAGCCTTCTCCATCGCGCGCTCGATGATCTCGGCCTGGGCGCTCGAGAGCTGCCCGTGAAGCGAGTCGACGGCGCGTGCGAGTCCGTACTCGAAGAAGACGAGCCGCTGCAGATAGAGCCCATCGACGCCCAACTCGATCGCGAGATCGACGATCGCCGGAAGCTCATGGATGTTCTGGCGCGAGAGCGTGACCCATACGTCCACGCGAGGAGCAGCGGGCGCCGGGCCACGCAGCGCGAGGAAGTCGGCGACGTTGCGCAGGACCCGGTCCAAGGCGTCGACTCCACGAATGCGCGCGTAGGACTCGGCCGTGGCGCCGTCGAGGGAGATGTTGAGCTGCGTGAGGCCACTCTGTACGAGCTTGCGCGCACGCTCCTGCTCGAGCGCGATGGCGCTGGTGTTCAGCTCCACGCGCACGCCGCGCCTCTCGAGCACGTCGACGAGCCACGGCAGCTCGCGATACAGCAGCGGCTCGCCGTTGACCTGCAGGGCGGCGCTCTCGAGCTCGGGCAGCTCGGCGAAGAGGCGCTCGAGATCCGCCGGCCGAAGATCGGAGGCGGACTCGGGCTCACGCGTGCGCACACAGGTCGCGCACAGGCTGTTGCAGCGATTGGTGACCTCGAGGTGCAACCGCCGTGGCAGCGGCGGCACTTCGGGTGAGAGCTCGGGGGCGCTGTCTCCACTCATCGCGCGAGCTCCGTGGCCAGGATACGCAGGAAGCAGCGCGTCGCGCCCGCGGTACCGGCGAGCGTCCCCGACACCTTCGAGCGCCCGCGACGGGGCCGCATCTCGACCGCGAGGTCTTCGGTATGCAAGCCCAGCTTCGCGCTTCGGACCATGAGCTCGAGGGGCCAGCCGTAGGACATCTCGCGCAGTGCGAGCTTTCGCAGGGCGTCGTCGGTGAAGGCACGGATGGCTCCGACGTCAGCAAAGCGCACGCCGTACTTGCGCTCGATGGCCCAGATCGCGAGCCCATTTCCCACGCGCTGGGCGGGCCTCAAGGTCGAGAGATCGCGCGAGCCGATGGCGACCTCGGCGCCTCTCTCGGTCACGGCCTCCAGCACGCCACGCACATCCCGAGGCCGGGCCGCGCCGTTGCCATCGAAGCAGACGAAGGCGTCTGCGCCCTGCGCGCGCGCGCGCTCGATGCCGCGCGTCATGGCGAGCCCGTAGCCAGAGCGTCGCTCGGCCACCACCTCCGCGCCGGCCGCGCGCGCGACGTCGGGCGTGCCGTCGTCGCTGCCACCGTCGACGACCACCACACCCTGGCAGAGATCCCAGGGCGCATCGTGCACCGCGCGGGCGATACCCTCGCGCTCATTGAACGCCGGGATCACGGCCCACGCGCGCATCACGAGACCCCGACGCGTGCGGGCGAGGGGCGTCGACGTCCGGCTCGACCTTCCCTCAAGGTGGCGAAGCCGACGCTGCACAGACCGGCCGCGTACAGCATCAGGAAAGGCGCCATGGTGAAGATCGCGCGCTGCACTAGCCAGCAGGCGAGCGCGGCGCACAGCGCACCCGCGATGAGCTCGTACGCGCCCAGGCGATCGATGGACGAGTAGCTGGACGAGCGACCGCCTTTCGGCGTGCGCTCGAAGACGCCGCCGTGATCCGTGAGACCTCGAAGCACAGCGCCCGTGTTCGAGAGCGTCAAACCCGTGCCCAGGATCATCAGCCAGACTAGCTCGCGCGCGAGCCCACACCGACGGACGCCGCTCTCCGCGTACGTGGCCATCGCCATCGCCAGAGGTCCGCCCATCGCCAGCGCCAGAGGCGGAAGCACGGTCCAGCAACCGGAGTGGGCGGGCACGAGCCAGGCGAGGGGCAGCGCCAGCAGCGCGGACGCGAGCATCAGCGGGTGCACGTTGTAGTGCGTGAGGTGCAGCGTCGCCTGCAGCTTCGCG
>Ga0100382_1001338_pt1 | contig 16534 bp, 17 predicted proteins | sample CryGeymeta201506_FD_81566 | JGI IMG/M metagenome (GOLD analysis project Ga0100382, IMG submission 81566) | Groundwater microbial communities from Crystal Geyser aquifers in Utah, USA - Crystal Geyser metaG 2015-06 | ecosystem: Environmental > Aquatic > Deep subsurface > Groundwater | place: USA...
AAGCGCCGAATCAGTTGCCTGGCGTTTTCTTCGTGAATGGCGCTTAACTCAACGCCTTCTAACATGGCTCGAAGTTTACTCGCTCTTGTCCTTTTGTTCTACCCCAAGCTTTTGGGATGATACGATATAATGAATTTGTGACATAGCTCACACGTTGTGTGGAAAAAAACTTAACGGTTGACTCCGATGGATCAGCGAACTTCCTTGATTCTCGTAAGGAAACCATGAGAATTCTGCGCGCGGCGCAACGACAGTACCGGTCAATCTTCCTCGAAGAAACATCGAGGAGAGGTTGACCATTTTTGTTTTCACCGAAAAATGATCATCTTGATGAACAGGAGAGACAGCCATGAAACATCTACGCACCATTTCCACCCTTTTCGTTTTTCTCGCACTGACGCTGGCGACTCTGCCCGCGACCTCGGTCTCTGCGGCTGGGACGTGCTATGTCGACGCGGATGCCGTTGGAGCCAATGACGGCACCTCCTGGGCGGATGCCTATACCAACCTGCAATCGGCACTGGGCGACTCGCCCTGCACCGAAGTGTGGGTCGCGGCTGGTGTGTACAAACCCACCGCGGGAACAGACCGCGCTGCCACCTTCCAACTCAAAGACGGTGTTGGAGTCTACGGCGGCTTCACCGGAACGGAGACGACCCGTGAGGAACGCGATTGGGAGATCAACATTACCGTGCTGAGCGGCGATATTGATGGCAACGATATCACCGACCCTACCGGTGTGGTAACCGATCCTGCCAATATCATCGGCGCAAACAGCTACCACGTAGTCATCAGCAGCAGCGTGACCGAGACAGCAGTATTGAATGGTTTCTTCATCACCGCCGGGCTGGCCAATGATCCTTATGATGAAGAATGCAACGGCCTAAATTGTGGCGGCGGGATGTTCAACGATAACAGCAGTCCAACGTTAACAAACATCACCTTTAGCGGTAATTCGGCTGAACATATGGGCGGCGGAATGTACAACGATAACAGCAGCCCAACGCTGAATACGGTGACCTTTAGCAGTAACACATCCGTTGCCGGAGATGGCGGCGGGATGTTCAACAGCGATAGCAGTCCAGCGCTGACCAATGTCGCCTTCTATGATAACTGGGCGCATTTATTCGGCGGTGGGATGGGCAACCAGCCTAACAACCACTCAACGCTGATGAATGTCACTTTCAGCGGCAACCAGGCTACCCTCGGCGGTGGGATGTCTAACAGGGACTCCAGCAACCCTACGCTGAGCAATGTCACCTTTAATGGCAACCTGGGGTATGACTCAGGCGGCGGGATGTATAATTTCAATCAAAGTAGCCCAATGCTGACGGATGTTGTTTTCAGTGGCAACATATCTGGTACCGGCGGTGGGATGAACAATTACGTTGGCTGTAGCCCAACGCTGACGAATGTCACTTTCAGTGACAACCAGGCTAACAGTGGCGGAGGAATGTACAACAACACCAGCGCGGTGGCGCTGACCCAGGTGCTCTTCTCTGGCAACCAAGGGGTGAACGGCGGGGCCATGCACAATTTCCAGAGCAGTGTTACGATGACCAATATCACCATCGCAGGCAACGTGGCTACCGGTGAAGGCGGCGGAATCTACAATGATGGCAGTGGGTATTTTATCCAGGACAACATCATGGTGCTGACTCAGGTGCTCTTCTCCGGCAACAAAGGGGTGAACGGGGGGGCCATGCACAATTTTCAGAGCAGCGTTACGATGACCAATATCAACATGGCAGGTAACCTGGCCACCGGACAAGGCGGGGGAATCTACAATGATGGCAGCGACCCGTACATTCAAAATACGCTCATCTGGGGCAATCAAAGCGGCTCAGGTGGTGATAATCTGTTCAATAGTGGGTCCAGCGGCCCCATCATTCGTTACAGTCTGGTGGGCGGCTGCAACCCGGGTGGAGCCTGGAACAGCCTCTGCGGCACGGATGGCGGGAACAACCTGGCCGACACCGACCCGCTCTTCGTCGCCCCCGAACCTGCCAGCAGTGCCCCCACAACAGCAGGCGATTATCGCCTTCAAGATGCTTCCCCGGCGATCAACATGGGCGACAACGCTGCCGATCTGGGCGGCACTGGCCCCCTGACGGCTACCATCCAGACAATCACCCAAGACCTTGACAGCAATCCCCGCTTCGTGCGTGTGTTCGTGGACCTGGGCGCGTACGAAAACCAGACCTTCCTTTGCCCGGCGGGCGGTATTTTGTACGTGGATCAGGCCGCCTCCGGTCCGCAGACTGGCGACTCCTGGGCGGATGCTTTGCTCACCCTTCAGGATGCGTTGCAGGTGAGCGAAGCCTGCGAGATCTGGGTGGCAGAAGGGGTGTATTATCCTGACGAGGGCGGAAGCCAAGCAGACAACGACCGCACCGCCACCTTCCAACTCAAGGACGGCGTGGGAGTCTATGGCGGATTCGCCGGGACGGAGACGGCGCGCGATCAACGCAACCCCGCGACCAACATCACCATTCTTAGTGGCGACCTGAACGGGGACGACAACAGCAATGTGCAATGGGATGAGCCGACCCGAGCCGACAATTCGTCTAACATCGTTATCGGCGCAACTGGCGCGACCCTGGATGGCTTCACCATCACAGCGGGTAATGCCAATGGCACTGATAATAAATACGATGGTGGTGGAATGTACAATATGTCCAGCAGTCCGACGTTAGCGAACATCACGTTTAGCAACAACTCGGCGAAGTACTATGGCGGCGGGATGTACAACGAAGGCAGCAGCCCAACATTGACAAACGTCACCTTCAGCGGTAATTCGGCGAATAATTCCGGCGGTGGAGTGTATAACCATACCGGTAATCCAACATTGACGAACGCCACCTTCAGCGGTAACTCGGCGATCTATGGCGGCGGAATGCACAATGTGGGCAGCAGTCCAATATTGACGAACGTCACCTTCAACAGCAACTCGGCGCAATTCGCCGGTGGCATGTACACTGAAAGCGGCAGTCCAATGTTGACGAACGCCACATTCACTGGCAATTCGGCAGTCACTGACGGCGGTGGGATGTTTAACCATACCAGCAATCCAACATTGACGAACGTCACCTTCAGCGGTAACTCGGCGCAAATTGGCGGCGGGATGCTCAACTATGCCAGTAGTGATCCGCTGTTGACGAACGTCACCTTTTCCAACAACCACGCTACCGACGGGGGCGGGATGGCCAATAGATATAGCAGCAATCCACAAATCCGCAACACGATTTTCTGGGGTAATACGGCTTCCTGGCTGGGAGCGCAGATTTTCAACGACACTGGCGGTACTTCTAACGTGGCAGATAGTGTCGTGCAGGACGGGTGTCCTGCAGGAAACACTTGCACAAACATCATCACCACCGACCCCATGCTCGGCGCGCTCGGGGATTATGGAGGCTTCACCCAGACCATCCCGCTCCAAGCGAATTCATCGGCGATTGACACGGGCAATGATGGAGTCGGAGTCTGTCCCGCCACCGACCAGCGCGGCATCGCCCGTCCGCAAGGTGCGCATTGTGACATCGGCGCATTTGAATTAGTGGATACTACCGCACCCGATACTTCCATTGACAGTAAAACGCCAGCCGTAACTCCCACCAACAGCACTTCGATCTCCTTCACTTTCAGCGGCACCGACGCTGACTCGGGTATCCGATCCTTTGAATGCAACCTCGATGGCGACAGCTTCACAGCCTGCACCAGCCCAAAGAGCTACACCAGTCTGGCGGAAGACGCACACACCTTCCAAATCCGCGCGATCAACTACCTTGGGATGATCGACCCGTCCCCCGCCTCCTACACCTGGACCGTGGACCTGACAGCGCCAGTCATCACTGTTCCCACAGACATCCCGGGCGTGGAGGCCACCAGTCCGACCGGCGCAATTGTTAACTATCCAGCGGCTACCGCCACTGACGAAACGGCACCTGCGAATCCGGTGGTGACCTGCAGTCCAGTCTCCGGTTCCACCTTCCCGCTTGGAACCACTACGGTGAACTGCTCGGCTACCGATACAGCGGGCAACGTGGGCATGAACTCCTTCACTATCACCGTGGTGGACACCACCGATCCGATCCTCACTGTCCCCGCGGACATGACAGTGGGAGCCACCAGCGCGGCTGGTGCTGCCGTGACCTTCAACGCAACCGCGACCGATGTGGTTGACCCGAACCCAGTTGTGGCCTGTGCACCCGCCTCAGGTTCCACCTTCGCTCTGGGCCTGAACACCGTGGACTGCACCGCCACCGATGATATGGGAAATGTCGCCAACGATTCCTTCACCATCACCGTGGTGTACAACTTATTCCTGCCGTTGATCCTGCGGTAAGCGATCTGAGTCCGGACAGGTTGCAATGTGACGCGTGTCTAGCATACTGGACGAATTTGACACACTGCTCGATAAAGCAAGAATTTTTCTGTAAAAATTAGTTGGTGTTTTCTGGAAATAATTTAAAAAAAAAGAATTCCTGTGAACAGACAAAGTTCAGGTAAAACAATCTCACCCCCCAAACGAAACGGGAGTAGCGCTCATGCAGAGGCTGTTTTCGTTTTCATTTGGGGGAGTTGTTTCTGGTTTAGCCTTTCTCCATAGTTAGATAAATGCGCCCAGTCTGCCAGGTTTCGTCCTGTTCCATCAAGAGCGCGCTGACCAAACGCAAGCAGGCATTTTCATTGGGGAAGATGCCCATGACGTCGGTCCGGCGTCCGATTTCACAATTCAAACGTTCCAAACAGTTGTTGGTGCGGATTTTGCGGTGATGCGCTTCAGGGAAAGCAAAGATGGCCAAGCCTTCGGGCAGGTTGTGTTCCATCCAATCAGCCAGGCGGGAAGCGCTTTGGGAATATCTTGGGACAAGTTGTTTCAGGCAGGATTCTGCTGTCAGCAAGTCGGGGGCATTGAACACCTTGCGGATATCGGCCGTCACTTCGGCGAGCATTTCTTGATCTAGCCCCAACCCGCTAAAGATAATTCAAACGCGCCGATTTTGGCGTGTTTTTTGTGGAAAATCGCGGTTGGCTGGTCTGAACCATCCCTGAGTCGCGGACAGGCAAGTGTTTTCACTATTTAAAATAGGCAAACAGCCATCTGGTAGTCTGGATTTAATTTCGTGTAGGTACATAGCAAGCCATTGTCTGATTGCGTTCGCCTCTGCGATGAATTTCTTCATCGAAAACCGGGGTTTCTCCGCGGAGGTGAGTTACACTTTGCTATCCCGCCGGGTCTCGTTATCCCGCTGCCGCGGCGGTGATGACATCCACTAACCGCTCGGCGGCGCCGCTGGACGTAGAGCAGTTGCTTACCGTAACGGTTGCCACGCCAGACGGGGCTGGTAGATGCAGCCCAACAAAACTGGCGGACTTGTTGGCCTGCCCGAAAGCAGGCGCGAAACCAGTCGCGCCGATCAAAGTCAGCACGATGGTCAGTATCAGAAAAAAGGATAACGGCCTGTGAAATTTAGCGTTCATTCTTTACCCCTTTGGCGAAAACGAAATCAATCTGAAACAGATTTGTGGTTCTGTTCGCGCAGCGCCTCCTCGATGCAAGCAATCAGGGCATTCCAATCCCTGCAATAGTTGACCTCGCCGCTTTGAATATTCTGCAAGCGGGCGCGCCAAGTTGGCGCGGCGTGGTCGCCGTTGACCATCCAGACTCGCAGGGTAAACAGGTGAGATTGTTGTGGTATGAGTTCCATGTCGTCTTCCATAGTGATTCTCTTCGATGATGCCGCCTGTTTTTCGGCGCGGCGAGGGACGCGCCGCTACGCGCCCGAAGCGCTGGATATTCTTCTGCCCCTGCAATGCCCCGGCGCGCAACAGGTGATTGAACATCTGACACATCCGCGCGCCAGGTAAGAAATTTATCTGCTCTGCTATCTGAAAGCGCAAAGAGATAAAATATGTCCAATTTACAAACCTCCCGCGCAGAAAAAGACGACTTTTACGCGCGTCACCCGCAAAGCCCGCTGACCGCCGCCCAGAAGCGCGAGTTCAAAGGCCTGAATTACTTTCCCGAAAACGCCGCGTTGCGTTTGGAAGTGGATGTGGAAGTTTCCTCCGCACCCGAAAATATCCAGATTCAAACCACCGGCGGACAGCCGCAGCCCTATCAACGCTTCGGCAGATTCAAGTTTCTGGTTGATGGGCAGCCCGCTCAACTCACCATTTACAAAAACCAGAACGGATATTTCCTGCCATTCGTGGATAATCTCGCAGGCAGTGAAACCTATCCCGCAGGGCGTTATCTCGAACCAGAGCAACTTCCCAATGGAAAATTCCTTGTGGATTTCAACCTAGCATACAACCCCTACTGCGCGTACAACGAGCAGTGGTCATGCCCAATCACGCCCGCCGAGAATCGCCTCAAAGTCCCCATCTGCGCGGGCGAAAAAATCTTTCATTCGTAAATTTACGGACTGCAAAGTCTCCTGACTTTTGACTCCGCTCGCTTGACTGCTGAAAGCGTAACGCGAAATTCATTTCGCTATTAGCGCGCAAAACAAAAAGGAAAAAATGAAATGAACAAAGTTGCCCTGGTCGTCTTCGCCGAATCCGAATCTCATTCCGATTTGGCGCGGGTTGTCAATGCACTGGAAGTTGCCAAAGAATTCAAAGAAGGCGGCGATGAAATTGAACTCATCTTCGACGGCGGCGGAGTCACTTCGGCGGTGGCGTTTGCCGACCCTGAAAACAAGCGTCACCGCATGTATGCCGCCGTGCAGGATAAAGTCAGCGGTGTGTGCGCCTTTTGCGCCAAAGCCTTCGGCGTTTATGAAAAGGCGCAAGCGCTGAACATTCCGCTGTTGGACGAATACGAAAAACATCCCAGCCTGCGGACTCGCGTCTCGCAAGGCTATCAGGTCATCACGTTTTAGTATCTTCTCAAAAACTTGGGGCAGGGCAAGGTTGTCCCAGACAGAGTTTAGTAGCCGCCTACGTAACCAATTCTGCCAAAGGCGGAAGGCTGTCAGCCCCGGTAATTCGGTCGCGCATAGGTCTAACCGCAATTAGCTCGGGATAACTACTTGGGCAGGGATAATATGGTAGGATAGGCGCTTTCAGAAACCAGTGCTGAGGAGCGAGATGAAAAAGGGCAAAGGCGGGCGTCCGAAGCAAAGCCGCACCGAGGGGCCTGCCTGTTTGGAACCAGATTGCTACTACTACGGTATCACCGACCAGACGATTCATGCGCTGGTAGCAAATGGGTCGCTGGGACGAGAGAAAAAATTGGGGATCTGACTTGCCAGGCGTGTCAGGCAGGGTTTTCTCGTCGCCGCAATACTTTGCCCTATCGGCTCAAAACTCCGTCCAAAGTTGTGGAAAAAGTCATGCTACTCGAAGCCCACGGCGTGGAAACTGCGGTGCTGGAAGAAGTTTATCAGGTGCGCGAGAACACCATTCGTACCTGGTTGGCGCGCGGTGGTAAGCATGGGCGCAAGTTACATGACCGTTTCTTTCGCAATTTGCTGCTAGATCATGTTCAGTTGGATGAGTTGTGGGGTCACGTGAAGCGCAGCGGTGCGGAAGTGTGGGTCTGGACGACCGGGGCTGGCACCATTCCGCCTTTGGCAGAACTCGTAACTCAGGTAGCCAACTCGCTTGGCTTGGGCCAAACTTGCCCTGCCCCAAGTTTTTGAGAAGATACTATTTGGGGAACATCCAGTAAATCACGCCGAAGATCAATTGCGTCAGCCAGCCAAAGACAAGCAGATGAATATACACAGGAAACAAACCGTTCGTCACACCTGATGTCAACAGAATGCCAAGCACGAGCGCGAACGCGAGACAGACCATGGCAGTTTTGATGAATGTGCGCGTGAGCAATGGCATGGTTATTTTCCTGAGATACTCTTGCGAACAGAATAGACCGTCATGCCAATAAACAACAGGATCGCGACCTCATTCAACAATCCGCCCCACATGCGGAGCGTATGCCAGTTGGCGTAATCGGCAACCACGCGCAGCGCGAGCGAGGCGTGCAACAAAATCAATTGAACATAAAATGCGGGATGGAAATTAATCGGCACGCCCAAAATAGCGGGGAAGATAATCGGCGCGTGACCGAAGATCATCGAGATGACGAAGCCGACGAAGACGACATGCAGCGCCGCGTCGTATCTTGGACCTGCGACCTGCGCGCCAAAAATGAGGTTTAATCCGCCGCCGACGCCGAGCCACGCCAGCCCAAGCGCCAGGCACCACGCGATGTAGCGCGTGAGCGGGAGTTTGTGTTTGAGGTTCCGCCATGCAATGTCATTCCGCACTGACCAGAGCGACAGAAGAAGCAACGCCGCGCCGTTTAATCGTGTTCCAAGTTGCAAGTTGAAAGTTGCGCTGATAATTCCCGCGAGATAGATAACGATAATCGCGCCGAACAAAATTTGACTCTGGCGCGAGGGACGCAACACGCGGCTCAACTCCAGCCGTTCGCCCGCGATGGTCAATACCAAAAACGCCTGCCAGAAGAAGATTACCTGAAAGATTTGCCAGCCAAACAGCCAGAGCAGGTTGCCAACAAACCACGATAACATTCCGAGCAGCATGGTGACGGTGTGCAAGGCGAACTCGCGGCGCGTCATTTCAATCAGGATGGCGACCCCGCCCAAACTGGCGAGCGTGAGCAGGAAAGGCCCGAGGGGCAGAGTCCGCATCAGCAGCGTGACCAGCCAGCCCAGTCCCGCAAGAAGCGGAGGCAGGTACATCCACTTTTGTTTCATCGCCACGGCGCGTTCGAGCGGGATGAGAGTCCCCAAAAATCCAGAAATCATCAAGGGACCGTGCGCCAGCGCCAGCGAGGGAGTCAATGCGGGTAGTCCCCAGCCGAGCCGCATCAACCCAGCCCAGAGCGCGGCGAGCAATGCGAGGATGGCGAGAAGGAGGAATGGAATTGGGAAGCGATTGGGGAGTGATTTCATGGCTTTATTTTACCGCGCCGTAGGACGAAATTAATTTCGTCCTACTTCTGGCTGTATAATGGGCAACGATGATGCTGAAAAGCCTTCAAGGAAGATTGACCCTCCTGTTCGTTGCCTTTGCCTTGCTCGTGCTGATTTCTGTGGGCGCGACGGTGTGGGGCGTGGAGACACAGCGGCAGGACGCGCTGGTGATTAATCTCGCGGGACGTCAGCGCATGTTGACCCAGCAGATGGCGCGGCTGGCATTCGAATCGGGTGTGGGGGAAGAGGCCGCCAATGCCGCTTTGCGGGATACAGAACAAACCTTCGACCAGACCTTGCAAGCATTACGCGACGGCGGGACGGCTCCTTATCTTTCCGACACAACCGTCACGCTCCCGTTCACGCGTGACCCTGGGATTCGTTCCGCGTTGAATCAGGTTGAACTCACCTGGAGCGACTTCCGCGCCCTGCTCGACGAATTGCAACAAACGCCGCGCGGCGCTCCATCGTTTACAGTCACCCTCCAAGCCATCGAAGAAAAATCGTCCACGCTCGCGGCGCAAGCGGATGATGTTGTGCGTTTGTACGAGGCGGACTCTGTTTCAAAAATGAATCGCCTGCGCGTTATTCAAATTGGCTTCTTTCTCTGCGCGCTGATTCTGTTGGGCGCGGGCGTGTGGGTCACGCGCCGCTCGGCGTTGACTCCCCTGCGCCAGTTGGCGCGCGCGGCAAACCGTCTGGGAGAAAACGACCTCGAAACGGCAATCCAGCCCGAAGGTCCGCAAGAGATGCGAAAGTTGGCGCAAGCCTTCGAGTCCATGCGTCTCAGTTTGCGTTCGTCGCATCAGGAATTGGTCGAGTTGAATGAAAGCCTCGAAGAGCGCGTCGCCCAACGCACGCGCGAGTTGGAAACGCTCAACGAGGTCAGCCGCGAGATTTCGTCGCGGCTCGAACTTCAGCAGGTGCTGGACTCGGTCACCGAAAAAGCGCGGGCGCTGTTGGGCGGCGAGGTGGCTTCGTTGTGCCTGGTGGACGAGAACCGGCATTGGATGAAATTGCAAGCGGTCAGCGGCCCGCGCGATGCGGTCAATGGGCGGGCGGTGCGCGCCGACGAAGACCTGGCGCAGGCAGTGATGGCGGGCGACCAGGCTTTGATATGCGGCGTGGGCGCGTGTCGGGGCGGCTGCCGCATGTTGTCTGAGCCGTACCGCGTCAGCCATCTGGCTGCGCCCCTGCGAATTGGCGAGCGCGTCATCGGCGCGTTGTGCATTGGCAGCGCGGCGCAGAATCGCTTCGTGGGCGAGTCGGCGGGTATGCTCACCAAACTAGCCAACGCCGCCGCCATCGCATTGGAAAACGCCCGCTTGTACGCGCAAGCCGAGCGCGTGGCAACGCTGGAAGAGCGTCATCGCGTGGCGGCGGAGATGCACGATGGGCTGGGGCAGACGCTCAGTTATCTCGGCTTGATGACCGACCAGGTGGTGGAGTTTCTGTCGGATGGAAAAGATGAGGATGCGCTTCAACGCCTGCAAAAAACGCGCGAGACGATTGGCAAAGCCACGAGCGAAGTGCGCCGCGCGATTAACAGCCTGATGGATGAGCCGCCCGCTTCGCTGGATTTGCGCGCCCGCCTGCGCGAGTTGGTGGATGAATTCGACTCAGAACATGACCTGAAAGCGGCGTGGCAATCTGACGTGGAGTCTGCGCCCGAATGTTCCCCGCAGATCGCCGAACAGGTCTTGAACATCACGCGCGAGGCGCTCAACAATATTGTTCGTCACGCGGCGGCGCGCCAGGTGACGGTGCGGATGGGAAAAACAGACGGTGATAATTTTGTATCCATCCAGGATGATGGGCGCGGATTCGATTCTTCGCAAGCCGCGCCGAGTGGACATTTCGGTCTGCAAATTATGCAGGCGCGCGCCGCGCACATCGGCGGAAAAGTCGAGATCAAATCCAATTCAGGGCAGGGGACGCGCCTCATGCTGACTTGGACGATTTCCGCCGAAAATCCATTGCAGTAAGTTATCATTTATGTTATCTTATCTGTATGGAATTCAGTCAATTGCTCCAGTTAGTTGACAAGGAAACGGTTTTTGACAGCGCCTTCCTGCTTGCGGGCGGGGTGAAACCGCGCAGCGTGCGCGTGCAACTTTGGCGCTGGATCAAGGCGGGGCGGCTGTATCAGTTGCGGCGCGGGGTGTATGCACTCGCTCCGCCTTTTCAGAAGGCCGCTCCGCATCCCTTTCTGGTTGCCAACCGTCTGGCGCGCGGCTCGTATGTCAGTTGTCAGTCGGCGCTGGCGCACTATGGGCTGATTCCCGAAAGCGTGCCGCGCGTGACCAGCGTCGGCGCGGGGCGAGGCGCGCGCTGGGAGACGCCGCTGGGGAGTTTCGAGTTCCGCACGATCAAGCCTGCCTGGTTATTCGGTTATCGTCTGCTGGATTTGGGCGGCGGGCAAAAGGCATTTGTCGCTTCAGCGGAGAAAGCCCTGCTGGATTTGATCCATCTCACCCCTGGCGCCGATTCGCCCGACTATCTGCGCGAGTTGCGTCTGCAAAATCTGGAGCGGTTGAATCTGGAGGAGTTGCGGCAACTGGCGGAACGCATGGACAGTCCCAAATTAAAGCGCGCCGTTCGCGTGGTGGTGGAATTGGCGCGCGCCGAGGCGGAGGAGTACGAAACGTTATGAAAGCGTATCTGGCGGAACTGACGCGCGCAGCGCAATCGCCTCATCAGGCGCGCAACACCGCGCGTGAATATTTGCAAGCCCGCATTTTGTCCGCGTTGCAGCGTGCGGGGGCGATGATTCCGCTCGCCTTTCACGGCGGCACTGCGCTGCGTTTTCTTTATGCCGCCGCCCGTTATTCCGAAGACCTGGATTTCGCTCTCGAGAGAGAAACAGAACGCTACGACTTCCGCGCCTATCTGCAAGCCATCCGCCGTGAATTAAGCGTGGAGGGCTATGCTCTTGATTTCAAAGTCAATGACAGGAAGACCGTCCATAGCGCGTTTGTTCGCTTCCCTGGCTTGCTGTACGAATTGGAACTTTCTCCGCACAAGGACGAAATGCTGGCAGTAAAAATCGAGGTGGATACCCGCCCTCCCGATGGCGCGCAACTGACGACGACGGTGATTCGGCGTCACGTCACATTGCAAATGCAACATCACGACCGCGCCTCCCTGCTGGCGGGCAAACTCCATGCCATCCTGCAGCGTTCGTACGTGAAAGGGCGCGACCTGTACGATTTGCTCTGGTATCTCAGCGACCCGAATTGGCCGCCTCCGAACCTGATTCTGCTCAACAACGCCCTGCGGCAAACGGGATGGCAAGGTGATTCGTTGACCGAAGAGAACTGGCGCGGCGTTATCCTTTTGCGCCTGAAGACGGCGGACTGGAGTCGAGCCAGGGAAGATGTGCGTCCCTTCCTCGAACCGAGCGCGGATGTGAGGCTGTTGACCTATGAGAATCTGCGGCGATTGCTGGAAGGAGATCAAAACCCATGATCCGTTATCGCGTTTTACTGGCAGACGACCACGCCCTCTTCCGCGAGGGGCTGGCGGGCATCATCAACGCCCAGCCCGACCTGCAAGTAGTCGGTGAAGCCAACGATGGATTGGAAGCCTTTGTCAAAGCGCAGGAACTCAAGCCCGACCTGATTCTGATGGACGTGCAAATGCCTGGCATGGACGGGCTGGAGGCCACGCGCCAGATCAAACAGGTTTTGCCGGAGACCGTCATCGTCATGCTGACCGTGCGCGACGATGATGAAAAACTTTTCGAGGCGCTCAAGAACGGCGCGCAGGGATATTTGCTCAAGGATATTCAATCGAGGGAAATGCTCGCCATGCTGCGTAGCGCGCTGAAGGGCGAAGCGGCGCTATCATCCGCGCTGGCTGGCAGGATGCTTTCTGAATTCCGTCGTTTGAGCAAAGGCGGAATACCAGAGCAAGAAGACGACAGCGGCCTGACCGAGCGCGAACAGCAGGTGCTGTTGCAAGCCTCCCAGGGCGCGAGCGACAAAGAAATCGCCGAAGCGTTGACCATCAGCCTGAACACGGTCAAGACGCACGTCCGCAACATCCTGGCGAAACTGCACGTTCGCACGCGGCGCGAGGCGGCTAGGGTGGCGAGAGGCAGGGGGCTGGTGTAAGTGAAGAACGTTTTTGGGACTATTGTCTTGTATACAGGACGATAACGTGGTAATATCGTCCCATGAATGCAGTATTGAGAATGCTTCTATACGAATGGAAAGACAGGAAATTGCCCGCCGTCATCGAGAGGGATACCCATTTGGATGTCTCGCCGCAACCAGGGACGAATAATGCGACGGTCATCACTGGATTTCGGCGGGTGGGAAAAACCTACCTACTTTACGAAACCATCCAAAGGCTGCTAAAAACCAATACACGCGAGGATGTGGTCTATATCAATTTTGAAGACGAGCGTATCATCAGCCTGACGACAGACTTGCTCACCGACCTGATCCCGGAAATTCAGGCGTTGTATGGCAAGAAGCCCAAATATCTGTTTTTAGACGAACTGCAACTGATACCCAACTGGTCGAAATGGGCGCGGCGGATTCTTGACAGCGAATCCATACAGATGTTTATCACTGGTTCTTCCTCCAAAATGAGCAGCGCCGAACTGCCCACAGAACTGCGCGGAAGGGCATGGGAAGTACGAGTCGAGCCGCTCACATTCAGGGAGTTTCTGCGCTTCAAAAATACCGCCATTGATTTCGATCGATTGGACTACGTAAAAGAGGAAGCGGCCCGCTTCCGTTTTCTCTTTAACGAATACCTGCTGCACGGAGCATTGCCTGCCGTGGCGCTCACGCCCGCAGAGAAAAAACAGGAACTTTTGCAATCCTACTTTAGGGCAGTGGTGCAAAGAGATATAGCGGAGAGGCATAAAATAGAGAACGACGCTGCTTTGAGGACGCTTTTAAAATTGCTTTTGAACTCAAGTTACATTACCATTTCCAAACTTCACAACAACCTGAAAAGTATGGGCATCGCCGTCGGCAAATCCACAGTGGACAATTATCTTGCTTACATCGAGGCTTCGTATTTCCTCAATGAACTTTATATTTACAGCCCGGCAGTGATCAACCAACTGCAATATCCGCGAAAAGTGTACTTCATAGACACCGGGTTCATGACTGCCTTGTCAACCAAATTTTCAAGCAATATGGGGAGATTGTTCGAAAACCTGGCGTTCCGTAAGTTGGCGCGCAGCCATGAAACGATGTATTACTACAAAGACGATAAGGGAAACGAGGTGGATTTTGCCATCCTTGAAGGCGGGAACGCCGCCGCTCTTTACCAGGTGTGTTTTGATTTAACGGACGAGGAAACGCGCGCCCGTGAAATACGCTCGCTGATCAAAGCGGGAACGACGCTTAACTGTTCCAACCTCAATCTTATAACCATGGAAAGATCGGAAGCCTTCCAACTGCCCCGGGAAATCCAGGTTGTCACGGCGGCGGAATTTCTCTAGGAAGTTTTCTCCATCGCGCGCGAACATAAGAACTAATTCTTTTTGTAAAAGAGCGACTTGGGAATCGCTCTTTTTTCATTCTTAACGCGGGATAGGGAGGGATTCGATTGCGCCGTGTTTTCCAGTATTCTGGGTAATGCGGAATTTATTCCGCAAATTTCACAAGAAGATTATGCCAAAACAACGCGTTCTGCTGGTCTGTTCGGGACATCTCTTCGGCGAAAGCATGGAGACGGTTTTGCGCGCCGCCGAGGATGTGGAACTGGTCGGGCCGTGGGAACTGGGCGGGGAGGTCTGCCAACGAATCGAAGAGACCCGCCCAAACGTTGTGGTGATTGCAGACGAGGAGGCGCAAGATGAGGCGGTCGCCCATCTCACCGCCGCGATCCTCGAGCGGTATCCCGAACTATCCGTCATCCGCGCAGGCTTGGATGAAAATGTATTCCGTATTTTTTCCACCCACAGCCTGCCTGCTCGCGGAGCAGACCTACTTGAAACCATTCGAAATTTGCCCCCAACGAATTTCAATGGAAACTCACTTAAATCAAAAATCAAATCTTCTCGATGAGGAGGCATTACCTATGATGAAACATCAAACCCTATCTTTGTCCCGCCTGACATATCTGTTCATTTCAGTCGGCGCGCTTTTGCTGTTGCTGGCAGGGACAGTCACGCTGGCGCAAGCCGCGCCGCCACAAGACGCGGCGAACGGCGAGGCGATTTTCAAAGCCAAGTGCGCCTCTTGTCACACCATCGGCGGGGGAAAACTGGTCGGTCCCGATTTAAAGGGCGTGACCACGCGCCAAGACATCGCGTGGCTTTCGGGCTGGATTAAAGCGCCCGATAAAGTCATGGCTTCGGGCGACCCTATCGCAACAAAACTGTTGGCGGAAAACAACAACATCCCCATGCCGAACATGGCATTGAGTGACGCCGATGTGGCGGATTTGATCGCCTACTTCCAAAGCGTGGACGGCGCGCCCGCACCCGCGCCGACCCAGGCTGGGGCCGCGCCCACCCAGGCCGCCGCGCCGACCGCGCAGTCTGCCAACCAGCCGCTGGCTGGCATGGAACTGGTGTTGGCAATGAAGGGCGATCCCGATTATGGGGAGAAACTCTTCACGGGCGAGATTCCCCTGGCGAATGGCGGCACGGCTTGCATCGCCTGTCACAGCGTCGAGGGCGTGGGCATCGTTGGTGGCGGAGCATTAGGTCCAGACCAGACGCATGTGTACACGCGCTATGGCGGAGAAGCAGGGCTGGCGGGCGTACTCGCTACTCTGCCCTTCCCGACCATGCAGGGCATCTTTGCGAATAAACTGCTGACCGAGGACGAACAAGCCGATTTACGAGCCTTCTTCGCCAGGGCAGATGGACAGGGCGAGCCGAGCGCCCAGACGAATTTATACACTCTGCTGGGGGCAGGCTCTGGCATCACTGTGGTTTTGTTGGTCGGGATGCTTTTCTTCTGGCCGCGCCAGCGTCTGAGCCTGGCGCAACGCCTGCGAAAGAATGGAAAACTCTAAACGGAGGAAGCAGCAATGGAAAAATGGATTAAGGAATCAGTTCAACCCGTCGAGCGCAAGTGGGAAGAGTTCTATCGCAACCGCTTCGCGCACGACAAGCGCGTCCGCACCACGCACGGCGTCAACTGCACAGGCTCCTGCTCTTGGGAAGTGTTCGTCAAAGACGGCATTGTGACCTGGGAACTGCAGGCCACCGACTACCCGCTTTTGGAAGAAGGCTTGCCGCCCTACGAACCGCGCGGCTGTCAGCGCGGGATTTCGTATTCGTGGTATCTCTACAGCCCCATTCGCGTCAAGTATCCGTACGGGCGCGGCGCATTGCTCGACCTGTGGCGGGCGGCGCGCCAGAAGTTCAGCGACCCCGTCGAGGCGTGGGCGTCCATCGTGGATGACCCCGAACAGCGCGCCCGTTATCAGCAGGCGCGCGGCAAGGGTGGCTTCCGCCGCATCCAGTGGGACGAAGCGCTGGAGATGATTTCCGCCTCGGTCATTCACACCACCAAAAAATACGGCCCCGACCGCGTCAACGGTTTTTCTCCCATCCCCGCCATGTCGCAGATTTCCTACGCGGCGGGCTCGCGCTTCCTGACCCT
>Ga0100382_1001364_pt1 | contig 16393 bp, 16 predicted proteins | sample CryGeymeta201506_FD_81566 | JGI IMG/M metagenome (GOLD analysis project Ga0100382, IMG submission 81566) | Groundwater microbial communities from Crystal Geyser aquifers in Utah, USA - Crystal Geyser metaG 2015-06 | ecosystem: Environmental > Aquatic > Deep subsurface > Groundwater | place: USA...
AAGAGTAGCCACAGGAATACAACAAGTTTAAGCATGCTGCCTCCGAATGAAGATGGTTTCTCGGGAAGATTCAAGTTGTCGGTTTTTGGCTTAGGCCCTAAGATAGGTCCCTTGATTCCGGACTTTTTCATTACAGAATCGGCGACATCATTTTCGGTATTTTCTTTGCCTTTCTCCTCGTCGAAAAGATTAGTAAAGACATTGCCCTCGGGAGCCTCTTTCGTGGCTTCCAGAGTGGCATCTGCGGCCTTCACCTCGTCCTGCTTTTTGAGCTGAGGGAAGAGCTTCTTTTTATTAGGCGTAGTGTTGTCAGCCATGGTTTTGTATTTATTTTTATCTATATATTGTACCCTAAAAACAGGGAAAGAGCAACCCCTTGTATAGCCGAATTAGCATAAAATGACATAAAGAGCGGAGGCTGTTTGTCCATATGGCAAGGCGGCAACAACGACTAGTAGCAGCGCTACTTTAGGCTTTTGCCAACGCGGTCATATGGCAAAACAACCTTTGGAATTTACTGCCATTTTATGCTAATTCGGCTATGTACATACATAAAAAAGGTGAGACCACACATCGTGGCCCCACCTTAACTATTTCCTGTAGACTATTTCCTACTACTTAAGTGTCACAGTAGCACCAGCTTCTTCCAGCTTAGTCTTCGCAGCCTCAGCGTCTTCCTTCTTAGCTCCTTCAAGCACGTTTTTTGGAGCACCATCAACGATATCTTTCGCTTCTTTTAGACCAAGGTTAGAAAGTTCTTTTACGACTTTGATAACAGCGATCTTCTGTGAGCCGGCAGATGTAAGCTCTACATCGTAAGAACTCTTCTCTTCGGCAGCATCAGCATTGTCGCCGGCAGCACCAGCCATTGGCATAGCGGCCATCATAGCAGGAGCGGCAGCGCTAACGCCGAACTCGTCTTCCATAGCTTTTACAAGGTCAGCTACCTCCATAAGAGACATCTTCTTGACCATGTCCAGAACCTTTTGAGCGTCCTTGGAAAGTTCTACAGATTCTTTCTTTTCCTCCTTAGCTTCCTCAGCTGGAGTAGTGTTTTCTTCCGTCATTGTAATAATGGGTTAGAATATTTGAATGAATAATAAACAGATATTAGCTTTCAGTCTCAGCAAGCTTAGATCGATGAGCCTCAAGGACATAAACAAGCTTCCTTGTAACTCCTGCAAGGCTGTTCGCAAGTCCACTCATTGGTGACTTCATACTGCCAAGAAGTTTTACAAGTAGTTCTTCTTTCGAAGGCATCTTGGAAAGAGCTTCGACCTGTGAGATAGAAAGTACCTCGCCATCCATAAGACCTCCGAGCAGTTTAAGGGCGTTGAACTCTTTGGATAATGTCGCAATAGTCTTTGCACCTGTGACCTCGTCATCGGAAAAAATAGCGGCAATAGCTCCTTCCATTATTTCGGAAGGCACTTCGTTGTAGCCATTGTCTTGTGCAGCTATGTTGATCAGTGTTTTCTTTGCGACTTTGCATTGCACATTGTTTGCACGTAGAGCCGAACGTACCTTCGAGAGATCCTTTACGGATAGGCCACTGTAAGTTGTGAATACAACCGATTTGGCACACTTGAATTTCTCCTTCAGGTCAGTCAAGATCTCCAGTTTTTTATGTCTTGTTACTGCCATGATGAATATTTAGTTATTAATTGATGATAAAACAATTTCCCACTCGCTAAACTGAAAAAAGTCTCAAACTGTATGCGCAGACATTTGAGACATGACCCAAAGAAAAGGGTATAAAAGGACCGAATTCTTTTGTCTCGGCAGGGCTTATCAAGTCTCACTTCGGGAGCTTGGCCTGCTGTCTGCGACCACGGCGTATTCTACTTTGATAGAGAGCAAAGTCAAGGTAAAATGCGGATAAATATGAGCGATTTACTGTCAAAACTAGGAGATTTCCTGTCTCAACCTAAAGAAAAACCACCTCTGATTATAATATTGGGGCCAACAGCTTCAGGGAAGACAGGCTTGTCTGTGAATCTTGCCAAGAGATTTGATGGGGAAATAATATCTGCAGATTCTAGACAGATTTACAGGCGTATGGACGTCGGTACGGATAAAATTTCTCACAAAGAGATGCAGGGGGTGAAACACTATATGCTTGATGTGTGCGATCCGGACAGAGTATATACTATGGCGGATTACGTGAGAGAGGCGACATTCTCCATAAAAGACATCCTGAAAAAAGGCAAAATCCCGTTTATTGTTGGTGGAACAGGGCTATATATCAATGCGATTGCCGACAATTACGAACTTGATAATGCACCGCCTGATATGCACCTCAGGAAGGAACTCGAACAAGAACTGGAGGCAAAGGGAGCGGAAGCTCTGCATAAGATGCTATCGGAACTGGACCCTCTTGCGGGATCCAAAATTCATCCAAACAATCACCGCTACCTTATAAGAGCGCTGGAGATCAACCTTAAGACAAATAAGCCAAAAGGTAACAGGCGTGGCGAACCTCCATACGAAACTTTCAAAATAGGTATAGAAAGAGATCGCGACGCACTATACGAACGTATAAATGCAAGGGTGGATGAACAGATAGACAGAGGGATATTGAATGAGATAAAAACACTACTTGCAGAAGGGTATGATAGGAATTTGCCGGCAATGACAGGCCTTGGGTATAAGGAGTTTTTTCCGTATTTAGACGGGGAGTCGAGTCTTGATAAGTGCTTGGAAGAGCTCAAACAAAACACGCGAAATTACGCAAAAAGGCAAATGACTTGGTTCAGGCGAGACGATGAGATATATTGGATAACCCCGGAAGAAGCGGACTCCATTCACTACACCCTAAGTCCTAAGTCCTAAGTCCTATCAAATGAAAACCTCTTTTCAGAGACTAATAGATATAGCAATCCAGCTCCGTTCAGATAACGGATGTCCTTGGGATAGGGCACAAACAATAGAGTCTCTGATGGAAGGATTGGAAGAAGAGTCGGGAGAGGTACTTGATGCTGTAAAAAAAGGAGACTACGAGAACCTGCGCGAAGAACTAGGAGACCTGCTTTTTCAGATAGTGATGGTAAGTCAAATAGCTTCGGAAGAGGGGCTGTTTACAATGAAAGAGGTGATGGACGATATTACGCAAAAGCTGATAGATAGACATTCATGGGTCTTTGGTGACGACAAAGCGGAGACAGCGGAGGAAGCCCTTAAGAAGTGGAAAGAAAACAAGGAGAAACAGAAGAAAAAGAAGAAATAACTACAAACTACAAAACAGTGTCATTATTTGGATACAAGTGGGAGGTGAAGAATGCCAGCCATGGGTTGTCGCCTTTCAAAAAGGTGCTCCAAAACAGAGATTTGAATGAAAGCGATCTAGGAAGTGAGGAGCTACATGATCCGTGGGGTTTCCCGGATATGGAGAAGGCGGTCAAGCGGATAAAAAAAGCGATTTCAAGTGGCGAACGAATAATGGTTTTTGGTGATTATGATGCGGATGGAGTCACAGGTACGGCTCTCATAGTAAGAGCGCTAAAAGAGCTGGGGGCAAAAGTCTCATATCGCATCCCACATAGGGAGAATGACGGATATGGTCTAAGTGTCGGATTTATAGATGAATTCATAGGCTTAAGCGTCAAACTAATCATCACTGTTGATTGCGGCATAGCTTGCCCAGTAGAAATAGAAAAAGCGTCATTTGCAGGTATAGACACTATAATAACAGACCATCACGATATACCGCTTGAGCCTGCTAAGGCTTATGCGATCTTGCATGCAAAAATAGGATATACATTTAGGCATCTTTCGGGAGCTGGTGTAGCTTACAAGTTAGTTGCCGGTTTGCTGGGTGAAGAGGCGGAAAAATACCTTGATCTGGCAGCGATAGGTACTGTTGCTGACATCGTACCTATGCTTTCCGAAAACAGGGCGATCACAAGAATTGGAATGCAAAAAATGGTGCATACCAAGTGGCCTGGACTTGCCGCGCTAAAAAAAATAGCACAGATCAGAGAAGAAGATCTGATGTCGCTGGATAGTGATTTGATAGGCTACAAATTAGGTCCAAGAATCAACGCGGCAGGTAGGATGGACAGTCCTTATATCTCGGCACAACTTCTGATCTCTGATGACAACGACGTTGGTATGTTGGCGGAGAAATTAGATAGTATAAATAGGCAAAGACAGGAGCTTGTAGGAGGGATAATGGACGATCTTCTTTATGACGGAAACGACAAGATCATTTTTGTAATTGGTGCATGGCCAAAAGGAGTTTTGGGGCTAATCGCTGGGAGGATCAGTGAAAAGTCAGGCCGACCAGCCATAGCAATGTCCGAAAAAGACGGCATCCTCACCGGCTCTGCAAGGTCACATGAGTACTTTCATATCACCGAAGCTTTCAAGAAGGTAGATAGCTTGTTGGAGGAGTACGGCGGGCACAAGAAGGCTGCGGGATTAAGAATGCAGTCAAAAAACCTCGATCATTTCAAGGCGGAATTGCAAGGTTTGATGCAAGACATAGACATTCCACCAAGAAAGCTTGTTATCGACTGCGCATTGACGCCTGGCGAGCTGAATTATGACCTTGTTCAAGATTTAGAGAGGTTGAAGCCATTCGGCGAACAAAATCCACAGCCGGAATTTCTATTAAAGGGGTTCAATGTCAAAAATACCAAGATGGTTGGTGGAGATGGTAAACATCTGAAAATACACGGAGAATTCGGAGGGACGGAGCTGTCAGCTATCAGATTTAATAGCCCGGCTACAGAGCAAGAAATCAGGGGTACTGTACAGATAGCGGGAAAAATCAAAAAAGACTCATACTCCAAGGAGGGGTACAGCTTATTCCTGTCAGATATAGAGCTTTAGTGTGAACAGATACTAGGCTGCCGCCACTCCTAGGCCGTTAAACGTGGCATCTCCATAAGGGTTACCAAAATCCGATTCACTATCTTCGTCCGTATCGGGCGCGGTATCGGTAGTACCGGGATCCTCCGGACTTAAATCTTGAGTGGCGAAATTTACTCCGAATACAGCATAGTCACAGGTATCATTTACGAGATTCGATTTTGGCACCGTAGTCACGTTGTGACTGCCGGGCCTGATATTATGTGCAACATTATTAAAATCGCATTTTGTAGCGACAGTATGCCGGACAGCCGCAAAAACAGAATCAATAGCGGCATGTACCAGCTTATGTGCGATCATATTGCCATGTTCACGATCAATCTCTCGTATGCAAGTGCATCTCATGAGTTTACGCGCAACGCCATCGATAACTTGCTGTGGGAAAGTGAGATTTTCGCCGGGCGCGCTGCGGATAATTGTCCCGTCTGGATTCAAATCACTTTCGCGAAATCTCGCGGAAGTGAGAGAGCCATTCATGTAAGAAGTGTTAACGGTGACCTCTCCAGCTTGAGAGGCGGGATCAAAATCCAGAGTGATGTCGCCAAAGGATATAGCTTTCGATATTGCTCCAGTGATTGCGGTGATTCGATCATTTAATGCGGATGCTTCTTCGGCTGCCTTATTCCCGTCGTCTGAATCTGATGAGCGTTCTCGCTTGGACATTGTTGTTATGGCGATGCAAGATGGATTATCAGTTGATAGACCAGGGTTGTAAGTGCCAATGGTATTGCCTGGTGGCGTTGGTATGCTTAATGCATTGCATCGATCCAGTAATGCTTGAGGTATAGGGGAGTCTACAAGCGTGGTCCAGTCAGTTATCCTATTAGCTCCTTCGGATGAATATGACACGAAAAATTGATTTTACAGATTAGAATAGAGCGCCCTACGACGATATAAAATGATATACTACATGCGTGCTCAATGTCAAAGTTTTTTCATAAGGAAATCCAGGCTAAAATACTCTTGCAATAGGCGCCTCTTATGATAAGCTATCCAGCTAAAGGACGATGCGGCAAGTCTTGACCGAGCCAGTAAAAAGATGTATAATTCAAGGAATGCAATGCCGCCAAGAATAAGAAGTTAAAAACCATGCCAAGAACGACAGAAGAACAAATCATCCATCTAATAGAAAAAAGCGACAAGATATTGCTTCTTCCATCAAGTCCACCAGATGGAGACTCGCTTGGCGCTGCGTTAGCACTTTATCTTGTTCTCAAAAAACGTGGTAAGAAGGCAACTGTCATTTGTGCTGATCCTGTGCCGGATGCACTCAAATTCCTGCCTATGATAGACGTCATATCAAGGAATTTCGGTGGGGCGGAAGATTTTGTAGTCACATTGGATTGCAAGAAGTCAGAAGTCGATACTATCAAATACGAGGTAGAACAGGACAAAGTGAACATAATAATAACTCCACGCAAAGGACGTTTCTCAGCGCAAGATGTGACATTGCACCATGGAGAGGCAAAATATGATCTGATTATCACCGTTGATACGGGAGACTTGCAGCAACTTGGCCATGTGTATGAAGATAATCCGGAGATGTTTTATTCAATACCTGTTATAAATATAGATCACCACTCTTCCAATAGTGAATTTGGGCGTATCAATTTGGTAGATATTACGGCTTCATCAACTACAGAGATTTTAGTACCTATACTGGAGCGACTCGAAGAAACAGTAGGTAGGAAATTAATAGATGCTGATGTAGCAACACTCCTTTTGGCTGGAATTATAACGGACACAGGGAGTTTTCAGCATTCAAATACAACACCAAGAGCATTTGCCGTAGCTGCTCATTTGCTCGATTTTGGAGCAAGACAGCAGGAGATCATCAAATATATCTATAGAACAAAGAGCTTATCAATGCTTAAGCTCTGGGGAAGAGTGCTTTCAAAGATAAAATACGACGAAGAAAATCGCTTGGTATGGTCGACGATAACGCAGGAGGATTTGCAAAAAACAGGTGGTACAGCTGACGAGTCAGCCGGAATCATAGACGAACTCCTATCAAATGCACCGGGAGCACAGGTGGTTTTGCTTATCAAAGAGAAACAGCCGGGATTAGTATCTGTCAGTGTTAGGACGCCTAATAAAGGCGCCAATGCAAACGATATTGCTCAGATGTTCGGCGGTGGAGGCCATCCAAAAGCAGCAGGTTTCAGGGTGAAAGATATGGAGTTTGCGCAGGCCGAAGCATTTGTAATCAATAGAATTCGAGAATTCCAATCAGGATACGCCGGAGATGTTGCGCAGCAGCCACATATGCAGCCAGCGGAGGTTAAGCCGCCGGAGGTACTGGAAGTTACAAACTCAGCACCTGTCTACGAGATCAATCAGCAGCCACAAGAGAACGAGAAGCATCACGTCCAAACAGTAGCCGATTTAAGAGAAGATCCACTCTCAAATGTGCAATTACAGACGCCGGAAGTAGTGCCAAAAGCCAGACCTGGGGGAGAAGACCTGCTCTTGCAGGATTTCCGCAAACGCAAAGCAGGAGAGAAAGAAGATATAACTAGAGAGGACAGGATCAAAGACATGACAAAGAAATTCTTTGAGAATCCGGATGAAGAAGAAGTGACTGTCGAAGATATGCTGAAGCAGATTGAAGAAGGGAATTAACGTCTCACTAGAGACCAATTACGATGTTCATACGGCAAAGTGTCGATGCCCTAGCGAGATACAATACACAAAAAACACCTTAATCCAGTAGAGACTCTTCAATATCAAAATTCGACGATACGTTTGTTACGTCATCGTCTTCGTCAAGTGCATCCATAAGCTTGAGAATCTTTTTTGCCTTTTCACTGTCATCAATTTTGACGGTATCGTTTGGTACAAAAGTAAATTCTTGCGACTCGACGCTGAAGCCGGCATCACGCAAGGAAGCGGCTACTTTCCCGAGATCACTTGGGTCGGTATAAACAGTCATAGTATCGTCATCAGACTCGATGTCAGCGGCACCGGCATCGATAGCGGCAAGCTCTACTTCGTCTTTATTTGTGTCGCCGACCTTAAGCACTATGAGACCTTGCGGTTTGAACATCCAGGCGACACACCCTGCTTCACCCATACTACCACCATTCTTCGTCAAGATGGTACGGACATTGGAAACAGTACGATTCTTGTTGTCGGTAACGCATTGTATATATAGTGCTACTCCGGCGGGCCCATAACCTTCATAAATAACTTCCAGAAGCTGAGCTGCATCTTTATCCTCGCCAGTACCTTTTTTGATTGCTCGCTCAATGTTGTTGTTGGGTGTGTTGTCCGCCTTGGCATTGTCGATAGCCAGACGTAAAGACGGGTTCATCTCGGGATCTCCTCCTCCTCGGGCGGCAATTTGTATCAGTTTGGCGTGTTTTGTAAAAATCTTGCCTCTTTTTGCATCGGCGGCGCCTTTCTTGTGTTTAATGGAATTCCATTTGCTGTGTCCGGACATGATGAGTAGTTAACAGATAACAGAGAGCAGGTAACAGAGTATGCAAGGCTATTTAATAGCCCCGGCAACAGCCTCCATCACTCCTTCGTCAAAGATTGACGGAATGATTTTATCAGCCGTAGGCTCTGTTATCAAGTTGGCCAGCGCTTCCGCGGCAGCAATCTTCATGTCATCGGTAATAGAAGACACCCTATTGTCGAGTGCTCCACGAAAAACTCCTGGGAAAGCTAAAGCATTATTGACTTGATTGGGATAATCGCTGCGGCCTGTAGCAATAATCTTAGCACCTGCAGCCTTTGCATCTTCGTATGTAATTTCAGGGTCAGGATTAGACATTGCAAAAACAATAGGGTCTTTTGCCATGGTAGAAACCATATCTTTGCTCACGATACCGGGAGCAGAAATCCCTATAAATACATCTGCGGAAACCAGTACATCAGCCAGAGATCCATCATGGCCTCCAACCAGTTTAACCAAGTCGTCTTTGGACTCATTCATTCTCTCTCGACCTCCGCGTAAAGCGCCGCTACTGTCGCAAACAACTATATGATGAAAGCCGTATTTATAGAGAAGCTTAGTAATCGCAACACCAGCAGCACCTGCTCCGCTAATGACGATTTTGGGGTTCGACCTTGGTAGTACCTTGAACGCATTAATAAGACCTGCAAGCACAACAATCGCAGTGCCATGTTGGTCATCATGAAAAACGGGGATAGATAGCTCGGAATCAAGCCTCTTCTCAATTTCAAAACACCTTGGCGCGGATATATCCTCCAGATTTATACCTCCGAATTGAGGTGATATATTAAGAACAGTGCGTATAATCTCCTCAGTATCTTGAGTGCCTAGACAGATTGGAATAGCATCAATGCCAGCAAATTTCTTAAAAAGCAGGGATTTCCCTTCCATAACAGGGAATCCTGCAAGACCGCCTATATTCCCCAAACCAAGTACGGCGGATCCATCTGTAATTACGGCAACCATATTGCCTTTTGGAGTAAGGTTATAAGCCTCCTCGGGATCCTTGGCTATCACTCGGCATGGCTCAGCTACACCTGGGGTATAGTGCGTACTCAAATCAGCCATGTTTTCCAAAGAGACCTTGGAAGAGATCTCAAGCTTCCCTTTGTGCTCACGATGTTGCTTCAAGGATTCTTCTTCGTATGTCATAGCTCACTCATTAAATTGTTAACAGCATTTGCAGTTATAGCATCATTAAGCTCCCATCCGCTATCAAAAAAAGTACTTGTATCTTGCAGGCCCTCTAGGGGAGGGGAGACAGGTTCGTAGACAGTATAGTCGCCGGTACAGCCACACAGAAAGCCAATTGATGCCAAAATCAGGATTTTCTTAAACATGGAGCAACATAATACGCTTTTCCTATGCCATTATGCAAACGTTTGCACACGCCTTAGTACATCCTTGCAATATCTTGGAGGAAACGATATAAGATACAGGCTACTTAATAATAATTAATCTCAATAAGCATATGTTCTCATTCACATCTTTCATCATAACTTTCCGAGAATCACTGGAGGCGGCGTTAATTGTCGGAATTATCCTAGCTTACCTCAAGCATACCAAAGCAACCAAGTACAACAATATAGTGTACTTAGGTATGGGGGCAGGTATAACAGTAGCTGTTATTTTGGCATACGTATTTGAGAACTATCTCGGAGGATTTACAGGCAGGACGGAAGAACTATTCGAAGGATTTATCATGTTAACGGCGGCATTACTGGTAAGCTTCATGATCTTTTGGATGAAACAGCAGAAAGAGCTAGCTTCAAAAATCAAGCAGCAAGTAGACGTACATGTAGAGAAAAACCATCCATGGGGACTCTTCATGCTAACGTGGCTAAGTGTAGGTAGGGAAGGCATCGAAACAGTCCTTTTCCTAAATGCAGCGGAGTTCGCAGGTGGGAGCAGTCCATTCTGGAGCGGTATACTCGGAGTTGTAGTAGCGATTATTCTGGGATACATAATTTTTACAACTACGAAGAAAATACCGTTAAAGCACTTCTTCAATGCAACAAGTATGCTTCTAATATTCTTCGCAGCAGGTTTGATAGCACACGGTGTTCACGAGCTGCAGGAGGCGGCATTAATACCTTTTATCATTGAAGAACTATGGAATATCAACCCTGCGGTAATTACCGAAGGCGTGTACCCTATGATGCATGAAAACGGTACCATAGGAAGCTTCCTGAAAGCGCTACTTGGATATAACGGCAACCCCTCTCTAATTGAGTTCACGAGCTATCTAATGTACCTGATAGCTGCAGGATATGTATTCTTAAGGCCGATCAAAACAGGCTCTAAAACCCAGTAGTCTGTCCGCTCTGGATATCGAGAATCATATCAAAAGACCTTTCGTATTTGAGAGTGACATCAGCGCCGGCACTATAATAATAATCAACAGGCCCGGTACCAACCCCGATAGTATCGGTCTCTATTAAGTAACGATCGTCAAATAGAGACAAAGCATAATTCCCCATATCCTCGGTCATAATGAGAGACCTGGCTTCTTCCAGAATATTTCCCCAATCGGTTGTTGTCGTAACGGCGTCTTCAACATAACGAGCACTAACTTCCATCGCGTAAATTTGTTGATGAGAATACTCCGAAAGAGCGCCATCGCCATAACTGCCATGCATGGTAAGTACGGTCTCGTTAGGCAAGTACACATACATATCCATGATAGGTTCCGCGTCGCCGGGATAATACACCTGCAATGCGGACAATCCATCAATAGTTAATTCATTTAACGAAACATCTCCATCGTACTCCGCGAGAGAAGAGATTTCCTCAAAGAAACTTTCGGCGGACATGCCATCATTATTGTCGTTTACAAAGATACTGACGCTGGCCGAATTGGGATACTGTCTGACGAAGCCGGCTTGATTGTTGCCTTGATCTTGATTCCATAGAACGATGCCACCATCGGAACCTGTAATCACCTGCCAACCATAAGGGTACTTAACTTCGTATCCTTGCTCGTTCTGGTAAGACTGCCAATTCAGACTGATATCAAATTGACCGAGATTGTTTTCATCAACATACATGAATCTATATATAATTTCGGAAAGTTCAGCTCGACTTAATGTTTGAGACGGATACAGAAGACCATCATCTTCCGGCTCAATCAAATTTAGGCTCTTCGCATACTGAGTGTATGGGGCAAACCATACATCGGAAGACACATCTTCATAAGGGTCTGTCGAGAGTTCATAATCCAAATCGGCATCGGAAGCCAAAGCAATCATCTTGAGAGCTTCAGCGAGATTTACGGTTTGCTCAGGTGCAAAAGTCGAGTCGCTATAGCCGGATACAATCCCCATATCATAAGCCGTATTTATATAAGGCAGATACCATGCATTTGAGGCAAGGTCGGAAAAAGGCAGCTCGTAAGTTTCAAGCTCGTCCGAATCGACTTTTGTGCCTGACAAGATCATTTTAAGCGCTTCTGCTCTATTCACACTCTGATCCGGCATGAATGTGCCATCGTTATAACCACCGACAACACTGCTAGCTTCCAGGTAGCTTATAGCGGCATAATATCTATATCCGCTCTCGACATCGGAAAAACTCGCCAAAGCCATGGAAGATGAAAAGAGGGCCAAAATGAAGGATACAAGTATCATCTTCATAGATTTTATTTTTAATTTTTACTGACCGAAAACCACAGTGGGTACCGTACATGATGCAGCTTTACCAAGAGTTTGGAATGTTTGTACTCCGGCGCCCAGAAGTTCACCGTCGATTGTCCATGTAGGATATCCATAAACGCCGGCAGCAGAGCATTCATCGGCATTAAAATCGCAGTTTACGTAATTGATATAATCGAAATCTTCTCCGAACATAGCTTTTTGATCCGCACAATGGCTGCACCAGTCTGTTCCATACATGACAACATTGGCATCGGTGAGACACTGAGCAAACTCCTTGTATGGACCACCGCCACAACCACTTAAGAGTAACAAAAGCGTAGATCCTATAATTATTTTGTTTTTCATTTTGAAGTGAATTTAAAGTGAAAAAATATTTCTGCTATCTGTGTCTTACTATCTGTGTCTTTCAGTCTAATATATCGCCTCTCCGGGTGAGTAATTATCAAGATTCTCTTCGCCTATCAAGGCGGCTACCTTCTCAACAACTTCGTCCATGGATACTGTATGTTGCTGCCCTTTTGCCATGTCGCGAATTATAATAACACCTTCGCGAACTTCGGTGATGCCCATAATAAGAGTGTAAGGAACGTTGAACTTGTCAGCCAACCTGAGCTGAGCTTTCATACTAGCTTTCCCAAGCGCGCCAACAGTCTTGATACCGCGGTCACGAAGTTTATTCATAAGTGGTAAACACTTCCTTTTGGCATCGTCACCAAGCTGAGCGACAAAGATATGTATAGCGTCTTTGGATGGAACGGTTACGTTCTCCCTTTTCATATTAAGTATGATCCGCTCAATACCTGAGGCATAACCAACTCCCGGTGTAGGAGGACCGCCCATCAGTTCTATGAGTCCGTCATACCTACCTCCGCCTCCAATAGCGTTCTGTGCACCCTGATGCTTGTCCCAGAATTCAAAAACGGTGCCTGTATAGTAATCGAGACCACGCACGAGCTTAGGATTCTCAACATATTCAATCGCAAGTTCGTCTAGGAAACCTTTTAACTTGGTATAAAAATCCACGCACTCAGGACATCTGTACTGATCAAATTTTGGTGCCAACTCAGCTAATATCTGACAATCTTCGGACTTGCAATCGAGAAGCCTCAAAGGGTTGTTGTGTAGCCTTTCTTGGCAGTTGCCGCATAGCGATCTTTCTTTGCCGATATAAAAATTCACAAGATCTTCTTTGTACTTGCCTCGGCACTTAGGGCAGCCGATATTATTGAGCTGAATCGAGAAAAGATGAGCAACTCCAAGATCTTCGTTAATTCTATTCGCAAGATCAATAATTTGCGCATCAAGAGCAGGATCGCTTTCGCCAATAATTTCAAAACCTATCTGCCAAAACTGCCTATAACGTCCTTTTTGCGGTTTGTCATAGCGAAAATGAGGCTCGATATAATAGAGTTGCACAGGCTGCGGCCACTCTTTCATACCATGTTGAATATAAGAACGTACAACACCCGCGGTACCTTCCGGTTTGAGAGTCAAGCTTCGTTCACCTTTGTCTTCAAAAGTATACATTTCCTTGCTCACAATATCTGTCGCATCACCAACCCCCCTTGCAAACACTTCTGTATTTTCAAGGATAGGAGTAGTAATACGCTTAAAACCTGCTTGTCTGGCACGATGACGTACAACCTTCTTTATAAAAGTGAAATACTCGTGATCATCGGGGAGTAAATCATGAATCCCAACCGGGGTCTGGAGTTTTTGTTGCTTCACGCCGCCATCATTCGTGTCATCAGACATATCTTTATCAGGTTTACAAAAATAAAGTGCAAAGTTAATTGTACCAGATAAGGCATTTAAGTAAACCTGTTTTTAGCCTGTATATTATTCCACGCGGCATATGCGGAAGGATCTTTTTTGAACCGGAAATATCCGGCAGCCGCAATCATAGCGGCATTATCGGTGCAGTATTCGATTTTTTCAGGCCATTTTACAGGGAGCGAAATCCGCTGCTTTACCATCTCGCGAAGTCTTTTATTCGCACTGACTCCGCCGGCTAGATGAACTTCTTCTGCTCCGTATTTTTCGGCAGCACGTTTGAGCTTCTCGGACAGGACGTCGCAAACAGCTTCCTGAAAACTCGCCGCAACATTTGCAGTATCGGAAATCGGCAAGCGCGAAACAGCCGTTTTGAGGCCGGAAAAACTGAAATCCAAACTCTCTTTGGAAAGCCATGCGCGCGGCAAGTCATACTTGTTTGGATCGCCATTCTCGGCGGCTTTTGAAATTGCAGGCCCTCCGGGATAACCGAGCCCGATTAGTCTGGCAACTTTGTCAAAAGCCTCTCCGGCGGCATCATCAAGAGTTTCGCCTATGATTTCGAAATCTAAGTGTCCTCGCATCAAAACGAGCTCATTATGCCCTCCGGAAACCGTCAAAATCACAATCGGAAACTCGAAATCATCAATATCTCTCGAAAGCCAATTCGCATAAATATGCCCATGGATATGATTGACCGGAATAAGTGGTTTCCCAAGTACCAAAGCAATAGTCGAAGCTGTCACGGTTCCGGTAAGTAGCGAGCTGATAAGTCCGGGACCCTCAGTAACAGCGATAGCATCTACGTCATCAAAATCCACTTCGCTCAGGGCTGGAACCATTTTTAGTATATGCTCGCGTGCGGCAACTTCCGGCACAACACCACCTGTTTGAGAATGTATATCTATTTGCGAATAAATCACATTTTTAGAGACATGACTCCCGTTTTCAACGAGAGCTACAGCGGTTTCATCACAAGATGTTTCGATTCCTAGAATTTTCATGTTAGGGATTAATGTCGCCGTCCCGATACGACCATTTATAATCTACCATTACAAAGAGCTACAAAACGCATTTTTGGCAAACATACACTTGACATCTTGCCAAAAAAAACCATAATTAGACGGATCAACGTAAAAATGGTTTGAGAAAATAAAATAGGCTAAATTGGTGAATGAATATTCACTAAAACAAAAAGCCTGTGAATGTTAGTAATGAATTGCTGTGGGCAATACTGCCTGAAGGACTTGAGGAGTGGTTTGATGTTGAGAGTTTCAAGAAGGGAAAGGACATGTTTCGGATAGTACTTGTCGAGAAGAATGTTATTCCCGAGCTTCCTGAGATGTATAGAGGCAAAAAGGTAACCAACACAGTCTTGAAGCCGTTAACCATAAACGATTTCCCGATACGCGGGAGAAAAGGAGAGATTGTTATGAAAAGGAGATGTTGGAAGTTTGAAGGCGTCGATAAGATGCTGAAACGAGAGATTGGCATATGTGCTCAGAACACGAAACTGGAGAAGGAATTCGCCTCTTTTTTAAAAGTATTCTATCGAGACTGAACCTGTTGCAATTAGCTCAATAGCGTATCGGAATAAATTGAAGACTGCGACATTGCAGAAACAGTACAAGGAACACTTATCTGATTTCTATGACTGGGTAGAGCAGTTCCCTGATGAAGTTGCACTGATTTATCCTGAAAACTTCGGTAAGAGGATGAGTATAGATGAAGTTGCACTCAGTAACGGGGAACTGTATACAGTTATCACTAACAAGGAGAAGAAAGGTCGGAAAGGATGTCTTGCCGCTCTCATCAAAGGGACAAAGGCGGAGATTGTGAATACAGCACTTGAGGAAGTACCCGTTGAAATATGTTTGACAGTAGAGGAGATCACGCTTGATCTGGCAAATACTATGGATTGGATATGCAGAACTTCATTCCCTTTTGCAGTACGGACAGCTGACAGATTCCATTTCCAGAAGATAGTAACCGAAGGGGTCCAAGACATACGTACCAAGTTGAGGAGAGAAGCTATTGATGAATACAATATGCTGGTTGCTGAAGCCAAGAAACGAGGTGGGAAATACACAGCTCCCGTATATTCAAATGGGGATACAAAGAAGCAGCTTCTTGCCAGAGGTAGATACCTACTCTTCAAGCCGCAAACAAAGTGGACAGATTCGCAGAGAGAAAGAGCAGAAGTGTTATGCGAGCATTTCCCGGAGCTAAAGAAGGCTTACGATCTTTCGATGTATTTCAGAGGAATATTCGAAAGCAGTAGCACGAGAGAACAGGGGAAGGAGAGATTACAACAGTGGTACAAGAAAGTAAGTAAATCGAATTTGCCAGACCTTGAATCAGCAGCTAACACTATCGCTACTCACGAAGGAGTAATACTGAACTACTTTCACAACAGAGAAACAAACGCTTCTGCCGAATCTTTCAATGCAAAACTCAAAGGATTCCGATCCCTCCTTCGCGGTGTCCGCGATATCAATTTCTTCCTTTTCCGTATCGAAAAACTTTATGCATGATTATTTTCTCAAACTAAAAATCATTTGATACTTGATTGCGGTAGTTTTTGCCGTTTTGACGAGCGCCGCCATTGCCCAAACCCGTAAATTGTAGTAAAATC
>Ga0100382_1001386_pt1 | contig 16203 bp, 10 predicted proteins | sample CryGeymeta201506_FD_81566 | JGI IMG/M metagenome (GOLD analysis project Ga0100382, IMG submission 81566) | Groundwater microbial communities from Crystal Geyser aquifers in Utah, USA - Crystal Geyser metaG 2015-06 | ecosystem: Environmental > Aquatic > Deep subsurface > Groundwater | place: USA...
AAATATTCACGCTTTACATATTCACGATAGCAAACCCAGGCCCAAGTCTAAGTTGGTTTTATCTGTTATCCGCAGCCAGCGACCTGAGCAGCATCTGCGATAAATCGGGTTTTCCATAGCGTGTTACTGCTGGCGCAGATATTCACTCCGCTTCATATCGATGTAGGCAGTTCGGTCTACTTCATGCAATTGACGCGAATATTGCTCGGTGGCGGTAAACCATCTTTGCAGGCGGTTTTGCAGTTGCAAGGCAGGCGGTGCAGCCATTGCACCGAGAAACGCGTCAATCGCGAGGTAATAGCGCATGGTGTTTCGTTCCACCACGCCGCGTATGCCACCAATATATTCGGGTTGCCTGTTGGATTGCCCGCCGGTCAGGGTGAACCCCACTTTGTCGCTGCCAATTGTGGCTAGATAAGCCTGCATGGCGAGTCGCCCAGAAAATCCATAAGCATAGGAATAGCTCATATGCAGAAAGGTCTGGCCGTTTACAACGGGTACCGCCTGCAACTGGATGCGATATTGACGGGTGCTCATCGGCCCCTTCTCCGCGTTGAGCTGAACCTCAAGATAATTCGCTGTCAATGCGGCGACTCGATAGGAGAACTCAATCGGATAGGCTTCTTCGAGAGGCTGCGCAGTTTTCTTGCCGATGTTGACCCTCAAGACAGTGCGGGTCTTGTCGGTCGTGGCATGGCAATACTTGGTGTTGATATGCAGGATCAGCACGTCACACCAGTTGTCTGGGTTGTTCAGCGCCGTACTGACGCTGGAAAACGGGTAATCGACCAAGGCGTAGATGTCGCCTTTCAAGCCATTGGCAGATTCGGAAGAGTCGAGGTACAGCTTTCTCTGAAACGGGTTGTGCTGGAGTTTTTCACTCAAGGCCACGTATCGGGCTTGAAGTGAAGCGGCGGATTGCGTGTCCGGCGCGAAAGCCAGGCTCAGCCCAGCACTGGAGCAGACAATCCAGACGAGCAACAACCGCGTCAGCCAGGCCATCTTATTTCTCCTGACGCCTCAACCGGTGTTGGGAAGTCGCAAGCAAACAAAGGCAGCTTTGGCATATTCAGACGCTGAACGCTCAGCGATACCCATCACGGTCGCGACGATCTCCATCGCGACCTCTGTCATGATTTTTATCGTCACGATGATCTCGGTCTCCCCGATAGCCATCATCATGGCCTCGGTTAGGCACCACGTAACAGCCACTCAAACCCACCATCAGCAAACTTAAAACGAGTAATAGTTTTTTCATGATTCATCCTTGATCGAAATAGTGGATCCAGCCCGGCTGGACGCAGCAAACCAGCGCAGCGCGGCAGTTCGCCTGGATTTGTTCAACGCGAGCTTAGCGATTAGGGCCATGACCGCGGTTATTGTCGTGATGGTTGTTGTCGTGGCGGTCGTTGCCACGACCATCGTGCCGATCATCCCTGCGCTCGTCACGGCGGTCGCGGCGGTCGCCATGCCGTTCCTGGTAGCGCGGGACGTATTCGTGTTGATACCAGTTGTTCTGCACAAAGTAGACCCGCTCGTTGCAGGCGTTGTACTCGTGGCAATGTCTGCGCCAGTTCTTCGCGTGGCCTGGCGGTACGTGCAGGTAGATGGGCGGGCGGTGCATCGCTGCCCGATAGATGACGCGCGGCTGCTGGTAGATCACTTGCGGCCGCGGAAAGTCACCGATGTCGATGTGACCATAGAAGCCAGGTTGGCCAATGCTGAGCGATACCCCGACATCGGCGGAAAACGACGGTGCGGTGATGGCCGCGAGTGTTGCCGCAAATAGCAAACGTTTCATGGTGGTTCCTTTCAATGGGTTGTTCAGGCGAACCTGCAGCGCCAACGCTAGGCATATGTGAACGTGAAATCGGTACGCCAGCACACATAGCGGGAAGGACTCCGAGTTCTTTCTTTCGTGCCTTGGCGAACAGAATCAATCGCCTTGGTGGCGCAAGGTGTAAAGGCCAGTAAAGTCGCAAATCCGAGATTATTCCAGCCTTCAGGATTGCGGCAGGCAGCCAGCACACCGGGATTCAAATGCGCACTACCTTCCTGAACACAATACGCACTGGTTGCGGCGAGACGCTTGCTCGCAGAATGATGATTCCAATCCTCATGATTTTCCTGGCGCTGATCCTGAGCAGTTGCGCGTCTGTCGCACCGCAGCGAGACAAACCGACTCTGCTGGCGATACCGACCGTCTGGTCGAGTGCCGCCGATGCCCCATCCAGCCAGCCCTCTTCGCTGGGGCAATGGTAGTCGCGGTTTGATGATCCGCTGCTGGGCCATCTGGTGGCGCGGGCTGCATACGGCAGCCCCTTGCACTGTTCGATGTCGCCACCGCCGGATTACGGCCCACGCTGGGAAGCTCCCTTCGGCGTCTCGTGGCACGGTGGGCGGAAACAGCACCGGTATCGTCATCGCCATCGCCGCGTCCTGGGGGATATCCAGCCTGATGGGTGTGCCCTACGCGTTCGACCCGTTCATCAACTTGCTGTCGCTGGCGTTCTCGGCCGGCATCGGCGTGCTGTTCGGCTAGTTCCCCGCCCGCCGCGCGGCACGCATGTACCCGTTCCGGAGGCGCTGCGGCACGAGTGATGTTGCCCCCTGGTCGCCGTCGCCCATACGCTCCGCCCTCCCGCTCGTTCACTGATTCCGTGCCAGTGGCTTATTTCGGCGGCGCCACCGAACCGGCGTAGAACACTTCGCACTCGCCACCGGGAAAGACGCCTCTCACCTTGTTGAACAACTTGAGCACCGGTCCGGTGAGGGACTTGAGGGTGCTCGGCTTCTCTACCACCGGTTTCTGGAAGGTGCCGCGAATGGTTTGCCGCAGCTTGGCGCAGCCCTTGGCATCGATCAATGCCACGGTCACCTCATCGAACCGCTCGTTGGCCAGATCGAGGCCACCGCGCAGGGCGATCCGGTTCTCGTTCGTCGCCATGGCCACGTCCTCGGCCTGCGCCACGCCCTTCTCGACCTTCCATTCGGAGACGAGCGTCCGGATTTCGCTGCGCCCCCCAGACCCCTGAAAGATGCGCGCAAAGTCGTATCCCTTGGTGACCACCAGACCAAATGGCCCGGTAAAGATGTAGGCGCCCACGTCAACCAGATTGAAGTTCTGGCTGGACTCGTACCGGGCCAGCGCCCGATCGAGATCACGACCCTCGAGGGTGAGGTTCTTGCCCCGCAAAGTGATATGCCCGCGCGCGGTCCGTCTCAGTTCGTGCGCGGTCTTTCCCGCCATCGACAGGTCAGCGGAGAGGTCCATCGAACCCGCCGCAAGTTTTTGCGGCGGCAGGGTTTTGAGGAGTTCCTCGATGTGGAAGCGGGAAAGGGCATAGCGGACCTGGTAAAGGGGGACGACGCCGACGAAGTCCGCCCGGAGGCTCCCGGAACCTTGCCCACCAAACAGGCTCAACGTGACCGGTTTGAGATCGAAGATGCCGTTTCGCCCGGTAACCGAGAGCTTCAGGCCGGAGGCGGCGTAGTACCTGGTCCTGACCTCCCCGCACGCAAGTTCGGCGGCAAGGGAAAGGTCCTTCAAGGTGCCCGGCCGCGCCCGCTCCGAGAGGCTCAGGCGACTCATGACCAGGCTGCAATCACCGGCCTCGAATCCTTGCCCGGATTGTTTGTCCGCATAGACGAGGGTTCCCCCCGAAAGGTCCACTCTAGCCAGGTCCAGGGCGGGTAACGTGCCTCCGATCACCTCAGGTTTCTCGAAGTTGAAGCGCCCTTCCCGGTCCCGCTCGATGGTGATCCTTGGCTGTTCCAGCGCGATCTTCCCGATCCGGACTTGGTTCTGGAGCAGGGGCAGGAAATCGACCCAGAGCTTGGCCTGTTTTGCGCTGGCGACATCCGCGCCGCGATTGCGGATGTGGACGTCGTCCAGGGTGACGAGCAGACCGGGGAAGAAGTCGATACCCAGGCGGCCGCCGACGCTGACGTCCAGTCCCAAAGCGCCCGAGGCGGCCGCTTCAAGCCGAGGTTTGTGGGCGTTGACGTCCAGGAAGAGCAGCAGAGCGGCCGCGCCCAGGGCAAGCAGCCCGAGGAGGGCACCGATGGCGAAGGACAGGGTTCTCAATGACTTTGACATTGGTTCGACTCCATGTCCCGGGCTTCAGGCGGAACCCGGCATGACGGGGTGGCGGCAAACGCGGGTTTACCCGAGTCCGGGTAGCAAGACCACCAGACCGCTGGTGAAAATCTCGACCGCGACGGCGGCCAGCAACAGTCCCATCAAGCGGGTGGCAATGTTCACCCCCGTCTCTCCAAGCCAGTGACTGACCGGCGCTGCCAGCCGCAGCATCAACCAGGCGCCGCCGGCCACCAGCAGACAGCACAACACGATCAGGCCCAGATGGCCCAGCGAGAAGCGTTCCGTGGCGTAGACGATGGTGGTGGAGATCGCGCCGGGCCCCGCCAGCAGGGGAATGGCGAGCGGCACGACGGCGATGTTTGCCTTGTTCTGAGCCTCCATCGCCTCCTCCGGCGTCTGTCTTTGTCGGGTGGGCGCCGCATGCATCATGGAAATCGCCATCAGCATGATCAGGATCGCGCCCCCCACCTTGAACGAAGCGATGGTGATCCCGAATAAAGCCAGGATGGGCTGGCCGAGCACCGCCGCCAGGGAGAGAACCACGGCCACGGAAATACTCGCCGCCCGCGCGATCTGCTTCTTCTCGGCCTCGCTGTTGTTCGCCGTCATGCTGGCGAACAGTGGCAACGCGCTGATCGGGTTGACGATAACCACGAGGGCCACGAAGAATTTGACGTAGTCGGCCCAGTGCAGCATTTCCATGCAATCTCCCGAACAGGTCGGGTCGATGCCGGGCGCCGACCCCATATTCACCTGCACCGCCTCACGATGGGCAGGCGCCAAAGGCACCAGCTTGTGTGCCCCCTACTTTTGCAAAGTGAGGCAGACCAGGCAAGCGCCGTGTTCAAAGAAGCCGTCATTCCCGCCTGCGCGGGAATGACGGAAATTCTGGGCGATGGCAAATTTTCACAGCCTCTCAGGTCGATACTGCTTCAGGTCTTGCCATTGGGTCCAGCCTCGCCCCGCTATTTCGCGAAATTGAAGATGACATTGACCCGGCGGTTTTCCTGTTGCCCCTCCAGGCTGGTGCTGTAAGCGACACGCCGGGTCTGACCAAACCCCTCGGCGGATAGCCGTGAACGCGCGATACCGAAGTTATCGGCCAGGGTGTTCACCACGTTCTGGGCGCGGCGCCGGGAGATCTCCATCGCCAACTCGGACGTCCCCTGCAAATTGCCGGTGTGCCCTTCCACCGTGGCGGTCACGGAAGGATGCTCCTGCATGAAATCCGCCACTTTGCGCAGGTCGCCGGTGTATTCCGGCTTGACGTCGGCCTGGTTGCGGTCGAACTCGATCAGCAGGGCCATGGTGATCCGGGCGGGAACGACCCGCAGCCCCGCGATATCCGTCATGCAACCGATGACGGCGTCGATGCGCCGGTTCTGCCGTTTCCCTTCTTCGCTGGCATTGTCGGCCAGCGGGCGCGTCTCGCCGTAGCCCACGGCGGTCAGCCGCGAAGGGGCGATGCCGTGTTTGCGCACCAGATAGTCCACCACGCTGTCCGCCCGGCGCTGGGACAGTTTCATGTTGTACTCATTCGTTCCCACATCGTCGGTATGACCCTCGATCACCGCCGAGTTTTCGGGGTATTTCTTCATGAAGGTGGCCAGCACGGCGAGCTTCTCCTTCACTTCGCGCTGCATGTCGTCCTGGTCGATCTCGAACTGGATGTCGAGCACGGCGCAATACTCCTCGGTCCGCGCCGGGACCGGCACGATGACCGGCACGGGCTCCGCCGCGACCATGGCTGCGGGCGGAGGCGCCGGTGGCGAGACAAGGGCGGCGGCGACTGGTTCGGCCATCGCCGCTTTATTGCCGGCGGCGGGAATGTTTTCAAGTGCCATGGGCACCGGGCAAGGGATGCCGAGCAACTCCCGGGCGGGGCAGCCGATGGTCCGGTACAACTGGTAGCCTATTGTTTTCCCGGTCGGGCTGGCGGCATTGGATGGGTCGTAAAACAGGCCGTTCGCCGCTTGCGCGGTGACGACGCCGGCTGAAAACAAAGTTGCGACAAGAATTCTGAAATGCAAGGACGTTGTGCGCATGATGGATCTCCAGATAGGGGTGACACGGTGTTTCGTCGTCACGGTTCTCCCTGGATATACGCATCTATCGGCGGACTCCGTTCGCAAACGCACATAGCGGCGCGAGATATTGGGGGACGCACCACGGTTTCACGGACCGGGCACTCACACGACCAGCAAGTTACTCCGACCTTCGCGGTAAATCAGAGCGTGGCGTTGCTTTCCAGATCGGAGAAATTGCTGATCTTCACCGTGTCATCCGGAAAGCGCGCGATCACCTCCTATTGACCGCCCATGGCCTCGATAGGGCTGCGCAGCGTGGACAGGTACATATCCGCGCGCTTCTCCATCTTGGCGATTAAGGGCTGCTGAACGTGCAAGACGTCAGCCAACATCATTTGCAACAGTCCGCGCGCTTGGCGCAGTTCGTTGAGCGGCATCTCGGCCAGCATGGCTTGGGCCTCGGCCCGAGCCTGAGCCTGAGCCTGAGCCTCGGGCGACATGCGCGCGCGCAGTTCTGAAAATTTCCTAGCCATCGTTCAGCCCTTCCTTTCGAAGTTGCTCCAGGTGTTCGTCGTTGAGTCGGTCGGCGATGGGAATACGCACGTCATACCACCGGTCGTCCCCCGTCTTGTCCCCGCCGATCAGCAAGATGGCTGATCGTTGCGGATCAAACGCGTACAGAGTTCGCAATGGCCTGCCGTCGTGCTGCGTGCGAAGTTCCCGCATGTGGCTGTGTTTCGACCCGTTGATTCCACTGCTGGGTGGAAAGCCCAACGGCCGGCCCTCGCTCTTCGAGCAAACGCACGGAGGCGGCTAGCGCTTCCTGTCGCTCTTCGGACAGGCAATTCCACCAGTCGCCCTCCGTGCTCCTTACAACACCGCTTCCGGCGCAACTGCCTGCTCTACTTGCATGGGGGATTTCGTCTTGGTCGTCATGAGTGTGACCTGCCTGCTACTTTAATTTCAGAGGGGCAGGTGTCTCAGGTCATATTGGGACGGGGGGCAGGCACATTTCGCCAGACCAGAACTTCACCTTTATCTCGCATGCATCATCATCGCAACCGAGTGTTCCCGATGGTCGTCCACCAGGTGAATCGTCCGGTCGTTCTGTTCCACTCCGTCGACCTTCACGCTCGTTACGCCAATCCTTCCATCGTCGCCGGCCCGCGTCTGTTCGACGGCGATGTGATACACCGTCTCGCGATAGCGGTAATGCACCGTGTACCCCGGCCAATGGGCGGGCAGGCAGGGGGCGATGTGGAGCCGGTCGACCTCCAGGCGCAAGCCCAGCAGGGATTCGACGATGAGGCGGTACATCCAGCCGGCCGAGCCGGTGTACCAGGACCAGCCGCCGCGCCCGGTGTGGGGGGCGACGGCGTAGACGTCGGCGGCCATGACGTAGGGTTCCACTTTGTAAACGGCAATGGCATCTCGCGATTTGGCGTGGTTGGCCGGGTTGATCAGGGTGGTGATTTCCCAGGCGCGGCGGCTGTCGCCCTGGGCGGCGAAGGCCATGGCGGCCCAGATGGCGGCATGGGTGTACTGGCCGCCGTTTTCCCGCACGCCGGGGACGTAGCCCTTGATATAGCCCGGGTCCAGGTCGGTCTGGTCGAAGGGCGGGTCGAGCAACTGGACCAGGCCGGCTTCGCGCCGTACCAGACGTTCGTCCACCGCCTGCATGGCGCGTCGGGCGCGTTCAGGATCACTGGCGCCGGACAGCACCGCCCAGCTTTGCGAGATGGAATCGATCTGGCATTCGGCGTTGGCGGCGGAGCCAAGCGGGGTGCCGTCGTCGAACCAGGCGCGGCGATACCAGGCGCCGTCCCAGGCGTTCTGCTCAATATGCTCGCTCAGGCGCACACCTTCCGCCGCGCAGAAGTCGGCGAAAGCGGGGTCGTCGTGGCGACGCGCCAGGGTGCCGAACTGGCGCAGCACTTCGAACAGGAAGAAACCCAGCCAAACGCTCTCGCCTTTGCCCTGGATGCCGACCCGATTCATGCCGTCGTTCCAGTCGCCGGAGCCGATCAGCGGCAGGCCGTGTTCGCCGAAGCGCATGCCGAACCGGATGGCGCGCACGCAGTGTTGGTACAGGCTTTCCGTGCCGGAGGCTGAGCCGGGCAGGTCGTAACAGGACTCGTCGTCGAGATTGAGCGGGCGGCCTTCGAGGAATGGCACCGCTTCGTCCAGCACGCCGGTGTCGCCGCTGCTCAGTACATAGCGGCTGGTGGCCAGCGCCAGCCACAGGTAATCGTCGGAACAGTGGGTGCGCACGCCGCGCCCGACGGGCGGATGCCACCAGTGCTGCACATCGCCCTCAAGGAACTGGCGGCTGGCGCAGCGCAGCAGTTGCGCGCGCAGCAGGCTGGGTTCGTTATGCACCAGCGCCATCGCGTCCTGCAACTGGTCGCGGAAGCCGAAGGCGCCGCCGGACTGGTAGTAGCCGCTGCGCGCCCAGATGCGGCAGGCGATGGTCTGGTACAGCAGCCAGCCGTTGGTCAGCACGTTGAGCGATTCATCCGGCGTTTCCACCTGCACCGCGCCCAGGCTGTGGTTCCAGAACTGCCAGACTTGCTCCAGCGCGCGGCGCGCGGCGTCGTTGCCCCGGAAGCGGTGCACCAGACGATTGGCGTCCTCCCCTCCTTCCACGCCACCCACCCCCAAGCGGAACACGATCTCGCGCGCCTGTCCGTCGTCCAGAGTACAGCCGACCTGAATCGCGCAGCACGGGTCCAGCCCGCTGCCCAGCTTGCCGGAAAGATGCGTGCGGCCGAGTGCGGCCGGGCTGGCCAGGCTGCCGTTGCGGCCGATGAATTCGGCGCGGTCGCAGGTGAAGGTGCGCTGCGGGTCATCGACATCGAAGAAGGCGACGCGGTTGGGGAACTCGGTGTTGTAGGCGTTGCGGGCGTAGAGCGCGCCGCTGTAGGGATCGACTTCGCTGGCGACGTGCATGACCGACTTCGGCCGCAGGTCGCCCAGCACCCATTCGACATAGCCGGTGGCAGACAGCCGGCGGGCGCGGCCGGAGAGATTGCGCAACTTGAGCACGGCAAACTTCACCGCCGCATCGGTGGCGACATAGACCCATAACTCGGACTGGATGCCGCTTTCGGTATGTTCGAACACGCTGTAGCCGAAGCCGTGGCGGCTGACGTAAGGCGTCGCGCCGCGCCGGGGCAAGGGCGTCGGCGACCAGAACTGGCCGGTTTCCTCGTCGCGCAGATAGAACGCTTCGCCGCCGGCGTCGCTCACCGGGTCGTTTTCCCACGGGGTAAGGCGGAATTCGTGGGCGTTCTCGCCCCAGGTATAAGCCTGGCCGCTTTCCGAAATGACGCTGCCGAACTGCGCGTTGGCCAGCACATTCACCCAGGGCGCCGGGGTCAGTTGATCCGGCGTGGTGGTGATGACGTATTCGCGTCCGTCCGGCGTGAAGCCGCCAATGCCGTTGGCCAGGATCAGCTCGCGCTGCGGCAGGTCGAAGGCGGCGGGCGATTCGGGGCGTGGTGTTTTCAATGGCAACATCGGCACGCGCAGCACCGGCGGCAAGGCGCGGTCGAGCTGTTCCGCCAGCGTGCCCCGGTTGTCGCTCAGGATGACGCGGGCGACGGTCTGGAACAGCGTGCGGTCTTCCTCGGAAATCTGTTCCGCCGAGCGGATGAAAATGCCGCCTGGCCGGTCGATCACCTGGCTTTCCAGGCCCACCGCGACCAGGCCGAGTATCTGGTCTTGCAGCGCTTGCCGGTAACCGGCGCGGTCCTCGTTCCAGATCACCAGATCCACCACCAGCCCCTTCAGCCGCCAGTAGGCATGGGCCTGGATGAGTTGGCGCACCAGTTCGATATTGGCCAGGTCGCCGATCCGCAGCAGCACGATGGGCAGATCGCCGGAAATGGCATAGCCCCAGAGGCCGGACTGGCCGCGCCGGTTCTTCATCTGCACGCTGCTGTCGGCACGCAGCCCGGCCTGGGCGTACAGAATCGCGTTGGCCAGACGGCCATAAAGCTGGGCATCGGCCTCGTTGGCATTGATCTGGCGCAACAACACCTGGGCGTGGGTCCAGGCCAGTTCGAAGACGCGGTCGGCGAGGCGGCGATCCTGATATTTGTCCACCAGGTTCAGCGCCATCTCGCGGCTGTCGCCGATGCCGAACACCAGATCGATGCTGGCCGATTGCTCGGGTGCGAGCGTGATGCGGCAACGGATGGCGACCACCGGATCGAGCACCGAACCCCGGCTGCCGGACAACGCCCCGACCTGGTCCAGGGCCAGCGGCGACGCGGTGCTGCGGCCGCGACCGATGAAGCGGGCGCGATCCGTTTCGTAGGTCATCGATTCGATCTCGGCATCGTGCACCGACATCAGATGAAACAGCCACGGCGGGCGCTCTTCGCGCGAACGCGGACGGCGGGTGCAGAGCAGGGCGCGGCGCGGTTCGACGATCTCGGTCTGTACGAACAGATTGCTGAACGCCGGATGCAGCGTATCGGCGGCAGCCGGCGCCAGCACCACTTCGGCATAGCTGGTGATCTCGATGCTGCGCGGCGCGTCGGCGCGGTTGGTGATGCGCACCCGGCGCAGTTCGATATCGTCCTCCGGCGAGACGACGATGTCGGTGTGGGTGTCGAAATCGAAGTCTTCGTTCTTGTTCTTGCCACCGTTTTTGCCAATATCGCGCCGGCGGAACTCGGCGCGGCCTTCCGAAAAGATCGCCTCGTAATGGTCGGCGCGGCGCAAGGCGGGCTGGTGCGCGGTGGACCAGGTGGCGCCGCTGGCGACGTCCTTCAGATAGATGAAATTGCCCCATGGGTCGCGCGTGGTGTCTTCCCGCCAGCGCGTTACCGCCAGGTCGTTCCAGCGGCTGTAGCCGCCGCCGGCATGGGTGAGCATGACGTGATAGCGACCATTGGACAGCAACTGCACTTCCGGCACCGCCGAGTCGGGGTTGGTTAGCACGCGGATCGGCAATTCCGGGGTGGTGGCCCCGGTCAACTCGCCGCTCAGTTCCGGGCTGTGGGCATACAGGGTCGAGGCGCGGGGGATGCGTTCCTGCAACAACAACAGCGCCGACTGCAGCATCGGATCGGCGGCAAAGCGTTTCTGCATCGGCCGATCCAGCAACAGCGTGGCCAGCGCCAGCAAGCTCATGCCCTGGTGATGCACCATGTACGAGCGCACCAAGGCATGGGTTTCGCCGCGTCGCTGGCGCAGCGGCGTGTAGTCGATGGCTTCATGGAAACCGAAGCCGCTTTCCGCTCCGGCGGCGGACAGCCGTTGCAGATTCAGGCAGGCCGCTTCCGGCGCCACCATCAGCGCCATCACCGAGGCATACGGCGCAATCACCCGATCTTCGCCGAGGCCGCGTTTCAGCCCCAGGCCGGGTACGCCAAAGGCGCGGTACAGATAGTTGAGTTGTGCATCGACGGTGTTGTAGCCGGATTCCGAAATGCCCCAAGGCAGGCCGGTCTGCTGGCCGTATTCGATCTGCCGCGCCACCGCCGCGCGCGCGGTCTGGTCGAGCAGGGTGTGGTCGTAGGTCGGCATTACCAGTTGCGGCATCAGGTACTCGAACATCGAGCCGCTCCACGACAGCAGAATCGGATCGCCGCCGGCGCGGGTCAGCAGGCGTCCGAGCGCAAACCAGCTTTCCTGCGGCAACTGGCCCTGGGCGATGGCGACGAACACCGCCAGCCGCGCCTCGGAAGCCAGTAGATCGTAGTAGCTGCTGTCGCGCCGCCGCTCATCGACGCTGTAACCGATGGCCAACTGGCGCGCCGCTTTGTCGTAGAGAAAACCATATTCCATGTTGGCCATCTCGCCGGCCTGTAAAGCAAGTTGTTCGATGGTTGCAATACGTTCCAACGCGCGGGCGCTGCCCAGCGCGATGTCACGCTTGAAGGCGGCCAGCCAGTCGGCCTGTGCGGGTGTGGCGCTGGCGTGTTGCCGGCTCGCCAGCCGGTCCGTCCAGGCCAGCTCCAGCCCGGCCAAGGCGCGCAAGGTCGGGATGGCGTCGAATTCCGGAAACTCGCCCAGGCCCACCGGCGCCGCCGGCAGCCCGGTCCAGGGCGCGAGAAAGATGAGTTCATCGCGCGCCGCCTGGCATTGCCGCGCCAGCGCGGCCGCCCACCAGAGCGTCTGGCTGGTCGACCTGTTCGCAACCTCGGCGTCGTTATTGCCAACAACTTCGGCGGCGAATTCGTCAACGATGGCGGCTGCATAGCGCGCCAGCCGGTCGAACAGAAGCCGTGCCGCGACCAGCGTGAGCGGGGGCACGCCTTGGGTGTCAACTTCGGCAACGGCCTGCGCGGATTCCAACGCCATCTGGAACTGCTTCACCGTCGCCGGTGTCGGCTGGCCCGCCGCCGCTTCCAGGATGCCCAACGTGTCGCGCAGGCCATCCAGACTGCGCAGCGACAGAATCGGCCGGTCCAGCAAGTCCAGCAGGCCGGGGCGCAGGGTCAGCAGATGGCCGGCCAGATTGCCGCTATCCACCGACGAAATGTAGGTCGGGTGCAGCGGTTGCAGGCTTTGCGTGTCATACCAGTTATAGAAGTGGCCGCGATGGCGTTCCAGGCCGGCCATGCTTGCCAACGCGTCGGCGCTGCGTTGCAGCAGTTGTCCGGCCGGGATATAGCCGAAATCGTGCGCCGCCAGATTGGCCAGCAAGGCCAGCCCCATGTTGGTCGGCGAGGTGCGATGCGCCAGCGTGGCGGCGCGGTATTCCTGATAGTTGTCGGGCGGCAGACTATGATCTTCGGCGGTGACGAAGGTCTCGAAATAGGCCCAGGTCTTGCGCGCAATGCGGCCGAGATAAAGCGTCTGTTCCTGGCTCAGCCGCACCTCGCGGCGGGGCAGCGGCAGGCTGATCCACCAGGCGATGGCGGGCGAGAGCAGCCAGAGCAACAGCATCGGGCCGGCTACCGGCAAGGCGGACGGATTCATCAGCGCCAGCCAAATGGCGGCGGCGATGGCCAATGCCGGCGCAAACGCCATGCTGCGCAGTGACGCAATCAGATCGCCGCGACTGGCGCGCTCCTGATCGCCGGACGGATTCCATTCCAGCAGCCGTTTGTGGGTGAACAGCAACCGGCCGAGGGTGCGCAGGATCGCATCCAGGCTGTAGGCCGCTTCATGCGGCAAGGTGGCCAGCGCGAAGCCGGTTTGCAGCAGACGCAGTCCGCTGGCATGGGCGGCGGCGGCGAGATGCTGGCCGGGGCGCATATCGATCGGTTTGTGCAGCACATCGACCAGACAGGCCAGCAGCGGCGGAATCAGCAGAATGCCGAGCAGCGCCAGGGTCCACGCCAGCGGCGACGCAATCAGCGCCCAACCGAGCAGCAGCAGCAACGTCAGCACGCCAGGGATCAGACTGCGGCGCAGGTTGTCGAGCAGCTTCCAGCGTGACAGCAAGGTCAGCGGGTTTTTCCGCAAACGTCCATCAGCGCCGGGCGCCCACGGCAGCAGCCAGGCGGCAAGCTGCCAATCGCCGCGTATCCAGCGATAGCGCCGGTTGACGTCGGCGCCATAGCGGGCCGGATATTCCTCGTACAACTGCACGTCGCTCAACAACCCGGCGCGGGCGTGGCAGCCTTCCAGCAGGTCGTGGCTGAGGATGCGGTTTTCCGGAAAGCGCCCGTGCAGCGCCTGCTCGAAGGCATCGACATCGTAGATGCCCTTGCCGATGAAGGAGCCTTCCTGAAACGCATCCTGATACACATCGGACACCGCGCGGGTGTACGGGTCGATGCCCGGCTCGCCGCCATTCAGGCGGGCATAGCGCGATTGGCCGGAACCCGGCAGGCTGGCGCTGACACGCGGCTGAAGGATGCCGTAACCGGCGACGACTCGACCCAAAACTGCATCGAATACCGCCCGATTCAGCGGATGCGCCAGGGTGCCGACGAACTGCCGCGCGGCCTCGCGCGGCAACTGGGTATCGGTATCCAGGGTAATGACGTATTTCACGCCGGCCAGCACAGCGGTATCGCCCACCGTCAGCGAGAAAGCGCTGCTTGCGCCGCCGCGCAGGAAGGCGTTCAGCTCCGCCAGCTTGCCGCGTTTGCGCTCGTAACCCATCCATATCTTGTCATGCGGATTCCAGCGGCGCGGCCGATGCAGCAGGAAAAAGACGTCATTGTGACCCGCCGCATAGTGCGTGTTCAGCGCCTCGATCAGCTCACGCGCCAGTTCCAGCAAGACCGCATCCTCGGCCAGGGTTTCCGCCGCCGCATCGGTGAAATCGGTCAACAGCGCGAAATGCAGATGCGTGTCGCGATTGGCCAGAAAGCGCACTTCCAGCGCCTCGATCAGGCTTTCGATATTGCGCGTGCCGGTCAGCATGGTCGGCACCACCACCAGGGTGCGGTATTGCGCCGGAATGCCGGCGGAGAAATCCATGCGCGGCAACGGATGCGGCGAGGCCAGCAAGGTCGCCAGCCAGTTCACCAGCGAGGTCGCCAGTTGGCCGCTGGCGAGCAGGCTGAGGAGCGTGATGGCGACAAAAACCCCGGGTGCGAGGCCCTCCGGCCAGACCAGCGCCAGCAAACCGGCGCCGAGCAGCAGCGTCACCAGCAGCATCGCGCCGAGATAGATCGGCAACGGCGTCTTGCTGGCCGCGCGGCGCAGCTTGGCCGCCAGCGGCAGGCGCGCGCCGCAGGCCTGTTCCAGTTCGCGCCGCCCCCGGTCGATCAGGTAGTAACCGACATGCGCACTACGATGTTGCGCGCCCGGCTTGTCCGCGCTCGCCCGCGCCAGCTCGATGGCGCTGCCGGCCACTTGCGCCTCATCCAGGCCGCAAATCTTGGCGATGGCTTCCACCGCGTGCCGATAGTGGTCGCGGCTGGCGAAGTCCATGCCGGCATAGGCACTGGCCGGGTCGCCGCGCAGCGTGTGTTCGACGACGCTCAGCGCCTCGACAAAGTCACGCCAATCCATGCCGCCGAGATAACGCAGGCTGCCGATGCTGTTGCTGATCGAGACCTGATCGGCAGCTTGCTGCTGGGCACCGGCGCGCACCACCTGTTCGATGTTGAGTCCGCCATCGGCCAGTTGCTGTTCGATCCAGGTCAGCGGCAGGCTCAGCGCCGGACCCTGGCCTTGCAGGCGGCGCGCCAGTTCGGAGACGAACGGCGGCGACATCGGCGGTTTCGAGTGCGCCATGTCGGCGATCACCAGAATCAGGTTCTTCGGGTCCTGGCGGGCGATTTCCGCCAGCGTATCGGCCCAGCCGACGGCCAGATCGCGTTCCCTTCGGCCGGCGGCGATGCGTATCGCCACCCGGCGCAGGTTCTCGATCAGCGCCAGACGCAGCATGATCGGAATCGCCCACAACTCACCCAGACGCAGCGGCGTGACGCTCTGGTACGCAGTGGCGAAGCGGCTGAGGCTGTCGTGATCGACGCAGCCGTCGCCGTGCGCGATGGTTTCCAGCGCGATGTCATACACCCGTGGCAAGCCGCTGGATGCGCCCTCGGCCAAACTCGGCAACTCGCGGCTGTAACCCTTGGGCAGGTGGCGCCGGGCCATGCGGATCTGTTCTTCTATCAGATAAAGATTGTCCAGCAGCCATTCCGCCGCCGGCGTGATGCGGTGCTTCGCCGCCACCACCATGGTCAATTGGCGGCAGGTCTCAACCAGCACCGCTTCATTTTCATCCAGCCGCGCCAGCAACTGCTCCGGCGCGCGGCCCGCCGCGATGCGATGCGCGGCGGCCAGCCGGACTCCGTGCCGCTGCATCTGGTCGGCGCTGAACAATTCGGCGCGCAGCGGCGGTTCTTCATGCACTGAATGTGCGGGCAAGCGGTTGCCGCCGAGCGGCCTGAACCACTGTTGCCACTGTTGCCAATATCCGATGCGTTTTGTGCCAGCTTTCAATTCAAGCCTTTAATAGATAACGACCCCTAAGCCGAATACCACAGAACGGCGCAGAAATGGCAGGTAGTTCCGGCCAGAACGAAAAGATGCCAGATGAAATGGCCGTATTTAAAGCGCGCGTCGGTCAGGTAGAACACGACGCCGGCTGTGTAGGCGATACCCCCCGCAACCAGCCAAAGTAGGCCAGCGGTGGAAACCCGTTCCAGC
>Ga0100382_1001414_pt1 | contig 15992 bp, 10 predicted proteins | sample CryGeymeta201506_FD_81566 | JGI IMG/M metagenome (GOLD analysis project Ga0100382, IMG submission 81566) | Groundwater microbial communities from Crystal Geyser aquifers in Utah, USA - Crystal Geyser metaG 2015-06 | ecosystem: Environmental > Aquatic > Deep subsurface > Groundwater | place: USA...
CCAACAAAGAAATTCTTTTGAAATTCAGTTGCACCATTTAAAATAAATTCACCCATGCTACCAGTCTGATCTTGTTGTACAAACTGATTTATTCCACTGAAATTTGAAAATCGAAGAATAGATTGTAAATCAGATGAAGGACTTCCAACAGAATCAATTGCATAACCATTATATCCTGCAAGTCTTATATTTGGATCTCTAGTTGATGCCAAAAAATCAGATATTGAATTCACGTTATTTTTTCCATCAGCCATGAAGTTATCACTGAAATCTGCACTTTGTACATAACCTGCACTAAAAACTAAACTTCCTTGTGTAGTTGGAACTTTAAACACCATATTTAAGGTTGACAAATTAAACTCAGATTCACTTCTTACTGTATTATTACCAAGATAATCGGAAGTACTTCTTCCAAAAACACCATTCATTGCAAGTCCAACAGAACCATTCTTTGCTAATGCAGTGGTCGCAGGATTGAAAATTACAGAACTGTAATCCATACTATGTAAAGCCATTGAGCCTGCGGAATTAAATGTAAAGCCAATACCGTAACTATTTGAATCGAAATAGCGAGCTGCATCTGCACTTCCTTGGCCTTTAACACGCGTATTAAAAAATACACATAGCAGAATTAGGACTACAATCTGAAGTCTCATAATGAACCTTTATCTATTGATGATCTGTTTATTAGTTTCTTTTTCTCGAAGAACGAGCTTTTGTCTCGCTAGGTTTTGATTTAGTTGAACTAGTTGATTTCGTTGCTGTTGAACTTGACCGTGTATGTACTTTTACAGATTGAGATTTGCTTGAATGACTAGTTTTTGTACTAACACTCGATGAAGAACCGCTAGATGCGATTCCAGAACTTGATGGCTGCGAACTTACATCTTTTCCATATCCACTTGGAATAATAATAGCTTTTCGATTTGAGAAATCATTGATAAGTGTTGCGCTATTATCTCCAGTTCTACTTGGTCTTGCAGAGCCACCAGATGAGCTACCACTTTTATTACCACCAGAGGAAGACCCACCTGAAGAACTACCATTTGATGGTTTATATTTATTTTGGCTACCACTTCTACTTGGACGAACAGGTACTTTAATTTTTCCATTACTATTTTTCCCAGAGTTACCACTTGTTTTCGCAACACCAGAACTTCTACCTGATACTCGAACAGGTGATTGAATATCGTTTCCAAAGGTTCTGGGACCATAAGACCAGCGTGATTTTCCATCCCTTTGGTTATTTCCATTAACAACTATAATTACATTGTTATTTCTGCCCCAATAAGGATTTCCCCAGCCATTATTCCAACAACAGATACCGCCAAAATTATTCCATCTAGAAAAACCGAATTGGTAATAGCTCAAACCCCAACCTGCATAATAACCATAATAAGGATCCCATAAACAGGAATCATAAAATGCACCATTCCAATATGAATCTGACCAATAAAAACGATTATAATAAGGACTCCAACGATTTGCGACGTTCCAATCTACAAATGCATTTGCGCCTCTATCAAAACCGTCTTCGAAACCTTCTTGATATATCTGTTCACCATCAACAAACTCACCTTCATTTTCATCATACTCTTGAGAATAGTTTTGTTGATTATTCGTACGAGGCCTAGGTTTCAAATAATCACTATTATCGATAGGTTGAACAATTTTAACTTGTGTGTAACAACCGGATAATACTAAAAGGATTAAAAATAATGGTAGTGATTTCATAATGGTTACCGGTTTAATTCAAATTTCCTTAGTAAACTACGCTTCTAAATAGTAACATTCAATCGCATTTTAATGTTAGCCAATCTCACCTCTTAATGATTTTGCAATTACTTCGGCTTTAGAATTAACGTGAAGTTTTTTATAAATATTTCTAATATGAGCTCTAACAGTATCTAAAGAAATGGTCATTCTGTCTGCTATCATTTTATAGCTTAAACCATCAACGAGACCAATTACTATTTCTTGTTCTCTCATTGTAAGTTCCGAATCTTGGTTTGAATTTATTTTTTCGGCGCTTTTCTGTTGCTTATTAATTTCAGTTGATGAATTGGGTTGCATCGCAAAATAACCTATTACTTTTCGAGCAATTTGAGGAGACATAACGGAACCTCCATTTAGTACAACCTCTATTGATTCTTTAATTTCCTGTAGTGAAGTGTGTTTTAATAAATACCCCGATGCACCTGCACATAAAGAATCAAATATTCTATGTGAGTCATGGTAAACAGTTAGCATAATTATTTCGACAGAAGGAAAATTAGATTTTATTAATTTCATTCCTTCAATACCATTCATTCCTGGCAAATCAATATCCATCAACACTACATCAGGTAAATGTTGTTGTTTTAAATCTGCCAAAAAAGGTTCAACAGCATCATAAACTTGCGTGCAAGCATAATTTTCTTGTTTTGCAATGAATTTTTGAATCAGTGTTCTAATTGTTGTGTTATCTTCTACGATAGCAATCTTTTTCATAAATGAAATCCTTTTACTTGAATCATTAAACCATTTTTACTTTCAAATGAAAGTTTACCACCAAGTCGAGTTGCTCTTTCTTTAATGTTCTTTAAACCATGACCCGTTTTTTTGGTCAAGTTTTCTAAACCGATTCCATTATCTGAAATCAATAGTGAATACAAGCCATTTTCAAAGATTAGGTCTATTGATATTAAATCTGCTTGAGCATATTTTATTGTGTTATTAATGGCTTCTTTACAAATTAAATAGACATTTTGTCGCAAATCTGAGTGAATTTTTTTTTCAGATTGAATACCTGTAAAATGGTAATTCACAATTATTTCTTTTTTAGATGCCATTTTATTTGCATAATCTTGAATTCTATCAGTTAAATCGCCCAAAGTATCATTTCTTGCATCGATTGACCAAACAATATCATCCATGGTAGTTACCACTTTTCTGCTTTGTTCTGCTAATTCTTGTAAAGTAACTTTGCTGTCTTCATCTGCTGTCATTGCTTGTATAAAATCGGCTTGCAAGGCAATTTCTGTTAGAGAAGCACCAATATCATCATGTAAATCACTTGCAATTCGTACTCTAATTCTCTCGGTCTCTACCATTTTTGAAATTCTAATATTGTTTAGAACTAGATAAGCAATACTTAATACAATACTTGCCATTAGAAATAAAAACCAAGATGATCTCCAAAATGGTGGCAAAACATGAATCATTTGTGATATTTGTTTTGATTCAACACCATTGTTATCAATAGCTTTTACCTGAAATTCATATTCTCCTTCTGTTAAACCTGCATATCGAATTTTTGATTGGTACGTATTTTGCCACCCTATATCAACTCCTTTTAATCTGTATTTATATTGCATTGTTGATGCATCAATGTAACTCAAGGCTGCAAATGAAATACTAAAATAATTGTCTTTAAAGGGTAATTCTATAATTTTTCTAGATTCAATTGTTTTTCCAGTGACTTCAATTTCTTCAAAATAAAGAGGGATTCTATTTTTCTTATCTTGTATAAATTTTGGTTTAAAACGAGTTAATCCGTTTACAGTACCAAGCCAAAAATAATTTTCTGAATCAATATAAATTGATCCTTTATTTAGTTCATCATTAACCAAGCCCATTGTTGATGTATATAATTTCCTATGCGGATTTTTCTCATCAAGCTTTATTTGAACCAAACCTTTATTTGTCCCAACCCACAAATATCCATTGAATTCTCTAATTAAATAAGATGCTTGAGGTTCTCCTCTAAATTCAAAATCAATGTGTTCAATTTGCCCATCTAAACTAATTTTTGAAATGCCTTGATAATGAGTAAACCAAACTGAACCATCATCTGTCTCAATCATATCTAATATAACTTGATTTACTAATCCATTTTGCAAGGTAAAATTGAGAAACTCTCCTTTTCTCAGAATACTTAACCCGTTCGTTGTTCCAATAAATAAATCGCCATTAGTGTGTTTTAATAAGACTCTTGTTGAATTACTTACTAAGCCGTTATCAACTGTAAATTGTTTTATTTGATTCTTTTCTAAATGGAAAATGCCTTCATCTTCCGTTGCAAACCACCAATTTGAATCATTTTCTTGCAATAAAAAACGATATTTCAATTTAGGTAAGAGTTGAATAGTTTCTGTATTAGCTGGAGTTAAATTTTCATTTAAACTTACGATTCCATGTCTTGTCCCTACCCAAATTTTATGATCTATGCTTTCTACTATATGATAAATTTTATCATCAGGTAAGTGACCCGATTTCATTGAAATATTTTTAATTTTTTTTGATTTAGCAATAAGATCGATTCCACCGCCATAGGTTCCAATCCAAACTTTCTCTTTAGAATCTTTAAAGACAGACGATACAACAGAGTTACTCAAGCCATCATCAGTTGTCCAATTAACAAATTTTTCGCCTAAAAACTGAACAGCTCCACTACCATAACTTGCTAGCCAAATTGTTCCTTCAAAATCTTCATAAGTAGTATAAAAATAAGATGCTTCCAAACCATTTTGAGTTCCAAATGCCTCGAATTTGTTATTCTCCCAAACCGCAATTCCATTTTCTGTTGTTACCCAAACCCGTTGCTGATCATCAAGAAATAAATTTGTTATTTTGTTATCTGGTAAATTATCGGTAGTTCGATAGGCTTTAACACGATACAATGGTTTGTCAAATTTAAATTCTGTGATGCCATCACGTGTACCAGCCCAAATTGTTTGATTATCAATTTGTAACAAGCTTCTTACTTTATTGTCAGTAAGTCCTTGTTTGTCCTGTATTATTTTAAACCCAGAGCCATTAAAAATATTGATTCCGTTCCGAGTACCTATCCAAATAGCACCATTTTCTAAAAAAAGAATAGATCGAACCGAATCCGAACTTAAACCGTTATCGACATTCCATCTATCAAAAATATCACCATTATAGATCCAAATTCCGTCGCCTTCAGTTCCAATCCAAACTGAACCATCTTTTGCAAAGGCAACTGTATTTACGGGGGCATTTAATAAGGAATCAGTTCCTTCAAAAATAACAAACTTATCATTTAATCGAAGTGTAAGCCCTTTTGAAGTTCCTATCCAAAGTGTCCCAAATGCATCTTTTTGCAAACAAGTAATTTCATTCGAAGATAGTCCATGATGCTTATAATAAGCTTCATTTTTTTTACCGTCATACTTATTTAGTCCATATTCTGTTCCAAACCATAAATAACCATTGTTATCCTGAAGGATTGCTTTAACCACAGACTGCGAAAGTCCATTATCCAAAGAAATCATTTTTGTTGGAATAGTTTGCCCAAAAGCGGATATAACTAACCCAATTGTAAAGGCAAAATAAAAAAAAAGCCTATGTTTAATCATAAGCTTAAAATAAGTAATCCCAAAGCAATAAGAGAGTTAAAAAACTGCGCTAGCAATTCAAGCGTAATATTTCATGTAGTATGTTAAATATGAATTTACTCTTGCAATTAGAGTAAGTGTTTCTTCATAAGGTGGATACCCTCGATGTTGAATTATAGAACCAGGTCCAGCATTCCATGCAGCTATTATAAGCGCTAAATTACCATTATAATTAGAGTTGTACTTATCAATTAAATAGGTGCAAATTAAAATATTAATAGCAGGATCCATTAAATCGGACTCTTTTAAATTTTTCAATCTACGTTCATCGACATGTTTGAAATCATAAGCCATTTTTACTAATTCTCTCGCCGCTGTTCTGCCTGTTTCTATTGTAATTTGGGATAATCCTATGGCGTTTCTGTTAGATACTGCTTTGGGATCAGCAGCAGATTCTGCACTTATTAAAGCCCTTAAAAAATTTGCATTTACTTTGTAACCCGCTCTAGAGAATGAAAGAGATGAGAAATAGCGAATATACTCTTCATAGTTTCTAAGTTTCAACTGAGTGGAATTGGGCGGAACTTCATGTGAATGTTTTCTAAGGTAATTATCCAATAAATTTGTTTTTTTTCTCTGATAAGAAGGTTGAGCAGCAACAAAAGATCCTGACAAAAGTGTCAAGATTAAAAAAATGAATCCTATCTTAGTTAAGAAAAAGGTATATTTTTTCATATTTCTGAAGATATTTCCTCGTTAAACATTCGTTTTACAAATGAAGTTCAGATTAAACATATCAAAAAGAACTCAATCTTGCACTAACATGCTACGCCTAAGTTATCGATTTTTTACTTTTTTATTATTTACGCAGATTTTATGCCAAACTTCCTGGGCACAGCAAGTTTCTTTATTTACCAAATTCACTCCTGCTGTTTATGATTCGGTTCAGTTTAATCCTGATGCTTTTGCAATTGGAGATGTTAATGGTGATGGCTATGAAGATTTAATATTAAAAGAATCTGGCAAATTTCCAATTGTATTTTATTTTTCGCTTCATAGCACAAGCAATAGTAATCCTGAAGGAATAGGTGAATGGAATTTTGATTTAGATACCTTGAGTACTATTGAGGGTGATTTTAGAATACCTAGAGATACCATTCCAGTTACAGTAAATGCCTTAGGACCCATTCAGATTTTAGATGGCAAAAACACAGGAAATAATGAAATCTATTTTCATTATAATGTTTATGACAGGCCTGCCCTTTCCTATAAATTCGATCCCGTTGATGGAGATGTTAATACAAAAATCAAACAGACTACTAATCCAGCAGGTTTCGCCTTAACTAGAAACGGTTCCTTAACTTGGACCTATAGTGATTTTAATTACGATGGATTATTAGATGCGATACAAGGACTTCAGGTTAACAAAACAGCTCAAAATTTTCTTTTTTATAATGTTTTTAACCAAAACAATAGTTCTTATCAGAGAAATACCACCTCTGATGTTGTATTAAATTACGGAAGAACAGTTGGTTTATATAGTTTCGATTTTAATAACGATGGATACACAGATGTTTGGGAAATTAATGCCAATTATTCCGGAATCACAGCGCTTCAAGATTTTCTTTACGTTGGTGATGGCACCGATCTTAAATGGAATTCTACTTCTATTCTAAATAGTCAAACAGCTTCAATTGGTGCAGCAATTGGTGATTATGACAATGACGGAGATCTCGATATTTATCAACTTATCGGGGGTACTTTAAGCGCAAATTATCTTTATCAAAATAATGGAAATTTTGATTTTCAACGAGTTCAGAATAATTTAACACGCGATTTATTAGATTCTCGATCCGCAATGTGGGGTGATTTCAATAATGATGGATTCTTAGATTTGGTAATTGCGGAATACAATGGAACGGGAAATACAGGTGCTTACCCAAACTTATTTATAAACAACGGACCAAATGAAGATGGAACATACACCTTTACTAAAAGAATATTTTCTTCATTTTCAGAGCTCAATTCACAAGGAAATTGGAATAATGTTAGTTTTGTTGATGTTGATCTTGATGGTGACTTAGACATTTTTTTAACAGGAAAACATAAATTAGAACCTGTTCAACTATTTAGAAATAAACTTATTCAAACTAATGAGATTTTAGAATCTCAAAAACAATGGGTTGGTTTCGACCTAATTTCAACAAATTCTTTTACTAAAACCGCATTTAATGCAAAATTAACAGTAAAAGCTACCATAAACGGAGTTCAACAAACGCTTTATAAAGAACTGCAGCTATTTCATGGTTTTCTAGCTCAGCAAAGTAAACTTATTCATTTTGGTTTAGGAGATGCCACTTCATTTCAATTAGAAATTATTTGGCCTAGTGGGTACAAACAAAATCTTTCCTTTGCAAAAAATACGTTAAATAAATATCACACGTTAACAGAACCTGTTGCATCAAGATTATCAATAAGTTCAGTTCAACCCTATTCCCTAACAGCGAATTTAGAAGAATCTAGAATTGATACACTACTGTTTCAAAATATTGGACAGGCAACCTTAACTATTTCATCAGTATCAGCAAAAGCATCTTATTTCAAAATAAAATCGTTTACAAAAAATATTGCACCCAATACACAAGGACTTATCGTTTTAGAAACCTTATCACTTAATAGTGCTGATATTGGAATTAAAAACGATACGCTTCTTATTCAATCAAATAATCTTTCTGGAACATCACGATTTGTGATACAAACTGAAATAGTCTCTCGCCCCGCCCGTTTTAGTAAAATTACTGATGAAATAAATGCGCCTTTTTTAAATGAATTTGGAAGTTGGCAATACCTCTATGCAGGCCAGTTTAATCAACATATTGATACAGACTTGCTCCTTCTTCCTTTACAAAGCAATTCCGAATTATATTACCAAGCAGATAGTGTTTTCAGTAAAAATGATTCTGATTTAATGAATACGATGGGATTACAAAGTAAACACAGTACAATTGGAGATGTAAATCATGATGGCTTACATGATGTCTTATTTGTTAATGAAGGCGCATCTAATGTTCTTTTGGTCTCGGAAGGTAATTCTTATGTAAAGAAAACTATTTCTGCATTCGCAACACCAAAAATTTCTCGATATGCTCAAATGCATGATATTGATGGAAATGGTTATTTAGATTTAATTATTGCAAATAATAGCAGTCAAAAAAATCAGATTATTTTGAATTATTCTGGTACCACATTTTTGGAAGTATCCAAGTCTGATGATGATTTTACAGGTGTCTCTGGATTTTCAAATTTCATTCGAATTGTTGATCTAAATTCCGATGGTTTGGATGATATTCTTGTGGCCGAAACAGATAATCCATTTGGAAATAAAATAATTTATTATCAACAAACAGAGCCTTTAGTATTTAAAAAAAATACCCTTAGTGGCATTACAACAATAAATTTTACGGCTAATGGTATTCATGTTTTTGATAAAGATAATGATAGCGACCCTGATATTTTACTTATTAGCTCTATTAATACGGTTGCTTCTATTTTATTTGAAAACAATGGGAATGGTTTCCAAAAAGTGAATGAAGATGTATTTGAAGCAATTAAAGGCACACCTGGCGATGTTTTAATTACTGATTTTAATATGGATGGGTATCTTGATATTTATTTTTCCGAAACAGATTTTACAGCATCGAATAAACTACTACAATCGGCAGGTGGTTCAGATTACGTAATTATAAAATCTGGCGAGTTAGTTCAATCTGAGAATAAAGCAAGCTATGGGGCAACAATTTTTGATTTTAATAAAGATGCAAAACCTGACTTTTTAATCGCTAATTATTTTGGAGAAATTGAGTTATATCAAAATGATTTAACCGAATACAACCGAGTTGCAATTATACCTTATTCCGTCTACAAAAATGGGAAACAATCTGTCCGACCTGGAACGAAAGTTGAAATTCGAGCTTTTTTTGAGGGCAAGAATCAGCGAATAAGTCAAACTATTGGAACCCAATCACTTTATTCAGAGACCTTGCAAGCCGTTTGGTTTGGATTAGGAGATGCCGAAACTGCTGAATACAAAATTACAATTCCTGGTCTAGAAAAAGTTTTTACTGGTAATTTAAGTATCATTAACGATTATGAAATTATAGAGTTAACAGAAGTATCAGTTGATGAACTTAATCCAATTGAATTACCCAAGAATTTTGTTGTTTCTGATGTTTTCCCCAATCCTTTTAATCCTACAACTTCTTTTAATTTAGAATTACCCCAATCAGGAGCCGTATTTATTGAAGTTTTTAACAGTATTGGGAAGCGGATTTCTTCTACTAAACTTGAACTCGCCGCAGGTTACTACACACACAACGTACAATTATCTCAGAATAGTTCTGGAATCTATTTTGTGAGAGTTACTTTTAAAAATGAAATTTTTACAAAAAAAATGCTTTTAATCAAATAATCATAAACTATTATTAATAAATAAGATAAGATTATTTTTTCTACCAACTTCAAGAAACTTTTTTTGCATTAGCACCTAGTTATCTTGACTAAGAATTAGAATTGACTATTTTAGGGAAATCGTTTGTAAGTTCATTTACGATAAAGTGCTGTTTTTACATATCTATTAAAGATTGACCTAGGATTACAAAATCAACCAAATCTTTCTTTATTGATACAGCATTGAATTTGATTTTGAAACGATATTTAAGATATTTGTGAATTGACTGATGTATCAATTCAAATAAACATTGCTTTTGAACAAATAAAACAGGTATTGTAAGCCCTGTGTAAAAGTACCAAATTCAGATTCATGACAATACCGATAATTATTACGATTAGTATTCTCTTGCTTTTAGCGTATGTATTTGATATTACATCTTCTAAAACAAAAGTTCCTTCTGTAATTCTGCTACTATTCTTAGGTTGGGTTGTAAAGCAGGTTTCTTTTATTTTTTCGATTGTAGTACCCGACTTAGCGCCTATTTTGCCATTTCTTGGTGCTATTGGTCTTATTCTTATCGTTTTAGAAGGCTCACTTGAATTAGAATTCAATAAATCAAAGCTCAACTATATTGGGAAATCATCGATAATTGCTCTAATTCCTATGTTAATATTCAGTTTTAGCTTAGCAGTTGCATTTATGTTTTGGGGGAATGTTGGTTTCAAAATTGGTCTTGCCAATGCTATTCCATTTGCCATTGTTAGTAGCGCTATTGCCATTTCTAGTGCTCAAAATCTATTACCGAAAAACAAAGAGTTTATAACTTATGAAAGTAGTTTATCAGATATTTTTGGAGTTATTTTATTTAATTTCATCACATTAAATGACAACATTGGAACGCAATCTTTTGGGTTTTTCATTCTTGAATTAATTCTCATTCTTATTGTTACTTTCATTACTACGTTGGGTCTTGCTTTTCTACTAAGCAAAATAAAACATCATGTTAAGTATGTTCCCATTATTTTAATCATTGTTTTAATTTATGCCATTTCTGAAGTCTATCATCTTCCCGCTTTAATTTTCATTTTACTTTTTGGATTATTCCTTGGAAACTTAGATGAGCTCAGAAAAAATCCTTTATTTATCAATTACGTCCTGGTGTACTCGACCGTGAAGTTAGAAAATTTAAAGAGTTAACTGGTGAAATTGCATTCTTAATTCGCTCTTTATTCTTTTTATTATTTGGTTATTTAATTGAGACTTCTGAGTTAATGAATTCCTCAACCATACTTTGGGCTGTTGCCATCTCAGTTGGTATTTTTTCTTTGCGCTTCCTTTTTTTAACTTTTTTCAAACTACCCTTGAGACCTTTATTATTTATGGCACCTCGTGGTTTAATAACCATCTTATTATTCCTTTCCATTCCATTTGCACAACAAATTGAAATTGCGAATAAATCACTCATCATTCAAGTTATTTTAATTACTGCGGGAATTATGATGGCAGGTCTTATAACTCACAAAAAGAAGGATTCTGAAATTAATACTAATGATGATTCTTACTCAATGCTTTAATTCAAAATCATGAAAACAACACTTTCTATAATCTGTTTATATAGTCTCATTTTTCTCTCAGCTTGTAATTCAGGTAATGATTCGAAGAAAAATTCATCCGCTCTTAATGTTGATTCTCTAATTAAAAATATTCAAGTTTTATCTGCTGATGATTTTGAAGGAAGAAAACCATTTACTAACGGAGAAGTTAAAACCATTACTTTTTTGCAAGATCAATTTAAAACAGTTGGACTTGAACCAGGGAATGGTGAGTCTTATTTGCAAGATGTTCCTTTAGTTAACATTTTGGCAACTGCCGAAAAAACGATGACTATTGAATCAAAAAAAGGCAAGTTTACACTAAATTCTTATGATGATTACATTATATGGACCGATAAAACAGACGAGATTATTTCTTTAAACAAATGTGAACTTGTTTTTGCTGGCTATGGAGTTGTGGCTCCAGAACATAATTGGAATGATTATGAAGGATTAGATGTTAAAGGAAAAGTAGTTTTAGTAATGGTTAACGACCCTGGGTTTTGGGTGGACGACTCAACTCTCTTTAAAGGAAATGAGATGACCTATTACGGACGTTGGACGTATAAATTTGAAGAAGCGGCAAGGCAAGGTGCTAAAGGTTGTCTAATTATGCATAACACCCGAGCCGCTAGTTATCCCTTCTTAGTTCAACAAAATAGCTTTAATACGTCTCGTTTAATTCTTGATAAACGTGATTCAAACATACCAAATGCAGATGTAATCGGTTGGGTTCCTGAACATATTGCCAATAAATTATTTGAAGTTGCAGGGTATGATTCTACACTTCTTGTTAAAGCAAATAAACGAGGATTTAAAGCAATACCACTCGGCTTACAACTTTCCACAAAAATGAACATTCAATCCACCTATAATAAATCCTATAATGTAATGGGGAAAATTACAGGAAGTAAATATCCTGCTGAAGTTATCATTTATACGGCCCATTGGGATCACTTAGGAATTGGAAATCCTGATGAAACAGGTGATAAAATTCACAATGGTGCATTGGATAATGCAACGGGAACGGCAGCCTTAATAGAATTAGCAAGAGCTTTTAAAGCAATGTATCCTAAACCCGAAAGAACAATTGTACTTTTAGCTGTAACTGCTGAAGAACAAGGCTTACTAGGTTCTCAATATTATGCTGAAAATCCTGTTTACCCTGCGAATAAAACGCTAGCTAATATCAATATTGATGGATTGAATCAGTTTGAGCCGACTAATGACATGATTATTATTGGTGAAGGTCAATCTGATTTAGAAGAACTTTTAAAATCTGTTCTAGAAAATAACAGTCGTTCAATTGCATTTGATGAACATAAAGAAGCAGGTTATTATTATCGCTCTGATCACTTCAATTTTGCTAAAATTGGAATTCCAGCTTTATACACAGAAACGGGTATTGATGTTATTGGAAAAGGAAGAGAGTTCGGCAAGAAATTACAAAAAGAGTACACAGACAACCATTATCATCGCCCATCTGACGAGTTTGATGCTGCAACTTGGACAATGAATGGTGGGATGCAAGATTTACACTCACTTTTCGAAGTAGGTGTTAAGATTGCAAATTCAAAAGAATGGCCAAAATGGCATGATGGGTCTGAATTTAAAGCAATAAGAGAAGCATCAAACTAATATTATATAAACGAAGTGTACCTAATTGGTTCGAGACTTCAGTCTTTTACCAATTAGGCCATTTAGAGATTTTAATCTCTTGTTAATTCTTTTTACATAGCAGCCACTTCTTCAAACAAAGCATCATATTTCCCAATCATTACAGACCAATCTAAGTGTCGATTAATTCCTTGAAGCGTAGATTTGGGTAGCGCCCTATTTTCACCCGATAATATACTTTTCAAAATTTTGAATAAGTGATCTTCATCATTATACATCGTTGCAGCATGCAAAAGTGGCTCGTGCAGAGTTTTTGGGATTAATTCAGGGTAAATTAGACCATTAGGAACGATTGGATGACAGCCGGCATAAATGGCTTCCATTATGGCAACGGAATAAAACTCATAGGTTGATGTTGAAACAACTAAATCAGCTTTATGCAACAGTTTGCAATAGGTTGAAATATCATCAACAAAACCGAAATGAATGATTCTTCTTCCGTAGCGACTCCATGCTTTTTCGAATTCAACGGGTTTATCGTGACGATTATCTCCTGCTAAAATCAGTTCAAAAACAAAACCTGCATCATCTAAACGGTTCATCATTCTAAAAAATTTAGCAGGATCTTTATCTTCTGTCCAACGCTGATTCCATAAAATAACTGGAAGTTTATTACTTTTTCTTGTGTCTGGATGTGGATCAAAGTGCTTTAAAAATATTCCTGGATGTAACACTCTGCTCTTCTTTTGAATTTTATCAATGTGATCTTTTGGTTTGTAATCCGGAAACTGACGCAAAAAATCGGGTAGGGCCTGAAAAAAAGTATCCATGTGAAATTTCGAAGAAAACACCACTTGATCTGCTACTAAAGCACTTAGATAATTGATGTAACTGTAGGTTAATTCTCGTTTTTGCCCAGCCGAAACAGGTTCTGTCAACTGATTTTCGTGCATATACAAAATTACAGGTGTATTCGCAAAACGAGGATTTGTTAAAGCCAAAAAAGCAGTTAGATTAGTTGCACTCGATGCAAAAATGACACAAACATGTTCTTCGTGTTGAAGCGAATATTCGGCCATTGTAACACCTCCACCCATCATTCGCCAACGTAAATGTCGGTCAGGCATGGTAATAGGAATTATTTTATGTGAAGAATGTGTACTTATTCCATTAATAAAGTGCTTGCGCGAACCACCTAAATAAGGTTCTAAAACTAAAATATTAAGCGACATGTATGGCTGATTATTTTTAATTTAATGACTCAAGTTACAGTAAAACCGAGAACTATTTTAAGGAAAAAAACGATAGCATCAATTGAAATGAATCGATTTTCCTTGCTCACTTAAATTCACAAAATATTTTTCCGTTTTTTAATCCACAAATCAATCTTGCTCAATTAAATACGAAACATACTCTTTTAACTTCGAGCCAAGGTAATAAGGTAAATTCATTAAGGTAAATGGTTTTCCTGCCGGAGTTTGCTGTTGTTCGATTGAAAACTTGCCAGCATAAATTCTAATTGCGAAACTATGATCACAAGTATCTATAAATTGATGTAAGGATCTAAGCTTTCCAATCGGTCCAGACTTTATTTCAACAGGAATGGCAATACCTTTAAATGGATAAATTAAATCAACTTCTGCATCGGATTGTGTTTTATCTCGAACCCAAAATACAGGCTGATATTTTGTATCATTCTCAGAACAAATCAATTCTTGCTGAATAATCTGAGGTATTATTGCCCCTTTAAATGCTGAACTAAAATCACTAATGGATAATAATTGAGCTTGAATTTGCAACGAATAATTAATTAAGCCAACATCCAAAAATTGCATTCTTGGTGATTTATTAAAATTTCTTCGAATTGGTAAATCTGTTTCTGTTGTTGGATAAATAAGTTGTACTAAACCTGCATCTTCCAAATTTCGAAACGCTTTTTTCACTTCCCTTGATCGATAATTCGAACCTCCAAAATTTTGTAGTTTTACTCGTTGATCAACAAACATAGAAGCCGAACTTATGACATGTTTAATCACTCGCTGCAATGTGTCATTCATAGCATATTTTGAAACATCATTTATATAACCGGTCCAAATACCTTCATATAACGAGATTAGAGAAGTAATACTTTGCTTTTTTGCATATTCATTTACAATTTCAGGCATACCTCCTACGATTACATATTCATGAAATAATCGGATTAATATAGGATGTGCAACATCTTGGATTGGAGTTACCCTAAGCGAATCAATTAATACTTTTTTATTTAACGCTTCTAAAAATTCTTCAAAAGTAAAAGGATTTAAATAGAGGTATTGAACTCTACCAACTGGAAAACTACTTACATCTTTTAGTGCAAATTCTAATAAAGAGCCTGCTGCAATAACATGTAATTCTGGGAAATCTTCATAAAAATATCGTAATAACTTGATTGCTTTTGGCTGTTCTTGTATTTCATCAATAAATAGCAATACGTTACTGAAGTCTGAAATAAGTACGTTTTTAGTCAATTGAATGGCTTCCAAAATGACTTTAACAGTATCATAATTCTCAAAAAATGATCTGTCTTCTGGTTTTTCTAAATTAAGATAAATGAAATGAGAGTACGATTTTCCGAACTCTTTAACTAGTGTTGTTTACCCAACCTGCCTTGCACCTCTGATAATTAAAGGCTTACGTGTATAAGAATTCTTCCAAGTTACTAATTTTTCAAACGCTAAACGATTTACCATATATACATTTGTTACATAACAAGGGCAAATTAAAGCAAATCTTGTTCGAAAACAAGGGCATTTTTAATCAAATCTTGTCGCAAAACAAGGGCAAACTACAAAAATCCAAAAACAAATCAAAAAGAATCATCAATCTTAGGAACTCAAATTCGGACTTCGTTACTATAAAAAAGGCAGTAGTTTTCGCAAAGAAACGGTCATCCCGTGCCCTGACACGATTCGAAGAACCACGAAGTGCTATCTCTGTCCAATATCATTTTAC
>Ga0100382_1001442_pt1 | contig 15727 bp, 12 predicted proteins | sample CryGeymeta201506_FD_81566 | JGI IMG/M metagenome (GOLD analysis project Ga0100382, IMG submission 81566) | Groundwater microbial communities from Crystal Geyser aquifers in Utah, USA - Crystal Geyser metaG 2015-06 | ecosystem: Environmental > Aquatic > Deep subsurface > Groundwater | place: USA...
CGTACGTCCCAGCGCTGCCAACGCCCCGGTCTCGCGCTCGCGCCGCGAGGTGCTCAGGTGCGAGCTGTACAGCCCTTCGCGGCGCAGTAGCGCCCCGATCGCGCCGGAATCGTTCGCGCGCCCCGCTTCTTCGAGCATGGCGAGTTTATATGCGGCGCTGAACTGGCGACGCCTGGCCGGCGCGCGTACTTCCGGATCCGACACCCCGGCGCGGCAATTGATGACACCATCTTGAGTTTCTTCCTAGCAGACATTGGGCACCTACCTTTCGACAGTAATCTTACGAGGGTGGGTGTCTCACGTCACATTGGCACAAACGGCATCGACATGGAGTCGTATCGCATCCAGCAGACCGGCTGCGCCAAGATCGCGATCGAGCGCCGGCCCGGCGTGCTCGCCCCGCGAGCACCAAGGGCGGACACGGGACCACGCCGGAAGAGCTATAGACGCTCTCGCGCATCATCGCGGAACTGAGCGAGCGCCTCAATCGGACGCGAGACGACGGGCGATGCATCGGCCGAAGGGGTTCCCTGAGGAGGCTGCGAGGATCCCCGGCGCGCTTGCGGCAAGGATTGACCGGGCGCGCATCGCGAAGGCGGTACAATCCGGCCGCGCTCGCGCGTGCCGCCGAGCCGCGCGTTCCGATGGATCCAGATCCCGTGTCCCGCCCCCTCGTGCTCGCCTCCACTTCCGTGTACCGGCGCGAACTGCTCGCGCGCCTGCGGATTCCTTTCGTGACCGCGCGCCCGGAGGTCGACGAAAGCGCGCTGGAGGGCGAAACGCCGCGCGCGACCGCCGAGCGGCTGGCCTGCGCGAAGGCGCGGGCGGTGGCGGCCTCTCACCCGGATGCTCTCGTCATCGGCAGCGACCAGGTCGCGTATTGCGGTGCGACGATCTACGGGAAGCCGGGCAACGCGGCGCGCGCGATCGCCCAGTTGCGCGAGCTTCGCGGGCGCACGGTGCTCTTCGACACCGCCGTGTGCGTGTTCGACGCGGCCACCGGGAGCTGCCGCGTGCGCACCGTGCCCACCGAGGTGCGGGTGCGTCCGCTCTCCAGCGACGAAATCGAACGCTACGTCGCCGCCGAGCAGCCGTTCGACTGCGCCGGGGCCGCGCGTTCCGAGGGACTGGGCATCGCGCTGCTCGAATCGATCCGCGGCGAGGATCCGACCGCGCTCGTCGGACTGCCGCTGATCGCGCTGTGCGCGATGTTGCGCGAGGAAGGGCTCGCGATCCCCTGAGCGGCGCCCGGCTCAGCGCAGCGCGGCGCGCGCGAAGAAGCCGGCGAGACCCTCGGCGACATCAGAGCCGAAGCGACGGGCGAAACGCTCCGCCAGGCCGCGCCGCTGCGTGTAGTCGCGGATGTCCTCGGCCTTGACGACGTCGCGCGCGACCGATTCGATCGTGCCGAAGCCGTCCGCCAGCCCCAGCTCGATGCTCTTCGCTCCGCTCCACATCAGGCCGCTGAACAGCTCCGGTGTCTCCTTGAGCCGCGCCCCGCGCCCCTTTCGCACGGTCTCGATGAACTGGCGATGGATGTCGTCGAGCAGTACCTGCGCATGCGCGCGCTGCCTCTCGTCCTGCGGCGAGAACGGGTCGAGAAAGCCCTTGTTCTCCCCCGCGGTCAGCAGGCGCCTCTCGACGCCGAGCTTGTCCATCAGGCCGGTGAAGCCGAAGCCGTCCATGAGCACGCCGATCGAGCCGACGATGCTCGCCTTGTCGACGAAGATCCGGTCGGCCGCCGCAGCCACGTAATAGCCGCCGGAGGCGCAGACGTCCTCGACGACCGCATACACGGGAATCTTCGGATGCAGCGCACGCAGCCGATGGATCTCGTCGTTCATCATGCCGGACTGCACCGGACTGCCGCCCGGGCTGTTGCATCGGATCACCACCCCCCGCGTCGCCTTGTCCTCGAACGCGCCCTGCAGCGCCGAGACGAACAGTTCGGCGCTGGCCTCGCTCTTGGACGAGATGACGCCGCTGATGTCCACCAGTGCCGTATGCTTGCCGGATTCCGAGAACCTTTCGGTGGAAGCTCCCCAATCGACGAACAGGGCGAGCAGCAGCGTCAGGTAGGCGAAACCGAGCAGCTTGAAGAAGATGCCCCAGCGGCGGCGCCGGCGCTGCTCCACGATGGCTTCGAGCGCGATGCGCTCGATGACCCTGCGTTCCCACTCCGGCCCGCCGGGCGGTGATTCCTGCATGTCAGTCCTGTCCGAGATAGACGCCGCCATCGCGCTCGAACACGGCGACCGGCACCAGGCCCCCGTCCCTGCACGGCCCCCCTGCACAGCGGCCGCTGTCGGGTTGGTAGAGCGCGCCATGCGTGGCGCAGATCAAGTATAAGCCGGAATCGTCATGGAAGCGGCCGGGCATCCAGTCGAGTTCGACTCCGATGTGGGCGCAGCGGTTGAGCCAGGCACGGACGCGGCCTCGCCAGCGGATCGCGAAGGCCGCGGCGAGACCCTCGCCCTCCTGCACCTGGAAGCGAACGCCCGGACCACCCTCGACGAGGTCCGAGGAGGCGCAAATCAGCCGTTCGCCTCGAACCATTCCGCGAGCGCCTCCACCGTGTCGACGCAATCGAGCGGCCGTTCCTGCGCGAGCATCTCGCGGGAATGGGCCCCGTAGCTCACCGCCAGCGCGCTCACCCGCGCATGGTGCGCCATCTTCACGTCGTGCGTCGTGTCGCCCACCATCAGCGTACGGGCCGGTGCCACGCCGGTCTGCGCCATCAGGTCGAGCAGCATGGCCGGGTGCGGCTTCGGCCTGCACTCGTCCGCGCAGCGTGTCGCCGCGAAACGCCCTTCCAGCCCTGCCACGACCAGCGCACGCCGCAGGCCGAGCCGGGTCTTCCCGGTGGCGATGCCCAGAAGGTAGCCGCGGCCGCGCAGGCGCGCGATGAGCCGCTCCGCGCCCGGATACAGGCTCAGCAGGTGATCCTGCGCAAGATAGTGATGCCTGAAACGCTCGGCGAGCCTGGGGTAGTCTCGCGGATCGAGCCACGGCATGGCGCCAGCGAGCGCATCCTCCAACCCGAGGCCGATGACGTGGCGCGCCGCCGCCTCGCCGGGAGGATCGATGCCGAGATCCGCGCATGCGGACAGGATGGCGCGGACGATGGCCGCGGTCGAATCGAGCAGCGTGCCGTCCCAGTCGAACACGACCAGGTCAAGGCGCCGCTTCATGATCCTCGGCCTCGTTCGCCTCGACCCGCCCGAGGAACGCGCGCAGATCTTCCGGCAGATCGGCGCGCGCCCGCATGGGCTCTCCGCGCAGGGGATGCAGGAAGGCAAGCTCGGTGGCATGCAGGAACATGCGCTTCAGCCCGGCCTTCGCGAGCTTGCGGTTGAGTGCGAAGTCCCCGTACTTCTCGTCGCCGAGAATCGGAAAGCCCAGATGGGCGAGATGCACCCGGATCTGGTGCGTGCGCCCCGTTTCGAGCTCGACTTCGAGCAGGCTGAAGTTGCGCCAGCGCCGCAGCAGCCGGACGCGGCTGACCGCGGGCTTGCCATCCGCGCGCACGGCCACGCGCCGCTCGCCCTCCGGGGTCACGAACTTGTGCAGCGGCAGCTCGATGCGCCGCTCGGCCTCGCGCCAGCGCCCGCTCACGAGCGCGAGATAGGTCTTGCGCACTTCCCCGGCGCGAAGCCTCGCATGCATCGCAGTCAGCGCGCTGCGCTTCCTCGCAAGCAGCAGCACGCCCGAGGTGTCGCGGTCGAGCCGGTGCACGAGTTCCAGGAACTTCGCTTCGGGCCGCTCGGCGCGCAACTGCTCGATCACGCCATGGCTGATCCCGCTGCCTCCATGCACCGCGCGTCCGGCGGGCTTGTCGAGCACGAGCAGCGCGTCGTCCTCGAACAGCACCGGAATCGGACGCAGCGCGCGAGCGTGCGCGACCGGCGCCGTGACTGTGGCGATGCGGATCGGGGGAATCCTCACCTCGTCGCCCTCGCTCAGGCGGAAATCGGCATCGACCCGGCGCCCGTTCACCCGCACTTCGCCCCGCCGCAGGATGCGGTAGAGATGGCTCTTGGGCACGCCGCGGCACACGCGCATCAGGTAGTTGTCGACGCGCTGTCCGGCCCCGGCCTCGGCGACCGATTGCTTCGTCACCGCGGGAACTTTGCTCAAACCACTCATTTTCAATATACTGTCGGCGGCTCGAACTCCCGGCGAGGGAGCCGGGTGCGGCCGCCTCGCGGCGCTGCCCGCGCCCGGACTGCCAACCGCACGAACGCGGCGCCGGACGAGCCGATGACATGGTTAATCTCGCTCACCCCAGAAGTAGCGATGGTAGTCGATTTTGCGCGCGCGACAGTCACACGCGAATTTGCCGTTCCTGAACGCCCTGGCGCTTCAGGACGCTGGGATGCACCGCCCCGGCAGTTGGAAATGCACTCGAACCCCATGACAAGACACGAGCCATTCTGACCCCAGCCCTGCCGGCGGCCTGCGTCGTCTCGTTCCCGTTGCAAGCGCGCGGGAGAACACCGGATGAAACGCATGCTGTTCAACGCTACGCAGGCCGAAGAGCTTCGCGTCGCGATCGTAGATGGTCAACAACTGGTCGACCTCGACATCGAGTCGGCAGCCAAGGAACAACGCAAGAGCAACATCTACAGGGCCATCATCACCCGCATCGAGCCCAGTCTCGAAGCGGCGTTCGTGGACTATGGTGCCGAGCGCCACGGCTTCCTGCCCTTCAAGGAAGTCTCGCGGTCCTATTTCAAGCAGGGCGTCGAGCCGTCCAAGGCACGCATCCAGGACGCGCTGCGCGAAGGCCAGGAACTCATCGTCCAGGTCGAGAAGGACGAGCGCGGCAACAAGGGAGCGGCCCTCACCACCTACATCAGCCTGGCCGGCCGCTACCTGGTGCTGATGCCCAACAATCCGCGCGGCGGCGGCGTCTCGCGCCGCGTCGAGGGCGAGGAGCGCGACGAACTGCGCGAGGTGCTCGACCAGCTCGAAGTGCCACAGGGCATGAGCCTGATCGCGCGCACGGCCGCGATCGAGCGCAGCGCCGAAGAACTCCAGTGGGACCTCAACTACCTGCTCCAGCTCTGGCAGGCGATCGACGGTGCAGCCCAGGCCCAGAGCGGCGCTTTCCTGATCTACCAGGAAGGCAGCCTGGTGATCCGCGCGATCCGCGACTACTTCAAGCCCGACATCGGCGAGATCCTGATCGACACCGACGAGATCTTCGACCAGGCGGTGCAGTTCATGGGCCACGTGATGCCCCAGAACGTGAGCCGGGTCAAGCGCTACCGGGACGACGTGCCGCTGTTCTCGCGCTTCCAGATCGAGCACCAGATCGAGACCGCGTTCGCCCGCCAGGTGACTTTGCCTTCGGGCGGCGCGATCGTGATCGACCACACCGAAGCCCTGGTGGCGGTCGATGTCAATTCGGGCCGCGCCACCGGCGGCCAGGACATCGAGGAGACTGCGCTGCGCACCAACGTCGAGGCCGCGGACGAGATCGCCCGCCAGCTCAGGCTGCGCGACCTCGGCGGACTGATCATCATCGACTTCATCGACATGGAAAGCGCGCGCAACCAGCGCGATGTCGAAAACCGGCTCCGCGATGCGCTGCGGCAGGACCGCGCCCGCGTCCAGACCGGCAAGATCTCGCGCTTCGGCCTGCTCGAACTCTCGCGCCAGCGCCTGCGCCCGGCGCTCGCCGAGAGCAGCGACATCCCGTGCCCGCGCTGCACCGGCACCGGACACGTGCGCAACATCGAATCGGCCGCCCTGCACATCCTGCGCATCATCGAAGAAGAAGCGATGAAGGAGAACACGGGCGCGGTGCATGCACAGGTGCCGATCGACGTCGCGGCCTTCCTGCTCAACGAGAAGCGCTCCGACATCCAGGCGATCGAATTCCGCCACAAGGTCAACGTGGTGTTGATCCCCAACGTGCACATGGAAACGCCGGCCTACAGCGTGACCCGGCTGCGGCACGACCAGCTCAATCAGGAGGGCATCAGCCCGCCCAGCTACCAGTTGATCGAGACGCCGGAGCCGGAAGCCTACCAGCCGCCGAGCCAGCCGGGCGCGCGGGCGCCCCGTCAGGAAGCGGTCGTGAAGGGAATCACCCCGGCCGAGCCCGCCCCCGTGCCCAGGCCGCGAGCCGAGGCCGCGCCGGCATCCGCGCTGCCGCAGCCGGGTCTCCTCGGCCGTCTGGTCTCGTGGCTGCGCGGCGCCCGGCAGACGGTCGCGGCGGGATCGGCGCCTGCGACGCGCGAGCCGGTACGCGAAGCGAAAACCGCGAGCGCGCCGCGCCCGGCCCGAGAACAGCCGGTGCGCCCGCGCCGCGGGCGTGGTGAAGGCCCGGAGCGCGGTCGCGGCCGAGGCCCGCGGCCGGAATCCGGCGAACGTCCGGAACGCAGGACCGCCCCACCGCGCCCGCAGAAACCGGCGCAGGTGCCGGCGGCCGAATCCACAGCCGTGCAGTCCGTCGTGCAATCCGCCGCGCCCCGGCCCGAGACTGCGGCAACGGGTACTCCGGAACGGGGACGCCGCACGCGGCGCGGACGCCGCAATCGCGGGGAGCGCGAGGAGGCAACGGGCGTCGCGGGCGTGGCGGGCGCAGAGACCGCGCCGGCCGTGGAATTCCCTGTACCCCGTGCCGCCGAACCGGTAGAGCGGACGGAGCCGGCGGAGGCCACGGCGCCTGCCGCTCCCGCCCCGGTACCGGTCGGCCCGCCCGAGACGGTCAGCGAGGCACCGGCGCCCGCGGCAGAAGCGGCCGAGCCGATGTCGCCCGTTCCGGTCGTGTCCGTCCCGGCGGCTGCGGCGACGGTCACCCCGCCGCCAGCTCTGCAACCCGCCCCCGCAGCGATTCCCCGCGAGGCGCCCACGGCGCGGCCGCAGGAGGACATCGCGGAGGCCCTGAAGAGCAGCGGACTCGTGCTCATCGAGACCCGCGCGGAGAAGATCACCGAAATTCAGCCGGAGGCCGAGCCCGCGCCCGCGCCGGTGAGGCGACGCACTCGTGCTGCCGCATCGGCGCCGCCGCAGGAACCGCTGGTGCAGATCGAAACGCGCAGGTGAGCGCCCGCCAGCCGGTCAGCGCTCGTCCTGAAGCCGGCGGCGCAGCTCCTCGGTGAGACCGCGCGCCGCGTCCTCGAGCAAGTCGAGGACGCGCTCGAAGCCGTCCGGACCCCCGTAGTACGGGTCCGGAACATCGGCGCCGGCATGGCGACCGGAATAGCGCATGAACAGCCCAAGCCTGTCCTGCCGGTGAGGCGGGCACGCCCGATGCAGATCCTCGAGGTTGTCGCGGTCCATCGCGAGGATCATGTCGAAGCGTTCGAAGTCCTCGGGCTCGACCGCCCGCGCACGCAGGCGGCCGATGTCGATGCCGCGCCGGATCGCCGCCTTCTGCGCGCGCGGATCGGGCGGCGCTCCCTCGTGATACCCGTAGGTCCCGGCCGAGTCCACGGTGACGCGTTTCGCCAGCCCGCCCAGCTCCAGGTAGTGCCGCAGCACCCCCTCGGCCGAGGGCGAGCGGCAGATGTTGCCCATGCAGACCAACAGCACTTTCATCGTTGGTTTCGAGTTTCGGGTTTCGAGTTTCGGGTTTTTCTGTCCTCTGTCCTGCGAACCCGAGCCTAGCGCGGATCGGCGCGCGCGTGAAGGGCACCTGACACCGATCCGCGCGTGACCGTGAGTCTCTCTGCTATCCTCTCCGCGCGATGACGCCACCGCCGATTCTCCTGCGCGCCCCGGCCGAGCGCCGTGGCGTGCTTGCGCGCTGGGTCGCCGTCGCATGCCTGGCACTTCCCGCCTTCGCCGCGCCGGCACGGGAGCCGGCGCTGCGCGAGGACGTTTCGGCCGCCCTGACGCGGCTCCAGTCCCGGCAGGAGGCGACCGCGGCCGACCTGGCGCGCTTCTACGGCGAGCGCGGATTCGAACCGGCCTGGTTCGCGAACGGCCGCCCCACCGCACAGGCGGGCGAAGCCGTCGCGCTGCTGCGCACGGCGGTGTCCCACGGACTGGAACCGGCCGACTACGACGCGGAGGGACTGGCGCAGAGGCTGCGCGACGCATACCGCGAGACGATCGCCGCGACCGACACCGCGCTCACGAGCGGCCTGTTCGCCTTTCTGCGCAACCTCGGCCGCGGCCGGATCGTGCCGCCGCGCCTGCGTTTCGAGCCGGCCCGGCGCATGGACGAACCCGACCTCGCGCGAGTCGTCGCCGAGGCCACTACCGCAGGACGCCTGCCCGGCCTCGCCGCGCGGCTCGCTCCGGCCTCGGCCCAGTACGAACGCCTGCGCGGGGCGCTGGCGCGTTATCGCGTGCTCGCCTCGGAACCCGTGGCCGCGCTGCCTGCGGTCAGGAAACTCGCGCCTGGCCAGGACTACGCCGGCATCGCCGCCCTGCACCGGCTGCTCGTCGCGCTGGGCGATCTCGCCCCCGGGACCGGCGTCCCGCAGCGCTATGAAGGCGAGATCGTCGCGGCTGTGCGCCGCTTCCAGGAACGCCACGGACTGGACGCCGACGGGGTGATCGGCAAGGCCAGCCTGGCCGCCCTGAACGCACCCCTGCGAGGCCGCGTGCGCCAGATCGAGCTGGCGCTGGAACGTTTGCGCTGGCTGCCGCCGCTCACGGCCGACAAGCTGATCGTCGTGAATGTCCCGGAGTTCAGGCTGCGCGCGATGCGGCGCGACGGCGAGACGTTCTCGACGGCTCTGCGCATGAACGTCATCGTGGGAAGAGCGCTCGACACGCAGACGCCGATGCTGTTCGAGGAACTGCGCCGGATCGAGTTCCGCCCGTACTGGAACATTCCGCCCTCGATCGCCCGCAAGGAGGTCGTCCCCCGGCTCAGGCGCGAGCCCGAGTACCTTGCACGCGAGGCGATGGAGTTCGTTCCCACCCGCGGCGGCCGGCCGACCACGGAGCCGAGCGAAGCGATGCTGGAGGCCGTGCTGCGCGGCGAAGCGCGCATCCGCCAGCGTCCCGGTCCCCGGAATGCGCTCGGCGCGATCAAGTTCGTGTTCCCGAACAACGCCAACATCTACCTGCATCACACCCCAGGCACGGCGTTGTTCGCGCGCGGGCGGCGTGACTTCAGCCATGGCTGCATCCGCGTCGAGGCGCCGGTCGAGCTGGCGCGCTTCGTCCTGGAAGAAGAGACCGGATGGGACGAGGCACGCATCCTCGCCGCGATGCGCGAGGATGCCAGCCCCCGGACGCTGCGCGTGCGCACGCCGATCCCCGTGCTGGTCTTCTACACGACTGCGGTGGCCGAAGAGGACGGCCGCATGTTCTTCCTCCCCGACCTCTACGGGCACGACGCCGCGCTCGATGCGGCGCTGAGGCAGCGGCCGTGAACAGCCGGCGGCGCTACCAGGTTCTCACGCGTCCGGTGTCGATGTGGACGAACTGCGAGGCCGGGTAGTAGCCGACTCCGCCGGCGCGCATCGCGCGCGCCGCATCGCGCAGATCGGCCAGATCGACGTCGGGCAGCCGGATGTCGATCGCCCGTCCTTCCATGTGCAGGCTGTGGCTCGCCACGCCGCCCGAGCGCCGGCGCAGCGCCGCGTTGGTCTGTGGACTGCGATAGCCCGAGATCACCTCGAACGGACGGCTCGCGCCGAACGCCTGCGCCAGCGCATGCAACTGATCGAAGAGCGCCGGATCGATGCGCCCGATCGCTCCGTCGTAGTGGTCACGCAAAAAGCGGTCGATCCGGCGCAGCGCCTCGGGGACATAGCGGCCGCCGACCGCATACACCACATCGAGCAGCTCCCCGGTATGGGTGTGGGCGAGCGCCACGGCGCGCGAGCGCGTTCCCGCCGCCCGCGCGGCGGATGCCAGCGACAGCAGCGGAGCGGCGCAGGCGAGGCGGACGGTACGGCACAGGAAAGCGCGCCGGGTGGCGTCTTGCTTCATGGATTTCCTCCCTCGAACAGCGCGCATTGTGCCCGCATCGGCGGCTGCGCGAAAGTCCCTGGTCAGTCCGCGCTGCGCGGATCGGCCCCGAAGGCGAGCTCCCTCAGCCGCGAGAGTTCGTCGCGCAGCCGCGCCGCCGTCTCGAACTCCAGGTTGCGCGCAGCCTCCATCATCGCCTTCTCGATGCGCCGGATCTCGCGCCCCAGCGCCTTCGCGTCGAGCGCCTCGTAGCGGGCACGTTCCTGTTCCACCGCGAGCGCGGCGCGCATGTCCCCGCCGTCATGGACGCCGTCGATCAGATCGCGGACGCGCTTCACCACGCTGCGCGCGGTGAGGCCGTGCTCGGTGTTATGGATCTCCTGCTTCGCCCGGCGCCGTTCGGTCTCGGCGATCGCGCGGCGCATCGACTCGGTCATCCGGTCGGCAAAGAGAAGAGCGGTGCCGCCGACGTGGCGCGCGGCGCGTCCCATGGTCTGGATGAGCGAGCGCTCCGAGCGCAGGAAGCCTTCCTTGTCGGCGTCGAGGATCGCCACCAGGGAGACCTCCGGAATGTCCAGTCCCTCGCGCAACAGGTTGATGCCCACCAGCACGTCGAACACCCCGAGCCGCAGGTCGCGGATGATCTCGACCCGCTCCACGGTGTCGATGTCCGAGTGCAGGTAGCGCACGCGGATGCCGTGCTCGCCCAGATACTCGGTGAGATCCTCCGCCAGCCGCTTGGTGAGCGTGGTGACCAGCACCCGCTCGCCGCGGCCGGCGCGCAGCCGGATCTCGCCCAGTAGGTCGTCGACCTGGGTCGCGGCGGGGCGCACCTCGACGCGCGGATCGACCACGCCGGTGGGCCGCACGACCTGCTCCACCACCTGGCCGCTGTGGCTCGCCTCGTACTCGGCCGGGGTTGCCGAAACGAAGATCGTCTGCGGCATGAGGCGCTCGAATTCCTCGAAGGTGAGCGGGCGGTTGTCGAGCGCCGAAGGCAGTCGGAAGCCGTAGTCGACCAGGTTCTGCTTGCGCGAGTGGTCTCCCCGGTACATCCCGCCGAGCTGCGGGATGGTGACGTGGCTCTCGTCGATGAACATCAGCGCGTCGGGCGGCAGATAGTCGATCAGCGTCGGCGGCGGCTCTCCGGGCTTGCGCCCCGAGAGGTGCCGCGAGTAGTTCTCGATCCCCTTGCAGAAGCCGAGTTCGACGAGCATTTCCAGGTCGAAGCGCGTGCGTTGCTCGATGCGCTGCGCCTCGACCAGCTTGCCGTTGGCATGGAACCCCTCGGCGCGCGCGGCGAGTTCCTCCTTGATCGCTTCGATCGCGCGCAGCGTGGTCGCGCGCGGGGTGACATAGTGGCTCGAAGGATAGACGGTGAAGCGCACGAGGCGCCGCGCGCGCTCGCCGGTCATCGGGTCGAACAGGCTCAGGCTCTCCACCGTATCGACGTCGAGCTCGATGCGAAGCGCCTCGTCTGCGTGCTCGGCGGGGAACACGTCGATCGTCTCGCCGCGCACGCGGAACGTGCCGCGGCGGAAATCGAGCTCGCTGCGCTCGTACTGCATGTCGACGAGCCGCCGGATCAGCTCGCGCTGGCCGATGCGGCTGCCCGTGCGCAGATGCAGCACCATGCTGTGATAATCGACCGGGTCGCCGATCCCGTAGATCGCCGAGACGGTGCACACGATCACGCAGTCGCGCCGCTCCAGCAGCGACTTGGTGGCCGACAGCCGCATCTGCTCGATGTGCTCGTTGATCGAGGAGTCCTTCTCGATGTAGAGATCGCGCGAGGGAACGTAGGCCTCGGGCTGGTAGTAGTCGTAGTACGAAACGAAATACTCGACCGCGTTGTGCGGGAAGAACTCGCGGAACTCGGAATACAACTGGGCGGCCAGCGTCTTGTTCGGCGCGAGCACCAGCGCCGGACGCCCGAGCCGGGCGATGACATGCGCCATCGTGTAGGTCTTGCCCGAGCCGGTCACGCCCAGCAGCGTCTGGAAGGCGAGGCCGTCGCGCAGCCCCTGCACCAGCGCCTGGATCGCCTCGGGCTGGTCTCCGGCCGGCTCGAAGGGCTGGTACAGGCCGAACGGGCTGCCTTCGAAGCAGAGGAGTTCCGGGTGCTCGGAGGGATGGCTCATGTTAGGATTGCGCCCCGCCGGATTCGCCACCGATTCCCGGTGACGGCACGGCCGGGCGAAACGCGCATTATTCCGTAGTTTCCCCGACCGGACACGCATTCGCGCGCGATCCGCGCGAGCGCCGGCGCGAAACGACACACGGAGCAGCCATGGACTCATCCTTGTTCGCAGCGGTGGCGACGGCGCCCCGCGACCCCATCCTCGGCCTGACCGAGGCCTTCAACGCCGATCCGCGTACGAACAAGGTCAATCTCGGCGTGGGGGTGTATTGCAACGACGAGGGCAAGGTCCCCCTGCTGCGCGCAGTGCGGGAGGCGGAGAAGGCGCGCCTGCAGGCGGCGCCGCCGCGCAACTATCAGCCGATCGACGGCCCGGCCGCTTACACCGGCGCGGTGCAGGCGCTGGTATTCGGGGCTGCTTCGGCGCTGCTCGCCGAGGGCCGGGTGGTCACCGTCCAGAGCCTGGGCGGCACCGGGGCGCTCAAGGTCGGGGCGGACTTCATTCGCAAGCTGCTGCCACCGGCGGCGGTCAGCATCAGCGACCCGAGCTGGGTCAACCATCGCGCCCTGTTCGAGGCGGCCGGGTTCACGGTCGCGACCTACCGCTACTACGATCCGGCCACCCGCGGGGTCGATTTCGACGGCATGAAGGCGGCACTCGGCGCGACTGCCGCCGGAACCGTGGTCGTGCTCCACGCCTGCTGCCACAACCCCACCGGCGCCGACCTCGACGAGACGCAATGGCGCGAGATCGCCGGCATCGTCCGCGCGCGCGGCCTCCTCGCCTTTCTCGATCTGGCCTACCAGGGCTTCGCCGACGGCATCGAGCAGGACGCCGCCGCCGTGCGCGTGTTCGCGGATGCGGGCGTGAACTTCCTCATCGCCAGCTCGTTCTCCAAGTCGTTCTCGCTCTACGGCGAGCGGGTGGGCGCGCTGTCGATCGTCACCTCGAGCCGCGAGGAGGCCGCGCGCGTGCTCTCGCAGGTGAAGCGCGTGGTGCGGACGAACTACTCGAGCCCGCCCACACACGGTGGGGCGATCGTCACCGCGGTGCTCTCCGATGCGCTGCTGCGCGCCCTGTGGGAGGAAGAGCTGGGCGAGATGCGCAACCGCATCCGCGACATGCGCACCGGACTCGTCGACCGGCTGCGCTCGCGCGGTGTGGCGCAGGATTTCTCCTTCATCGTGCGCCAGCGCGGGATGTTCTCCTTCACCGGCCTCAGCGCGCAGCAGGTCGAGCGCCTGCGCGAGGAAAGCGGGATCTACGCGGTGGCGAGCGGCCGCATCTGCCTGGCCGCGCTCAATTCCCGCAACATCGACTACACGGCGGACGCGATCGCGGCGGTGCTGAAGTCCTGAATGCGGCACCCGCGCGGGCTCAGCGCCGCACGGTGAGGAAGGGATCCGGGATGCGCCCGCTCACGCCCACCACGGCGCGCGCCTGGTTCGCCCCGAGGAAGGCGACCGACATCGCGCCGGATACCTCCGCCGCGCCGATGGTGAGCGAACCCGCGCCGCGCATCAGCCCGGATTCGAAACTCAGGTTGGCGATCCGCCAGATCCCGCCGTCGATGCGGAACACTCCGCCCGCCTTCTCGAACCGGGTCTGCCCGCCGCGCGTCGGGCCCGGCGCACGTGAGCGCACCGCCTCTGCAAAATCGAAATTCGAGAGCACACCCCGCTGGATCGTGAAGTCGCCCTCGGCCGCGAGCCGTTCGCCGAGCTTGTCGAAGTTCGACGCCCGCCCGGCCATGCGCAGCCCCGCATCGAGATCGCCCGCGAGCAGAAGATCCTTGCGCACCGCCGGCATCAGGCTTGCCAGGCCGACATGCTTGAGGTTCAGGCTGGCGGAGAACTCGGCGCCGTCGCCCCAGACGAGCCGGGCGGAACCGGAGACCACGCCGTCGAAGGCGCGCGCGTCGAATTTCTCGATCTTCAGCGAGCCCGGAGTGAGGATGCCGGCGGCATCGAAGGTGGAGAGCTTGATCCAGTCGTATCCGGGAAGTTTCCATTCCGCCGCGCCGAGGGCGATGCGATGGCTCGCACCTTCCGGTACCAGCGTTCCGCTCAGGGCGCCTGTGGAATCGACGAAGTGGATCTCCTGCATCCGGCCCTCTGTGTCCAGGATCACCTGCCCGCCGAGCCCCTCCACCGCCGTGCGCCCGAGCTTGAGCGTGGTCCGGTCGAAGCGCAGGCTGCGCGCGCGGAAATAGCCGCCGTTGAACCAGCCGGCGATGCGCGGCAGGACCGCGGCGTCGGCTTCGACGTGATCGAGCACGACCTCGCGCAGGATCTTCGGCGACGAAAGGAGACTGCCGAACTCGGGAGCGACGATGATCTTCCCGACCCGCAGCGCGCTGTCCTCGCCCACGCGCACATGCTCGATCTCGATGCCGGGGCTCGGCGTCAGGGTGAAGTGCATGGCGCCCAGGCGGATCGGCTCGCCGATGCTCGCGCGTACCCCCAGCTCGATGCGCGGCAGGTAATAATCGAACGGAAAGAAGATCACTCCGGCGGCAGCGGCGAAAACGATCGCGCCCAGCGCAAACGAAAGCCGCTTCAGCCATCTGCCGGTCCCGTGGCTGCGTTCGGCGTGCAGGTCGCGCAAGGCGGTCTCGTCCTCGGTGAACACCGGCTTGCCCGAAGGCTGTTGTCGCGCCGCGGCGGCCAGATCCGCGAACTCGTCTCCGTCCTCCGCCGCGGCACCCGGGCCCCACGCCTCGCCGCCCGATGCCGTTCCGGCGATCCCCGCTTCGGGAAAATCGAGCGGGTCCATGATGGTGATGTTTTCGTCACCATCGAGCGCGGCGAACGTCTCCTTCTTCAGCCGCTCGATCTTGTCGGCGGTCGCCTCCGGCGCTCCCGCGTCCGCCTGCCCCGCGCCCTCGCGCAGGGCACGCGCGCGCGCGGTCTCGACGAATCCGCCGCGCTCCAGGTCGGCCAGTGCCGCCTCGGCGATCGTGGCGTCGCCGAACTTGCGCAGGATCTCGCCGACGCTGCGCCTGCCATCGACCAGGTCGAGCACGTTCCTCAGGTTGCGCTGGACGATGCGCGTCTTCTGTGCGATCGCCTGTTCGCCGGTCGGAGTTCTCAAGTAAACGATCTGCTGATCCATCCTCGATTTCCCTCGCGGCCGGATTCCTCCCCTTCCCGGCGCAGGATTGTAAGCCAAGCTCCGGGACGCGCTAGACCCAGTCGCGCGGCGGCAGGAAATCCCGGTACAGCGCCTCCTCCGGGCTGCCGGGTTCCGGCTTCCAGTCGTAGCGCCAGCGCGCGAGCGGCGGCAACGACATCAGGATCGATTCTGCACGCCCGCCCGATTGCAGCCCGAACAGCGTGCCGCGGTCCTGCACCAGGTTGAACTCGACGTAGCGCCCGCGGCGAAAGGCCTGGAAATCGCGCTCGCGATCGCCCCAGGGGATGGCGCGGCGCCGCCCGACGATCGGCAGATACGCATCGAGGAAGGCGTCGCCGACGCTGCGCACGAGCGCGAACGAGCGCTCGAACCCGCCCTCGCTGAAATCGTCGAAGAAGATCCCGCCCACTCCGCGCGGTTCGTCGCGGTGGCGGATGAAGAAATAGCGGTCGCAGGCCTGCTTGAAGCGCCGGTGCAGATCCGGGCCGAACGGATCGAGCGCCGCCTTGCAGCGCGCGTGGAAATGCCGCACGTCCTCCTCGAACGGGTAGTAGGGCGTGAGGTCC
>Ga0100382_1001539_pt1 | contig 15114 bp, 14 predicted proteins | sample CryGeymeta201506_FD_81566 | JGI IMG/M metagenome (GOLD analysis project Ga0100382, IMG submission 81566) | Groundwater microbial communities from Crystal Geyser aquifers in Utah, USA - Crystal Geyser metaG 2015-06 | ecosystem: Environmental > Aquatic > Deep subsurface > Groundwater | place: USA...
CTCACCGGGCGGCGACCGGCCGACATCCCCGCCATCGCTCAGGACGCCTTGCCGGCGCCGAAACCCGGCGGCGCATAGGCGGCCCCGACGCCGGCCGAAGCCCCCAGGACGGCGGCGCCCCCGATCCAGCCCCGCGCGCCGATCTGGCCCGTCAGCGTCAGCCCGCTCGCCGCCGATACGGTCGCGAGCCGCAAGACGCGGTCGGCGACGCTCATAAGACCCTGCAATGTCATCCGCCAGCCTTTCGGTTCGATGAGTCGCGCGGGGACTATCGGCCATGGGTCGGGCGGGATATGTGCGGATATCACTATCTTTCTTGATAGCGCTGATCCGGCGGCGCGCGCCGCTTGAAGATGCGGTTCAGGCGGTCGATGGCGCGGGGGTCAACGTCACGGGTTCTGCGGTTTGCGGGCGACGCCCATGTAGAGAACGCCGGTGAACGGCAGCCGCCCGAAGATCAGGTCGCCGCGCCGGTTCACCCCGCGCGGGCCGAGGCCGGTGAAGGCGCCCGGCGCCAGCCCGGCGCCGACCAGCCCGGCGCGCAGCGCGCGCGGGGTGATGAACAGCGCGGGGTCATGCGTGCCCTTCGGCAGCAGCCGCAGGACATCTTCGGCGATGGTGATCGTCGCCAGCCGCGCCAGCGGGTTGCGGTTGATGGTGTCGAACAGGAACAGCCCGCCGGGGCGCAGCACGCGGGAAACCTCCGCCAGCACCTGGCCGAGATCGCGCACATGCTCCAGCACATCGACGCACACCACCGCGTCAAAGGCGGCGTCGGCGTAGGGCAGGTCTTCGCCGACGCCCACGTCATAGGCGATGGCGCGTCCCTGGGCTTCGGCGTGGGCGCGGGCGGCGGCGACCGCCTCCGCCGCCGGGTCGATCCCGGTGACGCGGGCGCCGCGCGCGTCCAGCGCCTCGGCCATGAAGCCGCCGGCGCAGCCGAGGTCAAGCACCGCCTTGCCGCGCCAGTCGATCTGGCGGTCGAACCACCCCAGCCTTCCGGGCACGAGATTCTTGAGCGTGCGCACCCAGCGCAGATCGTCGGACCACCAGCGGTCGGCCGCCTGGTCATAAATCGTCAGGTCATTGCGCATTTGGGCGCCTCCAGCGTGGCAGGGCGTAGGGGACGGCGGCGCGGTAGCGGTGGAACCGCGCGCCGTAGCGCGCGGCGAACCGGCGCTCCTTGAGGCGCGGCGCCAGCAGGCAATAGGCGGTGTAGCTGACCGCCAGCGCCAACTGATCCGGCGTCCAGACCGGCACGGTCCACAGCGTCAGCGCGAACGCCACATAGATCGGCTGGCGGATCAGGCGGAACAGGCCCCGCGTCGGCATGTCGGGGAAAACGGGCCGGACCCGCGCCATCAGCGACAGCCACCCGAGCGCGCCCGACTGCACTTCCGCGCCCGCGTCGAAGCTGGCCTTCAGCAGCAGCAGCCACGCCCCGGCATAGGCCGCGCAGATCGCCCAGCAAGCCGCGCCATCCGCCCGCCACCAGACGATCCCGGAGGGCGTCCAGAGCGCGAACAGCGCCAAGAGCTGCAAGGACGCGATCAGCGCATAGGTGGTGGTCGCCAGCGTCGCGCCATGCGGCCCCGGCGCGAGCCGCGCCAGCAGCCGCCCGCCCGGCCCGGTCAGCAGCGCCGAATGCGCCAGCGGAAACTGCGCGATCAGCGCGGCGTTTGCGAGCAGCGCCCATGGCCAGGGGACGCGGCCAAGGCTTTCGCTGAGGCCGAAGAACATCGCTGCGATCATCGCCAGCACCGCCAGCGCGAACGCGGCGTGGCACAGCAGCCCGATGACCAGCGCCAGCGCGATGCGGCCCGCGCCGGGGGGCGGGCGCATCGCGGCCCCGATCAGGCCGGTCAGCCCTGCGATGCGCGGATCATCGCGCAAGCGCGCGGCCGCAGGCGCGCGCCGCTGCGTCGCGCCGTCTGGAGGTTCCGCCGCGTCTTGGATAGTCATGAAGCTCCCGGCCTCGCCTGCCGCCAGCGCGCAACATAGGCCGCCCGCGTCGGGGGGCGACCCGGTTCCTGACGCCGCCGGACCGATGCGGCCAGCCCCCATGCGCGGCGCCTCGCCTCAGCGGCCTGGCATCGCGGCGCCGTCATAAATCTGTGTCACGCCGCAAGATAAAATCCCGCCATGGTCGCGGCGCAGCGATGATCGACTGGCCATGCCCGGCTGACGGGCGCAGGCTGGCCGTCCCTTGGGTTAAACCACGCGGTCCGGACCCGCGCGGTCCGCGCCAACCGTCCGGCGAAGGAGTTCCGAGATGAGCGACGACACAATGCGCGCCGCAGTCTGGCGCAAGGCCCGTGACCTGCGGGTGGAGACAGTACCGGCGCCGCAGATCAACGATCCCCACGCGGTGCGGGTGAAGGTCGCCGCCTGCGGCATCTGCGGCAGCGACCTGCACGAATACGCCGCCGGTCCGATCTTCATTCCCGTGGACGCGCCGCATCCGATCAGCGGCGAAAAGGCCCCCATCGTGATGGGCCACGAATTTGCGGGCGAAGTGGTCGCGGTGGGCGAAAAGGTCACCCGCGTCAAGCTGGGCGACCGGGTGGTGATCGAGCCGATCCTGTCGCCCAACCGCGACGGCGCCTATCTGATGGAGCGCTACAACCTTTCGCCGCTGCTGGGCTTTCACGGCCTGTCCGGCGGCGGCGGCGGGTTCTCGAAATACACGGTTCTGGGCGAACACATGCTGCACCGGCTGCCGGACGACTTGTCGTGGGAGCAGGGCGCGCTCGTCGAGCCGGCGGCGGTCGGCCTGCACGCGGTGCGGCAAAGCGCGCTCAAGGCCGGCGACAGCGCCGTCGTGTTCGGCGCGGGCCCGATCGGGCTGATGGTGATCGAGGCGCTGAAGGCCGCCGGGGCGGCCAGCATCCACGCGGTCGAAATGTCGGCGGTGCGCCGCGCCAAGGCCGAGGCGCTGGGCGCCGTGGGGCACGACCCCGCGCAGGGCGACGTGGTCGCGGCGATCCACGACGCGACCGGCGGCGGGGTGGATTTCGCCTTCGAGGTGACCGGCGTTCCCGCCGTTTTGTCGCAGTGCGTCAACGCCACCCATCCCGGCGGCGAGATCGTCATCGTCAGCATCTGGGAAGGCCCCGCGTCGTTCCATCCCAACGACCTGGTCATCAAGGAGCGCACGATGCGCGGCATCATCGCCTACCGCCACATCTATCCGGCGGTGATGGCGTTGATGCAGAAAGGCTATTTCCGGGCCGAGGATCTGGTGACCGACCGCATCGCGCTGGAGGACATCGTCGAGAAGGGCTTTGAGCGGCTGCTGGCCGACAAGTCGCAGATCAAGATCATGGTCAGACCCTGATACGGTCCGGGCGGCGTTTCGTCATCGCGTCGCCCGGATCCGTCGATCAAGCGCGGCGCACGCGGTCGGTCAAGTCCCGCCGCGCGAGAGCAAACCGCCGCTGGCGCAGACCATGCCGGATCGCACCGCCAGGAGCCATTCCCGCACGCTTGCGCTGGGCGCCGCGCATCCGCAGGGTCACTGGTGGCGCAGCGCGTCGATGGGGTTCATCCGGGCGGCGCGGCGGGCGGGGAAGTAGCCGAACACCACGCCCACCACGGCGGAGAAGCCGAACGCCAGCAGCAGGATCACCGGATCGGGGGCGAACGGCGCCGAAAGGGCGTAGGAGCCGAGCGCCCCGAGCGCCAGTCCCAGCGCGACGCCGATCAGCCCGCCGAAGCCGGACAGCATGACGGCCTCCACCAGAAACTGCGTCAGCACCTGGCCCTCGGTGGCGCCGATGGCGAGGCGGATGCCGATCTCGCGGGTCCGCTCCGTCACCGACACCAGCATGATGTTCATGATGCCGATGCCGCCAACCAGCAGGCTGATCGCCGCCACACCCGAAAGCAGGCCGGTCAGCACCCCGGTGATGCCGGTCAGCACCGAGGCGATCTGCTTCATGTCGAACACGTTGAAGTCGTCCTCCTGCCCCGGACCGATGCGCCGGCGCTCGCGCATCAGGCGCTCGATGTCGCCCTTGGCGCTGTCGGTCGAGACGCCATCGCGCACCGCCGCGTAGATCAATGAGACGTCCGAATTCCCCGCGATGCGGCGCTGGAAGGCGCGGATCGGGATCAGGATGAAGTCGTCCTGATCCGTCCCGAAGCTGGAGGCGCCCAGTTCTTCGGCGACGCCGATCACGCGGCAGGCGACCGATTTCAGCCGCAGCGTCTGGCCCTGCGGGTCGCCGGCGCCAAACAGCGCGCGCCGCACGGTCTGGCCCAGCAGGCACACCGCCGTGCCGCTGCGCGCCTCGCTGTCATAGAAGCCGCGCCCCAGCGCCACCGCGATCTCGCGCGCGTCGAGATAGCGGTTGTCGGCGCCGGTCACGGTTGTCGTGCGGTTCAGGGCGCCTGCGATGACGGTGATCTGGCGCGAGCTGGCTGGCGCCGCGACGCGCACGCTGGCGACCTCAGCCTCAAGCGCGTCGGCGTCGCGCAGGGTGAAGGGCTCGGCCGTGCCGGCGCTGGCGCCCGGACCCTGCTGGGGCTGGCCGGGCCGCACGATCAGCAGATTGGCGCCGAGCGCCCCGACGTCGGCGGTGACCTTGGCGGTCGAGCCCTGCCCGATCATGACCATAGCGATCACGGAGGCGACGCCGATCACGACGCCCAGCACCGTCAGAAACGATCGCAGCGCGTTGCGCAGGATGGTCTGCAGCGCGAGGCGGACGGCTTCCCAAAGCATCTCAGGCGGCCTCGGCGCGCGCCGTGTCGGCGACGATGCGGCCGTCGGAGAAATGCACCTGCCGCCGCGCCCATTGCGCCATGTCCGGCTCATGCGTCACCATCACGATGGTCACGCCATCGTCGCGGTTGAAACGCGCCAGCAACGCCATGATCTCGCGCGAGCGGGCGCTGTCGAGGTTGCCGGTGGGCTCGTCCGCCATGATCACCGCAGGCCGACCGACGATGGCGCGGGCGATGGCGACGCGCTGCTGCTGGCCGCCGGAGAGCTGCGACGGCGCATGGTGCGCGCGGTCCTCAAGCCCGACCCTGGCCAGCGCCTCCAGCGCGAGTCGGCGGCGCTCGGCGGCGCTGACGCCCTTGTAGACAAGCGGCAGCTCTACGTTCTCGACGGCGGAGGTTCGAGGCAGCAGATTGTAGCCCTGGAACACGAAGCCGATCCAGCGGCGCCTGAGCAGGGCGCGGCGGTCCCGCGTCAGGCGGCTCACGTCCACGCCCTTGAAGCGATAGAGTCCGGCGGAAGGCGCATCGAGACAGCCGATGATGTTCATCGCGGTCGATTTGCCCGAGCCGCTGGCGCCCATGATGGCGACAAATTCGCCCTCGGCGATGGTCAGGTCGATCCCGTCCAGCGCCCGCACCATCGCGTCGCCAACCCCATAGACCTTGCTGACGCCCCGCAGCGCGATCAGCGGCGGGGCGGGGTCGCGCGCGGCGTTCATGGCCGGGCCAGGTCGGTGATCACCCGGTCGCCAGGCGCGAGCGGGCCGTCAAGGACCTCCGTGCGCAGGCCGTCGCTGGCGCCGACGCGGACCTTGATCGGCGCCGTTTCGCCGTCGCGCGCACTCCAGATCGTGCGCCACCCCTCGGCGTCGATCTTCGGCGCGGCGCCCGGCGCGGCGGCGCCGGGGCGGCGCGGGATCAGCAGGCCGAGCAGGCCGCCGCCCGATTTCGCATCCTCGGCCACCGGCGGCGGGGTGAAGCGCAGCGCGGCGTTCGGGACCAGCAGCGCGTCATCGACCTGCGCCACGATGATCTCCGCTGTCGCGGTCATGCCGGGGCGGAGCAGCAGCTCGGCGTTGTCGATGGTCAGCAGCGCCTCGTAGGTCACGACCCCGTCGATGGTCTGCGGCGCGTAGCGCAGTTCCGAGATGGCGGCGGGAAAGCTGCGGCCCTGATAGGCCTCGACGGTGAAGCGCGCGGACTGGCCGACGCGGACCAACCCCATGTCCGCCTCGTCCACATCGACCCGCAGCGCCATCTGCGCCAGGTCCTCGGCGATGGTGAACAGGATCGGCGTGTTCAGCGAGGAGGCGACGATTTGTCCGGGTTCGACGTTGCGTTCGAGCACGACGCCGCGGATCGGCGAGCAGATGCAGGCCTTCGCCAGATTGGTCTCGTCGAGCAGCAGGTCGGCGCGGGCCACGTCGGCGTCGGCGCGGGACACGGCGACCGCAGCCTCCGCCCGGCGCAGGTTGGCGACGGCCGCGTCGCGCGCCTGGACGGTCGAAAAATTGCGGTCGGCCAGCGCGCTCACCCGCTCGTGCTGGTCGGTCGCCTCGCGCAGGGTGGCCTCAGCCTCCGCCACCCGCGCCAGCCGCGCCGCCAGCGCGGCGCGCGCATGGGCGAGCTGGGCGTCGAGCTTGGCGGTGTCGAGCCGCGCCAGCCGCTGACCGATCTCGACGGCGTCGTTGTGATCGACCAGAACCTCGCGCACCATGCCCGACAACTCGCTCGATATCTCGACAAGGTTGGTGGGCTCGACCGTGCCGGTCGCCGTCACCGTGACGGTCAGCGGGCCCCGGCTCAAGACCTCGGTGACGAACGGATCGGGCGTCGGCCCGCCGCCGACGGTCAGCCAAAGACCGGCGCCCACGACCCCGGCGAGCAGCGCGGCGGCAAAGCCGAGCCGCCGCCACATCGGCGCTCGCGCTGGCGCAAGGTCAAGCGCCGCGTCGATATCCGCCACGCCGTCCTTCATGTCGCCCCTCCATCGCAACCCTGTCCTTCGCAAACCAGCGGCAACGCCCCTGATAGCCAGATAGGGTCGCGGCCGCGAGACCGCCATGAACGCGGAATGGATCGTCACGAAGCTGATCCGGCTGTTGCCGACCGTCGTCGTGATCGTGCTGGGCACACTGTGAGGATGGCCGGCCAGGTGCTGGATGCGACGCAGGACCATGTTCGCGCCTTGGCGATCGCCCGCGCGCTCGACGAGGAAAGCACTGCCGACGATCACGCCGAGTTTCTGAGCGCCTGCTGGCGCGTGGTGAATGCCGAACGGGCAAGTGACCCCCTGACCCGCGACCTGCGCCGCATGCTGGTTAACGGGATCGAAGACGCGGCGACACTCCAACTCGCCACCGACTTCGGGGCGGCGCTGGAGCAGTCCACCGACGCGTTGCTGCGCACGGGTTATGCGCTGCGCACCCTGATCCTCGCGCGCGCTGGCGTCAGCAGACAGGGGGGCCGCGCGTGAAACCCAAGGTCAAACCCGAGATGGACCGCGCCACCGTGCATTTGATCACGGCGGCCGCGCCGCTTGAGGCAGCGGCCACGCCGGAGGCGCTGGGGTTCAAGGCCTACAATCTGGCGCGCATGGCCGCGATCGGCCTGAACGTGCCGCCGGCATTTGTGCTGGGCACAGGGTTCTGCGCCCGGCCTGAAGCGGTGACAGCCGATCTGTGGCGCGACGCTCTTGCGCACCTTGAGCTGGCGACTGGCCTCGGTCTGGGGAACGCGCGCAGACCGCTGCTGTTGTCGGTGCGTTCCGGCGCGCCGGTGTCGATGCCCGGGATGATGGAAACCCTGTTCAACATCGGGCTGACGGACGAAACCTTGCCCGGCATGGTGCGGCAGACCGGCCACCCGCGCCTCGCATGGGACGCCTATCGCCGTTTGGTTTCGGGCTTTGGCGAGGTGGTGGCGGGCATCGACGCAACCGCCTTCGAGGCGGATCTTGAGGCTGTTCGCGCAGGCGAGTCCGAACGCCATCTGGATTTCGCGACGCTGCGCGACCTGACCATGCGCCACCTTGACACCTATCGGCAGCATGCGGGTGAGCCTTTTCCGCAAAACGCATGCGCCCAGCTTGAGGCGGCGATCACGGCGGTGTTCCACTCCTGGTCCAGCGACAAGGCGAAAGCCTATCGCGCCTTGCGCGGCCTGTCGGACGAAATGGGGACCGCCGTCACTGTGCAGCGCATGGTCTTTGGCGACGGCGGCGGCCTGTCTGGCGCAGGCGTCGGTTTCACCCGCAATCCGATTGACGGCAGCCCTTCGCCATGGGTCGATTTCCTGTTCAATGCGCAAGGCGAAGACGTGGTCAGCGGCCGCCGCAGCGCCGAGGGGCACGAGGCGCTCGCCGCCATTGCGCCGACAGTCTGGACCGATCTCGTCGAGGCGACGCAGAGACTGGAGCGGCATTTCGGCGACATGCAGGATTTCGAGTTTACCGTGCAGGACGGCGAACTGTTCCTGCTGCAAACCCGCGACGGCAAGCGCACCCCGCAAGCTGCCGCGCGCATCGCGCTCGACATGGCGGATGAAGGCCTGATCCCGATTGAGACCGCGCGGCTGCGCACGGCGGGACTGACCGACGCCGCGCTGACCACGACCGGCCTCGCCTCCGACGATGGGGCGTCGCTGACGCCGGTCGCCCAGGCGGCGACTGCGGCCAGCGGCGTGGTCAGTGGCGAGATCGCCTTCGACGAGGCGCGGGTCCGCAGTCGCAAGGCGGCGGGGAAATCCGTGATCCTGGTGCGCCGGGACGCCGAGACGCGCGACATTTCCGCCCTCGATCTTGCGGATGGGCTGCTGACCCAGCACGGCGCGCGCACATCGCATGCGGCCGTTGTGGCCCGGCAACTGGGCAAGGTTTGTCTGGTGGGCTGCGAAGCCATGCAGATCGACGAGACGCGAGGGCGCATGGATCTGGCGGGGACTTCCTTCCAGGAAGGTGACCTGATCACGCTCGACGGCAATGCCGGGCTGATCTACTCAGGCGTTGCCCGGGTCAGGAAACTGGTTCCCGAAGCGCTTCTGGCGCGGCTGAAACTGCTTGGCGAGGCGGTCTGACCGCAGCCGCCACAGTGGCGCCGGCCCGATCGCCGCCAGGTCCGCCAAAGGGCGCTCGCCGCCTCGCTCGGCCCTTTTGGAGGGTCTGTCCGATTGGGGTCTGGCCGCGTCGAGAGGCTCCGTATCGGGTTTCGTCCATCGGTTGTCGTCGCGTGGGGGCCGTCGCCCGCGCCCGCGCCGCTCAGGGCCTCTCGCCGCGGGCCAGCGCGCCCTCGATGGCGTCGGTCGCCGACGCAATATCGGCGACCGAGTCGATCACGAAATGCGCACCGGCGCGGGTGAGGCGCGCCACGGCCTCGGCGCGGCGGGCGTCGAACGCCTCGGGCTCAAGCGCAGCCGTCTCCTCGGGCGATAGGCCGAAGACATTGCCGCTCAGCGCTACGCCAACCGTCCAGGCGCCGGCGTTGAGACCCTCCGCGATCCCGACCTCGGTGTCGTCCACCTTCACGACCGACCAGGCGGGCCAGACGCCGAGGTCGAGGAAGGTGCGATACATCATCGCCGGCGAGGGCCGCCCCTCGGCCAGGTCGCCCGCGCACACGAGGTTGTCCGGCGCGTAGCCCTGCGCAGCGGCCAGCGGCAGCAGCGGCGCCATGATCTCGCGCGTGTAGCCGGTGGTGGAGCCGATCTTCAGCCCGCGCGCCCGCAGCGCCGCGACCGCCTCCGCCGCGCCCTCTATCAGCCCGGCGAATTCGGTCACGACGGCGACGTTCATCGGCACGAACACGGCGTAGACGGCGTCGATGTCGGCCTCGCCCGGCGCGCGGCCGTGGCGCGCCGCCCAGGCGGCCGCGACCTCCGGCAGCGCCATCAGGGCGGCGATGTGGTCGCGCTTGGCCATGCCCATCGGCCCGCGCGCCTGCGCCACGGTCAGCTCGACGCCGAAGTCGGCGAAGGCGCGCACGAACACGCCCATCGGCGCGCGGCTGCCGTGGTCGATCATCGTGCCGGCCCAGTCGAACACGACCGCCGTCAGGCGCTGGCTCATGTCAGTCTCCGAACAGTTCGGCGACGGTTTCCTCGCCGATGGCGAAAGCGGTGCTGGCGCCCGTGCCGCTTGTCACGATCACCAGCCGGATCGCGGGGTCCGGGGCGTCGCGGATCATCAGCCGGTCGGGCAGCGAGGCGTAGACGCCCTGCCATCGCTCGACCACCCGCGCGCCCGGCAGGCGCAGCACGGCGTGCAATTCGTCGAGGATCAGCGCGTCCACGCGGTCGGGCGCGAAGGGCGAGGGGCTGCGTTCATAGTGATGGCTGTCGCCGACGATCAGGCCGCCGTCGGCGCCCTGCACGGCGATCAGATGGATGCCTTCGGCGAGGTGCTCGGGTTGCTCCGCGTCGAGCCGCGCCTTCAGCGCCGCCGCCTCGGGTAGCGCCGCGTAGCCGAGATAGCGCACCAGCGAGAGGTCGGACATCACCGCGCCGGGCAGGCGGAAGCCCGCCTCGCCGGGCATGACCTTCAGCATGTGCAGCCGACAGCGCGCGATCCCCAGCGCCGCGATGCGCTCGGGAAACAGCGTCAGCAGATCGTCGCCGGGGCAGACGACGACGCGCCCGGCCTCGATGGCGCCGGCGGTGGTGACGACGCGACCGGGCTCGACGCCGCTGACCAGCGTCCCGCGCAGAAAGGTCGCGCCGAGACCGTGCTCGATCCAGGCGGCGAGCTTCGGGATCGCGGCGCGGCTCTCGACCCGGCGCTCGTGCGGGCTCCACAGCGCGCCTTGCAGCGCTCCGTCGGCCAGCACGGCGCCGTGGCGCGCCCGCGCATCGGCCGCGCTCAGCAGCGCGCAGTCCGCGCCCATCTCGGTCGCGGCGAACGCCTCGAGCACGCGCATCGCCTCGGGCCGCTGCGCCGTCACCAGCAGCCCCGCGTGCTCGACCGCGATGCCCGCCTGCGGCGCGACCTCGAGCCAGACGTCGCGCGAGCGCATCGCGCGGCGCCAGCAGTCGCCCGCCTGCTGCCCCGTCACCGTGACGAAGCCGAAATTGCGCACCGAGGCGCCGATGGCCTCGGCCTCGCGGTCCACGACCACCACCGACAGCCCGCGCCGACGCGCCGCCAGCGCATGCGCCAGCCCGACGACGCCGGCGCCGACGACGACGAGGTCGGCATGCGCCGTCATCGCGTTCGCCACGCCTGCGTCCGCGCCAGCAGCCGCGAGAGCAGCGCGTGCACGCCGCGCGCCGCGAGGTTGGCGTAGACGATCAGCATGCACATCGCCGCCGCCGCCTGGATCTGGCCCGCATCGTCCATGTTGAGCGCCGCCACCGCCGCCAGCGTGGTGTGCGGCGCGTAAAGAAACACCACGGCCGAGACGGTCGTCATCGCGTTGACGAAGAAATATGCTGCGATGTCGATCAGCGTGGGTGAGCATACCGGCGTCGTCACCTGCGCAAACACCCGCGTCACCGGCTGCTTGAGCGAGGCCGAGACCGACTCGAACTCCCGGTCCATCGCCTTCAGCGCCGTCAGCGCCGTCAGGTGCGAGACGGTGTAGAAGTGGGTGATGGTCGCGATCACCAGGATCGCCATCGTGCCGTAGAGAAAATAGAACGGGTTCGCCGGGTTGTTGAAGAAGAAGATGTAGGCGAGCCCCAGCACAATGCCGGGGATCGCCATCGGCATCATGGCGAGAAACTGGAGCGCGGTGCGCGCCCAGGCGAAGCTGCGGCCTTTCTCGACGACGAATCCGCCGATGAACACGACGCCCGTGCCGATGGTGGCGACGTAGAAGGCCAGCCGCAGCGAGTTCCAGAAGCTGCCCCAGCCGCCGCCGTCGACTCCCTCGAAAGCGAAGTGCCTGAACGTCAATTCATGGTTGTAGGGCCAGAACCGGATCAACGCCGCGTATTGCGACACCAGCAGGATCAGCAGCAGAAAGCCCGCCACGGCGGCGCAGAACACGAAGGCCCGGCGGTCGGTCCGCGGGTCGGGCGCAGGTTCGTAGGGCGCCGCGCGCGCCGAAAGCAGCGCCACCTGCCGCGCGGTCACCCAGCGATCCACCGCGAAGGCGAAAACCGCCGGCACGAGCAGGATCACCGACACCACCGCGCCCATGGCGAAGTTCTGCTGGCCCACGACCTGCTTGTAGATGTCGAGCGCCAGCACATTGAAGTCGCCGCCCACCACTTTCGGCACGCCGAACTCGGTGATGGTCAGCGTGAACACGACGAATGCCGCCGAGATCAGCCCATAGCGCGCGCCCGGCAGCGTGACGGTGAAGAAGGTCTGGCGCGGGCTGGCGCGCAGCACCCGCGCCGCCTCGAAGAGCCGCGCGTCGGCGATGCGCAGCGCGGTCGCGATGATCAGCATCGCGTGCGGGAAGGTGAAGAACACGCATCCCAGCACAATCCCCGGCGCGCCGTAGATCGACCCGCCGAACATCAGCCCCCGCAACAGCCCCTGATTGCCGAACAGATAGACCAGCGACAGCCCGCCCAGCAGCGAGGGCGCCAGGATCGGCGCCGTCGCCAGCGTGCGGAACACGCCCTTGCCGCGCATGCAGGTGCGGTGCAGCGCATAAGCGAAGCCGAAGGCCAGCGTCACCGTGATGACGGTGGTGATGATCGCGACGGCGAAGCTGTTGACGATCGACTGCGACAGCGCCGGGTTGGAGAAATACTCCGCATAGTTGGCGAAGGAGTTGATCGTCCCGGCGCGCAGGGTCAGCCGCCGCAGGTTGTCGGCGTCCACCTCGGCCCAGTCGCCGATGGCGACAGGCTGGCCCAGCGCCTCCAGTCCGCCGCCGCGCGCGTCGCCCGTCAGCCGCACGCGCGCCGCCGTCACCGGCTGGCCCTCGAACTGGCCGCGCGGAAACAGCTGCGCCGCCGTCAGCGACGGCCCGCGCCGCGCCTGCGTGATCTCGTCGGCGAGGCCGAGCCGCGGCGCGGCGACGGTGAGCGCGCCGAGCGGCTCGAAGCCCTGCCCGCGGTCCACCTCCACCTCGAACGCCGAGAACGCGAAGCTGCGCACCTCGGTCGATTTCCACAGCATGAAGCCGATCGGCAGGGCGAGGCTCGCGATCAGGTAGAGCCCGATCATCCCGACGAAAGCCAGCATCAGCCGGTCGTCGCGCCCCGACCTGGGGCGCACGACCCTCCGGCGCGGCATGGCGCTTGCGCCGATCGCGACGTCAGCCATGCCGGGCGTCGCCGTCGAATATGCGCAGCCGGTCCTCGGGCAGGCGCACGCGGATTTGCTGGCCGCGCGCGATGGCGCGGCGGCGCATCACCGCCTGGGGAAGCTGCGCCACCAGCGGGGCGCCGACGAAGGCGTCGTGCACGAGCTGCGCGCGGGCGTGCGCGCCGAGAAATTCGATCCCGCCGACGCCGACCTCTATCAGGTTGCGCGGGTCGCTCTCGTGGTCCTCGGCGAGCGCCACATCCTCGGGGCGGATCGCGACCGTCACCGGCTGGCCGCCGGCATGACCGTTCGGCGTGCAATGCAGACGCAGGTCGCGCACCGCTATCGCGTCGGGCGCGGTCATCGCGCCGGGGAAAAAGTTCATCGCGCCGATGAAGTCCGCGACAAAGCGCGACGCCGGGTGGTCGTAGATCTCGAACGGCGTGCCGACCTGTTCGACGACGCCGACATTCATCACCACGATCCGGTCGGCGAGCGACAACGCCTCGTCCTGGTCGTGCGTCACCATGACCATGGTCACGCCGAGCTGCCGCTGCAGCGTCTTGAGCTCCTCGCGCAGGTGCAGCCGAACCTTGGCGTCGAGCGCCGACAGCGGCTCGTCGAGCAGGATCAGCCCCGGCCTGGGCGCAAGCGCGCGCGCGAGCGCCACGCGCTGCTGCTGGCCGCCCGAGATCTGCGCAGGGTAGCTGTCGCCCTTGTCGGGCAGGCCGATCATCTCCAGAAGCTCGTCCACCCGCCGGTCGATCTCGCCGCGCGGCGCGCCGCGCGTCCTGAGCCCGAAGCCGATGTTCTTGCGCACCGTCAGATTGGGAAACAGCGCGTAGGACTGGAACACGATGCCGAAGTCGCGCTCCTCGGGCGGCAGCGCCGAGACGTCGCGCCCGGCCTGCCGGATCACGCCCTCGCTCTGGATGTCGAGCCCCGCGATGGCGCGCAGCAAGGTGGTCTTGCCGCAGCCCGAGGGGCCGAGGAAGCAGACGAACTCGCCCTCGGCGATGTCGAGCGACACGTCTCGCAGCGCCGAGAAATCTCCGAAGCGCTTGGTCACGCTGCGGATCTCGAGATAGGCCGACATGGCGGCGCTCCTTCGCGGCAGGGAGGACGGGAGGGGCGCCGCCGCCCCTCCCGCAGGCGTCAGCTCTTCGGTTCGGACTTCGAGCCGAAGCGGCGCTGCCACTCCTCAAGGATCTCCGCGCGGTTGTTGGCCGCCCACTCGAAGTCGTTGTCGATCAGCTTCTCGCGGATCCCGGCGGGCAGATTGGCGACCGGCTGCTCCAGCTCCTGCCGCGCGAGGATCGCGTAGCTCTTGGCGTAGATCGCCATCGCCTCGTCCGTCAGCGTCCAGTCGATCAGCGCCCGCGCGGCGTCGGGGTTGGCCGTGCCGGCGACGATGGCCGAGGCCTCCATGTCCCAGCCGATGCCCTCGGACGGGATCACGACGGCGAGCGGCGCGCCCTCGTTCACCAGCCGCGCCGCGCGAAACGCGAACGAGACGCCGATGGGGTGTTCGCCGCCGGCGGCCATGGTGCAGGGCTTTGAGCCCGAATGGGTGTAGGTCGCGATGTTCTGATGCAGCGCGTCCATGAACGCCCAGCCCTTCTCCGCGCCAAAAAGCTGGAGCCACGACGACACGTCGAGAAATCCCGTGCCCGAGGACGCCGGGTTCGGCATCACGATCAAGCCCTGATACTCCGGCCTGGTCAGGTCGGCCCACGACGTCGGGATCGGGACGCCGGCCTTTTCGATCTCGACGGTGTTGACGCAGAGCGCGGCCGACCAGGCATTTGTGCCGACCCAGAAGGGCGGCGTGTCCTTGTCGACGAAGCGCGCGTCGAGCTTGTCGGCGCCCTGAGGCGCATAAGCGTCGAGCATGCCCTCGGACTTCAGCAGCAACAGCGACGTCGCCGCCGTGCCGAGCACCACGTCGGCGCGCGGATTATCTTTTTCCGCGAGCAGCTTGGCGGTGATCACGCCCGTCGAGTCGCGGACCCACTGGATGGTGATCCCGGGGTTGGCGGTCTCGAAGCTCTGCTTGTAGACCGGCAACAGGTCGGCCTCGAGCGCGGTGTAGACCGTAAGCTGCTGGGCCGACACAGGCGCGGCGACGAGCAGGAGGGGTCCGAAAAGGCGGGCGGCGTGCTTCATGAGTCGCGTTTCCTTGCTGACGA
>Ga0100382_1001604_pt1 | contig 14723 bp, 12 predicted proteins | sample CryGeymeta201506_FD_81566 | JGI IMG/M metagenome (GOLD analysis project Ga0100382, IMG submission 81566) | Groundwater microbial communities from Crystal Geyser aquifers in Utah, USA - Crystal Geyser metaG 2015-06 | ecosystem: Environmental > Aquatic > Deep subsurface > Groundwater | place: USA...
CCCGATGTGGCGACGAGCCTCGAGAATCTGGCCGCGCTCTATCGCGCGACCCAGCGGATTGCGGAGGCTGAGAAGCTTGAAGAGCGGGCCGCGAGAATCAGGGCCATCAAGAGATGAGGGAAGCGGCTAACAGCCGCTTCCAGCGGCCGGTCCGCTGCGCGGCCCGTTGCTGAACCGGCGTGGTCACCGGCTGCAACCAGCGCACGAATCGGGAGGTTGGTGATGGAGCTTGCCGAGGGTGAGGTGGTGCGGGGGCTGGATCGCCTGCGCGGCCACGGCCTGGCGGTGGAGCGCCACACGGTGGAGGGGCGGGTGGTGAAGTATGCGCACACGGCAAAACGGCGCCTCGCCCTCACCCCGGCGGAGGGGGCGCTTTTGTGTCTTCTGCTGTTGCGCGGTCCGCAGACGGCCGGGGAGCTGCGTGGTCGCGCGGCGCGTCTCCACCCATTCGCGGACCTCGCGGAGGTAGAGGTCGCCCTCGTCCGCCCGCAAGAGCGGGCCGCCTTCCCCTTGGGGGTGGGCTTGGAGCGGCTGCCGGGGCGGCGCGAGCACCGCGACGCCCACCTCCTCTCGGGCGCGGCGGCGGCCGCGGCCGCGTTGGGGGTGGCTGCACCACCGGCGACGGTGGAGGCGCGGCGGGCGGCGGTGGAGGGGGAGGTGGCCTCGTTGCGCGCGGCGGTCGAGCCGTTGCAAGGCGAGCTCGAAGCCTTCCGAACCCAGTTCAGGTAGGGGCGCGATGGTCGCTTTCTCAGCTCCGCGCGATTGCTGGCCGACAGCGACGGGGGCGCCTGCGCCGCGCATTGCAACCTGCGCCCCTCGGGCCGGCCGCGCGCGCACTGGCGGCCGCTGGCTGGCGGTCGTGTTCCTTGCCACCGCCACCGGTTGCGCCGGCTGGTCGGCGCGCCACCTACCGAAGGGGAGTGAGCCGATCAACCTCGTCCTGATGCCGGTGGAGCTCTCTCTCCACGTTCGCCACCTGGTGGAGATTGCCACGCCGCCCGCGGGCGGCCTGGCGAAGGCGGCGGAGCGGGCGCAGGTCAAGGAGACCCTGGCGGCGGTGGGTGAGACCCTCCACCGCGACCTCCTCGTCCGCCTCGACGCCGCACCCGGCCTCACCTTGGTGGAGGAGGCGGCGGCCTCACGCGCGGCCGCAATGGTCGGGCCGTGGCCGGACGCGGCAAGCCAGCGGGTGGCGGCAGCGCGGGCGGCCGGGGCCGGGGCGGTGATGGAGGTGGAGCTTCTCGGCTACGGCCGGGTACCGCGCCGCTGGCTCGCCTATCTGATCGGCAGCGGGGTGGCGGAGGGGGTGGTGCAGGGGGTGATCGCTGCACAGGTGGTGCACAACTTCTGGGTCGCCCTCGCGGTGGCGGCGGAAGAGGTCACCTCCGAGACCCTCACCTGGGGCGGCGGCGCCTTTCTGTTCAACGCCTACTACGCCCCGGTCACCGTGCGCGCGACCCTCTACGACGGCCACACCGGCGCCCGCTTGTGGCGCCACACGGTCTTCGTGCCGGTGGACCGCAAGCGGCTCCGCCACCTCCCGGAAACGGAGCGCCACCGGCGCGAGCCCCAGCTCGCCCTCACCCTCGACGCCGCGGAGGCGCGGCTGATCGACACCCTCGCCGAGGTGGTGGCGGCCCGACCGGCAGAGTAGGCGGCGGCTACGCCGCCCCTCTTTCCCCCGCGAGGTCACGAGGGGGGTGCACCGGTGCGGCGAGGGTGGCCCACCGGGCCGGCCGCGCGGCGCGCGGGTCGCCGGGGGCTACCGGTGTCTACCCGGCGGGAGGGTGGGAGATCGCGCCGGGGTTTCGGTCCCCGCGGTAGGGGCCGAATCCTTTCAGCGATTCCGGCAAGAGGGGGGGTTGCGCGGCGCGCGGGTCGCTTGGGGCTACCGGTGTCTACCCGAAGAGGTCGGGTCGCCGGTGGGTGAGGGCGGGGAGCTGGGCGCGGATCTTGGCGAGGCGGTCGCGGTCGAGGGTCGCCACTGCCACCCCTTCGTGAGTTCCAAGGCGCGCCGCCACCTCGCCCCACGGGTTGACGATCAGGGAGTGGCCGAAGGTGGGGACGGCGTTCTCCATCGGGCCAATGAGCCCCGGCGCCACCACGTAGGCCTGGTTCTCGATGGCGCGGGCGCGCACGAGGATCTGCCAGTGGTGGAGTCCGGTGTGGCGGGTGAAGGCGGCGGGCAAGACGATCACCTCCGCGCCGCGCGCGGCCAGGGCGCGGAAGAGCTCGGGGAAGCGCAGGTCGTAGCAGATGGCGAGGCCGATCCGGCCGAGCTCCGTCTCCACCACCTCCACCGCCTCGCCGGGCGCGATGCGCGACGATTCGTTGACCACCGGCCCCCCCGCGATCGCGACGTCGAAGAGGTGGATCTTGCGATAGCGGGCGAGGAGCGCACCGCCGGGGCCAAAGAGGAGGGCGGTGTTGTAGCAATGGTCCGCCACCGTGCATCGCTCGAGGATCGAGCCGGCGGCGAGGTAAATCCGGTAACGGGCGGCGAGCTCGCCGAGGCGGTCCGTGAGGGGGGAGGGGATCGCCGAGGCGTGGGCCGCGTACTCCCGGCTCGGGCCGCGCCAGAGGCAGAGCTCGGGGAGGGCGACCAGCCGCGCGCCGGACGCCGCCGCCCGCGCCACGAGCCCCTCGACACGGGCAAGGTTGGCGGCGGTGTCCGGCCCCGCCGCCATCTGCACCACCGCCGCTGGGTAGCTCGCCACCCTCACCGGTTCTCCTCGTTGGCAAGGCGATCGCGCACCCAGGCGAGGCAGCGGTCACGGTCGGGCGGCGGCTCCTCGGCCTCCCACCAGGCGCGCAGGCAAGCGAGCAACTTGCCCATGGTGGGCCCCGGGGCGACCCCGAGGGTGAGGAGGTCGCCGCCGCCCACCGGCATCGGCGGCGGCGCGTCCCAGGTGGGGAAGGTGTCGCGCAGGGGAAGGAGGGTGCGGGCGCACCGCTCCCATACGTGCGGTTGCATGGCGGCGCCGTCGGCCAGTGCGAGGGCCAAAAGGAGGGCGAAGCGCGCTGCGCCCACCCGGCGGTAGAGGCGGCGGTGGAGGTAGAGATCGTCGTTCTTCAGGAGGTAGAGGTGGTGGCGGATCACCGCCCGCGCCACCTCTTGCTCGCCCTTCGGCCGGCACAGGCGGCGGAGCTGGCGGGCGATCATCTCCGCCCCCACCCGGTCATGGCCGAGGAAGCGGTCGCGGGTCCCGTCGCGCTTGTGACAAAGCGGCTTGGCGAGGTCGTGGGAGAGGGCGAGGTGGCGCAGGAGCGGGTCGCGAGGCAGGGGCGCGCACGCCACCGTGTGGTCGGGGTCGATCTCGCCCGACGGGCCAATGCGGGCGTAGCGGCCCTCCTCCATCGCGCCGAGGGCGACCAGGCAGTGCCAGCTATGCAGGCGACAGTCGCGGTCGTGGTACAAGTTTTGTTGCGGCTCCGCCGGCATGGCGCCGATCTCCGGCAAGATCACCGCGAGCACGCCGTTCGCCGCCATCGCTTCCAGGGCGGCGCGCGGTCGAGCGGTGGCGAGCAGCCCCCACCACTCGTGGCCCACCCGCTCGTGCGACAGGTGGGTGAGGTAGGGGGCCCACTGGCGCACCGCCGCCAGGGTCGCCTCGTCCAGCGGGTGGCGGCCGAAGCGGGCGTGGAAGCGGAAGAGGCGGAGGATGCGCAGGAAGTCCTCTTTGATGCGCGCCGCCGGTTCGCCGACGAAGCGGACCCAGCCCTCGTCGAGATCGGCCAGCCCACCCACCGGGTCGTAGATCCGGCCGTCGAGGTCGGCGTAGAGGGCGTTGATGGTGAAGTCGCGGCGCTGTGCGTCCTCCTCCCACGCTACGTCCCGAAAGGCGACCTCGGCGTGGCGGCCGAAGGTGGCCAGCTCCCGGCGCAGGGTGGTGATCTCGAATCCCTCTCCCTCGACGATCGCGGTCACCGTGCCGTGGGCGATGCCGGTGGGGACGGTGCGGATCCGCGCCCTCTCAAGGGCCATGACCATCTGCTCCGGCGGGGCGTCGCAGGCGAGGTCGTCGTCGGCGGGCTCCTGCCCGAGGAGCCGGTCGCGCACCCCACCGCCGCACAGGCGCGCCGTGTGGCCAGCGGCGGCGAGGGCCTCGATGATCCGTGCCAGGCGGCTCCGCCGGTGCGGGTCGATGGTCCAGGGACGGTCCATCGCGCCATCACACCTTGCCGGCGGGGCACACGCAAGGGGCCACGGATGGGGTGCAACGATCGGGTAGGCGCCGGGGTGGCCGGGCAGATTGGTGGCGCGCATGGCGGCGCCGGGACGGGGCGCAACGATCGGGCAGACGCCACGGCAACAACCGGCCTGGCCGGCCCGGATGTTGGAAGATGGCGCCGGCGCGGGGAGACGGGGGCAGGGACGGGGCGCCGATGGCGCACACGATCCCGTACCTTGCGCCAAGGTGCGCGGGGTAGCGGGAAAAGCGGGGCCGGGCCCGCGCAAGTCGCCGGGGCCACGGCCCGGCTGCTCGCCCGCGCTCTTGCCACAACCCGGCGTGGCGATGCGGGGTGCGCCCGTTTGCCGGCCGCGACCGATGGGGTGGCCGGCCTGGCGGCGCCGGCGTGTCGGCACGGGTAGGCAAAGGGGGGCTGGCCTTTACCGGTTGGGTGGCTTCGTGGGCGCGCTCTCGGCGAGCCACTCGATGTACGCGGCGAGGACCTCGATCTCCGCCTCGCTCAGATGGGCGCGGTAGGCGGGCATGTGGAGTTGCTGGCGATCGAGGACGCGGCGAAGGAGCGGATTGGCGTGGGTGCGGGCGGTGTAACCGTCGCGGATCCACGCCAAGAGCTCGGCGCGGTCGTGGACCAGGGCGCGGTAGCCGTGGCCCCACCAGCCAGCCACATAGCCAGCGAACGAGCCGGGGTTGTCCACCCCGCCGCGGCCACCCGCGCCGTGGCAGTGGAAGCAGCCGCTCCGTTCCGCCACCGCGTAGCCCTCGGCCGGCGCGCCCGCGGTGGGCGCCGCGACCCCCGCCACCGCGGAAACGAAGGCGACCAGGTCGGCGAGGTCGCGCGGGGAGAGGCGGGGGCCGTAGGCGGCCATGGTGAGGAGCTGGCGGCCGCGCTGGGCGTGGAAGGCGGCGCTGTCGCGGTAGCGCGTCGGGGCGGAGTCGCGGATCCACCCGGCCATGTCGCCCGGGTTGGGGAAGTACATCATCGCGTTGCCGCCGCCCCAGCCGGGGACGCGCCCCTCCCGGCTCCCCGGGTTGGGCGCGCCCGGGCCGCCGGCGAGGTCGTGGCAAGCGGCGCAGGCGAGGCGGGCGGCGAGGCGGCGGCCGCGAACCTCGGGCGGCGGCGCAACCTCCCAGCGGTACGCGGCCCAGGCGAGTACCAGCGCGCCCAGCACGCTGCCGACAAGGAGGTGGCGGGTGGTCACCTCGCCCAGCCTCGCTCAGCCTCACATTAGGCGGTGCGGCCTACTCCACCGTCTCGACGACGAACCCCTCCATCCCCGCCTTCGCCACCGCGGTGCCGCGGACGGTGACCGTGTCGCCGGCCCGCCCCTTCACCTGGTCGTAGGCGTCGTGCGGCCCGTGCGGCGGCAACAGCAGGTAGAGCTTGCCGTCGCGGGTGAGGAGCGACGGGGCGACCCCGGAGGCGAGGCAGTTGAGGGCGCACTGCTTGTGCTTGGCGCCCTGGGCTTCGTGGTCGAGGTAGCAGGCGGTGTCGATCACCTCGCCGGTGAGGGTCGTGGTCGCGGCGCGGGCGGAGGCGGCGGGGGCCACCAGGCCAACCACGAGGAGGAGGGGGCTGAGGAGAGATTTCATGGCCAGCTCCCGGGAAAGAGGAAGGGGGTGAGTGGGACCGGCCACGACCGTGGACCGGCCCCTGCGACTAACCAACCCGGACGCCCAGGGCGCCCTGGCCGGCGCCGCGGAGTCGGTCGGATTCCGTTGCTCGTTACGCAAGCAAGCGGGCCCGAGTGCGCCGAGATCCGCTTGTCGCAGAAGATCGACAAAGACCGACCGCCGCGGGGCGGGTATCCCTCACCGGAGTGGCGACGCTACCCTCACCCCTCCATGGATGACCTCGCCGCCCGCGTTCAGGAGGCGCTCCACGCCTCTTCGCTCCTCGCCTTCCTCCTCGTGTATGTGGGCGGGGTGGTGACCAGCTTCACCCCGTGCGTCTACCCGATGATCCCGATCACCGTCGGCTTCATGGGCGGGCAGGTGGGCAACTCGCGGGTGCGCACCGTCGCTTTGGTGCTCTGCTACGTCCTCGGCATCGCGGTCACCTACGCCGGCCTCGGGGCGGCGGCGGCGCTCACCGGCGCCACCTTCGGCACCTTCGCCAACAACCCGTGGGTCTACGTCGGGGTGTCGGGGGTGATTGCCCTCTTCGGCCTGGCGATGATGGACCTCTTCACCCTGCCCCTGCCCGCCTTCCTCACCCGCGGCCTGGGCGGGGCGCGGCGAGGTTTTCTGGGCGCCGCGGCGATGGGGCTCACCGCCGGGCTGGTGGCGGCGCCGTGCACCGCCCCGGTCCTCGGCGCGGTCCTCGTCTATGTGGCGAGCCAGCAGAACGTCGTCTTCGGTGTTGCCTTGCTGTTTGTCTTCGCCCTCGGCCTCTCCACCCTGTTGGTGGTGGTCGGGCTATTCACCGGGCTGGTGGCCAACCTCCCCGCCTCGGGGCCGTGGCTGGAGCGGCTGAAGCGCGCCTTCGGTGCGGTGATGGTGGGGGTGGCACTATGGTTGGGGTATGGGGCGTATCTGCGGTTTTGAGCCCGCGGGCGCCCCCCCTGTCCGCGCGCGAGGCGAGCCATGAAAGAGTTCAAGATCCTCTCCCTCATGTTGGTCCCCAACTCCGGCCAGTACGTGGTCTTTCTGGAGGAGGTGGACGGCGCTCGGATGGTCCCGATCTGGATTGGCGTCTACGAGGGCAACGCCATCCTCCTGCAGCTCCAGGGCGAGGTGATGCCGCGCCCGATGACCCATGACCTGATGATCAACCTCACCCGCGTCCTCGGGGTGGAGATCGAGCGGGTGGTGGTGAACGACCTGGTGGACAACACCTATTACGCGGTGATCGAGGCGACCTTTGAGGGGCAGCACCTCTCCATCGACGCCCGGCCGTCGGACTCCATGGCCCTGGCGGTGCGCGCCGGGGTGCCGATCTACGTCCACGAGCGGGTCCTGGAGAAGGGGGTGGCGGTGCTGAAGCCGATCACCGAGGACGAGCTTTCGAGCTTCAAGGAGGAGCTGAAGAAGATGCGCCCCGAGGACTTCTTCCGGGAGCGCGGCGAGGAGGGCGGCGCGGCGGGGGAGACGGAGGCGTAGGCCCACGCCCCGTGCGCACGCCGAGGGCGGGGGAGCGTTTTCCGGTCGCGCGGGCCCCCGCCGGCGCAAGCGAGCCGCCCCTCTGGGCCTCCCGCGGGGGAGGGGGTGGAGGGCGAGCGCGGCGGGGCGCGGCGGGGCGGCCGGGGCGCTCCCCCTGCGCCTCCGCGCCCGCCCGCGAGCGGCGCCAAGCCGGGTGACTTATTCCGCCGGCGCGTCTTTCCCGCTACTCCTCGCTTGTGGCCACCGTGGCGAGCTGCTCGTCCACCCCCCGCGCTGCCGGGATCTCCGCCACCGCCGCGCTCGGGCGGTGGCGGGGGGCGAGGCCAAAGGGGGTGGGGCGGCGCCGGCGCAGGGGGTTCCAGCGCCACGTGGGCGCGGCGGTCGCGGTCGCATCCGTTCCCGCCTTCGCCTGCGCCCGGCGGGTGCGGCTCGGCGCCACCGGCACCAGGGTCAGGAGGGCGGGGAGCAGCAGGAGGTCGCCGAAGAGGCAGAAGAGCATGGTGGTGGCGGTGAGGATGCCGAGCATCCGGACCGGCACGAAGGAGGAGCAGGCGAGGACCGAGAAGCCCACCACCAGGGTGGCGGTGGTGTAGATCACCGGCCTGCCAGTCTCGATCAGGGTGGTGGCCATCGCTGCCTCTTGGGCGGCGCGGCGGGCGCGTACGGGTGCACCGGGGTTGAGGCGCGGGGTGAGCTCCTCGCGGTAGCGGAGGGCGAGGTGGATGGTGTCGTCCACCGCGATCCCGAGGGAGATGGCGGCGATGATCGCGGTGCCGGTGGAGAGCGGAATCCCCCACCACCCCATGAGGCCGAAGACCATGGCGATGGGGAGGAGGTTGGGGACGAGGATCAACAGCGCGACGCGCACCGAGCGGAAGACTATCGCCATGAGCACGGCGATTACCGCCGCGGTGAGGCCGAGGGAGCGGGCCTGGGAGCGGACGATCCCCATGGAGCTCTCCGCCAGGTAGTAGGCGGAGCCGGTCTGGTGGGTGCGGATCCCGGCCGGGGCGTGGTGGGTGCAGTACGCCTCGATGGAGTCGGCGAGGGCCACCTGGGCGCGCGAGCTGGTGAGGTGGGAGCGGTAGGTGAGGCGGGCGATGGAGGCGTCGTAGTTCACGTACGGTCGCAACACCGCCTCCGCCTCGTCGCCGAGGGAGAAGAGGAGGAGGAGCTGGCCGATCTCGTCCGCGCCCTCTGGCACCTGCTCATACGCCGGGTCGTCGTCGTGCAGCGCCCGGTTCATCACCGCCACGAAGTCCGCCAGGGAGGTGGAGGTGTCTACCCCCGGATCCGCTGCCAGGTGGCGCTGCATCTCGGCGAGAAAGCGCAGGGCGTCGGGCTGGCGGAAGCGCCCCGGGTCGTGGCCCTCGAAGACCACGGTGAAGGTGGTGGCGCCGGCGAGGTGGCGGTTGAAGAGCTCCGCCGCCTGGCGGATGGGCGCCTGTTCGGGGAGGTAGGCGAGGTAGTCGGTGTCCGCGACCAGGCGGGCGATGCCGCCGGCCGCGAGGAGCAGCATGAGCAGCGCCATCCCGACCACCGCCAGCCGCTCGCGTCGGCTGAAACTGCCGAGGCGCTTGAGCCACCGGTCGATGGGCCACGGGCGGCGCTGGCCGCGCCACTCTTCCCACCGCTCCGCCGGCAAGAGGGTGAGGCAGATCGGCACCAGGGTGAGGGCGAGGACCATGGAGAAGAAGGTCCCCACCACGGAGAAGGCGCCGAACTCCTGCAGGGTGCGGATCGGGCTGGCGGCGATGGAGGCGAAGCCGATGGCGGTGGTGGTCGCCGACAGGACCACCGGCCAGGTGACACGCGCCACCGCCCGGCGCACCGCCCGGTCGCGGTCGTGGCCGGCGCGCAGCTCCCCCCAGGTGGCGGCGAGGACGTGGACGCCGTACGCCACCCCCACCGCGATCAGCACCGGTGGCAGGGCGGTGGTGATCAGCGACAACGGGGTGTGCAGCAGGTGCATGAGGCCGAGGGTCCAGACCATCGCCGCCCCCACCGCGACGGTGGGCAGGATGACCGCACGCGGCCGGCGGAAGAGGAGCCAGAGGCAGAGCCCGCTCATCGCCAGGGTAAGGGGCACCAGGCGGCCGAGGTCGCCCGCCATGGTGTGGCGAAAGACTTGGCCGACCATCGGCGCGCCTGCGACCACCACCTCCTCCGGGGAGCGCGCCTCCGCCGCGAGGTGGTCGATTGCGGTGAGGGTGGCGTCGCGGATCTCCAGGCCGGCGGGCGAGGGGTCGAGCTCGACGACGATGGCGGTATAGGTCCGGTCGTCGGAGATGAGGTTGCGGCGCAGGAGGCGGTGGGTGGTAGCGGCCTCGCCGAGGCGGGCGAGGGCGGCCGGGTCGTGGGGGATCTCCCCGATCAGCGGCCGCACCTCCAGGCCGTCCACGCCGCCGCGGATCGTCCCCACCTGGGTGAGGCTGACCACCTTGGCGACCCCGGGAAGCGCTTCCAGCGCCGCGCTGAGCGAGGCGATCTTTTCCAGGACCCCCACGGTAAAACAGTCGCCGGTGGGCGGGTGCAGGGCGATGAAGCAGGTGTGGTCGCCGCCGAAGAGCCGCTCCATCCGGTGCTGGTACGCCTGCTGCACCTGGGTTTGGGCGAGGATTCGCTGGGTCGAGCCGTCGAACCCGACCTCCATGGCGAGCCCCGCCATCGCCGCGGTGAGGCCGATCAACAGCAGCAGCGCCGGCCACGGCCGGGTGAGGGCGGCGAAGAGGTGGGAGAGGGGGCGCATACGAGGGCGGCGAGAGTCGCTGCGCTTATCGGTGCGGCCCGGGTATGGATCAAGGAGAAGGTGACCCCAAGGGTAAGGAGCGTGGCCCGCCGGAGGGGGACGGAACCATGCAGCCCCCGGGGAATCCACGCCCCCACCCCAAGGGTGGGGAGCGCGGTGGCCGGAGGGGTGGCGGTGGTCGCAGCCCACGCCGCTGGAGGTCACGCCGGCGGTGGGTGGGCCGGTTCAGCGCGTGGGAGCGGCCCGCGCGGCGGGCGCAGCCGGTGGCGACCGGTCTGTCGGTCAGACGGTGGGGGCGCGCGGCTCCCAGCGCCGCGGCGCGGGGAGCCGTGCGGAATGGCCGCGTCGGGTGGTCACTCTGCCGGCGGCGCGACCCCCACGGCGATGACCCGGTCCTCGTCGAGGATCGGCAAGAGGGCGAGCCCCTTCTCCACCACCACCGCCAGGTCGGCGACCGTGGCCACGCCCGCCAAGAGGGTCTGGGGCGGCCTCCCCGGGGTGAGGCGCAAGAGGGTGCCGGCCGCGTGATCGGTCACCAGCCAGTGGCCGTGGCCCGCCGCGACGATGCCATCGAGGTGCGAGAACGGGCCGGCGGGGAAGAGGTCGGTCAGGCGGCGGCTGGCAAGGTCGATCGCCACCACCCGGCCGCGCTGGTGGTGGCCCCAGGTGGCGACCAGCAACCGGTCGCCGTCGACTGCCAGGCCGTTCGGGCCGTCGAGGAGCGGATCGTCGACGAAGGGCTCGGGATCGCCCCCGGGGCGCAGGCGCCAGATCCGGTGGGTGGCCGTGTCGGAGCAATAGAGGGTGCGGTCGGTGCCCACCGCGATGTCGTTGAGAAACTCGGCGCCGGGGAGCTCTCGCACCCAGCGCTGGGCGCCGGTGGCGAGGTCGAAGGCGACCAGGCGGTGGATGTCGGCGACCACCACCACCTCGCCGGCGATCCCCATCCCCTTCGGCGCTGACAGGCCACCCGCCCAGCGCCGCGCCCGCCGCGTCTTGAGATCCGCGACCGCGAGAAAGCCGTTGTGGTCGTCGAGGGTGGCCTCTCCGCCGCCCATGTTGGCGATGATCAGCCGCTGGCGGGCCGCCTCGTAGAGGACCGACTCGGGCTGGCGAATCCCGTCGTGAATCTCGAACGCGACCGTCGCCGTCGCCGCGTGCGCCGGTACCACCCGGGCGAGCGAGAGAAGGAGGGGGAGGGTGAAACTGCGAGGGATCTTGGCCATGACGATTCTCCGCGGCGGAGCTACCCCTCCAGCCCTGCCAGCAGGCGCGCCGCCGCGCCCGCCTCGACCGCCACCGGCAGGGCGTTGCGGAAGCGGGCGCCGTAGGACTTATGCACCAGGCGGTGGTCGAGGATCCACACCTCGCCGCGGTCGGTGCGCGAGCGGATCAGCCGGCCGACCCCCTGGCGGAGCTTGAGGATGGCGATGGGGACCGTGTAATGGGCAAAGGGCTGACGGCCGCGGGCGCGCAGGGCCTCGGTGCGGGCGACCTCCAGGGGATCGTCGGGGACCCGGAAGGGGAGGCGGGTGATCACCACCGCCGACAGGGCCGGCCCCACCACGTCGATCCCCTCCCAGAAGGAGTCGGTGGCGATGAGCAAGAAGCCGGTGTCGGTGCGAAAGCGCTCCAAGAGAAGGTGGCGGTCCTGTTCGCCCTGGGCGAGGACGGTAATCTCCGGCGCCAGACCGTCGCGCAGGGCCAGGGCCAGGGAGCGGACCTGGCGGAAGGCGGTGGTAAGGACCAGGGTGCGGCCGCCGTGGCGGCGGGCGATGGTCGCGATGAGGTCGGCGGCCGCCTGGTCGAAGCGCGGCTCGTTTACCTCCGGCAGGTCGGTGGGGCAGAGGCAGCGGAGCTGGTGGGGGTAGTCGAAGGGGGAGGGGAGGACGAGGGGGGAAAGCGGCGTGGGCTCGCCGTCGCCGAGGCCGAGGCGGTCGGCGACGAAGGCGCAGTCGTTGCCGGTGGACAGGGTCGCGGAGGTGAGGAGCGTCCCGGGGAAGGGGCGGAAGAGGGCCTGGGCGAGCTCGTCGCGCAGCTCCACCGGCAGGGAGAAGCCGACCAGATTGCTCCGCCGCCGCTCCACCCAGCGCACCCGGTTTTCCGGCCGCGGGCCGGTCAGGGTGAGGAGTCCGTCGGCCACGGCGAGCAGCCGGTTCACCCCGCCGGCGCAGTCGGTGAGGGGCGAGGCGAGTCCGTCGGCGATGGTGGGGGGCAGGGCCGCGCACTGCTTGAGCAGCCGATGGACGTCGCGGGCGGTAGCCGAGAGGGTGGCGCCGAGCTCCTTCAAGAGCCGATCGGTCGCGGGCCGCTGGGGGGCGGTCGCCTCCGCGTCGAGGTCGCAGTTCGACAGGAGCGGGTCGGGGAGGAGCAGGCGGTCGAGGTCGTCGAAGCACGACTCGGTGAGGGCGCGCGCCTCGCCGATCCGCGCCCCAAGTCCGTCGTGCACCTTGCGCATGAGCCCTGCCTGCTCCGCGAACGGCGGAAGCTTGGCCAGTGCCCGGCCGAGCTGGGCGAGCAGGCTCCCCCCCTTGGCCCGGTGGAGTCGGCCCAGGGCGCGCAGGCAGGCCAGGCGCGAGGTCTGGGTGCCGAGGTGGTGCACCGCGGCTTCCTCCAGGTGGTGCGCCTCGTCGATCACCACCCGGTGGTAGGGCGGCAGGACCGCCGCGGTCTCCCCGCCGCCGCTTGCCGCCCGCACCGCCAGGTCGGCGGCGAGCAGGGCGTGGTTGGCGATCAGGAGGTGGGCGGCGGCGGCGTGGCGTCGCGCCTGGTAAAAGAAGCAGCGGTCGAAATGGGGACAGCGGGCGCGCAGGGTGGAGTCGGCGTCGGAGGCCAGCCGTTCCCACACCGCCGGGGGTGGGGGATCGGGTAGGTCGGCGAGGGAGCCGTCGCGGGTGGTCCTCGCCCACTCGGCCAGCGCCGCCACCACCGGCTGCTCGCCCGCGTCGAAGAGGTCGCTTTGGGCGATGGCCTCGTCGAGCTTGCGCAGGCAGAGGTAGTTCCCGCGCCCCTTCACCAACACCGCCTTGAGGGGCGAATCGAGGGCTGCGGCGAGCTGCGGGATGTCCTTGGTGATGAGCTGCTGCTGGAGGTGGATCGTGTGGGTGGCGATCACCACCCGCTTCTGGTTTTGCTGCGCCCAGCGCGCCGCGGGCACCAGGTAGGCGAGCGACTTGCCGGTGCCGGTCCCCGCCTCCACCAGGCGCGGCCGCGCCTGGTTGATCACCTCCGCCGCCGCCTTCGCCATCGCCACCTGTGGCGGCCTGGGCTCGTAGGCGGCGAAACGGGTGGCCAGGGGGCCGCCGGCAGCGAAGAACTGCTCCACCCAGTCCATGTCCACCGGCCGTTCGGGCGGCGGCCGGTGGGGGCGGGTGACCGTGAGGTCGCGGCTCGCCTCGTTGTCCACGATGACGAAGCCAACGCCGTGCTCGCCCAGCCGCGAGGCGACCTCGAGGTCTGGGTCGGACGGGGTGAGGTTGCCCGACGGGTGGTTGTGGAGGACCACCTGGCCGGGGACGAGGTCGCGGGTGATCGCCGGGACCGCGCTGGCGTGGCCGCGGGCGAGGAGTTCGACCGCGACGAGGTCGCCGGCGGGGTCGGTGGTGGCGGTGAAGAAGAGCTCAACGTCGCCTGCGGCGGCGATCTCACCGGCGATCGCCGCGCGCACGCGAGCAGGGATCCGGACCGGGGTGAGGGCCATGGGGGCGGGAGGATGCCACGCGCAGGCGGCGAGTCCCATGGCGGGTGGCGGCGGGGTGGCCGGCACAACCGGCGTCTACCCGGGGGTGGAAGATCGCGGCAGATTCTCGTCACCCCGGCCGCAGCCAAGGCACCGGTCTGTGGCACCACCACCACGGGTCGCGGTCCAACTGGCTTCGGCCGAGCGGTTGGGTGGGAGATCGCGCCGTCGGCCCCTCCCGCGCGAGGGGCCGAAGTGTGCGTCTACGCCTACCAGGATGGTCTTCTCGTCGTCCCCTCCCGCGCGAGGGGCCGAATCCTTGCGGCGCTGGAGGCCCCATCGGGTTGGCCGCGCGGGGCGCGCGGATCGCCGGGGCGACCTACTCCGACCCCGGCGGGGTGGGGAGGGCGCGGCGGCGGCGCGGTCGCTCGCGCCGGCGCCAGGCCTCTCAGGCGCGGCCGGTGTGGCCGAAGCCGCCGTTGCCGCGGCCGGTGGGGGGGAGGGCGGCGACCGGTACCGGCTGTGGGCGGACGACTGGGGTGACAACGAGTTGGGCGATGCGGTCGCCGCGCGCCACTGTGAAGGGGTCGGCGCCGAGGTTGGCGAGGAGGACCTGCACCTCGCCGCGGTAGTCGGCGTCGATCGTGCCGGGGGTGTTGAGGCAGGTGATGCCGTGGTCGAGGGCGAGCCCCGAGCGGGGGCGAACCTGCGCTTCGTAGCCCACCGCCACGGCGATCGCGAGGCCGGTGGGGATGAGGGCGCGCCCCCCGGGGGGGAGGGTCAGCGGCTCGGCCACCGCCGCCCGCAGGTCAAGGCCGGAGGCGTGGTCCGAGTGGTAGGCGGGCAGGGGCAGCCCCGTCCCGTGAGGGAGGATCTGGACGGGCAGCTCCATCGCTCGCTACGGCTGCCAGGTTCGGGGGGGTGGCCGCGACGCGCCCAACCCCCCCTGCTCCCTGCTCCCTACTTCTCTTCCGCCTCCGTCTCCTGCTCCAGCTCCAGCTCC
>Ga0100382_1001611_pt1 | contig 14677 bp, 10 predicted proteins | sample CryGeymeta201506_FD_81566 | JGI IMG/M metagenome (GOLD analysis project Ga0100382, IMG submission 81566) | Groundwater microbial communities from Crystal Geyser aquifers in Utah, USA - Crystal Geyser metaG 2015-06 | ecosystem: Environmental > Aquatic > Deep subsurface > Groundwater | place: USA...
ATCATTTGGGCATTTTGCTACCCTAAAAGGGCCGATCAAGATGGACAAGCCATCGTTTTTAGCTGGATTTCGCCTCAAAAGCTGGTCGGCTACACGTAGCTGAGGCACGTACCTAATCAGGTTATACATTGTGCAGGGACGGGCTCAACGCACGTTTTTTGCCGTCATCCGGATGGTTTCCCGCATGAAAGCTGGCAGGTCTGAGGGCTGGCGGGACGTGACCAGATTGCCGTCAACCACCACTTCGCTGTCTTCATACAGGGCGCCCGTTTCTTTCAGTTCCTCGGCGACAGAGTGGTAGCAGGTGGCTCGTCGCCCCAGGAGTACGCCTGCCGTGACCAATAGTTGTGGACCGTGGCAGATGGCTGCAACAGGCTTGTTGTTGCGAAAAAAATCCTTCACGATTTCCAGCGCGACCGGTTCCTTGCGCAATGTTGTGGGCGCCTTGCCGCCAGGAAGAACGAGAATGTCATAGTCTTTAGCATGAACGTCGCGCAGCGCCTTGTCCACGCTGACTTCGTAGCCGTGTTTGCCGTTTATTTTTCCCCTGGAAATAGAGGCGACATCTACCTCAAAGCCTTCTTCCTTCAGGCGGTAGTAGGGCACCAGAAGTTCGGTATCCTCAAAATGGTCTGCGCTGATGATCAATGCTTTCATGACGCCTCCTGAAAAATCTGGCCAAGCTGTTGGCGCAGCCGATGTCCGTGGATTAAGGAATGGCCTGTTCCGACCTGTATATAGTGATTATAGTCAAATATGCTGGAAGCGCCTGGGCTGACTAGATTGCCAGCATGCCCATAAATTCGTTCGCCGGGCAAATAAATAAATTCGAAGAATATGTATATATGTGGTCAAATAAGCTATATGTTAATATATTCAACTTATATAATATATCTTATATAAGATATCTGACCGCTTGTTTCGATCATGCTACAGTTGGCAAAGAAAGAAATCCTAATGGCCCAATCACACTCTACTCCAACTTTTAGGCCGCTCTACGAGCAGATCAAGATTTTGGTCACGCAAAGTCTTGTCGCCGGCGAATGGAGGCCGGGCGAGGTAATCCCCAGCGAACTGGAACTGGCGAGCCGGTTCAAGGTCAGCCAGGGTACTGTGCGCAAAGCTATTGATGAGCTTGCTGCGGAAAATATTCTGATGCGGCGCCAAGGGAAGGGCACCTTCGTCGCCACCCATACCGAAGAGCATAACCAGTACCGTTTTCTGCGTATTGTCGAGTTAAACGGCAAGCAAGATGTTCCGATCAGCAAATTGATCAACTGCGAACGCATCAAGGCTGACAACATCGCAGCAGATCGGCTCGGACTGAAGCGTGGAACGCCGGTCGTGGTGGTGCGACGACTGATCAAGTTTTCCGGCGAATCTGTAATTCTCGACAACATTTACTTGTCCGCAACCTTGTTCAAGGGCTTGAACGAGGCGGTGATCCAGGAATTTCAGGGCACGCTCTACAGCCTTTATGAAGTCCGTTACGGCACGCGGATCATCCATGCCGAGGAGCGCATACAAGCCATTGCTGCGGATGAAACCACCGCAGGGCTGCTTGGCATTCCTCCGGGAACGCCGCTGCTGGATATTGACAGGGTGGCCTATACCTATGGCGGCCAGCCGGTGGAATGGCGCGTCAGCCGCTGTGATACCAAACACCATTGCTATCTCAACGAACTGGGATAATGCCAGTAACCAGCTAACAGTCATCAGCGGTCGGTTTTTAAGAGTAAAGCCACCCGGCTCGCCGCGTATAAAAACTGACCGCTGATGTTGCAGTTGCTACGCCTATATTTATCCTAAGATAATCGAAGGAGACACGAATCATGAGCAATCGCAAAGCTTATATTAGAATCGAAGGTGGAAAAGAGATCGAGTTGCCGGTGCTTTCCGCCACTCTAGGCTCCGATGTGATCGACATTCGCAATCTGGGGAAACACGGGCTTTTTACTTATGACCCCGGATACGTGTCTACTGCGAGTTGCAGCTCGAAAATCACCTTCATCGATGGCGATAAGGGCATCCTGCTCTATCGCGGCTACCCCATCGAGCAGTTGGCCGAACATGCGGACTTCATCGAAGTCTGCCACCTGCTTTATTACGGCGAACTGCCCACCATGGAGCAAAAGCAGGAATTCGATTTCATCATCCGCCATCACACCATGGTAAATGACCAAGTCACCAGCTTCTTCAAGGGATTCCGCCGCGATGCCCACCCGATGGCGGTGATGGTGAGTGTGGTGGGCGCGCTGTCCGCTTTCTACCAGGATTCCGGCGACGTGGGCGACCCGCACCACCGGGAGATTTCCGCCCACCGCCTGCTCGCCAAGGTGCCGACCATCGCGGCCATGAGCTTCAAGTACAACACGGGGCAGCCCTTTGCCTACCCTTGCAACGCGCTTTCCTACGCAGCGAACTTTTTGCACATGATGTTCTCCACGCCCTGCGAGGAATATGTACCCAACCCGGTGATGGTAAGAGCCATGGATCGTATTTTTACGCTTCACGCCGATCACGAACAAAATGCCTCCACCTCGACCGTGCGTCTGGCCGGTTCCAGTGGTACCAATCCCTTCGCCTGCATTGCCGCCGGCATCGCCTCGCTGTGGGGGCCGGCTCACGGTGGCGCCAACGAGGCGGTGCTGAAAATGCTGGAGGAAATCGGCGAGGCTTCCAACATCCCGAAATTCATCGCTCGAGCCAAGGACAAAAATGATCCATTCCGTTTGATGGGCTTCGGCCACCGGGTGTACAAGAACTTCGATCCGCGCGCCAACCTGATGCGCCAAACCTGCCACGAAGTGCTGAACGAACCCGGCGCTCACAACGACCGGCTGTTTCAGATCGCACTCGAACTGGAGCGTATTGCCCTGGAAGACGAATACTTTATCAAAAAGAAACTCTACCCGAACGTGGATTTTTATTCCGGCATCGTGCTGCGCGCCATCGGAATCCCGACCAACATGTTTACCGCAATCTTCGCCATTTCCCGCACTATCGGCTGGATCACCCAATGGAACGAGATGATCTCGGACCCAGAGCAGAAGATTGGCCGCCCGCGCCAGTTGTTCCTGGGACCGAAGAAAAGGGATTATGTGCCGATGCCACAGCGCGAATGAGTGAGGGGTGATGAGAACATGAGCGTAATGAAAGAGATGTTGGGAAATCTGTATCTTTACACATACACAGCGCGGGACAAACTCCACTGCCGCGCATCGACGAATAGGGCGGGGAAATGGGCCTAAATTAATTCGAGACGTAATTCCATCTCTCGTTAAACAGCGTACCTTGTAGGAATAGCGCATGCACCGTTTGATGAGGGCGAGCAGGCGAAAGCCTGCTCCCTACCCTTTGTTTGCCTCTGTCCTTGTCGAAATGTCCAGCGGGCGCGCTCATTTGCGACCGCCCAGGATGGATCCCATGATACCGCGCAGGATTTGTCGACCGACCTGGGCGCCGATGGTGCGCACCGCGCTCTTGGCCATGGCCTCGATCATGCCCTGACGCCGTCCCGTGCCGAGCAGTATACCGCCCAGCACGCCGCCGACGCCGCCCGAACCGGCTTGCGGCGCGGTCTTGGTCTGGGCTTGAGCTTGAGAATGTGCCTGTGCCTGGGCACTTTGTTCCGCCCGCGCCTTGAGCACTTCGTAGGCGGATTCCCGATCCACCCCCTTTTCATACACGCCCGCCACCAGCGACGACTGGATCAGCGCCTGGCGCTGTGCCGGCGTAATGGGGCCGAGCTGGCCTTCGGGCGGGCAGATGAAGGCACGTTCCACCACGTTGGGCCGACCCTTTTCGTCCAGGAAGGAGACCAGCGCCTCGCCCACGCCCAGTTCGGTGATGGCAGCCTCTTCGTCCAGTCGGTCATTGTCGCGCAGGGTCTCGGCGGCGGCCTTGACTACCTTCTGGTCGCGCGGCGAGAAGGCGCGCAAGGCGTGCTGCACCCGATTGCCGAGCTGCGACAACACCTTGTCCGGCACGTCGGCCGGGTTCTGGGTGACGAAATAGACACCGACGCCCTTGGAACGAATCAGCCGCACCACCTGTTCGATCTTGTCGATCAGGGCGCCGGACGCGTCGGTGAACAAGAGGTGGGCCTCGTCGAAAAAGAACACCAGCTTGGGCTTGTCCAGGTCGCCCACCTCGGGCAGTTTTTCATACAGTTCCGACAACAGCCAGAGCAGCAGTGTGGCGTACATTTTGGGTGCCTGCATCAGCCGGTCGGCGGCGAGGATGTTAACGATGCCTCGGCCGCGCTCGGTCTGCATCATGTCCTCGATGTTCAGCATCGGCTCGCCAAAAATCCGGTCGCCACCCTGCGACTCCAGCGCCAGCAGGCCGCGCTGGATCGCGCCTACGCTGGCGACCGAAATGTTGCCGTATTCGGTGGTGTATTCCTTGCCATGGTCGCCCACGAACTGGAGCATGGCGCGCAGGTCCTTCAAGTCCAGCAGGAGCAGACCGTTGTCGTCGGCGACCTTAAACACCAAGTTGAGCACACCAGCCTGAGTCTCGTTCAGTTCCAGCATCCGCGACAACAGCAGCGGCCCCATGTCGGACACGGTGGCGCGCACCGGGTGGCCCTGCTCACCGAACGGGTCCCAGAAGGTGACCGGGCTGGCGCAGTATGGGTGATCGGTCAGGCCGAGTTTTTCAATCCGCTCGGCCACCTTGGGATTGTTGCCGCCGACCTGGGAGATACCGGACAGGTCGCCCTTCACGTCGGACATGAAACAGGACACGCCGATGCGGGAGAACTGCTCGGCCATGGTTTGCAGGGTCACCGTCTTGCCGGTGCCGGTGGCGCCGGTAATCAGGCCATGGCGATTGGCCATCTGGGGCAGCAGCAGGAGTTCGGTGCGGTCGTTCTTGGCGATGAGCAGGGGTTCGGTCATGGCGGGTCTCCGAAGATGAATCAGGGATTATAGGCGACAACTCACTGCTGTCCAAAACAGGGCATTTAACTGGTTTTTAACACCCCACCATGCCAATTTAACCCACCGGAATCTTGCCGATCTTCGCCCGCCATTCCGCCGGGCCGGTTTCATGCACTGACGTGCCATTGGTGTCCACCGCCACGGTCACCGGCATGTCCTGCACCGTAAACTCGTAGATGGCTTCCATCCCCAAATCGGCGAAAGCCAGCACCCTGGAGGCCTTGATCGCCTTGGATACCAGATAGGCCGCGCCGCCGACGGCCATCAGATAAATGGCTTTATGCCGCTGGATGCTGTCGATTGCGACCGGGCCGCGCTCGGCCTTGCCGACCATGCCGATCAGGCCGGTCTTTTCCAGCATCATGTCGGTAAATTTGTCCATGCGCGTTGCCGTGGTGGGGCCGGCTGGGCCCATCACTTCGTCGCGCACCGGATCGACCGGGCCGACGTAGTAGATGAAGCGGTTGGTAAAATCTACCGGCAAGGCTTCGCCGCGCGCCAACATGTCGGCGATGCGCTTGTGGGCTGCGTCGCGTCCGGTGAGCAGCTTGCCGGACAACAACAGCGTCTCGCCTGGTTTCCAGGTGGCGATTTCTTCCCGCGTGATGGTGTCGAGGTTGACGCGACGCGAGTCTGCTGCGGGTTGCCATTCGACTTTCGGCCATTGGTCGAGATTGGGCTGTGTCAGCACTGCCGGGCCGTTGCCGTCGAGGGTGAAGTGGATGTGGCGGGTGGCGGCGCAGTTGGGGATCATCGCGACCGGCAGGCCGGCGGCATGGGTCGGGTAGTCCTTGATCTTGATGTCCAGCACCGTGGTGAGACCACCCAGCCCTTGTGCGCCGATGCCCAGCGCGTTGACCTTCTCGTACAGTTCCAGACGCAGTTCTTCCACCCGGTTTTTCGCCCCGCGCGCTTGCAGTTCGTGGATGTCGATCGGCTCCATCAGGACTTCCTTGGCAAGCAGCATGGCTTTTTCCGCCGTACCGCCGAGGCCGATGCCCAGTATCCCCGGCGGACACCATCCTCCCCCCATGGTGGGGACGGTCTTCAACACCCAATCGACCAGGCTGTCCGAGGGGTTGAGGATGACAAATTTGGATTTGTTCTCCGAGCCGCCGCCCTTGGCCGCCAGGGTCACTTCGACTTTATCGCCGGGAACGATTTCATAATGGATCACCGCCGGGGTGTTGTCGCGGGTGTTCTTGCGCGCGCCGGCGGGGTCGGCCACCACTGAGGCGCGCAGCACATTGTCCGGGTTCGTGTAGGCGCGGCGGACTCCTTCGTTGACCATGTCGCCGACGCCCATGGCGGCATCCCAGCGGACATTCATGCCGACCTTGACGAAGGCCGTCACGATGCCGGTATCCTGGCAAATCGGCCGGTGGCCCTGTGCGCTCATGCGCGAGTTGGTGAGGATCTGGGCAATGGCGTCGCGGGCGGCGGGCGACTGTTCCCGTTCGTAGGCCTTGCCCAGTGCCGTAATGAAGTCGAGGGGGTGATAGTAGGAGATGTATTGCAGCGCATCGGCAACGCTGGCGATTAAGTCTTCTTGATGGATAGTGGTCATGGTGATTTTTTTCCTTTATGTTCGAAGTTGCAGCAGCAGATCGGCTTCAACCTGGTGCGCCGTTTTCGGATTTTCGAGTTCTTCTCCGGTGATTAGAAAGGTGTCCTCGGCGCGTTCGCCGAGTGTGGTGATTTTCGCCGTATGCAGGTGGATGCCGTGTTTCAGCAAGGTCTGAGCGATGCGCGACAATAGCCCCGGCCGATCTCCTGCGGTGACCGACAGAATATAGTAAGCGTTTTTTTCGTCCGGTTCGATCGAAATTTCCGGCGTAATCGGGAAATGCTTGAGATGGCGGCTCAACCGTCCTTGCAGGGGAGGGTCGAGCGGCGCCGCATCGATCAGCCGCTGCAATAGTTCGTGATTGATGAAATACAGCAGGTCGCGGTAACGGGCGGAACGATTGGCTTCGTCCAGCACGACGAAGCTGTCTAGCGCGTAGCCATGGCGACTGGTATGCACCTTGGCATCGACGATATTGAAACCGTTGCGTTCAAAAAAACTGCAAATCCGGGCAAACAGGTCGTCCCGGTATGGGGTGTAGATCATCACCTGGATGCCTTCGGGGCTCGGGCGCGCCTTGACGATGGCCTGACCGGCGTTGGCCTTGCCGTAGAGGTTGCGGCTGTGCCAGACGATTTCCTCGGCGTCGTGGCGCAGGAAATAGGCCGGTTCAAGTTGAGCCCACAGCGCCTGGATGGTGTCGTGGTCGAAGTCATAAAGCCGGAGAATGTTGAGCGCTTCGGCCTGCCGTGTCAGCAGATGCGTTTCCAGCGTGGCGGTTCCGCCCGCAAGGTGGCGATGCGTCGCCTGGAACAGGTCTTCCAGCAGCTTGCCTTTCCAGGTATTCCACACGTCCGGGCTGGTGCCGCGAATATCGGCCCCGGTGAACAGATAGAGCGCGATCAGGTGGCGTTGGTCGCGAACCCGGATGGCGAATGCCTCGATGACGTCCGGATCGCTGATGTCCTGTTTTTGCGCCGTGGCCGACATGACCAGATGATTTTCCACCAGCCAGACCACCAGTTCGGTATCTTCTTCCGCGAGATTGTGCAATTTGCAGAAGCGGAGCGCTTCCTCGGCGCCCAGCACAGAGTGGTCGCCGCCCCGTCCTTTGGCGATGTCGTGGAACAGTCCGGCCAGATAGAGCACCTCGGGACGTTCGAAAGAGCGGATCAGTTCGCCGCACAGCGGAAATTCGTGGGCGAACCGGGCTATCGTCAGGCGCCGCAGATTGCGGATCACCATCATGATGTGTCCGTCTACCGTGTAGACGTGGAACAGGTCGTGCTGCATCTGCCCCACGATCCGGCCAAATGCCGGGATGTAGCGGCCCAGGATGCCAAGCTGGTTCATTCTGCGCAGTTCGTGGGTGATGCCGTGAGGTTGGCGCAGGATTTCCATGAACAGTGCATGGTGGCGCGGTTCGCGGCGAAAGCGGCTGTCGACCTCCGGCACTGAACGCCGTAGCGCGCGCAGGGTGGTCGCGCTCATGCCGCACAGCTTGGGGTGCTGCTGCATGAGCAGGAAGCTTTCCAGAATGGCGCCAGGATCGCGCTGGAAGACGTTGTCGTCGGTGATGTCGAGCAGCCCGTTGCGTGCCTGGAAGTTCGGGTTAATCGGGGTGGCAAACTGCGAATCGACGGGAAAAATGCGTTTACGCAGGGTTCTCAGCAGGATTTCGTTGAGCAGGCCGACCGCCTTGGCGGTACGGTAATAGCGCTGCATCAACTGCTCGCCGGCCATGCGCTGTACCTTGTGGTGCCCTTTTGTTACCCCGGTCAGTCCATATTGTTCGGCAAGCGGCGTCTGGTAGTCGAACAGCAGCCGATCCTCGCGCCGCCGCGCCAGGTAATGCAGACGGATGCGCAGATTTTCCAGCAACCGTTCGTGGCGTCGGATTTGCCGGGCCTCCTGGGCGGTGATAACGGATTCGCTCACCAGTTTTTTCCATGAATCCCTTAGCCCCATGGCGCGGCTGATCCACAGAATATTATGCAAATCCCGCAGTCCGCCCGGACTTTCCTTCAGGTTCGGTTCCAGGTTGTTGTCGGTGTCGTGGAAGCGGGCGTGACGCTGTTGCTGTTCCAGCAGTTTCGCTTCGTAAAATTCGCGCGGATCCAGGTTTTTCTGCACGGCAGCTTCAAGGTCGCGGAAAAGCTGGCGGTTTCCGGCCAGAAAGCGCGCTTCGAGCAGGTTGGTCTGGACGGTGATGTCTTTGGCTTCCACGATGCATTCCGGCACCGTGCGCACGCTGTGCCCGACATCCAGACCGATGTCCCAGAGCAGGCCGACGAGCTGCTCCAGATTTTGACCGTGAGCGGCATCCGGATTGTCCGGCAGAAGGATCAGCAGATCGATGTCCGAACCGGGATAAAGCTGTTTGCGTCCATAGCCGCCAACCGCGATGAGCGCGATGGCGTGTGGCAGGGATAGCTGCCACCAGATTGCGATCAGCAGCTTGTCCACCAGCCGGCTCAGGCCGCGCAGCAGGGCGGCGGCATTGCCGTTTTCCAGATAGCCCCGGCGCAATGCTTCACGACCGGTTTGGAGTGTTGCGCGAAAGCCATCGGCATCAAGGGCGGGAAAGTTCATTAAAATGAGAACCTGGTTTTTGCTTCATAATCCTAAACCGGACGAGCCGGAACCAAAAGAGGTAGGGCCGATAAAACGCGTAGCGTGTATCCACCCATCCGCCGAAATAACCCGTTGGTGGAAACGCTACGCTTTTTCCACCCTACATTTTCCACCCTTGACTATCGTTCGCCATTGCTTCTGCTCGATAAATGCAAAATTCTTGTCATCTTTTGAGATCATTTGACTGCTAAGTGACTAAAAACGGCAATTGCTTAATTGATTTTTTAAGGATCATTCAAATGGGTTAATCAACTCAAGGCCGCAATCCTCGAAGTCCTTGATATTTCGCGTGGCTATGGCAAACCCGTGGGCGTGGGCAATGCCTGCGATTTGCCCGTCCGGCAGGCTCATGGGGTGGCCCACTTCCTTGCGATGCCCCATGATTTCGGCATAAGCACGGGCGGCAGAGGCGGTAAAATCAAGCACCCGCTCCTCGAACGCTTGCGCGATGAACTGCTCGAAGCGGCTTTGCAACTGCCAGCGTCGTTGGCCTTCCGGTAAAATGCGCAGGCCGTAGCCGATTTCCGCCAGTGTTACGGTGGTGACGAATAACCAGTTGCCATCCTGGGTATTCAACCACTTCAGAACCGATGCCAAAGGCTGCGGGCGCATGGCTTCTGAAATCACATTGGTATCGACGATCATCAGGCGAAGCTCGGCGGTTCGTGTGGCGCATGTTGGGGAAGTTCCAATTCAACTCCGAACTCGGAACCAAAGAACTGCACGGAAAGGTCGCCCAGCTTTTTTGGAGTGGCGACCGCTTGACGAAGAATGCGGCGCGCTTCCTCTTCCATTGAAACGCGGTGATGGGCGGCGCGGACGCGCAGGCGCGTGATGGTATCATCGTCCAGCTTGCGGATGCTCAGATTAGCCATTTTATTTCCTCTGGTCTGCTATCACATGCAGGCATTGTATGCTCGCGCTTGCATGTGGACAAGCCACAGTTGCCCGGTCTCACCCCATTTTCACACCCATCATGGACGCCACAAACAAGTAGAGACGCAATCTATGCGTCTCTACAGGTAATTACTCCGTCCGAACGATGAGTTGTCCGGGCGGTTTTAGCGAAGCAGGCTGCCGGGTTTAACCGATGGCTGCCAAGGCCGCATTGAAGGTTGCGCTGGGGCGCATGGCCTTTGATGTCATTTCAAAATCGGGCAGGTAGTAGCCACCTATATCCACCGGTTTCCCTTGAGCAGCCGTCAGCTCGGCAAGAATCTTCGCCTCGTTGTCTTCAAGGGCCTTCGCCAGGGGTGCGAAACGCGCCTGAAGCGCCTTGTCCCTGGTCTGCCCGGCCAGCGCCTGCGCCCAATACAGGGCGAGGTAGAAATGGCTGCCGCGGTTATCCAGCTCGCCGGTCTTGCGGGACGGTGACTTGTTGTTATCCAGGATTTTGCCGGTGGCCTGATCGAGCGCATCCGCCAGAACCTGGGCTTTCGCGTTGTTGAATTTCTGGCTCAGGTGTTCCAGCGATACCCCCAGAGCCAGGAATTCGCCCAACGAATCCCAGCGCAAATGCCCTTCTTCCAGGAACTGCTGGGCATGTTTGGGCGCGGTGCCGCCGGCGCCGGTCTCGAACATTCCGCCGCCCTTCATGAGCGGCACGATCGACAGCATTTTTGAACTGGAACCCAGTTCAAGGATCGGGAACAGGTCGGTGAGATAGTCACGCATCACGTTACCCGTGACAGAAATCGTGTCTTTCCCCGCCCGGATACGTTCGAACGAGAACCGTATGGCTTCTTCGGGCGTCATGATGCGGATGTCCAGCCCGCTGGTGTCGTGATCCTTCAGGTAACGCTCCACTTTCCGGATGATCTGGGCGTCGTGCGCCCGATTCTTGTCCAGCCAGAATACGGCGGGCGTCCCGGTGAGTCTTGCCCGGCTGACGGCCAGTTTGACCCAGTCCTGGATCGGCTCGTCCTTTGCCTGGCACATGCGGAAGATGTCGCCTTGCTCGACCTTCTGCTCAAGCAGCGTCTTGCCCGCCGCATCTACCACGCGGACCGTGCCGTTGCCGGCGATCTCGAAGGTTTTGTCATGGGAGCCGTATTCCTCGGCCTTCTGCGCCATGAGGCCGACGTTGGGCACGCTGCCCATGGTTCTCGGATCGAAGGCGCCGTGCTTCTTGCAGTCCTCGATGGTTTCCTGGTAAATCCCGGCATAGCAACGGTCGGGAATCATCGCCATGGTGTCGTGCAGCTTGCCGTCCGGCCCCCACATTTTCCCCGATTCGCGAATCATGGCGGGCATCGAGGCATCGACGATCACGCTGTTGGGCACATGCAGGTTGGTGATGCCCTTTTCCGTATCCACCATTGCCAATTCCGGCCGGGACTTGTAGCAGGCCCGGATATCGGCCTCGATTTCGGCGCGCTGAGCGTCCGGCAGACCGGCGATTTTCGCATAAATGTCGCCCAGGCCGTTGTTGGGGTTGATGCCCAGTTCCTTGAAGAGGGCGGCATGTTTGGCAAAAACATCCTTGAAATAGACGGAAACGGCATGGCCGAACATGATGGGGTCGGATATTTTCATCATGGTGGCCTTGAGATGCAGGGACAACAGCGTCCCCTCCCTTTTCGCATCCTGCATCTGCTGCTCGTAAAACGCGCGCAGGGCGCGACGGTTCATCACGCAGGCATCGATGACCTCGCCAGCCTTGAGCGCCGCCGGCTCCTTCAGCACCGTAATCTTGCCATCGTCGCCGACCAACTCGATGCGGAAACTCCCGGCCTCGGCGACCGTGGTGGATTTCTCGCTGCCATAGAAATCGTCAGCGTTCATGTGCGCCACATGGGTCTTCGAGCCGGCAGTCCATGCGCCCATCTTGTGCGGGTTATTTCTGGCATATTGCTTGACCGAGGCCGCCGCCCGGCGATCCGAGTTGCCTTCCCTCAGCACGGGGTTGACGGCGCTGCCGAGCACCTTGCCGTAGCGCGCCTTGATCGCCTTCTCTGCGTCTGTTTTCGGGTCCTCCGGGTAATCCGGCACCTTGTAGCCTTTCGATTGCAATTCCTTGATGGCGGCTTTCAACTGGGGCAGGGAGGCGCTGATATTCGGCAGCTTGATGATGTTGGCTTCCGGTTTCAGCGTCAGCGCGCCCAAATCGGCCAGGCCATCGACGGCTTTTTGTTCCTCGGACAGATTTTCGGGAAAGTTCGCGAGGATTCTGCCTGGAAGGGAAATACTCCTCGTTTCGATCGTGACACCGACCGCCTTGGTAAAAGCCTGGACGATAGGAAGAAAGGAATACGTCGCCAGTGCGGGGGCCTCATCGACCAGCGTGTAATAGATTTTGGGGTTTGTCATGATTCTTCCTCTTCAATAAGAATTCCGGATGTCATAGGCTGGTGGTGAGCAACGCGAACCCAGCACATTTCTGGTATCACCAAACGCTGGGGTTCGTGCCTCACCGCCAGCCTACAAAGCGATAAGTTTCCCTAAGCCGCCATCTGGCTGGCGAACAACGAAAGCGCGCCGCCCGCCCGAATCATGGGGATGTCTTCCTTCCCCTGCGCAAGCTTGAGAGGAATCTCTCCGACGCCGCTAACCACCAGTTTGAGCTGACCGCTTTCCAGACCGGAGGTGTCGAGCGCGACTTTGGCGCCTTGCTCGATGCGCTCAAGGTCGGCCGGGTTCTCGAAGGTCAGCGCCAGGATGCCGAAGTTGGCGAGGTTGGCCAGATGGATGCGCTCGAAGCCCTTGGCCACGATGGCGCGCACCCCCAGGATGCGCGGGCACAGCCCGGCATGCTCGCGAGAACTGCCCATGCCATAACCGTCGCCCGCCACGAGGAAACCGTGGCCACCCGCGTCGCGCAGGGCGGCCGCTCGTGCGCTGAAGGTTTTGTCGGCCTGGACGAAGGTGGCCTGTTTGGCATATTCGTCGGCGTTGGAGCGCAGGGACAGATACTTGCCGGCAGGCTGGATCAGGTCGGTGGTGACTTCGTCGCCGAGCTTGAGCAGAACTTCTCCTTCCAGTTTTGCGGGTAGCCCTGCCAGCGTCGGCAGGGGAGCGATGCCGGGGCCGTAATGCATCACCACCTTGGCGGCCTCGGCAGGCGGCAGCGGCGCCTGATAAGAAGCCATATCCACCACTGGCGGGACTTGCTTGTAGGCGAGATCGCCGCTGATGAGATCGCGCGGGTCGGTGAGTCTTCCCATGACGGCGCTGGCGGCGGCGGTAACCGGGCTGACCAGATGAACCTGGGCGCTCTCGGTGCCCGAACGACCGGCGAAATTGCGGTTGGCGGTCGACAGCATCACGCCGTTGCTGGGCGGGCTGAAACCCTGGCCGATGCAGGCGCTACAGGCGTTCTCCATGATCCGCACGCCGGCGGCGTAGAAAACCTCCATATAACCGGCTGCGGCCAGTTGGCGGGCAACGGTCTGCGAACCGGGGGCGATGGCGGTGTCGACTTTGACCCTCTTGCCGCGAAGAATCTCGCCGACGCGGGCCAGGTTGGCGTAGTTGGCGTTGGTGCAACTGCCGATGAACACCGCGTCGATGGGCATCCCGGCGTGGTTGGCGACGGGTTCCATGGCCTTCAGGCGCGGGTAAAGCGCGATGGTGGGGACTAGCGACGACAGGTCGATCTCGACAGTGCGGCTATAAGTTGCGCCCGCATCGGCCAGCAGGGGCTGGAAGTCTTTCGCGCGCTGCCGGCCTTCGAGGTAGGCCTGGGTGACTTCATCCGAGGGGAAGATCGAGAAGGCGACGCCGCCCTCGGTTCCCATGTTGCAGATGGTGGCGCGGTCGGTGACATTCAGGCTCTTCAGACCCGGCCCGGTGTACTCCAGGCAGATGCCCTTGTTGCCCTTGATGCCGATGACCTTGAGTACGTTCAGGATCACGTCCTTGGCCAGGACGCCCGGATGCAGGGAGCCGGTGAGATGGACCTCCACCACATTCGGCATTTCGATCTTGTAGGAGGTGCCGGCCATGGCGAAGCTCACGTCCGTGCCGCCCGCGCCCAGCGCCAGCATCCCCATGCCGCCGGCGTTGGTGGTGTGGGAATCGGAGCCGAGCACCGACTTGCCGGGAACCGCGAAGTCCTCCAGGAACACGCTGTGGCAGATACCGTTGCCGCCGCGCGAGAACCAGCAGCCGTATTTCTTGGAGAAGCTTTCAAGATAGCGGTGGTCGTCGCCGTCGATGTAGCCGACTTGCAGCGTCTTGTGATCCACCACGATGACGGCGGTGGTCTTCACCCGATCCACGCCCATCTTTTCGAAAGCGAGCGCGGCGGCCGTGCCCGTGGCATCCTGGTAAAGGGTGTGGGTGAATTGGATCTCCAGTGGCTGCCCCGGTTCGGGCAGTTGAGCGGGTTTCCCGGCCGCGTTGGCCAAGAGGATTTTCTGTGCAACGTTAAGTGCTTTCATAGTCTCCACCATTGTGAATAGGTTGGTTGATTTTGTAACCGCTCAGGTCGCGTATATCTCTTGGGTTCCTCTTCCGCCCGTGGGGAGAGGAGGGTGAGCGTTACGACCTAAATGGCTACCGATTTTTTTAACCCGGACATTTCATAAAT
>Ga0100382_1001638_pt1 | contig 14523 bp, 10 predicted proteins | sample CryGeymeta201506_FD_81566 | JGI IMG/M metagenome (GOLD analysis project Ga0100382, IMG submission 81566) | Groundwater microbial communities from Crystal Geyser aquifers in Utah, USA - Crystal Geyser metaG 2015-06 | ecosystem: Environmental > Aquatic > Deep subsurface > Groundwater | place: USA...
ACGATCATCGCAAAAGGCAGCGTGGTGGAAAACCCCCAGGCGAGCCGGTGCGGGTTCATGAACCCCAGCCAGGTCCACACCAGGATGCCGATCCACGGCCGCCGCAGGATGAAGGGCAGCGAGCCGAAGACCGCCAGCGTGACTGCGATGTCTCTCATGCGGCACGGGCGGCGGGTTCGACGGCTTCGGCGGCTTCGCCCGCACCAAACCAGCGCACGCGGGCGGGAAGGTCGATTCCATCGAGCATGCCGTCGGCGAGGCGGCGGTCGAGCGCGCGCTCGTGCCGCAGCCCGCGGTCCCTGACCTGGTAGAGGCGGCCTTTCCCGGGCTGGATCGCGCCGAGGCGCTCGCCGCGCGCGAGCCGCCCGATCGCCTCGGCATAGACTTCGGCGGAATCGCGCACCGCACGCCAGAAGAGCCGCAACTCGTCGTCTCCGGGCTTCACTTCGGGGCTCACGTGGGCGATCAGCTTGCCGGTGTCGATGCCGGCGTCGATGAAATGCAGGGTGCAGCCGATTCTCTCCGGCTCGCCATTGTAGAGCGCCCAGAAGGTGCAGTCGGCGCCGCGATACTCCGGCGAGAGTCCGCCATGAAGGTTGACGATCCCCAGCCGGCCCCGCTCCAGCAGCTCGCCGCGGATGAGCGAGGTGCCGAACACGCAGATCACGTCAGGGCACAGCCGATCGGCGAGCTCGACGACGCGCGCATCGTTGATGTGCGGCACCTCGAAGACCAGATCGGGCCGCTCCAGGCACGCAGGCGCATCCCCGAAGAAGAACCTCGCCTCGCCCCCGCCCGTGTAGCGGCGCCGGTCGCGCAGCCAGCGCCAGAGCTTGCGCGCGAGATTCGCCGGCTTCAGCACGCGGCGCACCCTGGCCGCGCTCCAGTGCGTGCCGGTCTCGTGCACGATGGCGAGCACATTGGCCGCGCGGCAGAGCCGGTTCGCCACATGGAGATGGCGCGGCGAGCGGCCGCACAGGATCATGGCGGTGGGTTCAGTCATGGCATGCGTTTCGATTCATCGCAAGATGGCGTGTCGCGCCCCGCGGTCGCGGGGAAGGTCTTTGCCCTCGTCCTTGCGAGGAGGCCGCAGGCCGGCGAAACGATCCCGCGCGAAGCGCGTCCGTCGGCAGCGCGAGGAGGGCAGATTGCTTCGTCGCTTCGCTCCTCGCAATGACTCAGAAAAGGGACGCTCCTTGCAATGACTTTGGCATCCGAAATGCGCGGTCGCTTCAGCCCGCATCGCGCGCGAGCGGCGGAACCGGAGCATCGATCAGATCCATCATCAGCGCGTCGGCGAAGAACTTGGCCGCCCAGTTGGGAAACTCGAACATCGAATAGCGGCCCCAGATCGGCGCCGATCCGGCCACTGCGCCGCGCAGCACGGGATCGCGTTCGTCGAGGCGGTGATTGCGCTTGACATATCCGATCGCGTTGCGCGCATTGTCGCGCAGCTCCCGACCGCGGCCCTCCTGTGCGAGCCGCATCCAGTCGAGCGCCATCTGCGCGCAACCGGTCAGGCAGGCATAGCCGGCCGCGATACGCCAGCCCTGGCCGAAGGCGCCACTGATGAAGCCGTCGGCGCGCTGCGACTGCGCCACCGCGCGCGCGGCCTTCTCCGCGATGTCGAGGTAACGCGGCTCGCCGAGCAGCACGCCACATTCGGTGAAGCCGCGGATCGCGTAGGCGATCGTGTGGGTGAACGGGGCGCGCCCGGCGAGGAAGGCGTTGTTCTCGAACCAGCCGTCCGCGCCCTGCTGCGCTGCCGCCCATTCCACATTGCGCCTGGCCGCGTCGAGGAGCCCGCGTTCGCCACTCACCACCCCGACGGCCGCGAGCGCCCAGGTGGCGCGCACGTTGTAGGTGTGCGGGATGCCGTTGTGCTCGTGGCGCCGCCAGCAGCCGTCCTCGTCCTGCTGGGCGGCGAGCCAGCGGGCTCCGCGCACGGCCGCTTCCAGGCAGTCGGCGCGCTTGAGCTGCGTCCAGCCCGCCACCATGCCGTGCAGGATCTGCCCCTGGTTGAAGATGACCGGATGGCTGCCGGGCTCGCCGAAGTGGCCGGGGAAGGCGCCGTCCGCCTGCTGGATGGAAAGTTCCCAGTCGAGGATGCGATTCGCGCGAGGGACGAGTTCGGGCCGCTTGAGGATCTTCGCCGCGGCGACGAAGGTCTCGACGATGTAGCCGCTGGTCTCCGGGTAGCTGGGCAGCCAGCCGTCCTCGAAGCTCCAGCCCGCCGAGACGCCGCCGGCGTCCGGCGCGCCGTTGCGCACGTCCTGGGCGCGTGCGAGCCACGCGATCGCGGCGTGCAGGTGCTCGAGATGGGTGCGCTCGACCTGCACCGGGCGCCCGATGAGATCGCCGGCGATCAGGCGCGCGTGGCGCGCGCGCCAGGGCTTGTAGCGGAACGGCAGTGTGGCGATGCGGGCGACGAGGTTCATGTTCGACATGCCGGCTGGACCAGGCCGCAATGATAGCGGCCAGCGGCGGGTGCCGATGTGACGCGAGGCACGGGCGGGGATCGGTCGCAGGAGCGGAAATGGGGTCAGACACGATAATCGATCACTTCCAGGCGCACGCCGTGCTTGCGCTGCCGCGTCCGCCGGTGCGGATCAGCCCTGCGGGCCGCAGCGGGCATCGCCCAGATCGGCGTGCAGGGGCACGTGGCTGACCACGTAGCGGTACTTGCCCGAGGCCTCGGGGGGGATGGATTCGACCAGCCGCAGGTCGATGCGCAGGTCATTGCCCAGGCGCGCCCGCAGCCCCGCCTCCACCGCGGCCGCGGAAGCCTCGCTCCAGCGCGCGTCCGGCACCACCCGCACCTCGATGTCCCTGACCGTGTGCTGGATGAGCTTGAACTCGGCCACGCCTTCGGCCGCCCGCAGCACGTAGATGACCGCCAGCGCGTGCATGATGGTGCCGTCCTCGCGCACAACGAAATCCGTGCTGCGCCCGGCCACCTCCGCGATCACGTGCAGGCCACGCCCGCAAGAGGCCGGCGCCGCCGACAGCCGCAGCCTGTCGCCGGTGCGATAGCGGATGAAGGGCTGGGCATCGGAGCACAGGCCCGTCATCACCGCCTCGCCCGTCTCGCCGGGCGCGACCGGCCGGCCCTGCGCATCGAGCACTTCCAGCAGGACGCTCTCGCTCATGAGCAGCAGTTCGCCCTGCGGGGTCTCCTGTGCGGTGAAGCCGATGTCGCGGCTGCCGTACTCGTTGGCGACCGGAACGCCGAACGCTCCCGAGATCAGCGCCCGCTGGTCCGGGTACAGCGGCTCGCCGGTCGTGCACACCACGCGCAGCCCCGGCACCGCGAGCGAGCGGCCGCGCGCGCGCGCATGGGCAGCGAGCAAGGCGACGCTGCTGGCATAGCCGTACACGCACTTCGGGCGGAAGGCATGGATCGCCCCGATGTACTCGTCCATGTGCGCGGCGGACATGTCGAAGGCATTGAGCACGAGCTGGTTGAGCAGCCGGTCGCGCAGGGTCTTGATGCGGTCGGTGCGGGCGAGCTCCACCGGCGCGCCCCACAGATAGACCTCGCGATCCCCGACATCCACCCCCCACCAGCGGCGCGCGCGGATGCGCCCGGCGGCGTCCGATGCCTGGCGCATGCGCCCGAACTGGAAGATCAGCGGCTGCCCGCTGGAGCCGCCGGTGTTGTAGCGGAAGCCGCCTCCCGGCACCTCCTTCCAGCGCATCGCCTCGCCGTGGTTGCGCGCGTCCTCCTTCGTCATCGGCGGCAGGCGGCGCAGGTCCTCCAGGGTCGGCAGCCGCGAGCCGAGCACCGCATCGAGCCCTGCGGCGCGGATGCGTTCGGCGTGCCAGGGGCAATGCGCGAGGGCGATCTTCAGCAGCGCGGCCAGCTTCTCCATCTGGAGCCGCTCGATCGCCTCGCGCGGCAGCCACTGGCTCGCCTCGAGCGCATCCAGGTGTTCGAAGGTCGGGCGCCCGAGGAAGCGCTCCTGGAGCGGATACACCACCCGGCGGGCGAGAGCGGAGCGCAGTGCTGCGGCCATGTCGGATCCAACCTCCACGAACGAAATCCCGGCCATTGTCGGCCCGCCCGCCTCAGGCAGGCGTGACGCGCGCCTCGAAGGACATCAGAACCCCCCGGTAGAGCGCGGCGAGGCGCCCGCGCACTCGGGGCCAGGCGTACTGGCCGACCTCCTCGCGCCCCGCCTGTGCGAGGCGCGCGGCCGCAGCCGGGTCGGCGAGCAGCCCGAGCACCGCATCCGCCATGGCGCCGGCGTCTCCGGGCGGCACCAGCAGCGCGTGCACCCCGTCGCGCACGAGGTGGGGAATGCCGCCGACCCGGGTGCTGACCACGGGAAGCCCGCAGGCGAGCGCCTCCAGCAGCGAGTTCGGCATGTTGTCCGCGAGGCTCGGGTTGATCATCAGGTCGCAGCGCTCGTAGAGCGCCGCCATGCGCTGCGGATCGAGCCTGCCGGTGAACTCCACCGCGTCCGCCACACCGAGCGAAGCGGCGAGGCCGCGAAGCGCACCGGCTTGCGGCCCGCCGCCGGCCACCGCGAGCAGGGCTCCGGGGATCGCGGCACGCACCCGCGCGAAGGCGCGCAGCGCGCTGGCCACGTCGTAGAGCGGCTCGAGGTTGCGCGCCACCACCAGCCGCGGCGCGGCCGTGGCGGCGCGCTGCCTGAAGCGGAAACGCGACAGGTCGATGACATTGGGAAGGACGACCGCGTCCATGCCGTGCCGCGCGAACACTTCCTGCAGGAAGCCCGAAGGCACCGCGAGCAGCGCCGCGGCGTTCATGGTCGCCCTCACCCATCGCGCCGAGCGGGCGAGAAACTCGGCCGCCTCGCCGCCCCGGTAGTTCACGACGACCGGAATGCCACGCGCGCGGGCGATCCACACCGCGGGCGCCGCGAACAGGTGCCACGACCAGCCGGAGTTCGCCATCACGTGGAGCAGCCGCACGCGGCCCGCGCAGCGCCACAGGCGAACGAGATAGGGGACCAACCGAAACAGGGCGCGAACGCCTTTGAGGCGCCCCGCCCAGGCCGGCCGGTACGGACTGTTGACCCGCACCAGTTCGACTCGCGCGCCCTCGGCTTCGAGCAGGTGCGCGAGCTGCCGCGTCTGGTTGGCCATGCCGCCCTCGGGGGGCGGCAGCGGCCCCACCAGGCCGATGCGCAGCCCGGCCAGGATGGTGGCATCGGCCGCAGCGCTCATGCCGTTCTGCGCGATGCGCCTCGCGCGAGACCGCTTCGTCGCTTCGCTCCTCGCAACGACGCCGGCATGCCCGGGCTCAGCGAACCGGGGCGCGCTCGCATCCCGCCTCCCCCGCCCCCACGAACCCCGTCCCCTGTCCCCTGTCCCCTGATCCTCGCCCCGCGAGCACCTCGAACACGGGGCGATAGCGCGCGACGCTGCCCGCCCAGGTGCGCTCGGCCTCGACGAAGCGCCTGCCGGCGGCCTTGAGCCGCGGCCACTCGGAACGCCTGCGTAGCAGATCGGCGAGCACTGCGGCGAGCGATTCGGCGCTGCCGGCGCGGAACAGCATGCCGGTCTCGCCGTCGCGGATGAGTTCGCGGTGCCCGCCCACGTCGGAGGCGACCAGCAGCCTGCCCTGCGCCATCGCCTCCAGCGGCTTGAGCGGCGTGACCAGCTCGGTGAGCCGCATCGGACGGCGCGGATAGGCGAGCACATCGACGATGCCGTAATAGCGATGCACCTCGGCGTGCGGCACGCGCCCCGCGAACACGACCTTGTCCTCCACCCCGAGCCGCACCGCGGCCTGCCGGATCACCGCCTCGTGCGGGCCGCCGCCCACCAGCAGCACGCGCGCATCGGGCACTTCGCGCAGGAGTAACGGCAGCGCCTGGACCAGCAGGTCCAGCCCCTCGTAGGCGTAGAAGGAGCCGAGGAAGCCGATCACCGTCGCGCCGGCGAGACCGAGCTTCGCGCGCAGCGCCTCATCGGGCGGCTCGTCGAAACGGAAGCCCGCGACATCGACCGCGTTCGGGATCACCGTCACGCGCTCCGCGGGGATGCCGCGGCCGACGATCTCGCGCCTGAGCCCCTCGCAGATGGTGGTGACATGCGCCGCGCGCTTCAGCGCATGGGTTTCGAGCCCGCGTGTGAGCCGGTAGCGCAGCCCGCCTTCGCGCCCCGTGCCATGATCGACCGCGGCATCTTCCCAGAACGCGCGCACCTCGTAGATCACCGGAATGCCGAAGCGCCGCCCGGCGCGCAGCGCGGGGATGGCGTTGAGCACCGGCGAGTGGGCGTGGATGATGTCGGGGCGCTCGCGCGCAATGATCTCGCCGATGCGCGCCTCCATGCGCGACATCAGGCGAAACTCGCGTGCGCCAGGAACGCGCGCGAGCGCAGGGTCCTGCATCCGGGTGCGGTGAAAGTGCCAGCCATCGATGTCCTCCTCGTCGGCCTGCGCGACATGGTGCTTGGGCGAGGTGAGGTGGCAGGTCTCCCAGCCCAGCGCGCGCTGCTCGCGCAGGATGGCGAGCGTGCGAAAGGTGTAGCCGCTGTGCAGCGGGATCGAGTGGTCGAGGACGTGGAGGACGCGCAGCCTCACCCCGCCGCCCTCAGCACCGGCACCGCGGCCTCGCCGTCCATCACGTTGCGCAGGAAGGCCTCGAACATGAGCAGCGTCCACAGCGGCGTCGAGTAGTCGGCGCGTCCCGACTGGTGTGCCTGCACCAGATGGCGCAGGGTGCCGGCGTCGAACAGTCCACTCGCGGCCAGCCGCTCGCCGAGCACCGACTCGCGCACGCGCGCGGCGAGCGGGCCGCGGAACCAGCGCGCGAGCGGCACGGCGAAGCCCATCTTGGTGCGGTACAGAACCTCGCGCGGCAGATGCGGCTCCATCGCCTTCTTGAGCAGCCACTTGCCCTCCTGGCCGCGCACCTTGAGGCTGGAAGAAAGGCTCGCCAGCCACTCGACCAGCGGGTGGTCCATCAGCGGTTCGCGCACCTCCAGCGAATGCGCCATGCTGGCCCGGTCCACCTTGGTGTTGATGTCGCCCACGAGGTAGGTCTTGAGGTCGAGATACTGGATCAGCGCGAGCGGGTCCTCGGTGCCGGCGTTCGCGGCATGCCTCCTGAAGACCTCGAGCGCGTTGTAGCCGCCGAGTTCCGCGCGCAGCCTTCCGCTGAACAGCCGCCGGCGCATGTCGCCGCGCATCAGGCTCACCGAGTGGAAGTAGGCCTCGACCGAATCGCGCCCGAGCGCCTGGAAGGTGGTCTTGCCGCGCAGCACGCGGGGCGCCCAGTCGAGCTTGGGATAGGCGCGCCCGAGCAGGCCGAAGAGCGGCCGGCGCAAGGACAGCGGCATGGAGGCGCGCAGCCTCTCCTCCATCAGGTGCAGGCGGTAGCGGCGATAGCCGGCGAAGCTCTCGTCGCCGCCGTCGCCGGAGAGCGCCACGGTCACGTGCCCTCGCGCGAGCTGGCAGACCCGGTAGGTGGGGATCGCCGAGCTGTCGGCATAGGGCTCGTCGTAGAGCCGCGCCAGCGTGTCGATGAGATCGAAGTCGTCCGACTCGACCCGGTCGACATGATGCCGGGTGCGGTAGCGTTCGGCGACCTGCTGCGCGTAGCGCGATTCGTCGTAGGCCGGATCGTCGAAGGCGATCGAGCAGGTGCGCACCGGATCGCGCGAAGTGCGCGCCATCATCGCCACCACCGCGCTGGAATCGACCCCGCCGGACAGGAACGCCCCGAGCGGCACCTCCGAGATCATGCGCAGGCGGATCGACTCCTCGAGCCGCTGTTCGAGTTCCGCGCAGGCATCCGCGAGGCCGGGCTTGCGATCGAGCGTGAAGCGCACGTCCCAGTAGGCGCGCTGGGCGGGCAGCGGCAGGCCGCGCCTGACCGCGAGGCAGTGGCCCGGCGAGAGCTTGGCGGCGCCGCGGAAGATCGTGCGCGGCTCGGCGGCGTAGCCGAGCGCGAAATACTCCTCGATCGCCAGCGGGTCGATGTCGCGCGCGAGCCCGCCGTGCGCGAGCAGCGCCTTGAGCTCGGAGCCGAAGAGAAACTGCCCGTCGGGCAGCAGCGCGTAGTAGAGCGGCTTCACACCGAGACGGTCGCGGGCGAGGAAGAGCGTCTCGCGGTTGCGGTCCCAGATCGCGAAGGCGAACATGCCGCGCAGCCGGTCGAGACAGGCTTCGCCCCACTGCTCCCAGGCGTGCACGATGACCTCGGTGTCGCTGTGGGTCCTGAAGCGGTGGCCGAGCGCTTCGAGTTCCGCCTTGAGCTCCTGGAAGTTGTAGATCTCGCCGTTGAAGACGATGGCGACGCTGCCGTCCTCGTTGGCGAGCGGCTGCTGCCCGCTCGACAGGTCGATGATCGAAAGCCTCCGGTGGCCGAGGCCGAGACCGGGCTCCAGGTGCAGCCCGCCCTCGTCGGGGCCGCGGTGATGCTGGCTCTCGTTCATGCGATCGAGCACGTCGCGGTCGATCTCCCGCCGCCCGCGCGTATCGAGGATGCCGACGATCCCGCACATGCTCAGCGCACCTCGCCGCACGCGCGCGCATCGCCGAGTGCGCGGACCCCGCGGCTGCGCGAGACATCGTCATAGGTGCGCAGATAGCTTCCTGCCATCGCCTCGATGCTGAACGATTCCTGCGCCATTTTTCGCGCCGCGCGCCCGTGCTCGCGCAGCCGCTCCGGTTCCGCCAGGTAGCGGGCAAGGGCGCGGGCGAGCGCCTGCGGGTCGTTCGCGGGTACCAGGGTGCCGGTCACGCCATCCTCCACCAGTTCGGGGTTTCCGCCCACGCGGGTGGCCACCACCGCCAGTCCGCTCGCCATCGCCTCCAGAATGGTGTTCGAGATCCCCTCCCCGAGCGAAGGCAGCACGAACAGGTCGAATGCGCGCATCAGCTCCGGGATGTCGTCGCGCTCGCCCGGAAGCCAGGCGAGCTGCGCGCACCCGGTCTCGTTGAGGAGCGCGATGCAGCGCTCGCGTGCGACGCCCTCCCCGATGACGGCAAGCCGGAGCCGTTCCTTGAGCGCGGGCTGCGCGCTCACCAGCTCGACGAAGGCGCGTACCAGGCTCGGGTAGTCCTTGACCTCGGCCATGCGCCCCACCGAGCCGATGACGATGTGATCCTCGCCGGCGAAGCCCTCCGGGCCGATGCGAGGCCTCGCCCCCGCGCGCGGATGGAAGCGCGCGGCATCGACGCCGTTATAGATCTGGACGATGCGCTGTGCCGGCACGCCCACCCCGGTCTCGAGCCAGCGCGCGAGATCGCGGCTCACCGCGACGTAGCGATGCACGAGCGCTCTGGCGAGCCGGCGCAGCCGCCGGTAGCGGCTGCCGTCGAGATCGAACACGTCGCGCCCGTGCACGCCGTGGATGCGGGCGCGAACGCCCGCGGCCGCCGCCACGAACTGCGCTTCGAGCGCGGACAGGTTCCGGGTGTGCACGATGTCGGGACGCAGGCTCCGCAGCAGGCGCCAGAGCCGTCCCCACACGGCGGGATCCTTGCCCGGCTTCTTGCCGAGCGCATGGAAGGCGATGTCCGTGCGCGCGAAGCGGTCGCGGAAGCCGGTGTAGCCGTCGAGACAAACGATGGCATGGCGATAGGCGCCCGCGGGCAGATGATCGAGCAGGTTCACCATGCCGTTCTCCAGCCCGCCGGTGCCGAAGTGCGCCACCACATGCGCGATCAGGGGCGGCGGCGCTGCGCGCGGGTGCATGTCAGTGGCGTTCTGCCCGCCGGATCGTCTCCTCGATCGCGGGCAGCATGTCGGCAGCGAAGGCGCGCAGCACCTGCTCCGCATCCTCCGGCCGGTTCTGGTAGGGCGCGGCGAGGATGATCGCGCTGCCGTCGTCACGATCCTCGAGCAGCCGGTCGCGCGCGAGCATCAACTTGGCGAGGTAGGGATTGGTCGTGCGCCGCCCGTCGAGAAAGAACCAGTCCCAGACGAGCAGCCGCTGACCCGCCGAGCGCAGCCGCGTCTCGCGCAGTTCCACCTCGTGCGGGCCGAGCGCCTGCAACTTGCGCGTCTCGCCGACGTTCTGCCACACCGGATGCTTCTGCACGACCATGATGTTCCGCGAATTGACCAGCTCGGCGTCCTGGCGCTGGTTGCGGTAGTAGTACGCGTAGAGCACCACCGCGCGCTCGCCGTTGCGGTAGGTCGCGATCGCCGAAGCATCAGCGCCGCGGTAGTGGGGCTTCCATTCGCTCGCCGGCGCCGCATCCGGCGTCCAGCCGTTCTGTCCGGCCGGCAGTTCGAGCTTCGCCTGCTGCGGTATCCGCACGGCATCGAGGCGGGCGGCCCACAGCGGCCAGACACCCAGCACGAGCGCCGACGCCACCGCTGCCATCGCCACCGGGCCGAGCCTCGCCGTAGCGGGCGCGCGCAGCGTGGCGGCAGGGACCGGCTGCGGCTCCGGATCGCGCCAGCGCGCGCCGATCCAGAACATCGCGAGGATGACGATTCCGAACCAGACCCAGCCATAGATGATGTGGTCAATGCCCAGCGCGAGCCGCATGTCGCTCAGGTGGGCGATCATCACGATCAGGTAGGCGCGCATGCCGTTGGCGAAGATCGGCACCACCACCGAGGCCGCGATGAACAGCGCGCGCTTGCGGGTGCTGGTGTAGTTGAGGTAGGCGTACAGCGTGCCGGCGAAGATCGAGGCGATCAGGTAGCGCAGCCCGCTGCAACCCTCGACCACCGACCACTGGCCGGACGGGATGGTGAAGAAGGTTCCCTCGCGCAGCACCGGGATGCCCGTGAGGCGCAGCATCCAGACGGTGAAGTCCGCGGTGAAGTCCATCAGCGGCGGGATGAAGGCCTCGCCGAAGGGCACGCCGAGGAACAGGAAGGCGAGCGGAAAGGCGATCGTCCAGGCGGCGCGCGCGCCCAGCACCGTGAACACCAGCGAAGGAATCATCGCCGCGAGCGCGAACTGCTGCACGACCTGCACCTGGGCGAGATGCGCGATGAGCCAGCCGGAGCCGATCAGCGCGAGCGCCGCGAGGCCCGGCCAGGCCGGCCGCGGGTCGACCTGCACGAGGAAGGGTCGATGGCGCCAGACGAGCCACGCGAACACCGGCACCACCAGATAGCCGTGGGCGAAGGTCTCGGAGCGCTCCCAGATCGCGACGATCGAGGATGCGGTCTCGCCATACCACGCGATCAGCCAGAAGCCGAGCGCCAGCATCAGCGCGCCGGCGAGCCTCCACACCTGCCGCGCGCCTCGCGCCGGGGCCTGCGCGGCAGCCGCCAGCACGAGATCGCTCTCCACTTTCACGCGAGAGCCTCCACGGTGCCGCGCGCTGCGCGCGCGCCGCGCTGCGGGGCGGCCTCGCCCCAGCCATCGAGCAGGCGGTCGAAACGGCGCAGGTGTGCCTCCCAGTCGTAGTCGGCCAGCACCCGGGCGCGTGCGGCCGCGCCGAGCGAGGCGGCGCGCGCCGGTTCGAGCACCGCGAGCGTCCTGGCGGCGAACTCGCCGGCACTGCGCGCGACCTCGATCTCCCGGCCCGGAGCCGCGCCCAGCGGCCCGGCGCAACCCGGCGAGGCGACCACCGGGCGGGCCATCGCCATCGCCTCCAGCACCTTGTTCTGGATTCCCCGCGCGATGCGCAGCGGGGCGACCACCGCGCGCGCATGCTGGAGGTAGGGGCGCACGTCGGGCACCCGCCCGCTCACCGCGACGCCCGGACGCTGCGCGAGCGCCTGTACCTGCGGCGCCGGATTCATCCCGACGACATGGAAACGGGCGTGCGGCTCGCGCGCGCGGATCGCGGGCAGGACCTCGTCCGCGAACCAGCACACGGCGTCCACGTTCGGCCAGTAGTCCATCGCGCCGGTGAAGGCGATCGGGATTTCGTCTGCCGCATAGGGCGAAGGCATGCCGGCGTCCGGCCGGAAGAAGCGCCCATCCACCCCGTTGTTCAGTGCGAACACCCGCGCCGCGGATTCCGGGGCGAGGCGGCGGAACAGCTCGGCCTCGGCCTCGGTCACGAACAGGCTCACACGCGAGGCGGCCGCCACATCGCGCTCGGCGGCGAGCAGGCGTGCAGCCTCGCGCCGGAAGACCGACGACATCGGCCAGCGGCGCGCCTGCGCGTACTGGCGCCACTTGTCGGAGTCGATGTCGACGAAATCCACCACGCAGTCGAGCCCGGGCAGATCGCTCACGTACTGCGCCATCGGCGAGGAGAAGACGAACGCGCGGCGGATGCCGTGGCCGCCCACCACGCGCCGCACCCAGGCGCGCAGGCCCGAATCGAGGTAATAGGGCAGGCTCAGCGGATCGCCCGAGGCGAGCGCGCGCAGGCTGCGCAGCCTCGCGCGCCAGGGGACCAGGTCGGCGATGAAGGCTTCCGCACACCAGGTGCGCACCGTGTCGAGGTGGATGCGGTCGGCCGGGTCGTCGACGAAGGTGCCGAGAAACACGTCGTGCCCCGCTGCGAGATGGCGCAGCAGCCGGTACGAGCGCAGCTTGTCCCCCTTGTTGGGAGGGAAAGGCAGGCGGTGCGCGAGGAAGAGGACGGGGTCGGACATGTCGGGTCGGCGCCAGCTCCGCATCTTAACCGCGGCCCGGCCGCGCTAGGCTCGAAACCGTCACGCTCGCGCGCCGGCGCGTGCTCACCCCAGGTTGCGGACGATGTAGGGACCGAGCCGGTTGGCGAGCCCCCGCGGCAGCCTTCGCCACAGCGCGATGAAGGCCTTGTACTTCGGGTTGGACGGGTTGTTCTGCGGGATCGCCTCGCGCCGGTAGAGCCGGAACTCGTAGTGCAGCGGCTGCGGCTCGAAGCCCCAGTTCTTCTTGAAGTCGAACGAGCCGGTGCCGCGCTTGCTGCGCCCGTAGTCGAACACCTTGCAGCCCTGCTCGCAGGCACGGCGCATCAGCTCCCAGTACTTGAAGTCGTTCGCCGCCAGCTCGCGCGCCGCCGGCGCATCGCCGGCGTAGTAGGGAAGGATCTCGTCGCGGAAGCGGAAGCTGAGCACCGCGCTCACCGGATGGCCGTCCTTGTCGGTCACGGTGAGCACTTCGCACGCCTCGCCGAACACTTCGAGCAGGCGCTCGAAATAGCGGCGCGGCAGCGCCGGCGTGCCGTGGCGATGGACGTTGTCCGCGAACAGATCGAAGAAGCGGCCGAAATCGGCGTCGATCTCGCTGCGCAGGCCGTTGCGGATGCCCTTGCGCACCATCGCCCGCTGCTTGCGCGGGATGGCCGCGAGGTTGTCCTCGACCTTCGGCAGGATCGACTTGCGGAAGGTGACGTACAGATCCTGGCTCGGCCAGTCGGGATGGCGCATCTCGCGATGGCGCAGCTCGAGATGCTCCACGCCCAGCCGGCGCGCGGTCGCATCGGCCGCCTGCTCCAGAGCGGCCGCGGCCTCCTCGTTGTCCGCGGCCACTCCCCCATACACGCAGAACGGGAGCGACACCAGGGCATCGCCGAACAGCCGGCTCTTGACCCGCGCGAGCGGCAACACGCCCTCGATTTCTCCCGCACGTTCGGCGTAGAGGAAGAAGGTGCGATGCCCGAAGACCTCCTCGAGGAGCGTCTTCCAGCCGGCGCGGTGGAAGAAGCTCGCCTGCGCGCAGTCCATGACGAAGGCATCCCAGCGCGCCGCATCCCGCGCGGCGAGCTCGCGCACCGCGATCGCGCCCGCTCCGTCCATGGCGAAGCGTGCCCCGGCGGCGTTCATGGCCGCGTGTCCGGGAACACGGCGTCTACCCGGCCCCAGCGGAAATCGCGGAGCAGGCGCCCGATGCGCGCCTGCATGCGCTCGAGGTTGAGGTAGTGACGCACGCGCGTGCGCGCATCGAGCCCGCGCACGCGCGGCTGCTCCGGGTCGAGTTCCCACGGATGGAAATAGAAGACGGCGGGCTGGCGGTCGACCTCATTGACGCGGCGGATGGACCAGCGCGAGAGCCGATAGGGCAGCAGCCGGAAATAGCCGCCGCCGCCCGCAGGCCAGTTGTTGTCGAACAGGCGCACCGTGGTCACCGGCAGCTCCAGCATGCCGCGGCCGGCGCGGAAGGCGAACCGCGGCGCCGCGGGCATGCCGTAGTGGTCATGACGAATGGGATAGATGCTCGAGCTGTAGCGGTAGCCGGCCTCGCCCATGCAGTCCATCGCCCAGAGGTTGCCCGCGCCCACCGAGAAGCTCGGCGCGCGGTAGCCGCGCACCTCGACGCCCGCGAGGTCTTCGAGGATGGTCTTGGCCTTGCGGATATCATAGAGAAAGTCGGCCGGGCTCTGCTCGCTCGCGCGCTGGTGGGCGTAGCCGTGGCTCGCCAGCTCGTGTCCGCCGGCGACGATCGCGCGCACCACCGCCGGATGGCGCTCGGCGATCCAGCCCAGGGTGAAGAAGGTCGCCCTGGCTCCCGCGGCGTCGAGCATTCCGAGGATGCGCTCGACATTGCGCTCGACCCGGCAGGCGATGCCGTCCCATTCGCTGCGGCGGATGTAGGGTGCGAGCGCGGAGACCTGGAAATAGTCCTCGACATCGACCGTCAGCGCATTGACGATCGGCCGGTCGGCTTGCGCGCTTCGAGCCATCGCGGCTTCAG
>Ga0100382_1001659_pt1 | contig 14417 bp, 24 predicted proteins | sample CryGeymeta201506_FD_81566 | JGI IMG/M metagenome (GOLD analysis project Ga0100382, IMG submission 81566) | Groundwater microbial communities from Crystal Geyser aquifers in Utah, USA - Crystal Geyser metaG 2015-06 | ecosystem: Environmental > Aquatic > Deep subsurface > Groundwater | place: USA...
GTTTGATGAGAGCGGAAACCGGAGGAGTCTTGAGCTCGAACTTGAAAGACCGATCTTCGAAAATGGTGACGAGGGCCGGGATGATCTGGCCCTTCATGTCGACCGTTTTGGCATTGTACTGCTGGATGAACTCCATGATATTAACACCGTGCTGTCCGAGTGCTGGACCAACGGGAGGAGCGGGATTGGCGGTACCACCGGGAAGGTTAAGCTTCAGGATGGCTTTGATTTTTTTGGCCATAGTTTTTGTTATAAATATGTCATTGCGATCCACCTTTGGCGAGAGAAGCAATCCAGGTTTTTCGGATCGCCACGCTTTGCTCGCGATGACGAGTTTTTTAATAGCCGACGCGGAAAAGGGGTTTTGAATAAGCCGGCCGGGTGGCGATGATATAGAAAACAGTGGTTTGACTTAGTTCGCAAACTCTTTTCGAGTAGCTCCCTCATCAATGACGAGGTAGGGATATTTTAGCACAAAAAACTGCCCTATTGCTAGGGCAGAATAACTACATTGACTTGACGTACCAGTCACCACCGGGAATGCCTCCTAGTAAATCAGGAAGCAGATAAGCAGATAGGCGCCGCCGTAGATGATGGCACCCGGCCAACCGACACCCAGAATGATCAGAAAGATTTCCGCAGCACCGATCAGCGAGAGGAGGGTTATCCCCGGAATGCTCAAAGCAGTCGTTTGAAAAAGGGACGCTAGACCGAACAATAGCGCATCAATAAGCAGGATGCAGAGCAATCCCTGCCAACTGAACAGAACGGCGCTCATCACAATCGGAGCGATGTGATAGAACAGGATCATGAATTTAGCTTTGAGGTTACGCATGTTTTCTCCTTGAGATTGAATTTTCAAACTTGCAACGAAACTTATCTTGTAGTATACCACGATTGTGCGTGGAAGTCGCTAGTCGTACATCCGCCAGAGGCGGATTGAGTACAAAAAAATCCCGCCTGGAATAGGCGGGATGGTGTGACGCAGTTTGTCTTTAGCCATTGTCAGCGGTCAGTTCACCGTTGAAGATGGCGTGAATAATCCTGGTTCGGACAGTCTCAAGGTGGAGGAGGAAGGCGTTATTGGAGTTCGCGAATTCTTGCTCGAACAAGCCAGTAGTAAATTCTTGAAACAGCTCTAAAGTGAATTTTTCTGCGATGGTTTTGGGTCCGGCGAGCCAGTTTATGAAAACTAGCCACAACCTGATTTCATGATCCAGATCCTTAGGGCGAATGAAAAGTCCGAGTTCCCGACTAATGCGAGCCTCGTCTAAGATCAGAGTCCTAATTTCTATAATTTGGTTCTTGGTAAGAAATTCGGAGTATCGTCTCGGAATTTCTACCCACACAGGGTCTTTTGGATCTGGGAGTGGGGAGATGGTGTCCCTGATGGTGTTCCAGATCGCAAAAAATTGTTGTTTTATCATTATCACCTCGTTTTCAAAGTTCGTTTTATCCTGTAGTGTACCACATTTGTACATGAAAGGCAGGCTAAAGCACGTTAGCCAGGGGCGGGCTGAGAAAAATCCCGCCGTGAGGCGGGATGAGAGAAGACGGTTCTTGTTTGGGCGAGGCTATGGGAGGAAGTATTCCTCAAAGTATTTATCGGCGACTGTTTCGAGATCGGCTTCACACTTCATTCCTTTTGCGGCCAATTCTGCAAAGTATTCTGCCCTGAAAGCAATCGTGGCGTAGAATCTCTTGCCACTTACCAATTTGGTGATATTGATTTTATTGGCGTATGCCAGATAAATTGCTCCGAAGATGACACTGATCTGATCTGAAGCGGCACAGTAGTATTCAGCCAGGATCAGAGCATAGACTAATGTCTTTAAGTCTCGTTTGGATATTCTTTCTTCGGTTTTCTTGAAGGATTCTCGGTCTGATATCGAATCCGTACGACAATGCCTTGCGATTTCCAGGATTTCTCGTGCTTTGGGAAGTGGTGTCATAATAATTCCTTGACCTTTCTAACGGGAGTAGAGGCAGAAGAGTGAATATCTGCCGGTGTAATTTTTGCGATGTTCGGCGATGATGTCATTCTTGACCGGTAAAAACTGTCCGAAATTGGTGCCGATGAGGATCGTCTTTTTGCCGAATAGCTTCAAGGCAAGCTTGGCGGGGCCAGGTAGAGGTCTGATTTCAACATAATAGACCCCCTCTTCGTGCCCAATCTCAACCATGCCTGGCTGTTGAAAAGCGGGGAGCAGTCTCGAATAGTCATGTGTCAGGGCACCGCGCTCCATGGCATTTCTGGTTTCCGGACGGAAGTCATAGATCAGAACGGTATTAACTCCCGGAACGGCGAAAACATGAGCTTCTTTAGCTTTCCCCTTATAATTCAAGACGTTTGTTCTGCCACTGACTTTGATGGTGCAGGGGCCGGAATATACATGGCATGAGGATTCATACAGATTTTGTAGATTTCCCATTATTCACCTCCAGATTGTTAAACTACTTTATACAATATAGTATTTTACACCCGGCCTCACGAAATGTGTTACATTGTGAATATGGGAAAGGAAAGTGAGAGAAGAAATGATTGGGGAAGAGTCATGGTTTCGATCCATGATTTGGTTCCAAAAGGAGGGTTTTATCTATGCATTAAGGAGGGGGAGCGACTGATCAATTTGTGTAGTGGATCTCTAAACGAGTTGGGGGATTCTTTTTGTGCTAATGGTGAGGCCAGGATTTACGTTCTTTCCGGACGTGACGTTTTCTATGTCTTTAACCCTAGTGATATAAGCGATTTCGAAATTAGGAAAAAGATTTTGCCGGCAGGTATTAGTCTAGACGATTGAGAATCAATGGACTAGTTGGATGTAGGTAGGAAATACTGCATGACCGGGGATTTGGTCGGTGTGCCTTTTGGTGGAGTGCAGACTCCCTCGATGAAGCGAGTGACACCAGACAGGTTTGCTTCGCACTCATTGGCATAAGTTTGCCCGTTGAAGCCGCAAACCGGGCTATAGAGATCACTACAAACTATTTCGGGGGCTGGTGCTGGGGTGAGTTTGGGAGGAGTAATGATTGAAGGAGCCGGCTCAGAGGCCTTGCTATGGATCTTGGTTTGAGCACGAGGCAAGAAGATGAGCCCAGTGATGAGAATGAGGATGACTACAAGGATGGGGAGTGCGACCCAAAGTGATTCTTGACCGCTAAGGTTTTTCATACAAGGTATGATTTAAATATGGCAGAAATGCAGTCGGGCGTCAAGTTTGGTGTATAATACGTCTTGATCTTTAAAAAAATTTTTGGAGGATGGTTGGAATGGATAACAACAAGCTGTTCGCGAATGAGTATATCCAGATCGGTGCTTTGACAGCGATGATCTCCATGGCCAAGAGTATGGGGATAGAGTATGGCGTGGCCTTGGTCTTGTGCCGAAAGAAGAATGATCAAGGTATCTCGTATCTGAAGTTTGACGCAGTAGATAACACATTTTTTAGTATTCGAACAAATTATCTGGCTATAGCCATGTCCAAGCTTGCGGTGTCGATGAGACTTGGAGTAGATAGCGGTACTATTACGGAAGATCTCTTGGCCGGTGAGACTGGTTATCGTGGCTGTAAGGTACGTTTTGAAGTGATTGGTTACGAAAAATGGGAAATTTACACGTCCTTTTCCGGTGGTACCGAAATCCAGGACCTGGAGATTTCCAAATTAGGAATGGCAATGTTGTTTCCGAAATAACTTTTTGATTTGAGGGGGATAATACCCCCTCTTTTTTTGTGGCTAAATGAGTCAATAAACCTGATTGTGAGAGCCGATGTCAACTAACACAACTTCGGTCTCACTTATTTTTCGGAAAACTACTCTGATATCGCCAGTAATGGAGAATGCGGATAAACCTTTCTTCGGTCCAGTGAGTTCGTGAGTTTTTAATAACCTATGATTCGATTGATTTATAAAAATTTGTAGCCTTTCTTGAAATTGAATAACTAGCTTTTTGTTGGAGGAGACCCTTTTTTTAAAGTTTTTGTCAAAAAAGTGGGAGGTGTGGACGATCATCTGCTTTTCATCAGATGTTCCATTAGTTCATCAACGGAGTTTGCAGTAAAACTAATTCCCTTGCCTTCGTCAATATCGTCTAAGATTTTGTCATAACGTCTGATCGCTTTGGGAGATAACTTGATTTCCTTAACGACAGGAGATAGGCGGGTTTCAATTTTATTGTCGGCTAGTTGCCTTAAATATATTCTGACCGACTCCTGAAGAGAGGAGTAGCCTTGATTGAGTGCGGCCAGGGTGGCCTTTTTGCGCAGTTCTTTGCTCATGGGAACCTGAAGTACGTCATTCATATATTATGATGATAATGTTTTGATAATTAAATGTCAAGTTTTGGGCATGAAACAGAAGATACCGCTAGGTTGCGGGATTTGGCGTGTGTTATCGGCGATACTCATATCCGAGGGCAATCGAAACTAGACAGAGCAATAGAATACCGATGATCGTGGTTGGTCCGTGGATGACAATGACTGCGTAGATCATGAAACCTACTATTAAGCCAACCAGAAAAATGACCAAGAGAAGAGCTAAAGGACGAACAAAGCGGTGAGAATAAACATCGGTTCCTACTTTAAAAGAATTTGAATCTGTGGGTATTGTACCACAATAACTATGGGGCGGTTATGGGTGTAACGCGTATCGAGAAGAACGGGCGGACGCGGGGGTCCGACTCCCGCGCGAAATACGCGGGATTTCGGCTAATTATCGGCCTCAACCTACAGCAGAGGGATCAAATCTTGGAAACTTGGAGGAAGTCGAGCTCGACCGGGGTTTCACGGCCGAAGATGGAGACAAGGACGATGACCTTGCCTTTGGCCTCGTCGATGGCTGAAATGGTCCCCAAAAGGTCGGTAAACGGTCCTTCGATGATCCGGACAGCTTCGGAAATAGTGTAGGCGGACTGGAACTTAGGGGCGGCCTGTTCGCCGAAGGCAGTGATGGCTTTAACTTCGTTTTCGGGAAGAGGTGTGGGCTGATCGGTAGTGCCGACAAAGCCGGTGACGCCTTGAGTGGTGCGGACAGCAAGCCAAGCATCGTCAGTGACGATCATACGAACCAAAATATAGCCGGGAAAAAGCTTCTCTTTGATGGTGATTTTTTTACCCTTATTGATTTTGATTTTTTCTTGAGTTGGGATAAGAATCTCGTAGATATTGTTGGTCAACCCCATAGATTCGACTCTGGTTTTGAGGGTAATGGCGACGCGGTTCTCATGACCGGACTGGGTGTGAACGACGTACCACTTGGCGGAGTCGGGGACTTCCGGAGTGATAACGATGTGATTCTGGTCGGCCACTTTGAGGGCGGCGTTAGAATCGATAGCTTGGACTTTGGCTTCTTTTAATTTCATTTTGTTTTAACGGTTTATAGCCGTTTGTAAAGCGGCGGTAAAGATATAGTCTAGTCCACCAGAATAGATAGCGACGATGATGGTAGTGACAATTACCAACACAGTCATCTTCATGGCCTCTTTGTGAGAGGGCCATTTTACCTGGGCAAGCTCTAGCTTGACCGAGCGTAAAAATTCAAGTGGTCGAAACATCGAGTTATTTTATCATGAAAGAATGGTTATTGGTGCTTGGTGTTTGGTGCGAAGTGCGTTGAGCTTGTGGTAGAATTATGGGGTACGTTAATCCGATACGCTGAACGTTCAAAACTTAACCTTGTTCCTCTTGAAAGGAGGCTACATGACACCAAAAATCGTTTTGGAAAATGGATTGGCGTTTGTGGAGATAACCTTGCGGTGTTACTGTGGCTGCCCTTGGTGCTATAAGGGCGGTGAGGTACATACAAAAGGTATGCACCTGCCATTAGAATCAATCAAAGCCAGGATTGACTGGTTGGTCAAAAACACAAACTGCAAGACGATCGGCTTGATTGGTGGTGAGCCAGGACTTCACCCACAGTTAAAAGAAATCTGTGAGTATGTTTTTGGCTTGAATCTGGAGCTCAGAATAACCACCTCTGGTAAATTCTCAAAGCGAGAACAGAAAAATATGGAGTACCTTCTGGATCTTTACCGGAAGGGATTGATTCAGATAAATTTGAGTTTCCATCCTGGGAGAAATGAAGAGGGATACGTCAATTTTGTGAAAAGAATCAAACTCCTGTTGGCCGAGCGACGTCAATGTCAGGCTAAAGGGGGAGTCTTCGAAACTATAGATCTTTATACGATGGTAACTGTCGACAAAGATTTGGCTTTCAACGAGGAGGGGATTAGGAGAATATTGACTTTGTTGATGGAAACAAGCGACCACCACAGTTTAGAGTTCTACGGTGGGACGGTTGCGGACTTGATGGCTACACTACAGAATAATTACGTCGATTTCGAGTCATCTCAAAATCTGAGTTACCAGTTTCGGAGAACAAGTGATAGTGACCTGTTTAGACATGAGTTCACGTTTTCCGGCCTGGTACTTTTTGAGGATCGTCCTGATGGAACCCGTCACGGCGTGATGGCAAAAGGCCATATATGCAGCATTAGTTTCTCTCGTGTTGAAAATGGGGTTATTAGCCTTCCGGCCATGATTGTCAAGACGAATGGTGAATTCGGATATGTGCACCCACACTGTATTCCGGCGAAGAATGGTCTGTGCAATGTGGATCTGCATAGTGATGTTGATCAGATCAGGAAAACAATCGAACAATCCTTGCTAAGAATACGGACGATCGTGTTTTTGGCCAACAGGCGTAAGGCGGCCAGGGAGTGTGGCGCAGATGGTACGGAAAAACAATGTACCGCGTGCCCATTGGATGACATGTGTGACGCCTGCCACGCATCTGTGCGTGATGATTGAGCTTGTAGAACCCCGTCTATTGGCGGGGTTTTGTTTTGGGTGGAGTGAGATTGCCACGGTTCGGAGTACCGAAACTCGCAATGACGAATGATTTGACTTGGTTGTGAAAAGAGTATTAAATAAATGTGGCCCTAGAAGCTGTGTCGGCCCTAGAGCCAAGCCAGACTTGGCTGATGTATCGATGATTGCTGTCAAGTAGGGAGCAGATGTTCGTTCTTTGTGACCTACAAAATCAAAACGAACTATATCTCTAACATCAGGACAGATTTCCGCCCGTAGCTTCGCAACTACGGCGGACAGGTGAGTAGAGGAAACTGAGTACAAAATGCTTTTGAAGGATCTTTCGTCAAAAATGTGGATTTTGGCAGGTTTCGTTCTTGGAAGGCATGAAGTGAAACAGATTTTTTTTGGAAGCTGTGGTACGGTTAGTTATAGTTTGATCTAACCGGAGATATGGTTGTATTTTGTTGTATTTCTGGGCAGATGTGGTATTATAGGGTCTGAATATATTCTTTGAAAACTTGATCTCCGAAGGAGGAGGATGATGAACATTGCTGTCGGAATTGTTGGATTCTTCGCGGTGATAACGGTTATTTGGACCATGACGTCATGGTTCGGTCTCATTAGGTGGATGCGTTTGGCTTCGGCTGTTTTGTGTGCGGCGACAGGAATCGGATTATTTGCCACCATTTCGTCCCTATTCGTGATTGTCGTCCTCGTCCTCGCAGGCGTCATCACCTTGTCGCAAGCCGCTTGGGGCCTAGCCGTTGGACTGATCCTCTTCGACGTGACCTATGTGGTTACCCTCAATCGTAAATAGTTCCATCTGTGAATGTGCCCCACCGTAAGATGGGGCATTTTAATGGCAAAAGTTGTTGAGGGGGAACACCCCCTCTTTTTTGTGGCCTTTGTGGCCTATTTGATGATTTTTTTGAGAATGTGCGACAGTTTGGTCGGGTCGTGGCGAAGGCGGTTGAGTTGCGGGGTGATGGAGATAGTATTGGAAGTTACTACTTTGATATTATATTGATGAAGACTTTGACGCTCTTTCTTGGACCAGCCGAGAAAATGGGAGTGTTCGTTGGCATAGGAAGCGGCTATCTTGGGATGTAGGCGATTGAAACATAACCTGGACTGTTTGGGAGCCAGAAGGAGATTAAAGGGTTTTTTGAGGCCGGTGTATCGTTGGAAAATGCGTAAGTATTTTTTGGGGGTAAAGTGGTGAGTTTGGTTGCGGTTGCTCACCAGATTGGTGATAATGATCTTCTTGGCTTTTGAGGCTTTAAGTGCCGTCTTGATGCCTTTGGGAAGAAAGTTGCTGAGAATAGAGCCGTAGAGACTGCCCGGGCAGTAAATGATGTGGGTGGCTGTCTTGATGGCGGTGATAGCTTCGGGAGTGGCTTTGACTTTTGGGTCCAGCCAAAGATTGGTAATGGTGTTTCTGGACATGGATTGTTTGTCCAGCTCATGTTCTCCATGAAATATTTGTCCATCTCTGGTTTTGAAACAAAGGTTGCTAGAACCGGTGGTGATGGGGATGGCTGTACCGCCGAACTTAATACTGAGAAGTTTTTCCAAGTGTGCTTGGACTTTGAGAAAGTCATTTTTGTATTTTTCTAAGAGAGCGTAGTAGATGGTGTAGCCCAGGTTTCTTTGACGTCCGTCAATAAAAGAAACCATATCGGTGAACGCGCGAATGTTTTTTTTGTGTCCCTCGGAAATACTCGGGATTTCGGAAGAATACTTCCTCAAATTAGTGCTTGTTGGAGGGATGAGAGCCAGAAGATTTCGAAGGAGATCGGAGATGGCGATGACTTGGTCGCGTTCGTCGGAGCGAATGGTACCAGTCTTACCGCCGGAGTCCATGCTGGCGCAGATACAGGAAATATTGGTGAAGCCAGCCAAAAGAAGAGCCTGGATAACGACCGGGGCGCCGGTGCCTCCACCTATGGTGACGATTTTGGACTTCACAATTAGGTTCTATTGTATATCCAAAAAAATCCCCGCATAAGGCGGGGATGGGAAAGGTATTACTGTTTATTGGGTTGGATGGTGGCTGTTTCGGTATTGGCGATGCCAAACCACGCGACCAGCCAGAATACGGTAAAAATACCGGGTATAATTACGGCCTCAAGGGAAATGGCCGCAAAAAAGTTGACGACTAACCAAGCAATAATTACCAAACCGGCTACGGCCATAAGGATCTTCTTTTTCATATACTCTCCTTAGTAAAAGTACGATCTCCACTGATTCGGGAAATTATATCATGATTGGTTTCTATGGGTTGTCAAGAGAGGTTGTTCCGTACCTACTTAACCTCGTCTTAATCGTCATAGCCGTAATCCTGAGGCAATACGTAGTTGTTGAGTATGGTTGGGGGTTCGTCGAAGCCGTATTTTTGGTAGCGACGAAGGACGGCGTCTCTGGCAGAACTTGGATTTTTCTCGTTCGGGATGCAGAGGCCATACACACCAATTACCACCGAAGGGGTGAGTGAACGTTTGATTTTGACGGCAAACTGCTGACAAATCTGGTGGGCCTGTGTGCTCCAAAGATCTACCTCGGCGTTGTCTACCACATCTACGGTGAACAGGGCCGGTTCTCCGGGCTGAGATTCTTGGACACTGAGAATAGCGTCCACGCGAGACCCAGAAAGACTGGAAGAATCGGGGTCGACTGGTTGGACAAAGCCTAATCTGCGAGCAGGTGGATGTGGTTTGCGGGGGTCAATAATACCAACCATGGAGAGGCTAACTTGTCCGTCAATGATTTCGCCTGTTTCCAAGTCGATAAGAAGATATCCGAGGTTTTGAATGGCTATTTGAACTTGGAAATACTCTGTATTGGTGTCGACACTGACACAAGCCTCGAAGGGAAGGGCCTGCTTTTTCCCGGGACGTTTGGCTGGTTGGGTCATGAGACCCTCCTTTATTACTAGATTTTTAGTGTCCGTACTTGCCGTAAATATAGCACGACGACAGTGTAATATGAAGGTATGTCCGAAAAGACGAAATTGAGTGTGTACTTTGGTGGATGGTATCAGCGGACCACCTTGCATCTGACGGAGATTGCGGATTTTTTTGCTGAAGCTAAAAGTGACTTGCCTTTATCCAAAGAGAGGCTGATAAAACTCCACACAGGTTTGGACTTGGTAAAAGTTAGCCGTGAGGCCGGTTATTTGGAATATGTGAGAGCCGAAAATAAGGAGGGGATAGAGATCCATTATTACGAAGATGGGCTGTATGTCTTAAAACTATCCTCGAGTAATATTGACGAGGCTATAGAAAAATTAAATAGTTATTACGAGGAGAAGTTCGCTCCGGCAGTGGCGTATATTTTTTCACTTGGTGCGCCAACTCCGAAGGAATTGGCGAACATAAAAACTGTTCATCCGATTGCGGTGGGGGTAATAGACAAGGACCCGGAGCAGTTTGTTCTGAACGATAAATACGGAGAAATATATAGCACCATTGCCTCGTCCGAGCTGACTGTGAAGAAGACACCGGGATTTATATTTTTGATCGCCAAGTCTGAATACAAAGACTTTGTGGAAGGACTAGTAGAGATGCAGATCTTCTTCCGAGAGTTCAAGGATCAGCTTCAAAAATACTTGGATATACATCGGAAGTTATGGGAGGAGATTTCGGAGATCAAGGAAAGAAAGCAGATCAGGGGTAAGGAAGTCGAAAGGATTCGCCTTCAGCTGGATGCTTATCAAAAAACGATCAATCTGATCAGTAGCCGGATAAACCAGATGGGAGCTTATGTGCATACTAGAGCGGATATTGCCAAGGAAATGAAGCTGACGGAGCATCTGTCAAACGCGTTTCAGTACAAGTTTGACGTGCTGACCAACACACATAGCTATATCAAAGAGATTTGGGTAATGACAAACAATTATCTTTCGGCGGCAGTGGGAGTGATAGCCGAGATCAAGGGACAGGCGACTAATAAGAGCATCCAAAGCTTGCAAGTTATTACTACCTATGGGGTGGTTGGAACGATCATAAATTATTATCTTTCGCGAGAAAGTTTGCCAAAGTTGACAACGAACGGGATGGTTTATTTCCTTATTTTAGTTATAGTGACGTTTATCGTTAATCAGTTTATCGCTTGGGTTTATTCGATGGCAAGGTACAAATTGAAGTTTGCGGAGAGAGTGAGAAACATATAGGGGGTTGTTAGTGTGTAGTGCGAAGTAATTGATTTGTAAATAACTTTGTGATAAATTAGACTCATGAAACTACAAATAACGATCACCGACGAAGAGCAAAAACTACTTGCCCAAAGAGCGGCTGTTTTGGGTTATGACGTCACTAAGTTTGCCAAATTTCTCCTAAGCCATGAGGCTATGAAGGTAGTGGAGACACCAATAATTCCCTTCAATCTGCAAACCGAGGACTTGATTTCCAGGGCAATAGCCGATGACGAGGCAGGAAAGACTAAAAAGTGGGTCTTTGGCAAATATGGAAATTAAGGCTACGGCTAATTTTGAAGCTAAAGAGGGAAGGTTGTGTAGGAAGAATAAAGCATTGGGGAGACTGATTGCTAATAAACTTAGGGTTTTGTCTGTATTTCCTAAACATCCCAGTTTACGTTTGCATAAAATTCAGTCGGGAAGTGATGCTTGGAGCATTAGCATCAATCCCAAACTAAGAATACTGTTTTGTCTATAGGGATTATGGAATTTTGCTGATTGATATCGGTAGTCACGATCAGGTTTACTAAGAGGTGTCTATTGTTCTGGATTCCGGGTCCAGCCCGGAATGACAGACACTAGAGATATGCTATTGCTTGACATTATGGGGTGTTTGATGTATACTTCCCACCAGTAAGTCCGTAGAGAGCAGGCCTGAGAAGGCGCGCCCTCGCGGCGCCCTTTCAAAACTGTTCTATCTTCTTTCTGGACGGGAAGCCAGTCGCGCACAGCGCAGCCGGTACCCGCCCCATACTGTATTGGAGGAACCCCATGTCCGTAACCGCAAATACCACCCCCGTTCGTGCCCCGATGACCCTGACCGAAGCGATGGAGATCGCCAACGATCTCTTCGCCGACACCGTTGAACGGATGCTCGACCGCGAAATCAACTTCTCCGCTTACCAGGAGTACCTCGCGAAGGCAATCGCGGTTCCGATGGCTTATGACGCCAGCACCCGCATGTTGTGGGCGCTGCTCGAAGCCCTCGCGGTCAAGGCAGCCGCCAACCTGGAAAGTCTGAAGACGCGCGAAGCGCGTTTTGAGGACAAGACTGGATGGATGGCCCGTTCGATCGCGGAGGCCCAAAAGGTTCTCCAGGCACCGCACACTTCAACCCTGCCGCAGGCCGGCGAAACCTTTGAGGCTCAGCGCCTCAGTGGTCGCAATCGGGCGACACTTTGCAGCCTCATTGAGGATCTACAGAAGATCGCCTACCTCGGCGTCTGCAAGAAGTGTCGAACGGCACCCACGCGGTGGAACGTGAAGTACAACAACTTCTACCGCGATTGCCAAGAGTGCTCCGGTTTCATTAAGCCGGTTGGGCGCGCCTCCAAAACCTCGGCGGCTCCCAAGTACACCATGGGGGCAGACGGTGGTTCGGCCACCCCTGAACAGCTGGAAGATGCAGTGCGACGTATTGGGGACCGTGGCATTCGTTTGGCGCTCAAAGACCGTCCAGAGGTTGTCAGCGGTAAAGACGATTTGGACGCCTCATCCGATACGGAAACTTCCAATCAGCCCAGGGTTCGGTTGAACCCTGCCGATGTAGATGCTGACGCTGAAGTGGCCACAGTCGAGAAGATCGGCAAGAAGCGCGAGCGCAAGCCTAAAGTGGTGGCTACGCTGAAAACCGCCGATAAGCCCAAGAAGGCTAAGACGCCTGCCAGGACCAAGACGTCTGCCAAAGTCAAGAACGTGCGCCCGATCGAGGTCATAGACGGCACACTTTAGCCTCCGCATTCCCAGATCGATGATCCCTCTGTAGGTAGAAATACAGGGGGATTTTTTTGTGCCCAAAAAAGAGCCTACAAGGATGGTCCTTGCAGGTGGTGAGATAAGATAAAATATATTCATGGAAAAAAATGAACTAAATCCAGATGAGATTGAAGAGGCTTTTGAACGAGCAGAATTTAGACCGTGTGGTGGAGGAAGAAAATCGCGACCTGATAAAGGTTTTGGATTGGAGAGGAAGGGAAGGAAAGTGAAAGAGCAACTTAGTGAAGAAGCGAGAAAGAGCAATAAGGAGTTAAGTAAAGCGAAGCGAGAAATCGATGTGCAGATCCAGAAATTGCTCAGAAAAGAAACCAATCCTGCTTTACATAGAGGAACAAAAGACTATTTTGAATGGGTAAGGTTTGGGTTGATGGCTCTGTCAGAGACTGACCAAAAAGCTGAGATTATGCAAGAAAAAGACATCAAAATGGAGTATGTGAAAGCAAGTGGTTCTGGCGGTCAAAACGTTAATAAAAGAAATACCGCGGCCTCGATTAGACACAATCCAACAATGTTTTTCCTAAAAAATAAGAAGACAAGAACACAGTTTGAAAATGAAGAGCAGGCGAGAGAGATAATGTTTGGACGACTTGAAAATCATTTGAAAAGTTGGAAACGAGTAATAGGAGACAGAAACCCAAATGAAGAGATGGCCGATATTTTTAATAAGGCAATTTCAGAGAGAGATGCCACCATAAGAGAAGTTGAGGTATTAGAAAAGATAAGAAAGAACTTGAAAGATGGGAAGAATTTGTAACTTTAGTACTCGTCGTGGGTGATGAGGTCAAAGTTTATAGATTCTTGAAGTATTCGTCGATATTGGTGATGGCTTTAGTTTTTCCGGCTTTGTAGTCTTTTAATGCTTTCAGGCCATTGGCCTCGGTCTTGGCACTCATGGGGAAGGTGGGAAGATTCTTCTCCCAAGTGTCGTTGATGGTTAGATGCCTGATGTAGGACGCAAGACTAAGACCGATTTTATCTGCGTTGGCTTTGACCTGTAGGTATAGTTCGCTGGGGAGGGTGATCTTGATCTGTGTTGATTGTGTGTTTGCCATGGGGCTATTATAGCACCAATCAAGGACTATTTAGATACCTTCAAGGCCTGGCCTTGAAGGCCGGATAAGTGGCCTGGTCTTGAAGGCCGGATAAGTGGCCTGGTCCGCCAATAGGGTAGTGGTGTTTTTGTGGCCAAAAAATATCCCCCCGACAGTGTCGTGGGGATGTTTGCGCAGGTGCGCGGTTGAGGCTAGCGGCCGAGAATCTTGCGTGCCGCGTCGGCGAGTTCCTGGTTCAGTTCTTCCTCGAGATCGAGGGCCTCGCGAGCGGCGGCGATTTCGATGAATTTCTTGGCGGAGGTTCTCTTGCCATCACGAGCCAAGGTTTTCAGCATGGGAACGAGAACTTGAGCGGCCTCGACAGTTTCGATTCGTTCGGATTTGACAGCATCAGCCAGGGTGGCATCAGCTTCAGAAGTAGTGGTCAAACCAAGTTTTTTTAAGAGCCAGTTCATGTTTTTCGGATCACACGCAATACATGGTTTTTAACCATATAGTTTCGCCACTCGGAATAGAAAGAATTTCACATCTCTCACTCCTCTCACCAATGCTCTAAAACCTTTGAGTTTGGCATTGAATGATTCA
>Ga0100382_1001673_pt1 | contig 14335 bp, 13 predicted proteins | sample CryGeymeta201506_FD_81566 | JGI IMG/M metagenome (GOLD analysis project Ga0100382, IMG submission 81566) | Groundwater microbial communities from Crystal Geyser aquifers in Utah, USA - Crystal Geyser metaG 2015-06 | ecosystem: Environmental > Aquatic > Deep subsurface > Groundwater | place: USA...
ATACGAACCGAAGAGGCGTATGTCTACTGGGTGCGGGCATTCATCCGCTTTCACGGCCTGCGCCATCCCTCGACCCTGGGCGCTACGAAGGTGGAGGGCTTCCTTTCCTGGCTGGCCGGTTCGCGGAGGGTGTCTTCCTCCACGCACAGGCAGGCGCTGTCGGCCCTGCCGTTCTTCTACGGCAAGGTGCTGGACATCGATCTGCCATGGATGAAGGAGATCGGCGGGCCGCGCACCCATCGGCGCCTGCCGGTCGTGCGGAGGAACGGGGAAGCGTCCCGCACTTCGGTCGGGCCGCAACGCCGGCCCGTGCTCACCCGGAAAACCGCCCTCCTCCGGGCAAGGCGGGCTCGCCTGGCGGCGGCTGCGTGCCATCGCGGCGCAACCCCCGTCACTGCCCCGCGGCTCGTGCCGCGTGGCCGTGGATGCGCCGGCCTACCAGCGCCGCTTGCGTGCGGCGGCGAGGAATTCGTCGAGGATGGGCGTGCAATCGAGCTCGGTCACGGAGCCCGGCCGGTGGAACTCGGGATGCCACTGCACGCCGAGCACGAAGTTGCGCTCCTTGCCGCGGATCGCCTCGACGACGTCGTCGGTTGGGCACACCGCCTCGACCTCGAGCTCGCGGCCGAGCGTGCGCACGGCCTGGTGATGGATCGACACGACACCTCCGCCCGGTGCGCCGAACAGGCGCGAGAGCAGGCCGCCCTCGGTGAAGCGCACGTCATGGACGTGGCGGTCGTACTCGGCGCTCCGGTGCGCAGACGCGCCCTGCGCCTGGAGCGCGATGTCCTGGTACAGGGTACCGCCGAAGGCGACGTTGATGAGCTGCATGCCGCGGCAGATGCCGAGCACGGGCTTGCGGGCTTCCATGAACTCGTGCAGCAGCTCCATCTCGTAGGCATCCCGCACCGGATCCCCGGCCCACTCCGGCCGCATCGGCTCCTCGCCGTAGGCGCGCGGGCTGACGTCGGCGCCGCCCTGCAGGATCAGGCCGTCCAGGTATTCGCCATAATCGCGAAGCCGGATATTGCTGCGCATCAGCGCGCCGTCCTGCAGCACCGAGGGCACCATCAGCAGCAGGACGTCGCGCACCGTCACCCACTGCGCCACCGACTGCTCCAGCACCTGGAGGGTCTTGCTGCGGATGCCGCGCGCGTCCGGTTCCGGATGGAAGATGCGCGCCGACAGCCCGATGCGGATGGGCTTGCCACGGCCGGTCATGACGATTTCCTCTCTATGGAACGGAAACGGCGCACCGCTGCATCGACGACACCCTCGACGCTGCCCGCCTCCGCATGGCGCCGGCGCAGATCGCCGGCATCGTTGCCCGCGTGTGCGGCGACGCGGTGGATCTCTACCAGCGCCTCCTCGCTTCCGAGGGTGGCTGCATGCGGCTGGATGCGCCGCAGCGTCGCGAGGATGTCCTCGCGCAGCGTACTGCTCTCGTGCGTGCGCGGATGCACGAGGATGCCTTCCAGGCCGAAGCGGCAGGCCTGGAAGCGGTTGTAGTTGTAGACAAAATAGTCCTCCTCGACCGGCGGCGGCTCGGCGCGCGAGAGCAGATGCCGGCAAAGCGCCTGCAGGTAGCCGGCCAGGGCGGCGGCCCGCTCCACCGTGAGCGGCGTGTCGCAGACCCGCAGCTCGATGGTGCCGAATTCGGGTTTCGGGCGGATGTCCCAGTAGAAGTCTTTCATGCTCTTCACCACGCCGCTCGCTTCCATCCTGGCGAAGTAGTTCTCCTCGAATGCCTTCCAGTCGAGCAGGAAGGGCGCCCGCCCGCTCAACGGAAACGCGAAGACCGAGTTGAGGCGCGCCGAATCGAACAGCGTATCCACTCCCTGCGAGTACGGTGACGATGCGGACAGCGCGATGAAATGCGGCACGTAGCGGTTGAGCGCATGGAGCAGGAAGAGCGCTTCGTCCGCGCTCTCGCAGCCGACATGCACGTGCTGGCCGAAGACGGTGAACTGCTTGGCGAGGTAGCCGTAGAGCGAGGAGAGTTCCCTGAAACGCTGTGCCGAATGGATCCGCTGCCGGAACCAGCGCTGGAACGGGTGGGTGCCGCCGCCGCAGACGGCCACGTTGATGCGATCGCCGGCCGCCACCAGGGCGTCGCGGATGACACGCAACTGGGCGAGCAGTGCGCCGTACTCGCGGTGCACGCCGGTCGCCACCTCGATCATGCTCTCGGTGATCTCGGGCTTGACGTCGCCCGGAAACGGCGCGCGCGCGAGCAGATGCAGCATGTCCGAGGCGGCGGCCGAAAGATCGAAGTCGGTCGGATTGACGAGCTGGAGCTCCAGTTCGACGCCCAGGGTCAGGGACCCGGAAGCCTTGAAGGGTTCGAGCGGCACGCTCAGTCCTCCTCCCGGCCGGTCGCCTCGCCGGCCCGGATCAGGGCGCGCTGGGTGATGATCGGCGCGATCACCTCCAGCAGCAGCACCATGCCCATGATCGCCTTCAACTCGTCGAGCAGATCGAGTCCGAGATACCGCGACTGTTCCAGCAGCAGGATGGCGAAGACCGACAGCGGGGTGAGCGCCAGCCCGGTCAGCACTCCCTTGCGCCAGCTCAGGCCGCTTGCGCGGGCGAACAGGGTCGTGGCCGACGTCTTCACCGCCACACGCACCGCGATCACGGCCAACGCCAGCCCCGCGCCCTCGACCGCATGGCGCCAGTCGATCGTCGCGGCCACGAAGACGAACAGCAGCAGCGTCAGCAGGTCGCCGAGCGCGCCGAAGTTGCGCTGCGCCGGGGAGAGCACGACGCGGCGATGTCGCGCGACGATGCCGAAGGCGAGCGTCGCCAGCAGGGGCGAAAATTGCAGGGCATGCGAGAGCGCGGTCGCGACGATGACCGCAGCGGCGAAGGCGAGTGTGGCATTGCGCTCGCCGCCGCCGAGCATGCGCAGCAGCCCCGGCACCGCAACGCCGAAAGCCGCACCCAGCCCGGCGGAGACCGCGAGCACCGCCAGGCTGCTCCAGAGGGCCCGGAGGATGCCGCCGTCGCTGACCAGAAGGCCGTAGCCGACGACGATCTTGAAGGCGATCACGGCCAGCACGCAATTGAAGGCCGACAGGTGCAGGGTGCGCTCCGTGACCTGACCCGAGCTGTGCAGCTCGTTGGTCACGCGCACCACCGCCGCCGGCGAGGTCGACATCGCTAGCGCCGCCAGCAGCAGCGCCGGCACCGGTGCGACCGAGAAACGCTGCGCGACGAAGAACACCGCGACGAACGAGCCCCCTGCCTCGACCAGACTTGTGACGGCCAGCCACGGATTGGTCCGCAGCCAGTTCAGGTTGATGCGGTAGCCCAGCTCGAACAGGATCAGCCCGAAGGCGACATCCGCGAGCCACGCCGCGGGACCGTCGCGCGGATCGGGCAGGAAGCCGCCCTGCGCGGACGCGAGGAGAAAGCCGACCACGCCGTAGCTGCTGATCCTCGGCAGCCCCAGCCAGCGATGACCGATTTCCCCGGCCAGCCAGGCGAGCGCCAGGCTCGAAGGCCAGACGATCTCGCCGAGGGCGGCTAGATCCGACATCGGTGTGCTCCCGCCCGCGGATGGCGGCCGCCCCGCAGGCGCGAAATCCAGCAGCGCCGCGTTGCGCGGATCCCTGCGCCGTCGCCTCGCGGATCGCCCGATGTCGTTGCGAAGTCGCTCATGGTTCTCCCGCGCCTCGGCCGCCACCATCCAGCCGCGTCGAGGATACCATCCCCGCGTCGCCGCCGCGGTTGCGGCGCGATCGCCGCTTCGGTATAGTTCGCCCGCTCTCGCGGGAGAGCGCGCACCGCGCGGCTGCGGGGCGCCGCCGAAGGCGCAGCACCCGTAATCGCTCAGGCAAACGGACCGCGGGCGCTTCCCCTCAAGGGGAATCGAATCTGGAGAGAGACACCGGACGGCGCATCGGCCGGCGTCCACCGAAGGGGCACGCGGCGCGCCAGCGCGCTGCAATCTCTCAGGTACCGAGGACAGAGGGGTGCAACGGCACGGCTTCGCGCTGCGCGCGGGGCGTGCGGATCGTCGACCCGAGGTGCCTGGACCCATGGGAAAGCAGACCCCGCTGTACGAATCCCACCGCGCGCTGGGTGCGCGCATCGTCGATTTCTCCGGCTGGGACATGCCGTTGCACTATGGCTCCCAGATCGAGGAACACCATGCCGTGCGCAGGCACGCCGGGATGTTCGACGTCTCCCACATGCTCAATGTGGATGTCATCGGCTCCGGCGCGCGCGAATACCTCGAACGCCTGATCGCGAACGACGTCGCGAAGCTCAAGGCGCCGGGGCGCGCGCTCTACTCCTGCATGCTCACCCCGGAGGGCGGGGTGATCGACGATCTGATCGTCTATTTTTTTGGCGAGGGCCGCTACCGGCTGGTCGCGAACGCGGGCACCGCGGACAAGGACCTCGCCTGGATGGCGCGGCAGGCGCAGCCCTTCGCCGGCCGGCTCGAAGTCGGGCCGCGGCGCGATCTCGCCATGATCGCCGTCCAGGGCCCGCAGGCACGCGGCCTGGTGTGGCAGGCGCTGCCCGCCTCGCGCGCGAGCAGCGAGGCGCTGATCCCGTTCCAGGCCGCCCCCAGGGGCGAGGGAATGATCGCCCGCACCGGCTACACGGGAGAGGACGGATTCGAGCTCGTCGTCCCCGCCGGCGAGGCCGCCGCGATCTGGCGGGCGCTGCTCGAGGCCGGCGTCCGGCCCGCCGGGCTGGGCGCGCGCGACACGCTGCGGCTGGAAGCCGGCATGAATCTCTACGGGCAGGACATGGACGAGAACGTCACCCCGCTCGAATCGGGCCTGGCCTGGACGGTCGATCGCTCGCGGCCACGCGACTTCACCGGCCGCGCGGCGCTCGATGCCGCGGTGCCGCAGCGCCAGTTGATCGGCCTGCTCGCGCTCGACAAGGGCGTGCTGCGCGCCCACAAGACCGTCTACTCGGCGCACGGGGAAGGCCAGATCACGAGCGGAAGCTTCGCCCCGACGCTGGGCCGCTCGATCGCCCTCGCGCGGCTTCCCGCTGGCGCACGCACGGGCGAGGAAGTCGAGGTCGATGTGCGCGGCAAACGTCTCGCGGCCAGGCTGGTCCGGCCACCCTTCGCGCGCCACGGAAAGGCGCTCGTCTGACCCGTAACTCAATGGAGGAAGGAACATGAACATCCCGGAGAATCTCAGATACACCGCGACCCACGAATGGGTGCGCCTGGAGGCCGACGGAACGCTGACCGTGGGCATCACCGATCATGCGCAGGAGCTGCTCGGCGACATCGTCTTCCTGGAGCTGCCGGAAGCGGGCCGGCGCGTGGCCGCAGGCGAGGAATGCGCCGTGGTCGAATCGGTGAAGGCCGCCTCCGACATCTACGCGCCGCTCGCGGGCGAGGTCGTCGCCGTGAATACGCCGGCCACGGACGATCCGGCCGCCGTCAACCGCGACCCCTATGCGGCGTGGCTTTTCCGGATCCGGCCCGACGATGCCGGCGCCATGGCAGGCCTGCTCGATGCAGCCGCCTACCGGCACGCAGCCGAGTCGGAGAGCCACTGAGCATGAGCTTCATCCCGCACACCGCGGCCGACGTCGGGGCGATGCTCTGCGAGATCGGTGCCGAGTCGATCGAGGCGCTCTTCGACGAGATCCCGGCGGGGCTGCGCTGCGCCGGGCTGGAGCGCCTGCCCGCGGCGATGAACGAGGCCGAGGTCACCCGGCTGATGCAATCGCGCGCGCGCGCCGACGGACTCGCGCTGAACTTCATCGGCGCCGGCGCCTACGAGCATCACATCCCGGCCGCAGTGTGGCAGATCGCCGGGCGCGGGGAGTTCTACACCTCCTACACGCCCTACCAGGCAGAGGCGAGCCAGGGCACGCTCCAGCTCCTGTACGAGTTCCAGAGCATGATGGCTTCCCTCACCGGCATGGACGCCTCGAACGCCAGCGTCTATGACGGCGCCAGCGCGGCTGCCGAGGCGATCCTGATGGCGGTGCGCGCGAAGCGCGGCGCGCGCCGCGTGCTGATCCCGGCCGCGCTCCACCCGCTGTACCGGCGCACCGTGCGCTCCATCGTCGCCGCGCAGGGCATCGAACTCGTGGAACTGCCCTGGGAGGCGGCCTCCGGCACCACGAACTGGAAGGCGATCGCCGCCGGCGCGCAGGAGGCGGCCGCGGTGGTCGTCGCGCAGCCGAACTTCTTCGGCGTGATCGAGGATGCGGATGCGGCCACCGACCGTGCGCACGAGATCGGCGCGCTCGCGATCGCGGCCTGCAATCCGCTCGCTCTCGCGCTGCTCGCGCCGCCCGGGCGGTGGGGCTCGGGCGCGGGTGCGGACATCTGCTGCGGCGACGCCCAGCCCTTCGGCATCCCGCTCTCGGGCGGCGGGCCGTATCTGGGCTACCTGACCTGCAAGCAGCCGCTGCTGCGCCAACTGCCGGGACGCATCGTCGGGCGCACCGTCGATCTCGACGGGAAGACCGGCTACACCCTCACCCTGCAGGCACGCGAACAGCATATCCGCCGCGCCAAGGCGACTTCCAACATCTGCACCAACCAGGGCCTGATGACGGCCGCGGCGACGATCCATCTCGCGCTCGTGGGTGCGGAAGGGCTGCACCGCATCGCCGCCGCCTCGCACGCCCGCACGCGCGAGCTGTGTGCCCGCCTCGCGGCCATCCCCGGCGTGCGCCCGCTCTTCCCGGGGCCGTTCTTCCACGAGCGCGCGATCGGCCTGCCCCGCCCCGCCGCCGGGGTCCTCGAACGCATGGTCCGCAACGGTATCCTCGGCGGCCACGACCTGTCGCAGGATTACCCGGAACTCGGCCACGCGCTGCTCGTGTGCGCGACCGAAACCAAGACCGGAGCCGATCTCGACCGCTACGCCGAGGCGCTCGCGGAGGCTCTCTCATGCTGATCTTCGAACTCTCCCGGCCGGGCCGGCGCAGCGCGCAGCTCGCCCCCGCCATCCGCGAAAACACCGACGACATCCCCGAGCGCGCGCGCCGCGTGCAGCCGCCGCTGCTGCCCGAAGTCTCGGAATTGGACGCGGTGCGCCACTACACCCGGCTTTCCCAGCGCAACTTCTCGATCGACACGCAGTTCTATCCGCTCGGCTCGTGCACGATGAAGTACAACCCGCGCGCCGCGCACGCGCTGGCGATGCTGCCGGAATTCCTCGCCCGACATCCGCTCGCTCCCGAGGCCACCGGCCAGGGTTTCCTCGCCTGCCTGCACGAGCTGCAGGAGATGCTAGCGGAGATCACCGGCATGGCTGCCGTCTCGCTCACCCCGATGGCGGGCGCGCAGGGCGAATTCGCCGGAGTGGCGATGATCCGCGCCTACCATGGCGCGCGCGGCGACCACGCGCGAAACGAGATCATCGTCCCCGACGCGGCCCACGGCACCAATCCGGCCAGCGCGACGGTGTGCGGATTCAAGGTGCGCGAGGTTCCGACCACCGCCGAGGGCAACGTCGATCTCGGCGCGCTCGCCGCCGCGGTCGGTCCGCAAACCGCCGGCCTGATGCTCACCAACCCGTCGACGCTGGGCGTGTTCGAGGCCGGCATCGTCGAGATCCAGCGCATCATCCATGCCGCCGGCGGACTCACCTACTACGACGGCGCCAACCTCAACGCGATCCTGGGCAAGGTGCGTCCGGGCGACATGGGCTTCGATGCCATCCACATGAACCTGCACAAGACCTTCTCGACGCCGCACGGCGGCGGCGGGCCGGGCGCGGGCGCGGTCGGCGTATCGGAGCGGCTGGCTGCCTACCTGCCGGTGCCGCTCCTCGGGCGCGAGGGCGGCCTCTACCGCTGGATCGGCGAGCGCGAGCGCCCGCAGTCGATCGGGCGCCTGTCGGCCTTCATGGGCAATGCCGGCGTGCTGCTGCGCGCCTGGGTCTATGCGCGCATGCTGGGGCGCGAGGGCATGGCGCGCGTGGCGGATTTCTCCACGCTGAACGCGAACTACCTGATGGCGCGGCTCGCGCGCATCGGCCTGCCGCCGTTCTTCCCGGCGCGCCGTGCGAGCCACGAGTTCGTCGTCAGCCTCAAGCCGCTCAAGGACGAAACCGGAGTGAGCGCGATGGATGTAGCGAAATGCCTGCTCGACAAGGGGTTCCATGCGCCCACGACCTACTTCCCGGCGCTGGTCCCGGAGTGCCTGCTGATCGAGCCGACCGAGACGGAATCGAAGCAGACGCTGGACGCCTTCGCCGATGCGCTCGCCGAGATCCTCGATCTGGCGCGCAGGGATCCGCAGCGGGTCAAGGGCTCACCCTGGACGCTGCCGGTGCGCAGGCTGGACGACGTGCGCGCCGCACGCGAGCCCGACCTCGCCTGGAACGGATAGCAGGGAGCGGCCATGCCGTTGTACTTTCTGAACGAACGCGTGCCGCGGCTCCACGAATCGTGCTGGGTCGCGGACAATGCGACCGTGATCGGATCGGTCGTGCTGCACGCGAACGCCAGCGTCTGGTTCAACGCCGTGCTGCGCGGCGACCGCGACGTCCTCACCATCGGCGAGGACAGCAACGTCCAGGACGGCGCCATCCTGCACACCGACCCCGGCATCCCCCTGACCCTCGGGCGCGCGGTGACGGTGGGCCACCTCGCCATGCTGCACGGCTGCACGATCGGCGACGGATCGCTCGTCGGCATCCAGGCCACGATCCTGAACCGCGCCGTCGTCGGCCGCCATTGCCTGATCGGCGCGAAGGCGCTCATCCCCGAGGGCAAGGTCATTCCCGAGCGCAGCCTGGTGATGGGGATGCCGGGCAAGGTCGTGCGCGAACTCACGGACGAGGAAGTGGCCGCGCTGGAGGAGAGCGCCCGCGGTTATGTGGAGAATGCGCGGCGCTACGCGCGCGGTCTCGGCCTCGTTTCCGCGCAGGCTTCAAGTCCGCCCGAGCCCGGGCCGTAAAGCCGCTGGAGGGCCGCGCGTCGCATCGACCGGAAGGCCCGCGACGACGAGGCTGCCGACATGATCGATGATTGGACGACCTTCCTGCTGACCGGTGCGAGCTTCCTGCCCGCGTTCATCGCGGCGACGAATCCAGAGGCGCTGGCGCTCGCCATCCTCGCCTTCGTCGTGCTGCTCATCGCCGGGATCTTCGCTTCGCTCCTCGACGACTCCTCGCCGGCGCGAACGGGACTCGGGGCGCGCGACGAGCAGGACCGCGATCGCGAGCGGTAGCGAACGGACATGGCGGCCCGGCCGCCCCGAAGCACGAACGCCGCCAGTGCGTTCCCCCACCCCCAGCCCCTCCCCCGCAAGCGGGAGAGGGGAGCATCGTGAGCCGCTGGCGCGACTTCCGCGTTAACGCGAATCGGCAACGATGCTGTGTCGCTGCTCGCCCAGTCCGCCGATGCCGAAGCGAAGCTCCTCGCCGCCGCGCAGCCAGGGCGCGGGCTTGCGGCCCATCGCCACGCCGGCGGGCGTCCCGGTGACGATCAGGTCGCCGGGCACGAGCGTCATCACCGCGCTGATGTAGCTCACCAGTTCCGCGACCCCGAACACCATGTTCGCGGTGTTGCCGCGCTGCCTGGCCACACCATCGACGTCCAGCCACAGGTCGAGCACCTGCGGATCCGCCACCTCGTCCGCGGTCACCAGCCACGGGCCGACCGGGGAGAAGGTGTCGAAGCACTTGCCCTTGTCCCACTGCCCGCCGCGTTCGAGCTGCCAGGCGCGTTCCGAGAAGTCGTTGACGACGCAATAGCCGGCAATGTACTCGAGCGCGCGCTCGACCGGCACGCGCCGCGCGAGGCTCCCGATCACCACGCCGAGCTCGATCTCCCAGTCCATCTTTTCCGATTTCGGCGGCAGCAGGATGTCATCGTGCGGGCCCGCCAATGAACTCGGCGCCTTCATGAACAGCACGGGCTCTGTCGGAACCGGCATTCCGGCCTCCTTCGCATGGTCTCGGTAGTTGAGCCCCACGCCGACGATCTTGGAGACCCCGCGCCACGGCATCGCGAGCGGCTCGTCCTGCGCGACCGCCGGGAGCGTCTCCGGCCGAATCGCCGCCAGGCGCCGCAGCGCATCCGGCGCGAGCGTCTCCGGTCCGATGTTCGCGATGCTGCCGCCGAGGTCGCGAAGACCTCCTGCCGCATCCAGCACTCCGGGCCGTTCGGCTCCCGGCTTCCCATGGCGTACGAGCTTCATCTCCACTCCTCCTCTCGGGTTCAAGGCCGCGCCGCGGACGCCGTAACCGGGTACTCGCGGAACGTCTTCCTGCGTGCCGAGGCAGCGCAACGGCGTGGAACGATGACAGGGATTCTTCGGACAATCAAGCGCACCGGGGGCCGGCACGGGCCGGGAACGGGCATTTCCGCGAATCCAGGATGCGTGCGGTGATCGAAGCACCGTTCAGGAGCCTCGATGCCTGGGTCTCCTACCTCAGCCACGTCGAGCTTCCGGTGCTGCGCTCCTCGGCACACGCGCTCGAAGTCCTGGCCGCAGACCAGGACGCGCTCGACGGCAGGGACATCGCCGCGGTCGTGCTCCAGGATCCGCTGCTCGCGACCAGGGTGCTGAGCTACATCGAATCGCACCGCAACCCGGCCCGCAGCGCGGAGATCTCGACCATCGGCCATGCCATCATGATGCTCGGCATCGCGCCGTTCTTCCGCAGCTTCGCCGATCCGCCGGTGATCGAGGACCGCCTCGCCGCCCACCCCCGTGCGCTGCTGGGGCTGCTCAAGGTCGTCGGGCGCGCGCGCCATGCCGCACACTGGGCGCGCGACTGGGCGGTGCAGCGCCGCGATCTGAATGCCGACGAGGTCACCGTAGCCGCCCTGCTCCACGACCTCGCGGAGATGCTGCTCTGGTGCGTGGCCCCCACGCTGGCCCTCAGAATCCGCTCGATGCAGGATGCCGACCGCGCCCTGCGCAGCCGCGACGCCCAGCGCAGCGTGCTCGGCGTCGCGGTGCTCGACCTCCAGCTCGCGCTCGCGCGCGCGTGGAACCTGCCGGAGCTGCTGCTGCGGCTGATGGACGACGAACATGCCGCGAATCCGCGCGTGCGCAACGTCGCCCTCGCGGTGAGCCTCGCCCGCCACGCGGCCGGCGGCTGGAACGACGCCGCGCTGCCCGACGACTACCGCGAGATTGCGGCGCTCATCGGCCTGCCGCTGGATGCGACCCTGGAGCGCATCGGCGTTCCCGAGCATGCCCGCGGCGCGGTGCTGGATGCCGACGGCGGCCCGGCGGATAATGCCGCCCAATCGAACCGGGGAGACGTACGATGAGCGTCACCGCAGCGCTGATCCTGGGAGCGATCCTGGTCGTGGCGACCTACGCCGTCCTGCTCTACAACGGCCTGGTGAGCCTCAAGCACGCAGTCGCGCGGGCATGGGCCAACATCGACGTGCTGCTCAAGCAGCGCCACGACGAGCTGCCGAAGCTGGTCGAGGTCTGCCGCCAGTACCGCGAGTTCGAGCAGACGACGCTCCAGCGGGTGATCGAGGCGCGCGGCCGTGTGCACGCGGCAGCCGAGGCGGGAGATGTCGCCGCGCTGGGCACGGCCGAGGGCGCGCTGCGCTCCGGGCTCGGCCGGCTGTTCGCGATCGCCGAGGCCTATCCGGAACTGAAGGCAAACGAGAACTTCGCCGCCCTCCAGGCACGCATCAGCCAGATCGAGAACGCCATCGCCGACCGCCGCGAGCTGTACAACGAGGCGGTCAATGCGAACAACGTGCGCGTCGAGCAGTTCCCCGACAGCCTGATCGCGGGAGCCTTCGGTTTCGGGACGAGGCCCCTGCTGGAATTCGCGGCCGCGGAGAAGACCGACGTCGACGTGAAGGCCCTGTTCGCCGCACGCTGAACGGCGCGGCGACAGGCGGCTGAAGCGGCGCCATGCTCGTCCGGCTGCGCCGCGAAACCGCGCGGCTCGTCACCTCGGCCGGCCAGCTCGCGCTGTTCGTGGTCGCCGCGCAGGACATCCCCCTGCCGATCCGGCTCGGCGCGCTCGGGCTCGCCGCGGCGGTCTCGATCATTGCCTGGAGCGCGGCACTGCGCCGCGCGCGCGCGATCGGCGACATCCCCACCGCGCGCATCGGCTCCGCCGCCCAGGGCTACGTCGAGCTGAGGGGCCGCGGGCGCGCGCCCGGCGGCACGCCGCTGGTGAGCCCGCTCACCGCCCTGCCCTGCCTGTGGTTCCGCTACCGCATCGAACGGCGCAGCAACGATCGCTGGGTGCCCGACGGGTCCGGCGAGAGCAGCGACTCGTTCGTGCTCACCGACGGCAGCGGCGAGTGTCTGGTCGATCCCGAGGGGGCGGAGCTGCTGGTTCAGCGCCGCGACACCTGGACGCAGGGGGACCGCCGCTACACCCAGTGGTCGCTGATCGAGAACGACCCGCTCTACGTGCTCGGGGATTTCCGCACGCGCGGCGCGATCGATGCCGGCCCCGACGCCGCTGCCGGCACGCGCGAGCTGCTCGCGCAGTGGAAGAAGGACCCGAAGCGGCTTGCCGAGCGCTTCGATCTGGATGGCGACCGCACGATCGACCTGCGCGAATGGGAACTCGCGCGCAGTCAGGCACGCCGCGAGGTCGAGCGCGGGCGGCGCGAAGCGCTCGCGGCCGGCGAGCTGCACGTGGTCGGCTGCCCGCCCGACGGGCGCCTGTACCTCGTCTCCGACCTCGATCCCGACCGCCTCGCCCGCCGCTACCGGCTGTGGTCGATCGCGCATCTCGCCCTGCTCTTCCTCGCGCTGGCCGGCCTCGGCGGGCTGTGGCGCTGATATGATCCGGACCGCATACCCACGCCCGAATCGCGGCGCCCCCTGACGATCGGCGGCCGGCCCGCCTGCGAAGTCCGCCGGGATTCGATCACGTGGGTCGAACACGCGAAAGATCACTCGTGAGCATTTCCACTTGAAGGCGTCGCCGCCACGATGACCACCTCGGCTCCTCCCATCGGCTGCGGGCAGATCGTCACGGGCTCGCTCTTCAACGAGCCGATGCGGGTCGAGACCGTGCAGGCCAACGGCCCGTCGAGCTGGGTGGTCGGCCTGGTGGGGACGCAGTCCGAGCGGTTCCGCAAGGTCACGCTGGCAGCGGCCGATTTCGATCGCCTCAAGGTTCTCGATGCGGAGCACTCGTTCGATGGCGACGGACGCCTGTTGCGGCTCGGTCTCCAGGCCTACGCGCTCGGCATCGCCTACGAGTTCGATCCCTACTTCGGGCTCTCGATCTCGCGCGTCGATCCGCTGCCGCATCAGCTCGAGGCGGTCTACGACTACCTGCTCAAGCTCGCACGCGTACGCTTTCTGCTGGCCGACGACGCCGGGGCCGGCAAGACGATCATGTCGGGTCTGCTCATCCGCGAACTCGAACTGCGCGGGCTCGCGGAACGCATCCTGATCGTGTGCCCCGCGAACCTCGCCTTCCAGTGGCAGCGCGAGCTGAAGGAGAAGTTCGATACCACGTTCCTGGTGATGAAGGGCCAGGACATCCGCGACCAGTTCGGCGTGAATCAGTGGCTAGAGCGCAATCGCGTCATCACGTCTCTGGATCTCGCCAAGCGCGCCGACATCCTCCCGGGGCTGCGCCAGGTCCACTGGGACCTCGTGATCGTGGACGAAGCGCACCGCATGTCGGCCGCCGACGACTCGCACAAGAGCCTGCGCTACAAGCTGGGCGAGCTGCTGCGCGACACCTCGGACCACATGCTGATGCTGACCGCGACGCCCCACAAGGGCGACCCGCAGAACTTCAGCCTGTTCCTGCAACTGCTCGACGCCGACTGCTACGCCGACGTGAAGTCGATCCGCGAGGCCATGGACCGCCGGCGCGCGCCCTTCTACCTGCGCCGCACCAAGGAGGCGATGGTCTACTTCCCCGAGCTGCGGGCGGACGGGACCTGGGGCGCCAAACCGATCTTCACGAGGCGCATCCCGCACACCGTGGAGTTCCACATCGACGGCGCGGAGTTCGACCTCTACCGCGACGTGACGCGCTTCGTGAAGCGCGAGAGCGCCCGCGCCGCGGCCGAGGGCGAGGATCCGCGGGCGCGAGCGATCGGTTTCCTGATGTCTCTCTACCAGCGGCGGCTCGCGTCGAGCACTTTCGCCATGCGGCGTTCGCTCGAGAACCGCGCACGGCGCCTCGAAGAGGGTCTCGAACGCGCGCAGGATCTCGCCCGCCAGGCGCCGCCCGTCCTCCCCGATCCCGAAGAACTCGAAGAAATGGAAGAGAGCGAGCGCGACCGGCTGGAGGCGTTGATCGAAGCGATCACGCTGGCTGGGAGCGCCGAGCAGGTGCGGAATGAGGTCCGGGAGCTGCGGCGCCTGGCCGTCCAGGCCCAGGCGGTCGAGGATGCGGGCACGGAGGCCAAGCTCTCGGAG
>Ga0100382_1001822_pt1 | contig 13508 bp, 15 predicted proteins | sample CryGeymeta201506_FD_81566 | JGI IMG/M metagenome (GOLD analysis project Ga0100382, IMG submission 81566) | Groundwater microbial communities from Crystal Geyser aquifers in Utah, USA - Crystal Geyser metaG 2015-06 | ecosystem: Environmental > Aquatic > Deep subsurface > Groundwater | place: USA...
GTCAGTTTTAATATTCAAAATTGTCGCTGTATTTGGTGTGACCATATATACCATAATATACATTTTGGTATGTTATGTCAATAAAAAGTAGTTAACTGATGACACCCTCCAGAATAATAAGGTAAAAAGCAAAGGCGCTGTCACTGTCGGTCTTTTTGTTTTTATTTTAATTCAATGGCGACTACCCCGTACTTTTGCTCCTCTTCCCTGGTGTAGTATTGATAGACATTATTGATACGTTCTTCAGGAAATTGCTCATACACGGCTTCGAAGGTTGGAAATGTATGTAGGGCGACAACTTTTCTCTCAAATTTTTCAGTGAAATCTGGTCGTAATAAAAACTTGATACAGTCACCCACTTTCAATTTCCGACGTTTTTCATCATAAAGTCTGCACTCAACTTTCTTTTCCCCACTTTTAATTCGCGCAAAGGGTTCGGGGTGTAGACGCATATTTATTACATTGTTCATAAATTATCATTATTGTACGGAAAATTTTTCTATGCACAAATTTTTCCGGCTTTTAACGCAGTATCGTGACGAAAATATCGGTTACTGGTAGTTTCATTTTGAAATGAAATACGAGATGAGTAGCAAAAAAGCCGCGACTGGGACGAATAGTCCAGGGAGCGGCTTTTTTGCGTACTCAACGCTGTAGTTCGTTCAAAATGGAATCTACCAGGCGAAGTGGGCAAAGGCACGATTGGCCTCAGCCATCTTATGCGTGTCCTCCTTCTTCTTCACCGCATTTCCTTCTTCCTTGGCTGCTAAGATAAGCTCTTGAGCTAATGCCTTATGCATTGGGACACCCTTGGTCTTGCGAGCACCAGTAATAATCCAACGAAGAGCTAGTGCAAGACGTCTTTCTGGACGAACTTCACGTGGCACTTGGTAGTTGGCACCACCAACCCGCCTAGAACGCACTTCCATTAGTGGTCCAGCATTTCTGACAGCGGTCGCAAATATTTCTTGTGGGTCACCACCATCTTTTCGCTCTTTGATTTCGGCAAAGGCCGCGTAAACAATCTTGCGGGCGGTCTCTTTTTGACCGCGAAGCATGATGTAGTTTATTAGTCGTTCAACATCCACTGATCCGAATTGGATGTCTGGTTTGACGACTGGTCTTTTCTTGATTGGTCGGCGCATGTTAATTTCTTAATATTAGTAAGCGGAGCTTTCTTTCTTCACTCGCTCGGAAATGAAAATGAATTTTCATTTCACTCGCTCGCTTGAAAGTAATTAAGAATGAGAAGTATGGCAATCGCCTCTTTTCATTCTTCGCATAGTTTGATTCCGAACCTTGCGGTTGAATCGCGTCCTATAATCTGTAGCGAATATAAACTATTTTAATAATTAGGAAAGAAAATCTAAGAATGAAAAATTGAAGTTGAAATTAAAAAATAAATTCTTTTTTAATTTATTCGTTTCTAAATCTTCTTTCTTCTTTACCTAAGATACATTATGTCTTAGGTTTGAAGGCAAATTTTACTTGGCCTTCGGACGCTTTGTTCCGTAACGACTTCGTCCCATTCGTCGTTCCGCCACACCAGTCGCATCGTATTTACCGCGAACGATAGTGTAGTTAACACCGATGTCTTTTACACGACCACCACGAACCAAAACCACTGAGTGCTCTTGGAGGGTGTGTTTGATACCTGGGATATAAGCGGTAATTTCCATACCGTTGGAAAGACGGACCCGAGCAATCTTTCGAATCGCTGAGTTCGGCTTACGTGGGGTCTTGGTAGTTACTCGCGTACAGACACCACGCTTGAAGGGAGAGTTATAGTAGTTGGGCTTATTCTCAATAGAGTTAAAGCCCATGTACAATACACCCGTCTTGCGCTTGGTGGCTGTATCACGTCGTTTGTTCTTTGTTAATTGATTTATTGTTGCCATAAAGCTTGCCTACAATACTATACTTGGCATTTTTTGCAAGAAAAACCTGTAAGGGATTTACCCACCAACCAAGAAGATGGCGACCGTCTTAGTCAAGAGTGCCAGAGGAGCGCCGAGTACCAGCATAAAAGAAATGATTATTACTCCGAAAGCTAAGGCAGTGTTTTGCTCCAATATTTGACGGAACCTTTCATATTTAAGTCGCAAACTAAACGGTAGAAAATTCGGGAGTATTTTTGATCCATCCAATGGTGGAATTGGTACTAGATTGAAAAAAGCTAAAAATAAATTCAAAATCACTACTTGCAAAGACAGGGTAAGAAAAGCCATTGATACCATCGGCAACATATCGGCAAACCTAATAATAAGAGCAAAAATAATTGCCAAAGTGATGTTGGTGGCTGGCCCAGCTACTGCCACTATAGCTTCACCCCACTTTTGGTTGGTAAGGTTGTAGGGATTGTAGGGTACTGGTTTGGCGGCACCAAACAAGAAAGGTGAACCAGATAATAGTAAAATGGCTGGCAAAATGACCGACATAAAGGGGTCAATGTGTACTAGAGGATTGGGCGATAATCGTCCTTGCAAACGAGCGGTAGGGTCACCAAGCCAATTGGCGGCATAACCATGGGCCATTTCGTGAAGAATAACTGAAATAATAAGTATGAGAATAAGGGCAATTTGTGTTTCCATAGATGCCTATTATACATGACTATCTACCACGTTAGAAGTTTCATGATAACATCATCTGATTAGGTTGTTATCAACGTAACAAACAGACACCAGCCAATATACATGATATATAAAACTTCTAACGGGGTTGCAAAATAAGTCACCCGTGTTAGTATAGCCAGCATAAAAAACCAATATGGCCAAGAAATGCGACATCACCGGAAAGAAAACTCAAGTAGGCGGAAAGTACAGCAATCGTACTCGTGCCACTCAATTTAACCCTTCCGGCAAAACTTACCGAGCCCCCAATTTACAAAAGAAACGAATTTACGTGGCTGAAATTGATAAGACTGTCACCGTAAAAGTATCTACCAAAGGTCTGCGCACTATTGCCAAGAACGGTGCCTATCAAACCCTGAAGACCGCTAATCTTATTTAGAACTTAGTATCAAATCAAAAGTGACCGCGAGCGAAAGCTCGTGGTCACTTTTGATTTATTCCACCAGCCATACTTGACTACCGTCACTTTTAAAAGTTATTGGTCCTTGTTCAATGGTGTTTTCAATCAAGATACTGAGTGCCTCCACCCGGGCGACTACATCGGGATTGGGGTGTCCATAACGATTATCTTTACCAGCCGAAACCACCGCATATTTAGGAGTCACCGTTTTCAACCACCCCTCTGCTGAAGCTGTTTTAGAACCATGATGTCCGAGTTTTAATACTTCACTTTCAAGCTGACCTCCAAACTTACCAACCAAATATTCCTCAATCGATTGCGGAGCATCACCAGTCAGCATAAACTCAATATCGCCGTATCGCAACTGTACTACAATTGAAGAAGTATTACTATCGAGTAGCGAAGGATTCTGGGCTGGCGAAAATACTGCCAGAGTAGTGGACGCACCAAGAGCAAATACTTGGCCAGCGCGTGCCATAATTACCTTTGCCCCTTCGCCCAAAAGAGCGTCATGATAGGACGCCGAAGTTAGAGTCTCACCGGTATTTTCAGTAGTTAGGATGATATCAATTTTATAGCGCCCGAGGACATCGACCAAACCGCCAATATGGTCTTTGTCGGGGTGAGTGCCAATAACCATATCTATGGTGTGGTCAGACCAATTCATAACCTGACTTAACTCTCTTAAGACAGTGCCGTCAGGACCGCCGTCAATCAATATCTGAACTCCATCTGGAGTTTCTATAAAGATGGCGTCTCCCTGACCGATATTGAGAAAAGTTACGATAAGTAACCCATCCTCTACCACAGGCGAAGCAGATTGAATTTTAATCAACCAAAAACCCCAAGTACCGAAAAGTAGTATCGCCACAGTTATAATTCTAAATAGGAAATTTTTTTGTTCAATCGGCATAATAAAATACATGATACAATTAACTCACTTAGTAACCAAGACAATTTTATGAAATACGAACCATTAAACTTTGAAATTCCAGAACTGGAAGGAATATCGCGCGCCACAATTGATCTGCATCTTGGTCTTTATCAAGGTTATGTAAAACACGTCAATTTAATCCATGAAAAAATTAATGACTACAGCAATGACCCAGAGACCAACGCTTATGCCATTGCCGAAATGCGTCGCCGATTGGGTTTTGAATTTGGCGGCATGAGAAATCACGAATACTACTTCGCTCAATTTGAAGGTGGAGCAAAAACAATGCCAGCCGGAGCTCTAAAAGATAAAATTGAATTCCAATTTGGTAACGTAGAGAAGTGGCAAAAGGAGTTTACTGAAATTGCCATGACTCGCGGTATCGGTTGGGCAATGCTTTATCATGACCCTCATACAGACCAACTAGTACAAACATGGGTGGACGAGCAACACATCGGACAATTGGCTGATCTTGATATTATTCTCGGTCTCGATATGTGGGAGCACTCTTATATGCGAGACTTTTTGCCAGCCGTAAAAGGCGAATATGTAGCTGCCTGGTTCAAAAACCTAAACTGGGAAGTGGTATCAAGTAGACTTGTTTAGGCGTTCATCAACGAAAGAATATTGGAATATCAGCATCGGGTGTAACAGTATCGGTAGTTGGTGTTGGCGGGCGGGAGCTTTGCTCCCGCCCGCCGTTCGTCTTTGCCACCGCCACCTCTTTTTCCACATCAAACTCCGGTACAATTGTCCACTCGCTAATATCACCCGGCAATACAACAACACTTATGGATGAACGCCTCCAATAAAACCAATAGAAAGCAAAAGCGATACCACCATAAGCCACAGGAACAAAATAAAATGGAAAAGCTGAAACTGTAAAAGTTGCAAATGACAGCGATGAAAACCAGGTGGCCACACTAATTATATAAGAGAGGATTAAATACGAACTATACGCAAATGGTAGAGCCAAAGTAGCCGAAACACTTCCTAATACCCCAGTAATAAAAGTCAGCAACATGGCCAATGATACTGCCGGTAACACCAAAACATTAACTATCACTGCCACCAACGAAAACTGCCCCATTTGATATAAAAGCAGTGGCGTCACCGCAATCTGAGTAGCTAATGTGGCCAATAAAAATCCACGCACCCCGGCAAAGGTTGGTACTCGGACTAATAATGTTTCAAACTGTGGCGCTACCAAGATTAATCCCAGCGTCGCCATAAACGATAGCTGAAAACCAACATCATAGACCAACAAATATGGATTGAGTAAAAGCATCACTAGCCCCGCCAAAAATAATCCGCGCAAAACCGCATATTGTCGTCCGGTAGATTGAGCAACGAGAACCAACACCGCCATAATACTGGCCCGAACCACCGTGGCCGATAGGCCGACTATTAAAGCAAATAAAATAATTGCCAAGACACCTATGACTGCCCGTATACGTAATGGTAAAAAAATTGCCAAGATGTACATCACAAATAACACTACCAACATGACATTATATCCCGAAAGCACCACGATATGGATGATGCCAGTTCGTCTAAACGCTTCTTCAAGATTTGTGCCAAGAGCTTGTTTGATACCGAGTAGCAAACCCTCTCCCAACCCGACATGTGGTTCCGGAATATTTTCTTCAAGTACTTGAGTAAAGTTTTTCTTATTTTGATAAAGCCAATCCAAAAATCCGCTGGCTTTGTTTTGATCAATAATAGAGAAGGTGGCAAAAGATATTGTATATAAAATTCCGCGTGCGCGGAGATACCCAGGATAGTCAAAAGTGCGCCCCAGGTCGGTAGCGAAAGCAGTCGGTACTTCTAATTTACCCTTTACCACTATCTCATCACCATAAGAAACGGTGGCATAGCGGTCGGTGGTTACCAATATTTTATCATCACCAACTTTTAAGGTTAGGTGCTGACTTTTTTCCCTAACATCCGGTTCTCGTACTACTACACCAGTTAACTCGACCGTCTGTCCTAACTGCGTTTCTAATTTAGAGGGCGACGTCACCAGTGAAGTAAGCTCCAAGCGTAATATTCCTAAGCCGAAAAACATCAGCCCGATACCGACAACCATGAGGTACGGTGCAGAAACAGCTTCACTATTTCTGTACCGTACCATAGCCAAACCAAAAGCCAGCAACAGCAACCATAACACCACAGGTAATCCCAGATTAAAAAACGAGCGAGCAAAAATACCACTCGTAAAACTCAATATAGTTGTATAAAAATACACACTACTCATACCGAGTAGTGTAGCAGAAACGGAGACGCCCCGACCTGGTGGTCGGGGCTGTACCAATCCTTCGGACTGGCGAAACGGCGTGGTTCACCCTCGCTCGGGTACTTATCCAGATCCTGTAGTGGACCAATGGACAACCCTACCAAGGGTGACGGTCAATACCAAAGTGTCAACGGGTGGAGGAGTAGACGCTTGAAATCCTGTTCCCCCATCTGGCCGGTGGTAGATGCGTGGCATTGACGAGGAAATCGAAACATGACTTTTCCTTTCTATAAAAACGAAAGAACGCCTTCATCTGAAGAACGTTCCAATTCCTAGCGTACTGTCTAACCCAAATTTCGTCAATCAATTTAGGGTGCAAAAAAACCGCCGGCAAAAAGTCGGCGGCGTGCGGTGCGGGGGCGTTTCCGCCCCCGCTACAGGTATCAGTAATGAACTTGCCGGGGATGAAGTTTGAAAGAGGAGCGTCCCCTTCCGACCTTAATCATCCCCCCGGCCGAAATACCGGCATGGAATCTTTTTTGGCGCGATCAATCGCGGCATCAGGCGGTGACCAGGGATTCGAGACGGTGAATCTCGTCCTTGATGCGCAGTTTTTTCCTCTTGAGCTTCTGAAGCTCAAGATAATCCGGCACTGGCGCCTTATGCATACTCTTGACGTCATAATCGAGCTTCCGGTGTTGTTGACGCAAAAGCGCCAGATGACATTCGATATCCATTTAGTCCCCCTTGTTTTCCAAACGCCCCCTATAGACATTCAGTTGGAAGCAACAATACCGCCCCTACCGTGCACCGTCAAGCGCTTCATTCACCAGTCGGTCAGCTTCTTTATTTTTCTCCCGCGGTATATGTGTCAATTTTAAATGTGGAAAATTAGCCACCCGCATATTATGAATCTCAATAAACATTGGCACCAATCCCGGTTCCTTAATTTGATATTCTGCATTTAGCTGTTTCTTTACCAACTCACTATCCAACCTGATTTCAAATTGCATCGTCTTGGTTGCCTTGCCATATTCTTGCTTAAGAGTCTGAAGCCCTATCAAAACTGCCTGATATTCTGCAAAATTGTTGGTACTATTTCCGATAGTTTGCGCCGCCTCACGTACCATTACTCCCTTCTCATCAGTAATATAAACCCCAATCGCTGCCGGCCCCGGATTTCCCCGCGCCCCACCATCAGTATAGCAAATAATAGTTTTCATTTCGTCAGTATACCATAACCTCCAACGTAGTGATTAATCACTACGTTGGAGGTTAGAATTTAACTGACTGCCAGCGGTCACTACCGCGACTTGGTAACCCCGCCCTGAGTAACACTTCAACAGTTTTCCAAAATTCCTTTGAATTAAAGTTCTTATTTTTATAATGAGCAACTAGATAATCATACTGCTCGAGCTGAATTTTTATCTTAATGTCTCTGACTGTCGAGTCACTAACTTTTAACGTCTGGGCAATTCTATACGTTGAATGCTCTTCGATAATCATAATGACAATAGCCAAACGTTTAATCAACATGATCCTTTCGGACGAAGTTAGCAAATCAGTAAATAGGTTCTGTGTTTGTTTTTCGGTTTGATTGGAGAAAAACTTTGCTAATTGTAAACTTAATTTTTTCTCAGTTTTTGTGTCTAATACCTTTTTTGAAACGTGTGTCATATATCGCGATTAATCGCGATATTATACATTATGTAAAACATAAAGAATATTAATTAGTTAACATGGGATATCCACATAAAAACAAAAAGTCTTATACAGCGATTAATCGCGATATAAGACTTTTTGTTGGTTGTTTTTCTAGACGATATCAACAATACGGAGGCGGGTTTGGCGACGGTTCATGAAGAAGGATTCTTCGATGTGGGCTAGTATGGTGCAAGCTTTGCCGGCAACTGGTTCCCGTGGAAAACTAGTTGGGGTAGCGAAAAAGGCAATGGCTTCAAGCGGGCCTTTTGTAGTATCAAAAACTAATTTTAGGTGCTCATGACCCTTACCAAAAACAGCCACCTCTCTAGGTGTCACCGATTCAAAAGCAAACAATGGTTTCGGGTTACTAGCACCAAATGGAGCTAGTATTGTAAGAGCACTACGAATTTCACCAAAAACCGCCTCGAGTGAAAGTGACAAATCCACCTCATGAGCAGTTGGTACCAAGGCCTCGCTCCCGAGTGTAACGAACGCTTCATTAAGAACAGCTCCTAGAGAGAAGACCTGATCATCTTTAACAGAAAAACCGCCGGACATATGGTGCCCACCATGCTCGTGAAAAGCAGCGGTAGCAGTTTCCATCAAGCGAACCACACTGACTCCTCCTCCCGAACGGCACGAACCTTTTATTACATCATTACCATCACGTCCCCACAGAAATACCGGCCGACTATATTCTTCGGCTAGTTTATTGGCCACCAAACCAACCAGAGCCGGCCGCCATAATGGATTACCTAGAACCAACACATCAGGGATTTTTTCTAGTTCTTTTAACCGCACATGGAGCTCCTTGGTCATTACTGCCACCATCCCCTTTCGTTCATTATTTAGTTTCTCTAGGTGGTCAACATGTGCGCTGGCCTCACTATTATCCGTAGCAGTTAACATTAAAAAGGCATGCTCGGGTGCATCCATGCGCGAGGCGGCATTGATGCGGGGACCAATAGTAAAACCTACGTCTTCTTCGGTTAGATAATTTTGGTTGATACGAGCTTTTGCAAAAAGCTTTTGCAAGCCGGGTCGGCGTGACTTTCGCAGGACTGTTAGCCCGTAGTGGGCAAAGATGCGATTTTCTCCAACCAGTGGCACCATGTCGGCAATGGTAGCGACTCCAACCATATCAAGCCACCATTTTTCATGACCGGTTGGGATGTCGTAGGAGCCAGTAGAAATTAGAGCTTGAACTAATTTGTAAACCACACCAGCACCACAGAGATGAGGAAATGGGTAGTCACCAAGTTTTGGATTGACTACAGCGACAGCCACAGGAAGTGTCTCGCCTGGTTCGTGGTGATCAGTAATAATCACATCAATACCAAGTTTAGTAGCGTGCTTAACCACCTCAATATCATTGGTGCCACAATCAATAGTAATGACCAACTTTACTCCGTCGGCCGCCAATTTATCAATTGCCTCGATACTTAATCCAAAACCTTCAAAGTGACGGTGCGGAATGTAGTTTTGAAAATTATTAAAATTAATTGTTTTAAAAAAATCATGGAGAACAACTGCCCCAGGAATGCCATCACAATCATAATCACTAAAAATCGCCACTTTTTCATCGTCCTTGACTGCTTGGTGAATCCGAGCACAGGCGGGTTCAATATCATTCAGTAGCAGTGGGTCATGTAACTCAGTTTCATAATCAGGATGTAAAAATGATTCGGCCGCTTCAACATTTTCAATTCCGCGTCTCCACAATAATTGCTGGAGTACGTTTGGGTATTGGCTTAACTGCTTTTGAATTGTAGCCGGAATGGTGGGGGCGTAGGTAAAAGGTATTTCCATACTTAATATGCTGTATGGTACCATAACAACATGAAAACAGAATCAGAACCATCAATTTTCACCAGAATTATCAAGCGTGAAATACCGGCCGACATTATTTACGAAGACGACTCAGTAATTGCTTTTTTTACCATTGAACCAATCAATTACGGTCATACTTTGGTTGTTCCTAAAAAACCGTTTGTTAATATTTTCGATGGAGATGATGAAACCCTGAGCCAAATGATGAGCGTGGCCAAAAAAGTATCCCAGGCATTGATGGATGAAAAATTTGCCGAAGGTGTTAATATTGTGATGAACAATGGCGTGGCCTCTGGGCAAGAAATTTTTCATGCCCATATTCACGTTATACCGCGCCACAAAGGAGACGGGTTTTTTAAAAAACCATCGCATATTGTCAGTACCAAAATTAAGATGAGCGAAATGGCAGACAGACTTTCAAAAGCACTGAAGGAATAGAAATGAAAATTAGTAATTAAAACGGTGTGGTGAGCAAAGCTCACCACACCGTTTTATCATATCCACCAATCACCCAAGCGCCTGAAGCGCTGGGGTAGTACCATGTTCCAAAAACACCAACATCGCCCCGCCACCGATAGAAATAAAACTGAATTTTTCATTGAGACCAAGTTCCTCAATGGCCGCCACAGTATCACCACCACCGACAACACTAAAAGCATCTGAACTGGCGATTAGTCTAGCCAGACTATGAGTTCCACCTTCGGCACCGTATTCATAAAGACCAAGCGGTCCATTCCACAGAATAGTCTTGGCCGACATTACTAAAGGAGTCAATGACTCTAGTGTAGCTGGTCCCATATCGATAATTTTTTCATCAGGAGAAATATCTGATATGGTTGCAGTGCGTGTACCTAGCGCGCTTTGTACTATCACATCAACAGCGGTTACTAATTTTGGATTATCTAGAAAAGACGCACCCACCAATGAAATATCTGATACTAATGAAGTGCCAATTTCATAACCTCTGGCTTTGAGAATATCATTGAGAAGAGCACCGGTCACAAAAACCTGGTCGTATAATTCTAAAAACTTTTCCACTAGAGGCATCTTTGTTTCAAATTTTGCCCCACCCAAAATAAACAGCGAAGGAGAAACTGGTGACATCACTTTTTGTAATTCAGTTACCTCCTCCATCAAAGTGACACCAGCAAAAGCTGGAAGCAATGTCGGTAATGTCACCATTGATGCATGATTGCGGTGAATATTATCAAAGGCATCACTAACGTAAATGTCAGCCAGGGCTGCCAGCTCGGCCGCAAAACCGGCATCATTGTCGGCTTCGCGAAAATCTTGACGAAGATTTTCCGCCATCAAGATTTCGCCGTCTTGGAGCGAAGACCGAGCATTGGTAAACTCATTACTTCCGATCACGCCACCCCACTGCATTGGTATCAATTCATTAAAGGCCTGGTGTACTGGCTTGAGGGTATCGGTGACCTCGCGACCAATATGGGCTATCACAATTATACGGGCGCCCTGTTCTTGTAAATATGACAAAGTTGGAAGAGCTCGTTTTAGTCGATATAGATTCCTCACCTTTCCGTTAACTATTGGCACGTTGCCAGAAGAACGTACGATGACATACTTTCCTTTTAATTCAGTTGCTTCAACAATACTTTTCATAAAAAATTAATTCGCGGTAGCTACAATGATGGTGGCAAAGTCTGTAACTTTCAAACTGGCACCACCAACCAAAAATCCACTCATTCCGCCAGCTTCATATAATTTGACCGCATTATCTGGCTTGACCGAGCCACCATAAATAATAGTCACCTGCTCAGCAGCGGTTCGTCCGAAATGTTTGGTTAGAATCTTTAGAATAAATAATTGCATCTCTTTAACATCCTCTATCGTAGCTGTGGCCCCGGTACCAATTGCCCAAATTGGTTCATACGCAATAACAATGTCCTTAAATCTGGTTCTTGGCACAATTTCAAAAGCGGTTTCAATCTGGGTTTCAATAAATGTGAAAAAATTACCCTGACTGTCACGGGCACTTTCACCAATACATACTATTGGTGTTAACCTAGCTTTAAGGGTGGCCATAATTTTTTTAGCAACATCACCATTTGATTCACCAATCATTCGTCTCTCAGAATGTCCGACAATAATGTATTTAGCGCCAAGAGCAGAAATCATAGTTGGGGAAATTTCTCCGGTAAATGAACCAAGTAATTCATAGTGAGTATTTTGAGCCGCGAGAGAAACAGCACTGCCGGCGAACTTCATGAGTTCCATCAGATAAATTGCCGGCGGTGCCACCACTACAGAAACACTTGGGTGCTTCTTGGCTACGTTTTTTATTCCAACAAATATTTGCTTAGCTTCAGTCAAAGTCTGAGGGTTCATCTTCCAATTAGCTATCACTAGCGGCTGGTGCATTTTTTTCATATTATTGAAATTGTAGCATAAGACACAAGATGGGGCGGGGTGAGCTTCACTCACCCCGCCCCAGTCCGTATCACCTTTTTGCCATCACCTTATGTTTACTTATCACGCCAATCAGAAAAAGTATAGACATCCGAAGTCCGAGGCACCATTGGCGGAGGAGATAAGACTAAATTGCGGTCATAATTATTGAATCTAAATTCAAAACCAGAACAATAATATGAACCGGGGCTGCATACCCATTGTGTTCCTACCCTTCCATTGGAGACAATAGTGCCGTTAACAGTTAAGGAATTTCTTTTATTATAACCACTCCATCCACTAGGTACATAACCATAATAATTACGTCCGAAATGACCATTTTGGGCAACAAAAATACCGTTTATCTCCATATCGTCCGGTACTTCAAGCCCCACTAAAACATCATATTCGCCCATAGCCAGAAGTCCGGAGGTCTGGTTAGCGTAAGTGATATTATCATTCAAAATAATTGATGGGCCATTTCCAGAAGTTTCGTTATCAGCCACGGCCAAAGTAACCTTCCCATTTACCACCCCTTCCAACCAAACTTGGTCTTCTACAAAAATCAACGGGCAACTACTAGGAGGAGTGTAGTTACCAATCAGTGTCGTGCCATTTAAAATGTGCATGTAATAACCCCAGGCATTACCATTTGGTTCTTTTTCTTTTTTATTAACTCTTCTAACATCAACCGATCCGTTTGATTTAAAAATGAGATGATAACCGGCCTTTCCGGACGGTCCAAAATATAATCCATCACTCTGAGCTTTGGGTCGCATCAAGGACAGGTCGACTGTGATGCCAGCAAAATTTATCGGTGTCGAAGGAAATGCGAACAGTGATTGGTTTGAATTTGTAGTTGAAGTAAAAACTCCATCTTCAGTTTTAGTTGGAGTGCAGCCAAAACTTGAGTTGCAAGACCAGGTTGATTGCCCGCTTGTAACTACTGAATTATTGGTAGCATCCATCCGAACACCGCCATTTGAATGGTACGGTCCAGTAATTATTCTGTCAGCTCCTGCCCAAACATTGCTATTTAAAATATAAGCATATTCCGCTATTGACGTACGGGCATAATGGGCTTGTACGGTTCGTCTAACATCCGGATTTGCATAAGTATGCCCTTCAGACACAACATCAATTGATGATATTTCACCACAGTATGTAGTACTCGCTACTGAGAGAGAATATTCACCAATTGCACCCCCCTCTGGATCAGAATAAATACCAATGTATGGTCCAGCTGTCCCGGTACCGTTAGTGGTGTCATCAGGATAATGTGCCAAATACCATTTGTAATAATTGAGTCCGGCTTCGGCGATTTGTCCGGCTTGTTCAAACTGGACACGTTGCGTAATGACCTTA
>Ga0100382_1001866_pt1 | contig 13299 bp, 11 predicted proteins | sample CryGeymeta201506_FD_81566 | JGI IMG/M metagenome (GOLD analysis project Ga0100382, IMG submission 81566) | Groundwater microbial communities from Crystal Geyser aquifers in Utah, USA - Crystal Geyser metaG 2015-06 | ecosystem: Environmental > Aquatic > Deep subsurface > Groundwater | place: USA...
ATTAATGGAACTAAATATGTGGTGTATTGCAATCCCAGTGCTGTAAATGCACCAATTAGTTCAAATGACAGCAGCTTACATTCGTGGAAAATAATATGGGGCAATACTATTGATACAACAAGATATTATCAAGATGGAGTAGCTTTAGCATTACCTACAAGTAATTTTCCTGATAGCACAAGTCTGTATATCTTTTTTAGTGGTGATGGAGTTGGAAATGGAGCATTAACAATTAGTAACATTAAAAGTCGGTTATGGGTTGCAGCCGACACAGTTGCTATAGATGGCAATTTTGCAGCAGTAGGCGCAGAGCAAGTATCAGGGGCTATAATAGGAGGCATAAGAACTCTTGGCACACCAATCTATGCTGATAATGACACGGCTATAGCAAATGGATTAATAGTTGGAGATAACTACAGAACTTCCACAGGAGTTAAAATGGAAGTTTACTGAGGCAAGGGATGAGGTAAAGATGTTCAACCTACAAAAAGCCATTCAATTGGCAAAATGCAGTAGATTTATCTATTTAGGGTTCTCAGACATGCAGGATAAAATCATAGAATTAATACCTAATGCTCGGATTGGAGAAAATTGGTGGTATGTTGAGAGGAAAGATACTCAAGTGCTGATGGCAATTAATGAGGAAGAAACAGAGATAGATATTGTTTTCAGGGGAACATCAACCGTAAAGGACTGGATGACCGATGCTCAATTTAGATTGACAGGTGGTGTCCATAGTGGTGTTAGGTCTGCGTATATGGTAGTCGCAGACGATATAAGAAATTATTTAGAGAAATTATACCAAAAAAAAGCAGAATATAGTATTTATATCTCTGGGCATAGTCTCGGTGGTGGGCTGGCTCAACAGTGTGCAAGCTATCTACATGATATATATCCTATGGATATTGCAGGGGTATACACATATGGGAGCATGAAGATATTCAATCGAGAGGCAGCTAATAATTACAACCAGAGGTTAGGGCATCTTACTTATAGGTGCGTGCATGGAGCGGATGTGATTACTGGCTTGCCATTAACATTGAAAGAAATAGGCAATTTGATATATATTGATAATAACAATAAAATATGGATTGATAAATGCGGCGATAGAGAGGCAAACAAGAAACATCATCGGGACCAGATTATTGATGGTTTTCAAAATGCTTTGACATTAGGATTACTCAGAAAAGGGCATAGTATTGAGAATTATGTTGATGCTTTAGAAGCAGCTAAAAAGGTGTAAGATGTTATAAAGTAATGGCAAAAACTTTTATTGGAGACATAGAAGAAAACTACACACAAGCGATAGAAGATATTCGAGCGAGGCGGAAACAAGAAAAAGATAGGTATGAAAAACTAATCCTGCAAAAAATAGAGATAGCATTACAGGGGCTTAGATTTATAGCAAGCGAGAAAAATTCTCAATACAAACATATGGTATATGAGATAATTAGGACTATTTCCTTTTCTCGTTCAGCCAAGGATGTAGCAGGAAAATTATCAGAGATAATGCAGACAGAAAATCTTTCAAGCGAAGGAGTTTTATCTATTTTCAATGCCTCAACAATACCATTGATGCATAAGGAGCAAGAGATTGAGAAGTTAAAAAAAGCACAGCAACGAATGGAGAAAGAGACGAAGAAATTAAAGAGAACAAAAACAAGGCTAATATGGTGGATATTGTTATTATTTATAATGACAGTTTGGATGCTTACAAGAGGAGGCTAAAAGCATGAGTGAAATTATTAGTGTAGTAACCTCTTCAGATATGTTAAAAAATTCACCAATTGTAGCAGTTTTGATTTGTTTTTCTATTGCAGTATTTTTTGGGGCAAAAGGGATATTTGCCGTATTGCAAAAGATAAGTGAAAGCTTGACGACTATCCATACGACATTGCAAATACTGGTTGAGCAGGGGGCATCCACAATGAAAATACTGGATGGACAGATAGATAGATTGCTTAAAATGGTTGAGGAGCAGCTAAGGAATAAGTGATGAAAGCTTACTAAAAAGAATACATGTCTCAGGTTATTAGCAACAAAAATTAAAAAAATTGCGGAGGACAATATGATTACAGAACTCCAAAAAAAGATATGTCAGGCAATTGTGAATATCTTTGAGTCTGGTAGTGCCAAAGGCAATTATTCAGCTGTAACTGTGGCAAATGGCGATAAAGGCGGGTTATCCTATGGTATTGCTCAGGTAAGCCGAGCAAGTGGAAATTTATATCAATTAATCGAAAAATATACTCAGGTAAACGGTGAGTATGGACTTGAATTATCAACATATCTGGGGCGGATGAAGAATGGAGATGAAACACTTGATAACGATACAATATTAAAGCTGTATCTTAGGCAAGCTGGACATGATAAGATCATGCAACAATGCCAAGAGGAATATTTTGATAAGAAATTCTGGCAGCCTATGTTTAGAAAATGGACAGAGAAAGGATATAGATATGCGTTGAGTATGGCTGTTATGTATGACTCAGCAATACAGGGCGGATATTATATCGTCGGTAATCTGGTCAATAAAAAATATACTGCCAGAGAGGAGACACAGTGGATTAACCATTATGTGCAGGAAAGATATAAATGGTTATTGACAGGTGCGGGGATATTGCCAAAAACAATATATAGGATGCAAGAGTTTGAAAAATTGCTTGCAATCGAAAATTGGGATTTAGTCTTGCCAATTACAGTAAGAGGTAATGTAATATCAGAAGATATCTTAAAAGCATAAAGGAGGTAGAGAGATGAGCAATAAGAATAAAAAAAGATTAAAGACAGTTTTGGCTATGTTAGAATTATTGGAAAATCCTCAAAAAGAAATTGACTTAGCAAAAGTCTTTATTATGGCGTTTATCCATAGCAAAATTATCCAAGAAGATTACGATGCTATCATGGAGGCATTAAGTTCTCTAATCTATAAGGAAGATGCAGGAGAATGAGGAGAGTATTATTGTTAAGTTTGGCTTTGATATTATGTGGCTGTGAGGTTGCAATTGCTGGTATTGGATCAATGCAAACTGGCGAGGTAAGGCTTGTTTTGAGCAACACAAACGCAACGGCAGACTGGCAGGGCAAGGAAAGCAGCAGCACGATTTATGGAGTAGGTGCTGATTGTTCGCTTGGCATGGCAAGAGGCAGCAGGCTGGATTTTTAAGGACATTAAGGGTCGGTATTAAGTATCGGTTTTAAATAAAAATAGGAAAGGATTATATCACAAATAGTTAAATAAGGAAAAGAAGGTGAGATAATATGCCATTCAAGTCAAAAGCACAACGAAGGAAAATATATCAACTTGAAAAAGAAGGGAAAATAAAAGAAGGAACAGCAGCAGCATGGGAAGCTGAAACATCCAAAAAGAAACTTCCAGAACATATAAAAAAGGGTATCGTGAAGAAAAAAGGGTAAAATTATGCAGACACAAACAGTTCGAATTAATGACTTTTCCAATGGTCTAAATACAAAATTACCCGCCTCACGGATACAACCCTCTGAGGCGGTTGCTGTTTTTAACATCAGAACCATAGGTGGGGCATTGTATCCACGAAAAGACAATGTGGACTTTGGAACTATCTCTGGCGGTCTACCTGTTCATTCTATGGCTATTTTTACAAAATCGAGTGGAGAAAGGACCATACTTGCTGGTTGTGGGAATGGAATTTACGAAAAAGAGTTAGTAGCCTCTCCATGGTGGACAGAAGGCAATGACTGGCAATATCGGATACCTATTTATATATCTAATAATAGCAATATAAACGAAATAGATTATTGTTTTTTCGTTAAACTACCAATTGACTTTGATTATACTATCATGAATACATCTGGGGATGATTTACGGTTTGTCGATAATAATACTTCCTTGCAGTACTATATAAATAAATGGGGCTATGGAATACAACCTGCTATAGCTTCTGTTATAGCTGTTAAGGTATCTATACATGCACAGTCCAATAAAACTATTTGGATGTATTTTGGAAATCCTGTTGCATTGGCGGAGAGCAGCAGACAAGGAACATTTGTAATAAATGATGATTTTTCTACCGACCCATTTACAGAACCAGCAAGGATGATCAAAGAAGGATCTGGATCTGTTACTTGGGAGAACTCTTACATTCTTGGTAGTAAAGCAAAAGCTTATTGCAATGTCGTGGATAAGACAAACGCATATGTTCAAGCTCGAATGAGCTACAATTTTGAAGAGTATACAGCGCGGATACCTATAGAAACTGCAGGAGAAGGAGGAGGTTATGTTGGCTATGGATTACATACCTGTGGGACAATTTATTTAACCAAAAATAACTACGGATGTTCCGTTACATTTGGAGGTGGTTATAACAATCTAACTATAGACTGTAATGATAAAGTATCTGTTAGTGTGGCACTCCCATCTCTTGTTCAAGGGCAATGGTATACATTAAGAGTAAAATGGGGAATGGGAAAAATAACTGCAAGTCTATTTCCTGACAATCAACCAATAGGAGACGAAAACAATGCTCTCGCAACAGTAACGATGGATAATGTCCCCTTAGTAATCATAAATAGGATTGGTGGGAGTTGGTCGTTTCAACCGCAAGGATTTGATGATTTTATTGCAATTGGATATAATCAGGATGTTTTATTTCATGGCATTGGAAATATTGAAGAAAAGATGTCTGGAAGTTTTTGGATATTACAAAAAACATTAACATCTTCCTCACCGTGGTCAGCGGCACTCATCGAAGATGGTGTTGCTAATGCGAAGAAAATTGTTATTGCAAATAAGGAATATTGTTATACATGGGATGGGAATAATTGGATTACATGGGATACAACACATGGCTTAAATAGGGCTGTAAAACATCTATCGGCACATAAAGGCAGATTGTTTGCAGCTAATGCCCCTGGTGAGCAATCACGACTGTTCTATTGCAATGTAAACAGTCAGGGTGAAACAGTATTTGAGCTAACAAATGATTGGAAAACTAATGATCCTGATATTGGTGGTGGCTCTTCATGGATAGACAATTTTGAGGACATTGACTCAGGTCAAGGATCAGAAATAACTGGGATTGTCCCCTCAATGTTCGATAGCTTGCTTGTCTTAAAGGACACAGGGATAACTCTATTTTATGGCAGCTCTCCATCAAATTGGGGAGAAAAAAAATTGGCTTATCCTTTTGGCTGCATTGCACCTAGAAGTGTGGTAAAGTATGAGGATACTGTTTTTTTTGTATCTACAATAGGCATTCATTATCTAGCTGGTGAAAGTGGACACACAGAGGCTTTTACCTTTGACAATATCAAGGCAAATAGTTTAAGTGAATCGATAGAGCCAACATTATTCTTACAAGATTTGCCCTCTGCAATTGGGGCAGTATGGGATAATAAGTATTATTTGTTTTTCCCTACGACAAAAATATGTTTGGTTTTAGACTGGAGACGGAAATCTTGGTGGATAGATATATCCGATGTAGGGATCACGGCAGCAATAACCGATGGGAAAACTAATCAACTCTACATTGGAGATAGTCAAGGGAAAGTTTGGAGGTATGAGTCGGGCAATGTAATGCCTATTAATTTATGGCAATCAGGGATATTACGAATAATGCCCGGTATGGAAACGAGAATACGAGAGATTATTGTTTCTCTTAAGGGAACTGCCACCTTAGAGATTAAAACCGATCGAACTAATTGGAATACTACCGCATGGAAAAAGACCATTTCTTCTGATTTGACTACTGGATTTTACCAGAAACGGATTGCTTGTAATATTGTTGGCGAGCAAATAGAGTTTAAAATAAGCAATCTAACAGATAAATTTGAGGGAGTAGAAATGTCAGTTATTCCGTTAAGGAGAGTGTAATATGTGGCCAGAATTAATTTCAGCAGCAGCCAAAGGATTTACCACCTATCTTGGTAATAGAGCACAGAAGAAAGCCCAAGAAGAGGCTTATCGGCGACAAATGCAAAGATTGGAAGAGCAACAAGCCCTTGAGACTCAATCAATGAATATAGGGATGGATTATGAACAGGGATTGGCTAACCGTAGGATAGGAGAAAATGCGGCAGCTACAGGGATGACAGGCAGCAGCATTACTCGAAGATTAGGGGATATAACATTTGCACGAAATGAGGCTATGAGGAAGTTTGCATTGAGTCAGCTATTGCAAAGAAAGGCATTAACTGCCCAGAAGAGAGAGCAAGATTTACAAGCAAAGGCTGCACAAAAGGCACAAATATATCAAGGATTAGGGGCAATTGGGGGAGTAGTAGCAAACAACTATTTGGCAGCATCAAAGATGGCAACAGCAAAGAAAGTGGCTGGATTATATCCTTCATCTTCAATAGGAATGCCAATGAAGACTACCAACAGTTTTTATGATACTTTTAAAACAAACACTCAAAATACATCCCCTTGGAGAGGTGCACGATAATGACAAAACAAGAAGTTATAGATCGTCAAAAAGAATTAAACAAACACGGGGCAAACCTAGATGTAAATGGTTATTGGGGGCCGCTTACAGAAGCTGCTAATAAAAAATTCATGATGAGAGATCCTGATTATACTCCAACACCTTATGTGAGGTATAAAGGAACATATTACCCTGAAAATAGTGAAATAAATGCTATAATAGACTTAACAACAGGAGAAACAAGGTTTGTAGATTCTCCACCACCATTACCTCCAAAACCTTCCAGAATAGGTGCAGGTATAAAAAAGGTAGGGGGTGTTATTGCTGGCTTACCAAGATTACTTCCTAAGCCATATGGAATAGGTGCAAGTATAAAAAAGGTAGGGGGTGTTATTGCTGGCTTACCAAGATTACTTCCTAACATATCAAAGGCGAAGGGTAAAGGAACATATTATCTTGAAGATAATGGACTACATATTCCAATAGACTTAACAACAGGAAAAACAAGGTTTGTAGATTCTCCACCACCATTACCTCCAAAACCATACAGAAAAGGTGCAAGTATAAAAGGCGTGATAGCTCCCTTAGTTTTGGCAGGTATAGCAGCAGCTTATGCAAAAAAACAACCTGATGTGTCAAGCGGGATACTAAGTGGAATGGGGTATTATTATGATACCAAAAAGGCAGCAGCAGAGGCGGCAAAAGCACAAGAGGATAAAGAACGCCTGTTGGCTATAGAATATGGATATAAAGAGACTGCTGCAAAGACTTTGGCACGGGCAGCGTTAGATAAAGGAATAAAAGCATTTGCTGCAAAACAAGATGAGTATTTTAACAAACAACTTGATGATTATGCGTCTAAAGGACGAACTTATCCTGATAAGGTATTATTGCAAAAAGGCATCTCTCCTGAAAGAATTGCAGCATTAAAAGGAATAGCGGCAGAAGCACGAAAACAAGCAGTCTATAACAGAACATTCAAAAGGATTCCTTCCGAAAAAAAAGAACCGCTTGCAGTTAAGCAGGCATGGACAAGGCTTAATAAGGTAGACGAAAGAATAAAACAGCAAGAGAAAACTCTTGCCATGTATTTATCTGAATTATCTCCTGAAGGATTAGTAATCTATAATAAGGACAGGGTGACAACAGGTCAACTGCCTCTTAAAGTTTTTACTCCGGGTAAGTATATTCCGGGCAAATGGGGCAAGCCCGGGGAAGCTTATTACCTTAATAAAGAAAGTGCAGAATATTACATTGACAAAGGTGGGATTCCAAAAGGAACAGAAATTTATGTTAATGGAGATCCAATAGGGAAGGTGGAATAATTTATGCCGTTAAGATTATATACAGAAGCAGAAATAGCTGAAATACAGAAACAAAAACAACTAAAGGCAAAATTGCCTTCTGCTCCACTGGCAGAAAAATTCAAAAAAGGTATTGATTGGTATAATGAAAGTGTAGCATATCCTGTTATTAAAGGTTTAACAGGTCTTAATCTATCAAGCAAAACACCAATGGAACAAATTCAAAGTATTCCCGATCCAAAAGTAAGAGATGAAATACTTCGGGATTTATCGGCAAGGGGACAAGTTAGCAAGGCTAATCCATCTGCCCAGACAATCGCACAACTTGTTGGCAGTCTTTATGGATGGGGGAAAGCTGCGGGTGCAGCTAGGCTTGGAGGAAAATTGCTTGCGAAAGCAATTCCTGTTCTATCAAAAACTCCACAAGCAATTAAATCGGCAGCTACTTGGGGCGTAGCTGGTGGGGCTTTGGAGGGGGCAAGGCAAGAGGTAGGTCATGCAACTGGGGATATTCGGAAAAGGACTTTTCATCCAGCAACAGCGGCAGCAATTGGAGCAGCAATTCCATTAATTCCAGTGCCTTTTAAAATAGCACAAAAAGTTATTAAAATTTCTCCTTCCACTGTGACAGCAAAGATGAAACAAAAATATATGAAGGCTGTGAGTCGTAAACTGGCGGAACGGAAACTGGCAGAACAACAAAGCATCAAGTATACTAAGCCTCCATTGAAACAACTACCACTAAACCCAAAAACGGTTGAAGCAACAAAGAAGGCTCAAGAATACTTCGCAAAGCCAACAGGATTTGAATTTGTAACTCCGAGCATAGAAGGAGCTTCACGAGCTACAACGCCCTCTATCTCAAGCACAGGGCAACAAGCAAGAAAAACTTTAAGAAGATTAGAAAATCAAGCAAGCCGTAGAAAAGCTTTAGTTGTCCCCCCTTCTATTCGCAAGGCTATATCACCATATACTGCCCCTGGCGAAATTCGTTTGCCTAGCGGAGGAACATTAATAAGAAAAAATAATCCTCTGGATAGATTAACAGATGATGAACTCCTAAAATTAACTTTAGAATTGTAAAGGGGGATAAAGATGCTTAATTTTAGCGAAATAGTCCCTTTACTGCGAAAAGCTCGAACGATAGGTGCTAATGCTATAAGGGCAGTTCTTTACAAACATAAAATTGCAGAAAAAGATTTGCCTGCTCTTATTGCAAAAGAGAAGGCTGCTACTGCAATAAAAAAAGCTATTCCTGTGCCATTGTCCGATGAAATGGTTTTGTCAACTGGAAAAGCGGCTGTTGAAATGGCTCGTGCAGGGGCAAAGCCTGCCGATGTAAAGGCATTTGTGTTGTCTAAAGGTTTTGATGATACGAAAATATTTTTAGATAGGCATACACAAATTAAGGCTGCATTAGGAACTCCAAAAGCTGTTAGTCCTCCATCAATAGCCCCTCCCAGCATATCACCTGAACTTATTCATGCCCAAGTTATATCAAAAATAGGAAAAGAAGAGCCATCAATTGCCAAGAAAATCATAGCTGAAACCATAAAACCTATACCTGAGACCACTACAATCCTCAAACAAGCCCCAAATTTGACTATAAAGCCACCGAAAACAGAAATACCTATCATAACACCTAAAACACCTATATCTCCAGCAGAAGTGGCAATTCCTGCTGTTCAGACTAAGAATTTAAGGGCAGAAACTCCAACAATCTCCAAAGAACTTGAGTCATTAGCAGAAGAGGCAAGAAAGTATAAGAGCGTAAAGGAGTTTATAAAGAATTCGCTTGAAAATCTAAATCCGACAGGTGGAATTTTTGTTGAGTATAGTCCTGAAACATATGCGAAAGCACCATTAGGAAAAAATATGACCACATTAGATAAAACTATTGGTGGAAGTCCCGAAGACATTATTACTGTTTATAGAGGAACGCCGGGGAAAAGTATAGTTCCTGGTGATTATATAACCACAAATAAACAACTTGCTCGGGATTATACGGGAACTGGTAATGTTATAAGATTAAGGACTAGAAAAGGAGATATTCTTGATGATTTAAACGAACCGCTTGGTGAGAAATATATATACAGACCAAATGCTTTTAAGGAACAGACATTTACCAAATCACAACTCACTGACTTTTATAATCAAGCCACTAAAGGAATTAAGGAAATTAAACCAATAGCAAAAGAGCAAGCCAAAAGCCAAGCAGTTGCAGGAACGACACTAGGGGTAAAACCAACAAAGACCGTTGTTAGTGCTGGTATTGTGCCAGAAGAACCTATTGAGACATTCAAGGTGCCTAAAATGCCACCCAAAAAACATACTACATTAATCGGTTATATTAGCACACATGGTGGAATTGATCCAAAAAAAATGGGTAGAGACTATAACAATAAGGAGGTGATAGAACATGGAGTGATGGGGATATTCCGGAAAGACGGTAGGGGATTAGATGAAATATACTCTGAGTTAGCAGATGAAGGATTAATAGCTCGTGTTCCCAGCAATATGATCCCATCTGATCATGTATATGAGCAAATATTGAAACAAAAAGGAAAAGCTCTGGAAGGAACAAAAGCATTTGAAAAGCACATAACGCAAATGGAAAATGCTTATTATCAAAGATTAGAAAAGGAGGCAGCACATGCAAAAACCAACATTAGAACAACAAAGACAGATACTATCATCAGAGAAGAATATAGCAGAATGGAAAAAAATATTGAGAAAGAAGTTTACTCTACAAAAGCTCAAGATAATTATGACGAAGTAGTGAACTTTTTTGATAAACAAAAGAAAATAGCACCAGTTGTAAAAAATATTGTTTCTGCTATGCCAGAAACAATAAACAATTATGCCGCTGTCAAAGCTTACTACAAAGATAAAATGATAAAAACTCCCATGAGTCAAGCACGGATGGAGTCATCGGCAAAGATGAATATAATCGATCCTGTAACAAAACAAACAATTAAGACAGGAACAATGGAAGAAATGGGAAAAATATATGAGGAAATAACGAAAGAATTAGGAATGAAGTCAACAGGATGGGATAGAATACCTGTGATAATACCTCAAACGATAATTACAAAAGAGAATTTCCCCAACGCATATAATTTGCTTAGCAAAATTAAAGGTTATCAAAACATGAAAGAGATAAATTTGTCTCCTAAAAAAATAAAACAGACATTAATTACCATATATTCACACATGTATAAATTTAAGGCTGATGCGAAAATTCAGAATGATGCAATTAAGGAATTGGAGACGGTTTATGGTAGGATGACAATAAAAAAACCTATAGGAGATGGATTGATAGATATAAAAAACGCATTGGATAGAGGAGAAATAGCACCTGATGAATACGATGTGTTGCAAGCCGTCTTAAAAGGATTAAAAAATGAAAACATTACCGCTAAAATTGATTTTAGCGGATTAGATGATAGTTATGATTTATCTAAAAATTTATTGAATGTTAAAAACATTTCGGCTTTTACGCATGAAGTAGGTCATTATGGATTTTTCAATATTTTGACAGGAGAGGAGAGAGTAGCATTTCATGCGGATATGGTTAAGAAATTTTATGGTACAAAAGAATCAATGTCGGCATATTTAGCAAAGGCAAACACACAAAGAGTTTCAAGCAATAGTGCTGATAGTTTCGCTGAATATTTCGCTGAACAATTCTCCCAATATATCCATACAGGAGTTTTATCAGAAACACAGCATACAACATTAGTCCAAAAACTTATAGGCTTTATAAGAGAGCTTTATAATAATTTAAGAAATAAAAATTTACTTGATCCTGATGTGCAAAAATATATTGAAAAAATTGTTAAACCAGTCGAAGGATTATATCCTGATGTCAAAAAAGTTGCCCAAGAATTACCACGAATACAAGTTGTGCATAGAGGCAAAGACTGGGTAGTTGTGAAGGGGGCAGAAGAGCTGGCAACATATCAAGAGAGATACCGTGGTGATGAATGGGCAAAACAGATGGCTACTATAATAGCGAAGGATGAAATAAAAGCATTACAATCGTCATTAAAGAGTACGATTGAAATAAAAGCCCCAAAACTTCCACCAACACGAAAAAAAGGCGGACTAAATACCTTTTTCCATTCACCAGCAACCACAGCTGCATCTAAAGAGGCAATTGCTGCTAAGTATGGCAAGAAAGGTCTTCGTTATCTTGTGCAGGGACATGAAAAATCCTTTGCTATTGCCAGAAGTTGGATAAAAAAGGATTTTGCACGCACAAAGGAAAGGTTCTTTGATGAAAAAGTGTCATGGACAGGTGAAAAAAGTGCATTAGGGATACTCCTGGCTAAACATTATGAGGCAAAAGGGCAAATAGATGAAGTGCTGGCTCTCATTGATAGCTGGGATAGACAGGCACGGCGGGCAGGTCAAGGCAATGAGCTTGGCAAGGTGTTAAACTATATGCGACCAACTATATTGTCTCGTATGGGGAATAAGTTGTTTAAGAAAATAACAGGGAAAGATTTACCTCCAGAGACAGTCAAATGGCTAAATGAGGTGATGGCTAAAATTCAAAGAATGCCGACAGAGACACCAGAAGAGATTGCTGCAAAAGAAAAAGCTCTTCTTGAGGCTTTGAATTTGGCAGCAGATAAGGTTTATGAAGGGATGCCGCTCAGGAATAAGGCAAAATCTTGGCTAGATGCATATCGGTATCAAAATATGTTATCTAATCCTTTGACTACAGCAAGAAATGTTGAAAGCGGAATATTCAATCTTTTTGTAACACGACCACTGGATATTATTGGCAATGCAACCTATGATATTCTTAAGCATCCTTTCAATCCTATGGCAAGAGATTATCACATGTCAGATGCTCCAAAATATTTTAAGCAGATTGTTACCAATATTCCTCTTGCCCTTATAGGTGCATCTCAAGCCTTTAAACAAGGGTATGTGTCCTCAAAGCTAATGGAATTGCCAAGGGCAGAAACACAATTACAGGCTATGGTGCAGACAAAAATTCCCAGACAGCTTACATTTGTTCCCCGATTAATGGAGGCACAAGATAGATTTTTCTCTATTCTCATCGGTCAAGGCGAAAAATCCCGATTATTAAAGTCTGGTGAAAATGAAATCAATGCTACTGTTAAGGCAAAGAATCTGGCTGAACAATATCTGTTTCGGGAACGGCTTAGTATAGCAATGAAGGATAAAACTGAACCTTTATTTGTCAGGGCATTAGATGGATTAGGACATTTAGCACTAGAGGGAAGAAAAATCCCTGAAATAGGCGCAGTCTGGGATTGGTTCGTGCCGTTTATAACTACCCCAACCAATATTGCTAAACAAATAATCAGATATTCTCCACTGGGATTGATAATGTCTCCTGCGAATTATAGCAGAGAGCAGCTTGTCCGTGCAGGAATTGGTAGTATGATAACGGGTATTGGGGCAACATATGCCTTAAACGGAGATACTACATGGTTGCCACCCAAAGACGCAAAGCTAAGAACCTTATGGTATGCTGCTGGAAATAAACCACATTCAATCTGGATAACTAACCCCGCAACTGGAGAGAAAGAATGTGTTTCTATGATGTATTTTTA
>Ga0100382_1001910_pt1 | contig 13095 bp, 10 predicted proteins | sample CryGeymeta201506_FD_81566 | JGI IMG/M metagenome (GOLD analysis project Ga0100382, IMG submission 81566) | Groundwater microbial communities from Crystal Geyser aquifers in Utah, USA - Crystal Geyser metaG 2015-06 | ecosystem: Environmental > Aquatic > Deep subsurface > Groundwater | place: USA...
AGAACTTAGTCTAATACAGTTCAATTATCGATTTGGTAAAAATAATCGGTAATCATAACTCTAAAACAAAATCAAATCTGAACATGAAATTCATGAAAGAACTAAAATCAACTAAATAAGTAAAACTGTCAAAATGAATTTAGAAATGCCAAATATCTTTGGCACTTCTATTTATGAGTCCACTCCAAAAAGTCGATTATATCGGTTAACACCCTTCCATAGCCTACGAATTCGACGAATAGCTTGCTAAAAACTAATTTATGGAGAACACTCATTTATAAATTATTTATATAAATTTTCGATTTCTTTAGCGTAGTTTAAAGTAATTACTTTTCGTTTTAAACTTAATTTCGCAGTTAACTCACCAGCTTCAACGGTCCAAAGTATCGGAAGTAGTGTGAAGTTTTTAATTTTTTCCCATTGAGCAAAATGATGATTCACTTCATCCACTTCACGTTGAAACTTTTCAAGTACGATTGTTTCGTGAATCATTTGAGCATCTGTAGAATAAGGAATTTGTTTATAATGCGCCCATTCTTTTAAAGCATCATAATTTGGAACAACTAAAGCAGCTGGAAACTTTTGTCCATCACCAACAACCATACACTGTTCAACAAAAATAGATTCTTTTAATTTGTTTTCAATTACTTGTGGCGCAATATATTTACCACCTGAAGTTTTAAACATTTCTTTTTTTCTATCGGTGATTTTAAGGAATCGACCTTCAATAAATTCTCCAATATCACCTGTGTGGAACCAACCTTCAGCATCAATTACTTCGGCAGTTTTTTCAGGCTGTTTGTAATAACCTTTCATCACATTTTCGCCTTTAACCAGAATTTCCCCGTCTTCAGCAATTTTAACGGTAACACCTGGCAGAATTGGACCAACCGTTCCGATGCGAATATCTTCTTTGTTATAGCGATTAAAAGAAATTCCAGGAGAAGTTTCTGTTAATCCATAAGCTTCAAGAACAGGAATTTGTGCTGACCAAAAAATAGTAGCTAAACGAGCTTGTAAAGCAGCGCCACCTGATGCAATTAATTTGATATTTCCACCAACTGCTTCACGCCATTTACTAAAAATGATTTTATTAGCTAATTTTAATTGGAAATTGTACCAAGCACCTTTGTCATATTGAAGATCATATTGATGACCTAATTTTAGTGCCCAGAAAAACAGTGCTTTTTTCACACCAGTTAATTCCATTCCTTTACCTACAATCTTGTCGTAGATTTTTTCTAGTAAACGCGGAACAGTTGTGAACATATCTGGTTGAACTTCTTTTAAGTTATCTCCTATTTTATCAAGACTTTCAGCATAATAAATTGATACACCACGATAGAAGTAGAAGTTTACACAAGTGCGTTCAAAAATGTGACACAATGGTAAAAAGCTTAGACTTTTTTTAATATTCAAATCTTTTGGAAGATTATCAGATACCGCAATAGTATTACTTAAAATATTATGGTGAGTTAGCATTACTCCTTTAGGATTTCCAGTTGTTCCTGAAGTATAAATTAAGGTTAATAAATCTTCATGATGAACGGAATCACGATGGGGTTGTAAATCAACTTCCTTTTTTGCTTTTCCTAAGTTTACTACCTCAGTCCAATGTGGGCAATCGTCAACTTCATCGAAACAATACAAACCTTTAAAAGTTGAAATACCTTCTGAGGCTTCTCGAACTTTATCACAAAGCGCAGTATCAGAGGCAAATGCATATTTCAATTCGGAATCTTCAAAAATATAGCGGTAATCTTTTATGGTAATTGTGGGATACATTGGAACAGAAACAGCACCAATTTGCTGTAAGCCTATGTCGATAAAATTCCACTCTGGACGATTATTTGAAACGATACCAACTTTGTCATCTTTTTTAATTCCGAGTTCTAATAAACCACGAGAGACATTGTCCACCATCTCGATAAATTCCTCGGTGCTATAGGTTTTCCATGCGCCGTTCTGCTTATAAGCTAAAGCAACTGAAAGTGGCGAATTATTTTTCTGAAAATGGAGTAAATCAAATAATCGTGTTGGCTTCATAGTGAGAAAGGTTCGGGCTGTTGTTTGTTATTGAATTTTGTCAATATAAACTTTTAAATGAATTTGACCAATAGAAGCGCTTCCAAACTAATCACTTTTTAATAAGTTCTAGAAAATAAGTGCGAATCTTAGTAATAATTGTAGTTTAGGGTAGTAAATTAACTAAAAATCAGCTAGCTATAAATTTCATCCTGTTACGCTTTGACCCAACATTGCAGCCTATTTTTGTTTTTAATTAAAGATAGCACCGCTAAGTTAATGCAGGTTCATCATTGCTGATTCATTTTTTTTGATTAAAATCATTGAAATAAACACCAATCCGAACTCAGCTTAATATAAATCCCTTCGAAAATAGATTAATGTTTAAAAGCTGAGTCCTCTCCAAAAAGGCAATTCTTTAGGTTTATACCCTTCCAAATACTACGAATTCGACGAATATTTTGCTAAAAACTACTATTCGGAGTACGCTCAAAGCTTGATTTTGAACTGCTTTCAATTTTTTGGTTCTAAATCACCGAGAGTTACGGTCGAAATAATTAGCACACGATTAAAAAGTAAGTAAATCATTTAGCTGTTTTATAAACATGAAATGAGTTCAATTCATATAATTTCTTGAGAAGAAAAATACTCCAGTTCAGAGTTGCTCTTATTTGATGTCAAAATTAACGGAATCTCGCTTAGAATTTGTTTGTGGTCAAAATCAAATCAAAGAAAACAATTGAGAACAGTAGTTATTTTTTAACTGTGTAAACAGAAGGTAAAACTCATCTCAATCACACTTTTAAACGTAAAGTTGAAACATTTTGTGACAATTTGTTACGAAACCTTTTGATTTTAATTGCGAACCCTGCGTTCGGATTTAAAAAGCTAAAAATTTCTTTGTATGAGTCTTATTGTATTAATTTTATTTGTTTTATTTGGTACTGCTCAAACTTCTGATAAAACTAAAAACCCAATTATCAAAGTTGTGGAATCAAAACGTAGAGTTGCAAAAATTAAACTAGATGGTGTTGTAGATTCGGAAGAGTGGGCAGGAGCAACTTTACTTGATAATTATGTAGAACTTAGACCAAATCCCGGTAAGCTAGAAAGTGATGACGCAAAAATGATAGCTTATTTAGTCTATGACAATGAAGGAATTTATTTTGGCGGAATCTGTTATGAGAGCTCAAAAGACATGATTTCCTCAGAGTTAGTAGGAAAAGATGGATTTGGAAATAATGATTTTGTGGGGATAATTTTTGATACCTATAAAGACAATCTAAACGCATTTGAATATTTTGTAACTCCTTTAAATGAACAAATGGATGCTAAACAGTTTCCAAATCCTAACGGAAATTCAGAAGATTTTTCATGGAATAGCGTATGGCAAAGTGCTACAAAAATTAATGAGAATTCATGGAGTTTTGAAATGTTCATTCCATTTGCATCTATCCGATTTTCTGATAAAAAAGAACAAGATTGGGGTTTAAATGTAGTTCGAAGACGTCAAAAAACGGGGCAACAACTTTTTTGGAATCCAATTGATCCAAAGGTAAATGGATTCTTAACTCAAGAAGGGTATTTAACAGGATTAAAGGATATTAAACCTCCTGTAAGACTTCAGCTTTCTCCTTATATATCGTATTACGCAAATCATTATCCTTTACATCATAACAGTGGTGATTTAACATCACAATTTAATGGTGGAATGGATTTAAAATGGGGAATAAATCAGGCTTTTACCTTAGATGCTACCTTAGTTCCAGATTTTGGACAAGTTCAAAGTGATCCACAAGTATTTAATTTGTCTCCTTTTGAGGTTCGGTTTAATGAAAATCGTGCATTTTTTACCGAAGGAACAGAATTATTTAATCAAGGGAATTTATTTTATTCAAGAAGAATTGGTGGAACACCAATTAATTATTGGAACGTCGCAGATAACTTAAATGCTAACGAAAAACTTATTTCAAATCCATCTGAATCAAAATTATTGAATGCTTCTAAAATTTCAGGGAGAACTCAAAATGGATTGGGCGTAGGGATTTTAAATGCAATTACACGAGCATCTAGTGCTGAAGTACGAGATACCCTTACTGGGCAAAGAAGAACAATCGAAACTGATCCTGTAACAAACTACAATGTTTTTATCTTAAATAAGTCATTAAAAAACAATTCATCTCTCAGTTTTATTAATACAAATGTAACTCGAAGCGGTAGTGCATACGATGCAAATGTTACTGGTCTTATATTCAATTTGAATGATAAATCGAATACGTGGAATACTGGCGGTCAACTATTTTCTAGCCAATTAACGAGTCTTCAAGACGAAAAAAATTCTTTTGGTTACAGTCATGTTATTTATGCAGGTAAAACAAACGGAACCTATCGATTCAACTTATGGCAAGAATTAGCAGATACCAAATACACAAGTAATGATTTAGGGTTTTACACCAATAATAATTTCATAGAACAGGGAATTTGGATTGGAATAAATCAGCCAAAACCTACTAGCTGGCGCAATCAAATGAATACGAATATTAACATCAATTATAGTCGCTTGCTAAAACCTATTGGTACTAATAATCCGATGTATCAGTTTTCCAGAATAAATGTAAATACAAATGGGCAACTGAAAAATCTGCACTGGTTTGGCTTAAATGGTAATGTGAATTTTGACGAAAATGATTTTTATGAACCAAGTTCTGAAGGTTCCTATTTTAAAAGAGGTGGAAGTGCCATAATTGGTGCTTGGCTTGAGACGAATAATGCAAAGTCATGGTCAATAAACCCCGAATTATTTATTAAAAGATTTTTTGATTTTTACGATGCAACGGCTGTTGATATGAATTTAAACCAAAATTGGAGAGTAAACGAAAGGCTGTCCTTACGTTTAGGAGGATCATATCAACCTAGATTTAACAATGTTGGTTTTGCTGATTACTCTGATTCAGAAGAAACATCTGTATTTGCAAAACGAGATATTCAAACCTTTGAAACATCACTTCGCGGAAAATATAATTTCACGAACAGAATGGGAATTACTTTAGTGGCACGTCATTATGTGAGTTCAGTAAAAAACAAGCAATTATTTTATTTACAAAAAAATGGAACTTTAAATGCCAATGATTTAAGCCCAGAAGAATACAATAGAACGGCGAATTTTTTCAATATTGATATGGTTTATACTTGGCAAATTGCGCAAGGTAGTTTTGTTAGTATCGTTTGGAAATTTGCTGTTAATCGGTTTGATGAAGAATATAGAGCAAATTATATTCGAAACTTGAGTAATACCTTAGGTGAGAATCAGAATAATAACTTATCTGTTCGCTTGATTTATTTCTTGGACTATAATACTGTTGTAAATAAAAGAAGAGGTTGATAAATTTATCAACTAGCGAATCTTAATAATTTTCTGAGTTATTGTAAGGCTATTAGAAAATTGAACGCGAATAAAATATACTCCTGAAATAAGATTTTGTATAGAAACTCGATGTTGATTGGCTTTTATTTGTCTTAAAGTGCTTACTTCTCGTCCAAGAATATCATAAATAGTGTACGATTCAATTAAGTTTGTTTTATGACGTAATGTTATAAATTGTGGTGATGGATTTGGATAAATTTGTATTTCATCAGAAGAAGATGTTGCGTTATTTTGAGCAAGACTATTCGTTATTGTACTAGATAATTTCCAGTTTTCAGCAAGTGAATTGTCTGAATTTAAATCGGATAAAGTAAGATAAAATCCATCACCATCACCATCAGCTTCTTCTGGCCAAGGAGCAGTATCTGAATAACGAACAGAATCTATATTTTCACCAAAAGCATTAGCTAAGACTATTGGATAAGAAAAATTTGACAATCTTCGAAAGTATTCACCATAGGGGATAATTCCGTACTGTTTTCAAATGCAAGAGAATCGCTTGCAAGATATAGTGTTTCGCAGGCATTTAGTATTGAATTAAGTGGAAATTGATAGGACAATCCTAATTGTTTAATTTAAACGCCTGTTAAAGAAATGATACTTGTTCCTGCGTTCGTAATTCCAATAAATTCAAGTTCTTTACTTTCGAATTCAGGAGAATCTAAAGGGTTATAATTAATTTCTGTTATAACTAGATTGGGAGAGTCTATTTGATCTTCACAAGTAAGCCCGCGAAATTCATTATTAATCCACAAAAAGCGATCATTGATCCAAGATTTCATTAAATCAATACTTTCTTGATGATTACCAACACTATTCCAGCGTAATTCTTCGCGATCTTTAGCTTCAGAAATAACAAATACTAAAGAGTCAATTTTATTATAAATCCGTTGTTTAGACCAAATACCGTTTTCAGAAGTAAGTTCAAGCCAACGTTGACTTAAGCGACATTTAAATGAAGGTAAATAGAACATGTCTTTCCAAAACCTCGAACCAGTATTATGAAATTGAAATTGCCAAACATCAGTAAAACTTCGGTCAAATCCCCAAATGAATAAATCATTTCCAAAAGTTAAGTTGTAATCCCAAACTGGCCCAGCACGTAATTTCCCACCACGTTCTTTATGAAAAAAGGTGCTATACTGATATGAATCAGCATTTGGAGCTAACTCACTCATTAACATATAATCAACAAAAGAAGGAATATCTATTAGTGAAGCATAACCCGTTTCAATGGATTCATCTTTTGCAGAAACTCTCTCTGCTAGTTTATAAAAGACAGATTTGATGTAAGCATCTTGTTGGGTTGTAATATCCTTTGGTTTTGGCGATTCGTGAATGTAATCGGTATATCCCATTGTCCATGCCACAGGATCACCACCTGTTGTTTTATCCGCTTTGGTAATAAAACCACCTGTAACTTCTTTTCCAGCAATATTAGTTTCGTCCATTTTCTCAATATCAATGCGACCTTCATCAATTTTGAGTTTTTCCATAAAAACATACAAACCTTTATATTCTCCATTTATGATGACTTCGCAATAGCGACCTCGTGAAGCATAATTTCCCATTTCGGCTGCTAGTTCATACGACAAATAATCACAAATCAGAGAAGGGTCAAAGGCTAGAGCATTAAGTATCCAGTCGTTTTCTTTCGGAAATCCGAAGATTTCTACATTGTTATTTGAAACATTATCACTTTGCAAGGTTGTTAAACCATAGGGTTTTTTTGGTAATACTTGTGAAGAAGAACCCCGAATTTCAATTCCAATTCTTCCATTGTACTCATGATGAGTTGAATTCATTATATCGGTAAGGTAATTTCTAGAACCATCTTTTCTATAAATAATGGTCATATTGGCCAAAACTTTAGGCTCATCAGGAATTTCTACTGCTTGCCCGTTTACTTTATCAGTTTGAATAATAATTATTGGTAAAGGACTATTTTCAAAAGTCTGAGAGACCCCTAATTGGACTAGAAAAAAAAGAAAAATGAATAGTTGAAATAGTTTCATATAAATAGACCAGTTCGAATAGAAATAGGTCTATTAATATAACTTATTCTACTTGTTTAGTTCCATCTAATTTATAGCTGGAAATACCCTTTGTAAGGCCAATTATAACAATAATATAAGCAGGTGTTAATCCAAATTGATGAGAAATAAAAACTCCACAATAGATAAGGAATAAGCCACCTAGCCAAGTTAGTGTACCCCAAAGTGATTTTTCTTGAAGATCTTTTTGTTCAAATGCTAATTTACCGCTAAGTAAGTGAATTAACTTGGGGGATTCAAACCAAATTAGACAAGCTAACTGAAGCAGAAAAAAACTAACAACATAAGGAGTTCCTCTCCAATTCAAGGAAATAGTAATCAATAAAATATTGAGTAACATCGGAATCAACATAATTGCACCGAAAGTTCTAAATCGTGATATGATTAGGCTATAACCGATAAGAATTTGCGAAACTGCTACAAATTCACCAAAGAGTTATAACTGATATTCAGCTAATCGTTCTGCTAACCAAACCGGTCCCATAAGACCAGGAAAAGCATGAGCTGCAAATATTTTCCCCATTCCAGCAGTGAAAAATAACAAGCCAAGAAATATGAAGTTAAATGATGCAGAGAAGCGAAAAAAACGATTAGATCTAATATTGAATTCATTTAAGTTTAAGGTTTAGCGCTTGAAACGAGAGAAGTGATTCACAGTTTCAAAAAAGAGTAACCTGAGTTTGGGATTTGGATTCACTTCATTGTCATAATCATATCTCTAACGGTCACATTGAAAGGAGTATACTGTAATCCCAACTCATTTATGCTTTTAGAGTTATTAAACTTAATTGAATAACCAACATTCCTACTAATAAATTTAGCAGTTAAGCCGAACATCCAACCAACGAGATATAGCATAAATTTAGGAGTTTTCATCATGGGTGTTTTGTAAACACCTTTAAATTCTTGATCAATAATTTTTCCTAATTCGAAAAATCCGGTTGTGCGTTCTGCTAAAATGTGACGTCCTTTTGCATTTGGATTTTCTAAAGCAAGAATATGAGCTTTGGAAACATCGCGAACATCTACAAAACCAAATTCTAAAGCTGGTGCACCTGTGTAAAATTTCCCTGAAATCATGTCATTCATAAATTGAATACTCTCTGATTTTGAATCAAGAGTAAGTGGAGGACCCATAACAAAAGAAGGATTAACCACAACTAGGTTCCATTTATCTTGAGCTTCAGCCATTTTCCAAGCGGTCTTTTCAGCAGTAACTTTGGAGTAACTATAAGGCTGATGCTCAACAGAACTAGTTGTATTAAAATGTTCTTCTGTAAACTCTGATAAGCCAAGCTCTTGCATATCGATATTATCGCCCAAAACAGCAACAACAGAGCTCGTTAAAACTACTTTTTTTACCGTTGAAGAAGCGGAAGCAGCATTTAGAATATTGATTGTTCCATTTACAGCAGGCTCAATGAGCTCTTTTTGAGCATCTTTAAATTTTAAAAAGAAAGGAGATGCCATGTGAATTATTGCATCAGCGCCTTCTGCTGCTGCATTATAGGAACCTTCTTTTAACAAATCCGCTTTCCAAATTTCAAGTTTTCCGGGAGCATTTTCTGCAATTTTTGATAAGTGTTGATATCCAGATGTCTTGTTTTTATTTCGCACTGCTAATCGTACAGTATATCCTTTTTCCAATAAGTCTTTTACGACCCAAGAACCGACGTAACCGGTTCCACCAGTAGTTAAAATTGTTTTCATAAGTTTGTTTTTGTTTGATTTAATTTAGTGAAAATGATATTGCCTGCTGCACTATTGATTTAGTGTGAGTTTTTAACAGCATTCCAAGAAAATACAAGCGCAGATTCTCGTTCTTTAGTGGCTTCTTCAAGTTTTGAGTTAAGCTCAAGTTCTACCATTGTAGTTATAATTCCATGCACTAATTCTGCCATTAAAACAGGACTCATAAACTGAAAAACACCTTCTTGAATTCCTTTTTCAAAAAAAAGAATTACAGCTTGATAATGCTTTTCGCCTTTTTTCTTGGTTTCTTCGTCAATCGCAGGAGAATTTGTTACTTGTTGTAGGAATAAAAATTTTAGTGTATTGTTTAGGTAATAAGCATGTAATCCAAACCAAATAGAATCGAAATTCTCTTTGGTATTTTTCGATTCGGATAATTGAGCCTCAATGATTTCTTGGAAATCTTGTTTTATGCGTAAGTAAATTTCTTTGAGAATGTCTTCTTTACTTTTGAAATGATGATAAATCGTTCCAATCGCGACTCCACTTGTTTTAGCAATTTGCGACATTGGAGTAGCCTGAATGCTTTGACTAGCAATCAATTGGAGAGTAGTTTCGATAATTTGTTCTTTTTTATCCATTTGCACAAACCGACCGAATGTTCGTTCGGTTTAAAGATAGGCGAAAATTTCGAACTAAGAAATATTATTTTGAAGAAATAATTATTCGTTACCTGAGAAAGGGACAAGGATTTTGACAATGTTTTTAGAATCATCCAAGAAAAACTAATGACGATATTTCGTAATCCTGTTTCCATGTTTAATTCCTATCCCGAACTCTGGCTAGTTAATCATGAAATTCCCAAAAAAACATTTAAACATCTGGCGTTTATTTGGCAGTTTAATTTTGAAAAAATGGGGTGTTATTCGGTTTTTGATAAATAAAACTCTTAGGTAAACTCAAAAATCATCTTTTAAAACAAAATCATTCGTTACAGAACAGAAACAAAAAAGGGCTTTATCAATTGATAAAGCCCTTTTTTACAAATAAATCAGAATAAGTAAATTAATTTATTCTTCAAATCGTTTATAAACACTTGTTGCAATGTGACCGCCAAAGCCAAATGTGTTACTCATTGCAACACGTACATCTTTTTTAACAGCTTTACCTAAAGTGAAATTAAATGCGCCATCAAATTCAGGCTCAACAGTTTTAGTATTTATGGTAGGTGGAATTATTCCAGTTTCAATTGCTTTTATACAAGAAATAGCTTCAACAGCACCTGCTGCACCTAAAAGGTGTCCAGTCATAGATTTAGTTGCACTAATATTTATGGAAGAATTTCGACCAAATACACGTTCAATGGCTCTCATCTCACTAACATCTCCCAAAGGCGTTGATGTAGCATGAGCATTAATATAATCCACATCAGAAGGGTTGAGTTCGGCATCTTCGAGTGCTAATGTCATTCCGAGGTAGGCGCCTTCGCCTTGTGGATGCGTGCCTGTTAAATGATAAGCGTCTGCTGCCATTGCACCGCCAGCAACTTCAGCAATAATACGAGCTCCACGCTTTTTTGCATGTTCTAATTCTTCAAGAATTAATGCGCCACCACCTTCACCAATTACAAATCCATCACGAGTAACATCAAATGGACGAGAAGCAGTTTGAGGGGAATCGTTTCGTGTTGAAAGTGCACGAGATGCGTTAAAACCACCAATGGAAACAGGTATAATTGGCGCCTCTGAACCTCCTGTAATCATCATATTCGCTTTTCCCCATTTAATATAGTTAAAAGCATCAATAATAGAGGTATTTGAAGTTGCACAGGCTGAAACAGTACTAAAATTTACTCCACGGAGGCCATATTTAATGGAGATAATTCCGGCAGGCATGTTTACAATCATTTTAGGAATAAAAAAAGGACTGAAACGAGGAGTACCATCACCTGTTGCAAATTCAGTTACTTGTTCTTCAAAAGTTTTAAGACCACCATTTCCAGAACCCCAGATAACACCAATTCTATTTTTATCTAAACTATTAAAATCAATTCCCGCCATTTTTACTGCTTCTTCAACAGCGACTAGACCATATAAAGTGTATAAGTCATATTTTCTTGCTTCAGAACGTTCAAAATGATCTAAAAGATTAAATCCTTTGATTTCGCAAGCAAAACGAGTTTTAAATTTAGTTGTATCGAAATGACTAATTTGAACAGCGCCACTAACACCATTTATTAAGCTTGTCCAAAATTCATCAACAGTATTCCCGATTGGAGTAAGAGCACCAATGCCCGTAATTACTACTCTGCGCATATTATCTGTATTTGTAAATGTTTTAAGTGTGCTAAAATAGCAATTTCTCAAAAGGATTAAAATTATGACCTAATTAAATTGTAGAATTGGTTGAATTTACTTTATTGTTGGATATAAATAGTATAAAGAATTAACAATTATCATCGGGAGTACAGACACTACCATGCAGATATAGGACCTGAATATCTGATTGTTCATTCAAAACAGTTTCCAAAACTTCTTGAAAAACAGCAATTGGTCGAGCTCCAGAAACCTCATATTTATTGTTGACTACAAAAAATGGGACTCCTGAAACACCTAGAGTATGCGCTTCATGTATATCAGCCTTTACTTTTTCTGCAAAACTCGAATTTGTAAAAGCGCTTTTAATTTTTTCAGAGGATATTCTAATTTCTTGAGCCAAACTACTTAAATTTTCTTCTGATGAGATGGATATTTCATCCTCAAAATAGGCTTTCTACCTGAGTTCGGGTTAATAATTAGTAGAATAATTTTAATTAAAACCCAGAATAAATAATGTAGAATGCCATTTGGCTTAGTAGTGGAAACTCGAATTTATTACCAAATTTGGCAGAGATTCTGGGTCAGAGTCCAGAATGATTGAAAAGAGAAAGACCTCCACCTTGTGTTGTTACCCATAAGTTTCCTTCAGAGTCAGTAAATTAGTGCGAATGCGATTATTTCTTAAACTTTTAGTATTATTAATTTCGTGTTTAAAAATTCGAATATCGTGACCATCGTAACGCAGGAGCCCATTACCACTTCCGAACCATAAAAAACCATCTTCATCTTGAGAAATGGTTTCAATATTCTGCTTAATAAGCGTTTGATCTAGAATTCGATTTACTAAAATTTCGTTATACTGCGCAAAAACCAAATTTTGCAACAGAACTATAAAAACACAGAATGAAATCAAATATTTAGTGATCATTAGAAATTTGGCGTTTTTTAAATAAACCAACATTTTGAATTAGAAAACCAATACGAATATACTTGTTTCGGAAGTGTTTTAAAAGGTGCTAATTGTCCTAAAAAGTGAATGCAATAACTTGTTTTAAAAGCTTTGTTCTTTACTAAACTTCAGAAATTGATTAATTCTTAAAAATGAAATTAAACAGAGAAACAGGATTTTATGAATGCAAATGTCACATATTTGTAACTTACATCAAATAACAAAATTTCTTATGCAAACAACCATAGAATCCCTTTTTCCTGAACTTATTGAACACAGAAGGCACATTCATCGCAATCCTGAACTGAGTTTCAAAGAATTCAAAACGACCCAATACATCGAAGATTTTTTAAAACCTTTGGGATATGAAATTCACAGACCACTGGAAACAGGACTTGTTGCGGTTTTAATTCCCAAAGTTTTATCAAAAAGAATAATCGCTTTTCGCGCTGATATTGATGCTCTTCCAATTGAAGAACAAGGCTCTTATAAACAAGCGTTTATTTCTGAAACTAAAGGAGTTGCGCATTGTTGTGGCCATGATATGCACACCGCAAATTTAATGGGATTAGCGAAATTGCTGAGTGAGAGAAAAACCGAAATTCAGCATAAAATTGTTCTCATTTTCCAACC
>Ga0100382_1001912_pt1 | contig 13089 bp, 9 predicted proteins | sample CryGeymeta201506_FD_81566 | JGI IMG/M metagenome (GOLD analysis project Ga0100382, IMG submission 81566) | Groundwater microbial communities from Crystal Geyser aquifers in Utah, USA - Crystal Geyser metaG 2015-06 | ecosystem: Environmental > Aquatic > Deep subsurface > Groundwater | place: USA...
ACGCCCGTGCGCGTGCCGAAGTCGCCGCTCTGCTCGTAGACGTAGAGGGTCGGCGTCTCGTCCTCGATCAAGCTGCCGTCGGCGCGCAGCTTCGCCAGGGCCGACACCGGGTCCGCGCCCAGGGTGACGTGGAAGGCCGAGACGGGCTCCGCGTCGAGGGTCGCTTCGAGCTTCGAGCCGGGCTTGATCACGTCGTAGGGCGGGCAGCTCACGCGCGCCACCGCGGCGACCGCGGGCCGCAGACCGACCAGACCCCGAATGTCGACCATCGTGTTGTCCATGGGAGCGCGGAGGGTAGCAGAAGCACGCGAGGCGGCTAGACCCTGCGCGCTTCCCTGGACTTCCCCGAATGGGTGGCGACCCCTACGCTCCTGGCATGAGCCTCGAGGTGGCGGACTACCTCGCGGCCTGCGCGCTCAATCCGCCCAAACGCGAACGGGTGCCGGCGAGCCCCTACCGGTAACGCCGGAGCCGAAGACCTCGACTCCTCGGCGGCGGCTCGTCCCCCGCCGCGGCCACGCGTCCCGCTGCGGCGCGCTTGCCAACTTCGCCCGGGGGCGCGACACCATGCGCATGACGATGCAGGGCGCGCGCGGACCCAGGCTGAGGCAGGTCCCGGAAGGTGACGATCGGGAGCGACTCGTCTGCCCCGAGTGCGAGTTCATCGCCTACGAGAACCCCAAGAACGTGGTGGGCTCCATCCCCATCCACGAGGGCAAGGTGCTGCTCTGCAGGCGCGCCATCGAGCCGCGGCGTGGCTACTGGACCCTGCCCGCGGGCTTCATGGAGTTGGGCGAGAGCTTCGCCGAGGGCGCGGCGCGCGAGGCCATGGAGGAGGCGCGCGCGGACCTCGAGCTGGGCGCGCTGGTGGGCATCTACTCCGTCGTCCACATCGGCCAGGTGCACATCTTCTATCGCTCGACCTTCCGCACGGACCCTCCACAGATCGAGGCAGGGCACGAGAGCCTGGAGGTGGGCTTCTTCAGCTTCGAGGAGGCGCTCGCCCTCAACCTCGCCTTCCCCACCATCCGCTACGCCCTCGAGGATCACCTGGCCTTGCCGACGACGGGTGCCTTCGCGCCCATCGAGCGTCGGCTCGGGCCTCCCAGGGCGCAGAAGTCAGACGCGGAGTAGGCGGTGCTCTTGTGCTGGGCACTCGCGGCGGCGGCGCTGGACCGACGCGGACACCGCCAACCACCTCCGCTGCACTTCGACTTCCTGGTCGTGCTGGGCTGCCGCGTGCTGCCCAACGGCGAGCCCTGCGAGACCCTGGTGCGTCGCGCGGATTACGCAGCCCAGCTCTTCCACGTGGGCGTCGCCGACGCCGTGCTGGCGACGGGCGGAGTGGGTGAGGACTCGGGCGGCGTGAGCGAGGCCGTGGCGATTCGCACGCTGCTCGTCGAGCGCGGTGTTCCGGCGGAGCGCATCCGGCTCGAGGATCGTTCGACCACGACGCAGGAGAACGCCGCCTTCTCGGCCGAGCTGGAGGCAGGCGCGAGCGTGCTCGTCGTCACGGACAGCTACCACGCGCTGCGCGCCGAGCGCGTGTTCCGGCGGTACTTCCCCGAGGCCTACGCGGTCGGCTCCACGCCTCGACCGCGCATGCGCATCAAGGGTGCATTGCGCGAAGTCTTCGCCCTGGCGCGCTACCGCGCTCTGGGACGCATCCAGCGATGAGCCAGACGGAGCTCGACGTCTTCCTGCTGACGCGACGTTGGCGCGACGCGGACGACGGCCTGCGCTTCGACCTCTGGGGTCAGTCGAGCTTCGGTCCCGTGCACCTCGTCTTCCACCGCCAGCGCGCGAACTTCTTCGTCGAGCGACACGTGGCCACGCACAGCGGGGAGCGGCGCGAGGTCGACCTCCGGAGCTTCGCCGGTCGGCCCGTGGACGCGGTCTACTTCGCGCGCCAGCGCGCTCTGCGCGAGGAGCGCGAGGCCGTTCGCCGCGAGCTACGACAGACACTGGAGGCGGACCTCGAGCCTGTGGACCGCTTCCTGATGGAGCGCTTCATCACCGGCTCCTTGAAGGCACGCGGCACCTTGCTGCGCAAGGACGGCTACTTCGAGCTCCTGGATCCCGAGGTGCACACGACGGAGTTCCGCGCGAAGTTGAGCACGCTGTCCTTCGACATCGAGACCGACGGACTCGAGGGCGCGCTGCTGTCCATCGCCTGCTGCGGCGTCGGCGGGGAGGTCGTCTTCTTGCGTCGCGACCCCGAGCCGGGCCTCGACCTCGGTGAGCACATGCGCCTCTTGCCCGATGAGCGCTCCCTGCTCACGGCCTTCTTCGAACACGTCGAGCGCGCCGACCCGGACATCCTCGTCGGCTGGAACGTGGTGGACTTCGATCTGGCCTACCTGACGCGCCGCGCGGAGGCGCTGAAGCTGCCCTTCCGCCTCGGTCGCGGCGGCGAGCGCGCGCGCTTCTTGCCCTCGCAGAACGAGTCCTCTCCCAACGTCTGTCTGATCCCGGGACGCATCGTGCTCGACGGCATCGCCACCCTGAAGTCCGCCACGCTGAGCTTCGAGCGCTTCAGCCTCGAACACGTATCGCAGACGCTGCTCGGCCGCGGCAAGCGCATCCACCACACCGGCGATCCGGTTGCCGAGATCCGTCGACTCTACGATCAGGATCCGCAGGGGCTCGTGGACTACAACCTCGAGGACGCGCGCCTGGTGCTCGAGATCTTCGAGCACGCCCACCTGCTCGACTTCGTGATCGAGCGCCAGCGTCTGACGGGCTTGCCGCTGGATCGGCAAGGCGGATCCGTGGCGGCCTTCGACACGCTCTACCTGCCGCGCCTGCATCGTCTGGGTGTGGTCGCGGGCGACGTGGGCGCCTCGGGCAAGACGCCCTCGAGCCCGGGCGGCATGGTGCTCGATTCCACGCCGGGCCTGTACGAGAACGTGCTCGTGCTCGACTTCAAGAGCCTCTATCCCAGCATCGTGCGCACCTTCCGCGTCGACCCGCTGGGCCTCGCCTTCCCCGGAGACGATCCCGTGCCCGGCTTCGATGGTGGGAGCTTCCACCGCGACACGCACATCCTGCCGGGCCTGCTCGAGACGCTGTGGCAGGCGCGCGACGAGGCCAAGAAGAAGCGCGACATACCGCTCTCCCGCGCGATCAAGATCTTGATGAACTCCTTCTACGGCGTGCTCGGCACACCCGGCTGTCGCTTCTTCGATCCGCGCCTCGCCAGCTCGATCACGCGTCGCGGGCACGAGGTGATCCGCGAGAGCCGCACGCTGGTGGAGGCGCGCGCGCTGCCCGTGATCTACGGCGACACGGACTCCATCTTCGTGCATGTGGGCGAGAGACGCGAAGAAGCCTGCCTAGAGCTGGGCAAGGAGCTCGCCCACGCCCTGAACGCGCACTTCCGCGAGCGACTGGAGCACGACTACGGTATCGAAAGCTGCCTCGAGATCGAGTTCGAGACCCACTACCTGCGCTTTCACATGCCCACGCTGCGAGGCGGCAAGGAGGGCAGCAAGAAGCGCTACGCCGGGCTCGTGCGCGACAAGGGCGGAGGCACGAAGCTGGTGGTGAAGGGCCTCGAGGCCGTGCGCACGGACTGGACGCCGCTGGCGCGACGCATGCAGCGCGAACTCTACCAGCGCGTGTTCGAAGGACGAGCCCACGCCAGCTGGCTGCGCGATCTTCGCGCGCGCATGCGTGCCGGCGAGTTCGACGAAGAGCTCGTGTACGAGAAACGCCTGCGCCGCAGCGTCGACGCCTACGAGAAGAACGTGCCTCCCCACGTGCAGGCCGCGCGCAAGCTCGGCCGACCCGTGCGCGACATCCGCTACGTGATCACCCGTGAGGGTGCCGAGCCCGCGGACATGCCCCACGCGCCCCTCGACTACGACCACTACGAGCAGAAGCAGCTCGCCCCCGCCGCCGACGGCCTGCTTCGCGCGCTGGACGAAAGCTGGGAAGACGTGGCGGGTCCTCAGCTCGCACTGTTTTGATACGACGTCGGCTCGGCGGGGGACGAGCTCTGAGCATCGATCGCAGATGTCGTTGTTGACCGTGGCCGTGGCCGTGGGCGCTTCCGGGTCCGCGTCTGCGCCCGTGCCCGTGCCCGTCCGACACGGACCTCGGACCTCGACTCGGACTCCGACTCGGACTCCGACTCGGATCCTGGACCTGGCCCGTTCAGCTCTCGAGCCAGGCGCGGAAGGGTTCGAGGGCGGCGGCGTGGCGACCCGTGAAGTCATCTTCTTCGAGGGTGGCGATGCCGTGGCGGAAGAGTCGGTCGGCGGTCGTCGTGGTCAGCAACGCGACGGGGTCCTTCGTCGGCTCGGGCCAACGCGCGAGGCCGAGGTCGCAGACGGCGAGGCTGGCCAGGAGCGCGTCGTAGGGCTTGAGTCCGGCCTTCGGTCCGGCGGCGGCGAGCAGGACGTTGCCCAGGTAGGTGAGCTCCTCGACCAGGCTGGCGTAGCGCGCGGGGTCGGCGTTGCGCAGCGACTGCATGGCGGTGAGCAGCGGCGAGCTGAGCGTGGTGTCGGGCGCGGCCTCTTCGACGAACATGGAGGGCTCGGTCGCGGACGTTTCCGAGGTCGTCTCGGGGAGCAACGCCATGAGCGCGGGCGACTTGTGGCGCATGCCCTCGAGCCACGCCGATGCGCTGGGCATGATGCCGACGAGATCGAGTTCGGGCAGGTGACGGAAGTAGGCCTTGGTGATGGGATCGCGCTCCGCCAGCGAGTCGCCGCGTCTGGCCAGCGCCAAGAACGCACGCGCGTCGGGAGACGACACGTAGCCGCGGGTCGCGCGTCGCTCCTCTCGTTCGTCCGCGGCCTGGCCCTCGATGATTCGCCCCTCGGCCAACAGCTCGGTCAGGTCCCCCTCGTTGTCCAGGAACGCCTGGCTTACGTTCGCACACAGCTCGAGCACGCGACGCAGGAGATCGTGGTGGTCGCGATCGAGCGCGAGCAAGGCACTGAAGATCAGATCCCAGGCCGAGGCGTCTCGCGCGACCAGCGCGAACTCTTCCCACTCCTCGTACATGACGCGCCCGAGCGCGCTCTCCGTGCGCTCCACGTCCTGATCGCCCGCCTTCATGCGCTGGGACAGGTCGTCCATGTCGAGCACGAGCACGAGCTTCGACACGCCCAAGGTGAGCAGCTCCTGCGGCATCTGGCTCAGACGCTCGGCGACGAACGCATCGCCCGCCTCGGACATCACGGCCAGCCAGAGCACGAAGCGCTCCACGTCGAAGCGCTCCTCCTGCCCGTAGCCCATGCGGCGCCACAGGTCCTGGTCGAAGACCGCGTACAGCTGCTCCGGACGCGCCAAGGCCACGAGCTCCCCCGCGTCCTCGAGACCGACCTCCTCGATCAGCTCGAGCAGGCTGCCGGGCATCAGCGCGCGAATGGAAGACGCGAGCTTCGGCGCGTCGAGCACACGCGCGAGCACAGCGCTCGAAGACGCAACACGGTAGCGGGCCAGGCGAGACATGCGGACCTCCAACCTGCTCAGCCTGGATCCGGCCGAGCTCCGTGGACAGCTATTGTCTTCTGCGCCAGGTCTCTAGAATTGTTGGGGCAGCAAGAGGAGCGGTGCCCTATCCGGGCATGTTTGTGTTCGAGCGTTTGTGGTTCGAGACGCGAAGCCGCAGGACAAAGAGTGGAGAGGTGGAGATGAAACACACGGTAGTGGTGTGGTTGGCATGCGTGCTCGCGTGTTCCGGATGTGGAGACGGCAGAGGTGCTCTGGATGAGTCGACGCCCGACGCCACTTCCACGCCGACGGGATTGATGGGCTTCATACGTCGAACGCCGGCACGATGACCGGCCAGTACAACTTCCTGAACACGGTCACCTACGACACGACACCTTCACCTGCGCCCCACTCGGACACGGCCGTGGTGATCGCCAACGCGGACTACACGCACATCACGGTCACGACCTCGGAGTACAGTCTGGTCGGCGACTACACGGAAACGTCGGCGACGAGCGTGCAGAAGTGCGCCCTGGACCTGGGCGCATCGTCGTGCTCGCTCAGGGCAGCCGGAGAGCCGATTGTGAGGACCAGCACGGGCCGGATCGAATGGTCCGCGGACAAGCTGTGGTTCTATTTCTTCGGCGACGGCGCGATCACCGACTGCAGTTCGCTCGTTTTGATCGAGTTCGATCGCTTGTAAGCGCCTTCACTCGATGGCGCGCAGGTCCGGTCGGTCGACGCCCAGCGAGAACACGGCGGGCGTGCCGAGGGGCGCGTCCACGGTGACCATCTGGCCGCCTTCATAGGTGTCGCCTGTGAAGACGTGGAACCAGTGGCCGGCGGGGAGGTAGACCTCGCGCGTGATGGCGCCCTCTTCGATCACGGGCGCGACGAGCAGGGTGTCGCCGAACATGTACTGCTGATCGAGGCCGACGACGTTGGGGTCGTCGGGGAACATCAGGACCAAGTGGCGCACGATGGGCATGCTGCTGGTGGCGGCTTCGCTGGCGGCGGCTTCGATCTCCGGCAGCAAGGCCTGGTGGATGCGCGCGAAGCGCCGGAAGTGCGCGCTGGTCTCGGCGTCCGTGTCCCAGGCCCAGTTGTCGAGCGCGCGCAGGCCCTCGTGGCTGCGCATGACGGGCGTGAAGGCGCCGAGCTCGGTCCAGCGCAGGAAGAGCTCCTTGGTGCTCGGTCCGCCGCTGTAACCGGCGATGTCGTGAGTGACGTAGGGCACGCCCGAGAGCCCGAGGTTGATCATGGCGGGCACCACCGTGGGCAGGCCGTCCGTCGGACCGAAGTCGGCCTCCTGATCGCCGATCCACACCAGCTGCGTGGTCGCCTGACTGCCGAGCCAACCGGAGCGCGAGAAGATCGCGTAGTCGCTGCCGCGCTTCTCCCGCATCAGGCCGTTGTTCAGCGTCTGCCAGCGCACGGGGTAGAGGTTGTGCTCTTCGCGCGCAGGCGCGCCGTCGTGGAGCACGGCGTCGGGCGGAAGCTCCTCGCCGTAGTCGGCCATCCAGCCGTCCATGCCGTAGTCGTCGACCATGCGCGCCATGAAGCCGCGCACGTAGTCGTTTGCCGCCGGGTTGGTGAGGTCGGGCAAGGAGCTCGGGCCCTTGAGCGTCGGGAAGAGGTAGGAGCCGCCGTCGGGCGATTGGATCAACAGATGCATGGCGTCCATCTCGGCGAAGTGCTGGAGGCTCTGGACCACGAAGGGGTTGATGTAGCCGAGGAAGTGTTTGTCCCGTCCGTGCAGGTTCGCGATGGTGCCCGCGAGGTCCGGGTAGAGCACGACGTCGTCCGCGATCCAGTGATAGATGATGTCGATGAAGGCGGCCGTGATGTCCTGGCGGCCGACCCAATCCTGCGCCCACAAGGTCGTGTAGGGCACGTCCGCCGCGTCGAGGGCGTCCGCCTCGCCGAGCACGGCCGTGTCGCCACCCTGGATGCCGATCCACGGACCCCAGGCCCAGGCGTCGGGCTGCTGCGGGCGACCGTATCGATCGCCGAGCTCACGCACGACGTCGCGCGGCGTAGGTCCATGCAAGACGTGGAAGGCGATGCTGGGCTCGTTCTCGACCTCGACCCAGGCCACGCTCGCGTCGGTCGCGCACAGGTCGACGAGCACGCGCTCGTTGGTATCCACGACCAGGCCATGGCCGCGCGCGTCCATGAAGTAGGGCATGGGGAAGTAGCTGTCGTGGCGCTCGCCCGTGACCTGCCACAGCGCTCCACCACGGCGACCGACGCCCTGCTCGCGCACCCAGAGGTCGAAGATCTCGCCGCGCTGATCCGTCAGCTCGTACTGCGCGCCGAAACCGAGGAAGGAAGAGTGCTCGTCGCAGGCGAGGGGCAGAGCCAAGGAGCCCAGAGGCTCCCCACCGGCGTAATGAACCGTCACGTCCGTGGTCTCGGCCGTGGGCCCGGGCGTCACGCGCAGCTCCACCGTGCCCGCGTCGCCCTGATAGGTGGCGACGACGGTGCCGTCCACGAGCGTCGCGCCCTGATAGTCGCCGAAGGGATGCTCCGTCAGGTTGTCGCGATGAAAGCGGAAGAAGCCCCACGAGAACTCGGTGCGCGCGTCGTAGCGCCTCCCGATGGGCGCGACCGTACCCGAGGTCGCGAACACGACCTTGCCGTCGACCGTGATGCGGACAGCGCCCTCGGCGCTGACGTCGACCACCTCGCCGCTCGGCAGAGTGAAGGACTCGGCCGAAGGCCCACCGCCTCCGCAGGAGGTCAGGAGCGCGAGGAAGAGCGCGAAGGGCGCGAGGCGTAGCGACGAAAGCATGAATGCATGTGAGTCCATGGGCCGCCTGCCGTCAATGGGGCGGATCGAGGCCAACCCCATCTCGAGATTCCGGCGAGGGATCGCAACCGGTCGGCGCTTCCTGAGGGCACCGCGTGTACGCCACTCGTCGTCCCTTGCTAGCGTGAAGAACATGAGAGGGGGGGCACGAGCACGGTGGATCTCGAGGCTGGCCTACCTTCTCCTCCCGCGGCTCGGGAGATGTTGGCTCTTGGAGACATCTTGGGTCGATGCGCCGCCCTACTGCTCGGTCAATGCAGCGACGCCGCGCGAGGCTGGCGGTCCGGGGCCGGGACCAGGAGAGCTGTGCACATGCAGCGTAGGCATCTGCACCCTCACCGATGGCTCGGACGGCTCCCCTTGCGACTGGGCTCTCTCCTGCGCCAGCGGATCCTGCATCGCGGGCCAGTGTACGCCGACGGTTTGTGCCGCACGGCTCGCACCTACAGGTGGATGGTTCGGCTGGACGCTCTGGCCTCGCTGAGAACGACTCGAGAAACGTCGAAGGAGTCGGGGCGACGGTCGCGGGCGAACTTCTTGCCACGGTCGCTGCGCTCGGTGGACTCAAAGAGCACTTCGACCAGCGGGATGAGGTTGGTGATGGACGCGCGATCGTCACTGGCGCCGAACACCTCACCGCCGACCGCGCTGAGGTCGGGTCCCTCGGGCTTAGCGTCCGAAGGGAAATAAGCTGGCCTTCCTGCGCCGATCCATCCCCGCTCTTCGTTGCTCGTCGCTCACATACCCCCGGTATGCGCGCTCCTCGCGCCTTCTCCGCGGGGCGCCTCGACGCAGGAACGCGGTCAGTTTATTTCGCGCCGGACGCTCGGGCGGCATGCGTGACCCATGGCCACACGGCATGGGCGGCCTTTGCCACACATGCCTGCGAGTCGGCTCATTCGACGTCTGAAGACGGGTCAATGCGTCCTGGTATGACGATTGCTAAGACGCCGGACATGCAACACGCACTTCGACGTCACGCGACCATCGCAGTCTGTTTCTTGGGCGCGCTCAGCGCCTCGACCGGCGCAGCTCAGGCACCATCGACGCCCGCGACAAGTCCATTTCAGGTGGAGGTGCGCGGCGCAGCGCTCTTCGTCGGCGCAGCGGACAGTGTGCCGCGACGACTCGCGCTGCCCTGCGAGCCCATCGTGCAGCAGCAGGTCGTGGACGCGAACTCGATCCGCCTCTACCTCGCCTGCGCGCAACGCGTGCTGGTCCTCGACGTCGCGACGACTGGCGTCGCCATCATGGACGACGTGGCGCTACGGTCCGCGGTGCGCGGGAGTCACGAGGTCTCGGGCCAGACCTGGCTCGAGCTCGAAGATGGCAGCGCCCAGCGCATCGACGCGCCATCGAGCGCCAGCGCTCTGGCACAGCCAACGGTGACTGCGACGGCGGCGCCTGCCACGCCCATACCCAGCGTGCCCTCTCCCTCCGCACCCATACCCAGCCTGCTCCCGCCCGCCGCACCGGCGGCGGCCAGCACCGCCGTCACGGGCCGGGTCAGCCAGCTCCGACCGCAGGACCGTGCCTTCGTCGTGAACCTCGGCTCCGCGGATGGGCTCACGCCCGGCATGCGCATCGCCGTCTCGTCCGGCGATCACGAAGCGGCCGATGCTCACGTGGTGACGGGCGCGGTGCGCAGCACGACGGACCACTCGGCGCTCGTCTCCCTCGCTTACGACGAGCAGGTCGCCGTCGGTCAGCGCGCAGAGATCGCCGATCGCGTCGGTCGCACCGCGTCGAGGCGCATCGGTGAGTGGCCCTATCGACTGTCCATCCGAGGCGATCTGCGACCCAGCCTCGTGCTCGATGGCGTCGGCGCCAACCTCGCCCTCGAAGGAGAGGCGACGCTGCACCAAGGCATCGGCGTCGTGACGCTGCGACTCTCGAGCAGCGGCGTCTCCTTCGCCAAGCGCACGGTCGACGCCAGCTCCTACGACGGTGACACGGGCGCGGATTTCGGCTTCGGAGGGGGCTACGTTCTGGGTGGCGTCGATCTCGGCTTCGTCGCGGTCAGCGCGGGCGTGGGCGTGACGCGCCTGTACGAGGAGGAGGTGGGCCGCTACGTGAGCGGCACAGGAAGCTGGGTGGTGGTGACGCCCGCTGGCTTCACTCCGGCCCTGACCTTCCCGCTGCGCCTGCGCATCGGTCGCGAGGACTCGATCCACGCCGAGGTCACGCAGATCGCGGGCTACGAGCGCAGCCGCCTGCGTTGGCTGGGCGTCGAAGCGCGTCTGCTCGTGCCCGCAGGTCCCGTGTGGATCTTCGGCGAGGGCGCGGGCGGACGCATGCCTGCGTTCCACGGCACGGCGGGTGTGCGAGTGCCGCTCTCGGGCAACGGCGGGCCGGGCTCAGTCCTGCTCAACGTGGGCGCGGGCGCGGCGGGAACCACCGAACAAACCGAAGCGCAGACCACGCGCGTGGGTCCGGCGGTGCAGGTGGGCCTGGAGAGACGCCTCTGAACGGCGGCGACGGTCGAGTGCTGCGCGATCAGGCGCGACCCGCTCGTCCGTGTGCGTGCTGTGAATGCGAGCCGTCCCCTTCTGGCGACTGCGATGTGCGTCGATCAAACTCGGCACATGGCTCGTGGTCGGGGAGTCTTGCGATCTTCGACGCTGTGCGCATAGGTCGGGTATGGCCACGTTGAGTCCTGCGGACCTCCGCAACGTGCTCCTCGCCGGTTCCCGATCGAGCGGCAAGACGACGCTCGCCGAGGCGCTTCTCTTCCGTGCCGGAGAGACCAGCCGCCAGGGCGATGTACTCGCCGGCACCTCGAAGAGCGACGCGGAACCCGAAGAACGCGCTCACCATTTCTCCGTCTATGCGAGCTTGCTGCACGCGACGCAGCGAGGAAAACGCATCAACCTCCTCGACCTGCCAGGAGCCCCGGGCTTCATCGGTCAGGCGATCTCGTGCATGCCGGCGGCGGAGACGATGCTGCTGGTGCTCGATCCCGCGACGGGCATCGACAGCACGAGTCGCTGGCTGTTGAAGATCGCGCGGGCGCGGGCGCTACCGGTGGCGGTGATCGTGAGTCACATCGGCGAAGGCACGGGGAGCCTGCCGGCGTTCATGAGCGAGCTGACGGAGGCGCTGGGGCGCGCGTGCTTGCCCATCAATCTGCCAACGGGCAACGGGACGGGCGTGATCGGCTGCCTGTTGAATCGCGACGGGGAGAGCGACCTCGGCCCGGTCGAGGGCTTCCACACCAAGCTGCTCGACTCGGTGGTGGAGCTCGATGACACGTTGATGGAGCGCTACCTCGAGGGAGAGGAACCCAACTACGACGCGCTTCATCCGCCCTTCGAGCGTGCGATGGACGAGGGTCACGTGATCCCCGTCTGCTTCACGGACGCGCGCACGGGCGTCGGCGTCGAGGCGCTGCTGGACATCATTGCCCAGCACTTCCCGAGCCCACCCGAGGGCAACCCACGACCCTTCCACATCGACGAGGGAGGCGAGCGCCGCCCCTTCGTGTACGAGAGCGACTCGGACAAGCCGCTGCTCGCGCGGGTCTTCCACGTCACCTCGGACGCCTACCTGGGGAAGATCTGCTTCGTCCGCGTGTACCAGGGCACGCTGCGCGCAGGCGACAAGCTCTTCATCGGAGACGGCGGCAAGCCCGTGCGCGTCTCCCATCTGCTGCGCATGCAGGGCCTCGAGCGCACGGAGGAGACGGAGATCGGCGCCGGGGATCTGGGCGCCATCGCCAAGGTCGACGAGCTCCACATGGGCGACGTGCTGCACGACGACGAGGCGCTGAACCAGGTGCACGCCGAGGAGCTGCCCTACCCGAAGCCACTGCACGGCTTGGCCGTCGTGCCCAAGACGCGCAGCGACGAGGACAAGGTCGCCGACGTGCTTGCGCGCATCCGCGAGGAGGACCCGACCTTCGACGCCCACTTCGACGGCGCGACCGGCGAGCTGGTGATCCACGGGCTGAGCGAGCTGCACCTGAACCTGGTGATCGAGCGCATTCGCAATCGCGGCATCCAGGTCGAGACCAAGCCGCCGAAGATAGCGTATCTCGAGACGCTCTCCGCCAAGGCGGAGGGGCACTACCGGCACAAGAAGCAGAGCGGCGGCGCGGGTCAGTTCGGCGAGGTCATGCTGCGTGTCGAGCCCCTCGAGCGCGGCGCGGGCTTCGAGTTCGTGGACAAGGTCGTGGGCGGCGTCATCCCCAAGGGCTTCATGCCCGCGATCGAGAAGGGCGTCCGCGAGATCATGCGTCAGGGCATCCTGGCCGGATATCCGATCGAGGACGTGCGCGTCACCATCTACGACGGCAAGACGCATGCGGTGGACAGCAAAGAGATCGCGTTTCGCACCGCGGGCAAGTTCGCGTTTCGCGACGCCTACCTGAAGGCCAAGCCGCTGCTGCTCGAGCCCATCGTGGAGCTCGACGTGGTCACGCCCCACGACTCCGTCGGCGCGGTCACGGGCGACCTCTCGTCGCGGCGCGGGCGCGTTTACGCCAGCGAGGTCACGAACGCCGGCAGCGCGCTGATGAAGGCGCAGCTGCCGCTCTCGGAGATGAGCGACTACGAGCCGACGCTGAAGAACATGACCCGAGGTCGCGGCAGCTTCACCATGGAGCTCAGCCACTACGACGCAGCGCCGAAGCAGGTGATGGAGGCGCTGGTCGCGGAACACAAGGCGCGCTAGGCGGCGACGGCAAGTCGACGAAGTCAGCGAGGTCGGGGCCGCGCAAGCGCTGGCCCCCCACGGCGAATTGGGGTCGATTGGCAGGTCGACGTCCGGACGTGGGGTGCAGGACTTGTCCTGCACCGACAGCATCGGTGGCATCGGTGGCATCGACGAAGTCA
>Ga0100382_1001913_pt1 | contig 13068 bp, 6 predicted proteins | sample CryGeymeta201506_FD_81566 | JGI IMG/M metagenome (GOLD analysis project Ga0100382, IMG submission 81566) | Groundwater microbial communities from Crystal Geyser aquifers in Utah, USA - Crystal Geyser metaG 2015-06 | ecosystem: Environmental > Aquatic > Deep subsurface > Groundwater | place: USA...
ATCTCTTTATTGTTGTTCGCTTACCCGCTAGCAAATTTAGCCCTCTGTTTCGCTTTAATTTTGTTAAAGAATGTCAGATTGGCAGCCAATGCGAAGCTCTTGGTCGAAGGGCTCTGGCTAGCTAAAATTTCAATCCACCAACGCTTTCAGCAGCGCATCCCTTGCATCCAGGTAAAACTCGATATCCAACTTGGTCGCCATGTCGTCAGACAGGTCAAACAACTGCTTACGACATGCCACGGGCAGCAACAATGATTTGGCACCTTTTTCAATCGCCAACTCTGCCAGCGTCACCGCGTTGTGCACGGGCTCGATGGTGCCACCCAAAGTCACCTCGCCGACCACAACAAGACCGCCGCGGACCGACTTGCGTAAGAGCGCGCTGGACAGGGCAATAAGTGAAGCCACGCCCGTCTTTGCCCCTGACTTAGCCGCATCAAATCCCCGAATTTGCACAGAGAACTCGTGCTCCCGGGGGTCACGGTCGCCCACAAGCTGAGCCGCGCGCGCATATAGGTTTTGCTCTGCGCAGCGAATCGATTCCCGAAATGGCGCCGGCACGGGGTTGTTTAGCACCCGCACGCCGCTGCCAGGACCCTCGGTGACTTCCAGTCGGAACAAGCCTGGGTGCTCGTCCTGACCGCCAGGGCTCAGCGTCCAAATTTGGCCACATTCGAGAGGCTCGTCACCAATGCCGCTCTGGCTTTGCAGCTCCGGGGTGGACACAAACTTCTCCACGCCCTCCGTACCGATGGTGTAGCTGAAGTGGGTGTTGCGGAATTCGGCCGCACCGATGCGCTTTTGCTGCTCCTTGACGCGACGGCGCACTTCCAATGCCAGTCGCACCGCCCATTCAAGGTCCTCGTCACTGACCTGGGCGCTTTCGTCTGGGTATATGAGCTTCAGAAGGCCGCTCACCGTTTTGTTGACGCCATTCAGGTCCCGCCCTGACAGTGCTCCACCCCAGAACACTCGTCCCTGCAGCGTCGCTACCCGGCTTTGACCACGAAGTTGGGTAAAACACTCTGACAGGAAGTCACTGACCAAGCCGAAATGGTTGGTGAACATGGTGGGGTTTAGCTTGGGTACGTCCCACCCTGGCAGGAAGCAGTGGATGCGGTCCATGAACGCTGTGTCGTTGCGCATTTCAGGCGGCAGGGGGCCAAACAGGTGACCGACCCGCTGTTGGTGCTCCACATCCACCTCGAAGTTGCCGACCATCACGATGGACCCATCGGCACGGATACTCTCTTTGCCGCGGGAGAACTCCCCCGACTCCATGTAGCCCTTCATGATGTTCACGCCATCCTTTTGGTCAAAGGACACCCCGGATACCTCGTCAAAGCAGACAACGTCGTACTGGCACACCAGGCCGCGCTGGCCACTGGCGTTATTCACGAACATCCGCGCCACGCTGGCCTTGCCGCCTGAAATCAGATGGGCATAAGGCGAGATTTGCTGAAACAGGTGCGACTTGCCCGTGCCACGGGGGCCCAGCTCGACCATGTTGTAGTTGCGCTCCACGAACGGCAACATGCGCAGCAACAGAGCGTCCTTGGCGCGGTCACTCAGGTCTGCGGGCTCAAAGCCGACGCTGCGCAGCAGCACATCACGCCACTCGGCAGTGCTGAAGCTGGCCCGCCCCTTGGCCAAGACGTTGAGCACCTCGCGTTTTGAAAGTTGGATGGCGCGCAGGGCGTCAACGCCGAACGGGCGCCCGCCCTTTTCCTGGGCAATGGATGCGTCGTAGCCCAAGGTGACTTCGGCATAGAAACCGCCGGTCAACATGCGCTCATTTTCCTTGACCATCTCCGGGGTGATGCGCACGTCATTCAGGCGCAGGCTGGGCAACGAGGCCACGTACGAGTCACTCTTGGCGTCCAAGCGGGCGGTGATGATGTCGATGATTTTTACGGAGCCCTGTTCGCGGGTGCGAGAAATGAACAGGTTTTCTTCACCCGCTTTGACTGTGCGGGAGCCCAGCTGCTTCTGCACGATTTCCAGCCCTTCCTGGATTTCGGTCTCGTCGGTGGTGGCGCAGTAGCGACCCAGTAAAAATTCCACAACGTAGGTCGGCACCGGAAACTGGCGGCTGAACGTGCGCACCAGGTCTTTGCGCACCACGTAGCCTTCAAACGCGGCAGTGGCTTTGCGGTCCAGGTCATCTAATTCCATGGCATTTCTCTTTTCTTTGTCTTCATTCACCGACGGTGGTCGGCTTCTTTTGCACCACGTTGTCACCGGCATCCAGCACCACCACAAAGGCGGCCACGCCTTCGTTGGCGTCCTCCTCTACAGCGAGGGAGGCCTTGCCGTTTTCAAGCGCCCTGACGTGTGCAACCAGCGTTGAGTTGGCCAATGCCGCCTTGGTACGGATATCAACACTGAGCCCGGTGGCCACCGACGTAACTTCCACTTTGCAACGCAAGCCCGTCCAGGTGACCTTGGTGATGTCCACCTTGACCGCGCTGGCTGTGCCACTCGCGGTGACCAGCTCCAAAACTGGCACCAAGCACTCCTGCAGAGTCAGGCCACCATGGGTGTAAACCTCACCTGCCGTAAAGTTTGAAATACCGGGGGCGAAGGCAATCTGAACATCCTGGCACCAGTCCCACCCAAAAGTCAGCGGAGTGCCATGAGACGAGTCCTTCAGCACCGCACAGCGGCCCCACCGTGTTTCTGCTTCAAACATCGAGAGTTCCGACTTTGGAAGCCCTCCCGGCACCAGCAGCCAGCCATGGTCGGTAACGATGCGCAATCGTGCCCATCCAGCTTCATTGAGCTCGGTCAGACGCTCCACAATCTGGTCCAGCTGGGTGTCCATGTCGCGCGCCAGGCGCAGTCCATGCGCATGACCGTAGTGGTCGAGGTCGCCGCATTCCACCCAGGCCTTGCAATCGGTCGCGCTGGGGTCGCCGTTCTCATGTTTGTCCAGCACCTGAAAGCCGTGTTCTGCCAGCAGCTTGCGGAAATTGTGGGTAGACAGCGGTTTACCGTCGACCGCCACACTGGGCTGAAAGTCTTCGTCGGTTTTTTTGCCAGAAACCCACTGTGCCACAGGGGATGCCCAGGCCTTTCCGGATGCCGTGACCGACGGCATGCTGGTCCACATGGCCCTGGCCGTGACCTTTCCCAGCGCAGCCATTCGCTCCAGCAGCTGCATGGCCACGTCGTAACGCAGGCCATCGACAAACACGGTGCAGACCCCGTCAAGAGACGCATTCCCAGCGTTGACACCCTTGGCACCAGCAAGCTGGGTCAAACCACCTTCGGCTTTCACCAAGTCCTGGAAACGGTTCGCAGAATCCTCCAGCCAGGGGACGTAAATCGCACGCAGGGCTGCGCCTACTGCCTCGGTGTCAGCCTTGCTGCTGACTGCGGCCAGAGCCTGCATGGCAGCCTGGTCAACCCGCCAGCCAGACGCTTGGTAGCTGGCCGCCAGTTGCGCCAGCGTGGCCCCCGCAGGCGCTTGCTTTGATAGCGTTGCCAGGCCAGTCAAATACTTCAAGGCCTGGGCCAGTGGCGCATCCCCCATCTTTGACCACAACCAATCGCGGCGGCCGCCATGCTCTTTCTCGGCATCAAGCACTTTTGCTCGGGCCAGTTCAGCCGGCATCGAAACGCAGGCACTCAGGGTGTATCGAAGCGCGGCCTCGCCGTCATCGTTGGCGCGCGGGTAGCCCGCCAACTGGTCGGGGGCATCAAACATGTCTTTGGGAGGCGGGGGCTGTAGCTTAGCAAGCAGCTCAGCAATCGACTTGAAGCTGGTGAAGGACTCGCCGTACAGCTCCCACACATTGGCCCAGGGGCCCTGGTGCTCGGCCAGCTTTTCAGCGGCAGTCAGGGTGCCGTCGGTCTCGGGGTTGAAGCCGAAATCCTTCGCGCAGCGATTGCTGAAGATGGTCCACCGTGCGCCCGCCCATTTGGCTTGCGTCGCCGTCGGGTCATTCAGCCAAGCCAGAACATCCCGTGTCGGGTTCGACGCCAGCAGTGCATCCAGCCAGGCTGCGTTGATTTGCTTGCCCTGCAGGTCCTCGACCTGACGGTCGAGCAACATGCCCGCAGCCAGCACCCTCTTCAGCGCTTCTTGAGTCGCGCTGTCCTGGGCCACATCAAGACCGAGCCCGCCCTTTTTCGCGGTCAGGAACGCGTTGACCGTCCAGTCTTTGCCGTTGACTTGGCTCCAGAACACACCACGGTACTGAAGCTCTGCTAGGGGCTGCAGCTCGCGTGGACAGGTTTCAATGGCGCGAAGGTCGGCCCGGCTGGTGCCGGGCAGGTAAAGAATCGGCACGGCACCACCAGGCACTTGGGTACCCAGCTTGCCTGCAACGGCACACTTCAGCCAGATGCTGGGGCCTTGGCGCAGTTCGGGTGCATAGTCTCCCAGCACAAACAGCTCGGGCAGTTGCTTAGCCAATTGGGGGATGGTAGATTCCCAAATACAGTCAGCGTCAGTCCACAGAATAGCGGCGGGTGTGACCATAAGAGCACGATTCACTTTCGATGCAGATATCAGAGTTTCTGCCAACCGCTGCAACAATGTCATTCAATCAACTTTCAGTTAGTCACCACAGTGGTATCAGAACCAAAATCGGAGTAATGAATAAATCCGCAAGATTCGATAACCGTTTTTGGCCTTTTGGCATTTGCACTTTCCTTTTTCGGAGGCCAGCGTCCCGCATATCGATTACCAGATAATTTACGCACTAGCAACTTATGAATTAGGTGAAGGTGTTGCGTCGTTTTTGTCAGAACTCCAATTGGAACCCGCACACCTGGAAAACCCTCAAGTTGAACGTGAAGCATGGCAACTGCAAAACGTCCAGGATAAAGCATCAGTTCAAGGGTATTTTCCAAAGGTCCCCCAGCGTTTGCATATGGTCTAAACAGGTGCAACTCTGTCACCCCCGTATTCGAGTATTTGGCACGGACAAGGGCTTCTTGTCTCTCTTGAGAGCTGTCAAAAATAAAAAGCTCATCTCCGGAAGCTCCTGCCTTTAAGGACTTCCCAAGAGTGTCTACAGCGCCTCTAAAATCTTCGCCTCGGCCCCAGAATGCGTAATCTGGCGCCGCCCAAGCTAACGAGGTAAGGTGCTTTTTCATCCCGTTAATGCCTGTGCGTTCCTTGTGAACATGTGAAGCAATATTTTCCACGTTATGTTTGAGATATAAGCCTCCAAACAACGCATTGACACCTGTGGGTCCTGTTAAACCACTTTTCACATCCGCTGCAAATCGAGTGAAGTCGACATGACCTCCCGTAACGTAAGGTCGCAAAAAATCCAGCTTAAACAAATCCAAAAATTCTTCCACCCCATTTGAAGCAGGGATTACATGCCGTTCAAATTCATCTGCGGTACGTTCACGAAACGTGCGTATTAGTTCAGGCTTGGCACCGCGCTCAAATTCATCGGGTAAAGCATTCACCAAATGACCTGACTGGTCAAGCGAGAGGCTTATGGTCAATGGAACAAAATTTGGGCGGCGAGCTTCTACGTTTTCAATTGAATGGACTCCAAACGAACGCTCCCGTTCGCCACCTCGTGACCGAGCAGACTCCCTCTCAATTTGTCCAAAATTTTCTCGATAAGCCTGCCGAGCTCGGGCAACGCTTGTGCCAACTACATCTGCGGCGGGGTTCAGTTTCACCCAATTGTCAGAGGCGAAAATAAAGTCTGTTCGCCTGAGAGACGTAAATGCCAACAAGTCAAATGGAACAATATCGGTTCGCTTCTTGAGCTTAGTCACCCATGGGAAGTCATCGCTAGACATATCAAACTTGGACAACATTTGCTCACTAAGTGCGAGTGATTCATCCACTAATCGAACGTAGCCCAGTCGGTCAAGTGACTCAATAACCGAAAGCGCCTCGGCCTCTGAAAAGCCAAAATAATCACGAAATCCTGTTAATGTGACTTGACCACATGTATGTAGCAGCCGAAGGACGAATTCAGTCACAGCAGGTAAACGCTCCTCTGTAGAAATGAAGGCGGTCACCTTGAAAGATTGCGTCGGAAGTGCAAAAGTCACACGATTGAACTCAAAACCAACTTCGTTCATTGATAGAACTCCTTTGCATCCACCACGCTAGCTTGTTTCAACATAGCCATGGCTTCAACCTTGCGAAGCACTCGACCCAATGGCAAGTCATCGTTTCGACCACGCCACATTGAAGTAGCACCAACAATTACAAGTCTTTCCATGGCACGCGACATCGCAACATTGATGCGATTCGGGCTACGAAGGAAACCTGGGTTCAATTTTGAGTTGTTACGCACAGTAGACAAAATTACGATGCGATTTTCTTTTCCCTGATAGCTGTCAACTGTGTCAACCTTGATGAGCCTCCGGAGTTCAGAAGATATCCAACGAGCCTCACCTTTCATGCGATTCAGTAGCTCACGTTGCTTGGAATACATGCAGATGATTCCAATAATGGGTTCTCCTGAGTGCAACCCGTCACGCAACGCCATCACCAAGTCCTTGTTTTGGACCAGTGCACTCAAAACACCCATGACGACCTCTGCTTCCGCAACATTCCAGCTATCGACATGGTCTGAGGACGTATTTTCTAGTGCTAACTTACCGAGATTACTTGTGTCAATCCAAGTAACCTCATGCTTCAGTTGATGAGGCAGAAGGTTCGCGTCTAGCCACGATGTAGGACGACCAGTGGCCACAAGGCCGTCATAAAACACTTCTGAAACCAATTCGCCAATAGCTGGAGCCATACGATACTGCTCACGCAAGGACACACCAACCGTCTTGCCATATGAAGAATCGAACATGCGTTCAAAATCACTTGCAAAGAATTGAGGCGTATCTACGACCCCTAACTTGGCGACTACAGCAGCTCTCACTTCTTGAGAAAATGTGGGGGGCAGTTGCTTGTGGTCACCCACCAATAGGATGCGGCGGCCAGTCTGAAGGGCTACAGCAAGTTCACTTGGTGCAGCTCTCCCTGCTTCGTCAATGATGACCCAGTCATACATGTTTTGAATGACTCCGGCTGCTCGACGACCAATGCCCACGAGGGTACCTGCAACAATTGTTCGCGATTTAGCCAGAAACTCGACGAAGTTTGCTGATGGTTCGCCAAGTGTCTTCAACCAGTCATCTGACAACTTTAGCAACTTTCTAAGTTTGTCAATTGCCTGCGGTGACTGAATCTCGTGCTGAATCGCTAATGCTTCGAACAATTGGTCAACCACTGCCGCAAGTGGCTTTTCGTCAAGCATGAATTGATAGTCGCGAAGACACACTTCACGAAACGTATCAATCAGTCGACGACGGCGCAACGTCGGTCGGGTCGAATCATTCGCATCCACCATGTCAACTTCACCTTGGTCGTTTTCATCCGGCATCTCCAGTTCAAGCAAAGCTACTTGCTCCGCCAAACGACCGAGGCTTACATGCAAGTTTACCGAAGCAACAGCAAAATCCTTCGACAGGCCGACCTCCATGGCCAATCGGACTACGCGCTCTTTATACTCCGCTTTGAATCGTTCACGATAAACTTGTTCAATCGAAGCTGAGTGCAGATGTCGAATGGGGTCTGAGACAACAGATTCATGACCCAACCGCACTGCATCAAACGCAATGCCTTTCCCCTCGAAAAGCTCCAAAGCTTTCTCTAAAGCATTGTTAACAGCTTCATGGGCTTGACTTACTACCAATATCCGTCGAGCGCTCTCTTTCGTGACAAGGTAGTGCAGCAGCGATGCGATGAACCATGTCTTTCCAGTTCCAGGGGGCCCTTGCAGGAGACTGACTGGTCCAAATTGAAGTGATTTTCGAAACGCCTCTCTTTGGCTTTCATTCAATCGCTTTGAACCCTGTGCGTAAGCTTCCAATGAGATGTCATCCGGTACCGAAAATTCCATTGGCACCGGTTGTACGGCATCGGTCTGAAAATACTCAATGAGGTCAGGAATGACTGACCGCCCCTCCAAGATGCGCTCAACAGCTGAAGCTCGACGGTTGAGCGACGCACTTTCCATGTTGCTGCGTAACCTTAACCTATCGCCTTGCTTAGGTAGTTTTCCACCCCATCTCTCAACCGCCAAGACCGCGTTTGCACCAAGTTGAGTGTCTCGAAGCTCTAGTTCTCCACACCGTCGCCAGATGCCATCAGGCATTTGCCGTTCGACCCATGTACGGTCATCATCTTCAGGGTCAAATCCAGAACCCTCTAAAACGCACGGAAGCAGCAATTGGTATTCACGTTGAGGGTTGTGCCAAGGTTCGGCCGATACAGTGGCAATTGGCAAGGTATCTGCTTCTGCGTCAAGCAAGCTTTGCCAAAGCGCCTTGACATCAAGCGAAGATGTTTTGTCCTCAGCCGGTATTCCTGCATTAACGTCAGCAACTCCAGTATCCGTCATCAGCACATCCCTTTCAGACGTGCCGGATGCTGCCTCAGCTACTTCTGGGGTGGAAATGCCACCGAATTCTTGCACCCACAATTGAAGCGAGGGCTCTAGGTCTGATGCTTCGTTGCGTGGGCCATCTGCCAACATCAAACAGGCCTTTATACGCCCAAGACACTTGTCCTGCGCCCACATCAACTGGGACATGTCGATTTTCTTGATGCTCAGCCATGTGATGCGATTTTCGACACTGGACCATTCTGAAGTAAGTCTCAAACCGGCCCCGGTCAAGTGAATCAATTTGGCACTAGGCGACCTACGCGAATTTTCCATAGTGAGATAGAAATATCCGTTGTCGGACACCATCTCCCCTGGAGAAATTCCTTCCATCGCAAGGTTGCGAAAGGTAACTCGGAACGGTTCATTGTTATTTATGCTGACCGATTGTCCTTTTCCGTCGAGAGCGCTCTGCAATGGCTCCAATGCTGAAACGCTTTGGTCGTCAAGCAGGCGTTTAATCTCTTCCTGGACTCTGTCGAGTTCAATCCGTTCGCTTTCCGGCACTCCCTCTATTAGTAACTCTTTCAGAACAGCAGCCAAGCTATAGCAGTCTCGAGCCATAGGCGACATCGACTTATAACTCGCAGGTAGATACGCAGTGCTATAAAAGTCAGCACTATTCCTTCGATAGTCCAGAATATCAACGAAGACCGGTACGCCATCAGGCTGAACTACGATGTTGTCAGGTTTGATGTCCCCGTGAGGCCATTCAAAGTCATGGAGACGCGCAAGGGTCTTCGTCAACTCACGTGCCACCGCAAAGCGGGCATCTCGCGTTTGGGGAATTGCCATCCACTCCGTCAACGTAACACCCTCGACCCAATGCTGAATCAGTAAGAGATTTCGGCGGCTCAACCCGTAGTCGAAGATGGCAGGCAGGCCAGGCAATCCGGCAGCCCGCAGGTTTCGTGCACGCTCTAAAAATGACAAAAGTCGAATCGCAAAATCCGGCCGCCTTGGGTCGGGCTCTACGCCATGCCACTCCTTAACCAGCAGCTGCTGGCCATTGAAACTGCTTCGATATGACAGCAAGTCGTCGTCATCAGTCAGTGGTGCGGACTCTTCTGGATAGTCGCGAGCCTTTGTTCTCGCCCGATGCGCGTCAAAGGCTCCGAGGTCAATGACCTGCTCACGCTCGTTAGTAGAAGCCGCATTAACAGCTTCAAGCATCGGTCGTGCACTTTCATAGCGCTCACGGGGCTCCAAGCAGAGAGATTTTGATAAAACCTCATCAAAGGCACCCGAAAACACATCACCCGCGCGCTGAACCCACGAAAACACTCCATTTGCCTTTGGAGGGCGCTCACCAAACAAAATGAGGTGAGCTAAAACGCCAAGCGAATACACATCGCGTTGATATGGCGTTGACTCTTGCGCAAGTCCCATATCCTCAGGCAAATTCGCTCGCTCCACCTTAACTTTGTCACGAAAAGTGCCGACAGTGGCCATTGCAGGGTAATACGCGGCAGGGAATCCAGAAATGACAACCTTTGCTGGCCGTTCAACCCATAAGCAATGCGCCCCAATATCACGGTGTGCAATATTGAGGTCGTGCAGGTCTGCAAAGCGCTGCAGCACCGCCTTCACCATAATCACGCGTTCCGCGCTCGTGAGCTTTGACAGCACAGAATTGACGAATTCGCTGAGCCGCATTACCTTTGGTGGCAATACGTATAGTTCCGCGAAATCGCGGGTAACGTCCTGTTCTCCGTTTCGGGCTACTGGACGCAAAAGGCTTCTGGAAAGCTCTTCATTGCGGGGTTCGACATATTCGTAGACCCGCTGCTCCCGCAGACCAATAAACCCACGCTCTCCCTCGCCAATGAGCTCCGACCCCATGGCACCAAAATCCCACTGTCTGAGCAATGCCAGTTTTTCAGGGTCTAATTTCTCCTTCGCGCGGTACTCTGAATACAGCTTTGAAGGGTGCTTCCACATCGGATTGGGCTCTGGTCTGAATCCATGAATCGTAAATCCACGGGGTCGACCGGGCTGCCCTTCAAAAAACACATCGTAGTCAGCTAGGAACGTTAACGGGTTGAACCTGGGATAACGGCCAATAGACTTTTTATAAGTCTCAGCCTTTACCCAAGCAACCAGCTCATTTAGATACAAAACAGATGCTGCCTCATTGGCATCTAGGTCAACCTCAGCGAGACCTTCGCCTAGAACAACGAAAGAGTAAACAAATGGTGTTTTTGCTGCCCCAATCTTGTGATTTTGCTGTAACGCGCTACCGAGCCTTTTCGCTTTTAGATTTACAAGGGGTACTGGTGAACGTCCACGTGGTTCGCCATCAAGGTACCAATTACCCCCTCTGGATTCCAATAGTCGTCCGCGCCAATTCTTCAACTCGATAACAATTAGATGCGTATGGGTAACCAAAATGAGGTCGTAATCGTCATCGCCTCCGCCAGGACCGCCTCGACTTAGCTTGAATGACGCATATCCCCGCCAACCCTTTGTAAACGCAGAGGCATCAAATGCCTGCTCAACTTGTTGGAGTGCGTCAATCTCAGATGCAGGTACGCCAGCTTTTTCAATAAATCGAATTTCCATATAGTGGTACTTCTTAGGCTGGCTGCTAAGTCAACTCCCATTTGTTGCTCAATAGTTCAATCAAATCCAGCTGCCGCTGTGCAACGCCAGCGGGAGTTCACTCCGTGTTACTCAGCACCTGCGTCGTCAATAGATAGGAGGAAACACCGCTCTTGCCCACGAAATAAGCCGTCTTCTTGACAGCGAAGTCGTAGTTCTGTGCTTTTGAATTGCGCTTCTGGTTCAATGGCACCAAATTTGCCAACCTATGGACCCATTGCTTGCGCAAAGCTTCATCTGGCCAGGTTTTTGCCCAATCGCTATTCGGATTCACTGTCTGTGGCAAAACGTGTTCAATCGTGAGCAGACCGAGGTCATAAGTTGCCGCACCATCCCCTAGGAACGAATCCAGCCGCAGTATCAGGTGATTGCGGCGGCGAGCCGTGAGTAGGTAGATGTCGCTGTTAAGTACAGCGAGCATTTTGAGTTTCTCACCTGGTGTGAGCTCAATGGCAAATATCGGTTTGTTAAACGAGCTTGGGCTCTCCAACGCGGTCAACACACTGGCATACCGCTCAATCCGCTGGTTCACGTCATAACCGCAGACGTGCATGAAAGACGCCAACCGCTCCAACTTCTGGATAAACCACAACACATACTTGGCATCAGTTCCATGTTTGGCCAAAAAGCTAATGGCAGAGGGTAGCCAGTCCGAGTTGTCAATTCGATTCAACCACTTCAGCAGTACATTGACCTCAGCCGCGTTTGTTGTGGACTTGTATAGGCAGTTTTTCGCAATGAGGTAGGCCTCAGCATAAGGTTCAATCACCTTAGAGACCAGGTCTTCAGACGAGGCAGCCTTCTTGATGACCTGGTCGCGAAACTCTTCCAGCAGCGCACGCCGGGCCTTCTCTTTGGCAGCAATCATCCGGATGTGACCAAACAGCTCGGCAAATCCATCGCGCCCAGTCTTTACCTCTAGCTCTTCCCAAAGCTCGGTAACTTCTTCCTGGGTATCGGCACCCTTTACGTTGCCAATAACGTCTGATTTGATGATGTCGGTTGGCAAGAGGTCGAGGCCGCGACTGTTGAGCACCGAGAACACCCTGAAAGCCGACTGTTGGCTGGGTGTCGATACAGCAACCAGAAAACACCGCGTAACCAAAAAGCCGCCAAAATCAGTCAAGGCCTTTTGGTCAGACTTGAATTTTTCTTCCAGCTTATCTAAAAACAGCTTGGCATTAAGTCTGATATTGCACCGTGACTCGTTTTCCAACTGCGCCGCGTCAAGCTTAATCAGTTCCTTCAGTTGCACGCCTTGGATGTATTGCTCAAAGAAGGCGCGGTCACGCTCCCGAAGCGCCAGGCGTGGCTTTTGAGGCAGGTTCTCCAGCACGTTGCCCGGCTCGCATAAGTAGCGGTGAAACGCATCACGAATGGCGCCTGCCGATTTGAAGGTCAGAGCTGCCAACAAAATGGTCAGCGTCGTCAACCGCTGTTGTCCATCTATCACCTCAGCATGCGGCTTGCCTTCGTCTTTGATGAGGACGATGCTACCCAGGAAGTAGGTGTCGTCCTTTTCTTTGACATAAAAGTCGTACAGGTCCGAAAACAAGTCCCCGGCCTGCACCTCCGTCCAGGCGTACGGGCGCTGGTAAGAGGGGATGGAATAGTCAAATTCTGAACTGAATATCTTGGCGAGTTGGTACTCAGCGCCGCTAATTTTTTTACTCATTGTTTCTGCTCCCTTGAATCTAATTTCTCTGCCAACCACAAATGGTGGTCATTAATTCGCTCGCCGTTGAACTTGTGGAACCAGGGGGCAGACTCAACGTCTCTGCCCCGGTCTTTGTCCCAAGTGATGTTGAGCTTGGGCTTTTTGTTGATGCGCAGCACTTCGGCGGTCATGAAGGGGCGGATGTTCAGGCGGATGCCGTCATTAAGGTCGGGCTGCCAGCCGATGGGCTGCTGGGCCAGCGGCTTCCAGCGCACGAAGATGTCGTAGGGGGCTTCGCCTTCCAGAATGGCTTGCAGGCGGGCTTTGAGGTTCTGCGCAGCTGACAAGCGCAGCGGCGCGCCGTCTGCACCGTTGGCCACA